>Ga0207662_10001673_pt1 | contig 10839 bp, 4 predicted proteins | sample KBSS33LmetaG_FD_184338 | JGI IMG/M metagenome (GOLD analysis project Ga0207662, IMG submission 184338) | Switchgrass rhizosphere microbial communities from Kellogg Biological Station, Michigan, USA - KBS S3-3L metaG (SPAdes) (version 2) | ecosystem: Host-associated > Plants > Roots > Rhizosphere... | reverse complement strand
GCATCTGCGCCGCCTCGCCGAGGCCGGCCTCACCCACGTCCATCTGCTGCCGACCTTCGACGTGGCCACCATAGAAGAGGTCCGCGCCTCCAGGGTCGAGCCCGACCCTGCCGTGCTGGCGGGCTTCCCTCCGGACTCCGATCAGCAACAGGCGGCGGTGGGCGCGTCACGGGGGCAGGACGGGTTCAACTGGGGCTACGACCCCTTCCATTACACCGTCCCCGAGGGCAGCTACGCCACGGATCCGTCCGGCTCCCGACGCATCAAGGAGTTCCGCGAGATGGTGAAGGGGCTGAGCGAGTCGGGACTGCGCGTGGTGATGGATGTCGTCTACAACCACACCAACGCCGCCGGCCTCAGCGACAGGTCCGTCCTGGACAAGGTCGTGCCCGGCTACTACCACCGGCTCAACCTCGACGGCAACATCGAGACCAGCAGCTGCTGTCCGAACACGGCCAGCGAGCACGCCATGATGGAGAAGCTCATGGTGGACTCGCTGCTGGTCTGGGCGCGCGCCTACAAGGTCGACGGCTTCCGGTTCGACATCATGGGCCACCACATGCTTTCCAACATGCGGCGGATCCAGGACAGCCTGCGCGCCCTCACCCTCGAGCGCGACGGCGTCGACGGCCGCAAGATCTACCTCTACGGCGAAGGGTGGAACTTCGGCGAGGTGGCCAACGGCGCGCGCGGGGTCAATGCCACCCAGCACAACGTGGCGGGGACGGGGATCGGCACCTTCAGCGACCGCATGCGCGACGCCGTGCGGGGAGGCGGCCCTTTCAATCCCGTTCAGGAGCAGGGCTTCGCCACCGGGTTGTTCCATGAGCCCAACGGCGTCACCCCCGGCAGCCCGGCGGAGCAGCGCGCACGGCTCCTCTATTACGCGGACCTCGTCCGGCTCGGGCTGGCCGGCAACCTGGCCGACTTCACGTTCGAGGACAGGGAGGGTCACACCATCCGCGGTGCGGAGCTCATCTACGGGGGCCAGCCCGCCGGCTACACCCGCGATCCGCAAGAGGTGATCAACTACGTCGAGGCCCACGACAGCGAGACCTTCTTCGACGCGCTGCAGCTCAAGGCCCCGGCCTCGATGCCCCTGGACGTGCGAGTGCGGCTCGACGAGCTGGCCGTGAGCACGGTGATGCTCAGCCAGGGCGTTCCCTTCTTCCATGCCGGGCAGGACCTCCTGCGCTCGAAATCGCTCGACCGGAACAGCTACGACTCCGGGGACTGGTTCAACAAGCTCGACTTCACCCTCGGCTCCAACAACTGGGGCGTCGGGCTGCCCCCGGCCTGGGACAACCAGGCCAACTGGCCGGTGCTGAGGCCGCTCCTGTCGGACCCCGCCCTCCGTCCGCAGCGCGAGCACATCGAGGCGGCGGCCGCGCACTTCCGCGAGATGCTGCGGATCCGGAAGAGCTCTCCGCTGTTCCGGCTCGGCACGGCGGAAGAGGTGATGTCCAAGGTGAGCTTCCTCAACACCGGCCCCGACCAGGTCCCGGGGCTGGTGGTGATGGCGCTCGCGGACACGCGGCCCGACGTGGACCCTTTCCGCGAGGAGATCGTGGTCGTCTTCAACGCCACGCCGGAGGAGCAGACCTTCACCGACGCGGCGCGGAGGCGGCAGCCGTTCCACCTCCATCTCGTCCAGGCCTTCTCGCGCGATCCGGTGGTCCGGCGTTCCTCCTACGATTTCCGGCGGGGCAGCTTCACGGTGCCCGCCTGGACGACGGCGGTGTTCGTGGCCAACGTCCATTTCGGGCACTGAGATCGGAGGGACTTCAGCGGACGCGGGCGGTCACGGGCGCGGGAAACGGCAGGTCGTCCCTCAGGCTCTCGAAGTCGGGGTCGTCGAAGATGTGACGGTGCTCGCCGTGGCCGAGGGCGAGACCCTGCCTCAGCTCGCGCAGGGCCTGCTCGCGCCGGCCCTGGACGGCGTGGAGTCGCGCCGACTGGACGAAGTAGGTGGTGTCGTCGCCGCGGAGGCGGCCCGGCTCCGGTGCGGGCTGGCCGAGCCGAGCCGCGGCACGAGCCAGGAAGTTGGCGGCCTGCCACTCGGAAGCGCCATCCTCCGGCGTGCCGTGGGCGAGCAGCCGACGGCAGTGCTCCATCAGGCGGCGGAAGGTCGTCGCCGCGCGCTCGTTCTGTCCGAGCTTCTGGTACGCCACGCCGGCGTAATACAGGGCGGCCAGGTCGCCGTTGACGTTGCCCTGGTGGGGAGAGCCGAACGCGCGGGGCGTGTGCTCGAAGGCGGCCTCCAGGCTCGCCGCCGCGCCCGTGTAATCGCCGGCGGCCAGGCGCAGCCAGCCCCGGAGGTGGTGGGCATTGCCGTAGGAATCGTCCATCGCCAATGCGCGGTCCACCAGCGCCGCCGCCTCGGTGGTCTCCCCTGACATGTAGAGGCCCCAGGCGGCATCGGTGAGGTTCGTGACGTCCGCATCGGTCGCGTCGCGGACGGCGTGGAACTCGGCCAGCGCCTCCTCGCGCCGGCCCGCCTCCAGGGCCATGCGTCCCAGCACCGTGCGCTGGTTCAAGAAGCGCGGTCCTTCCCGCACGGGCCAGAGCCGCACGGCCCGCCGTGCGTGGTCGAGGGCCCGGTCGAACTCGCCCCGGCGCCGAAAGGCGTGGGCGACCTGCGAGGAGAGGCGCGCCCGCTCCGCATCCGACAGCGAGGGCGAATCGACGTGGGCCTCGCCGACGAGGATCAGCTCGTCCCAGCGGCCATGGTGGTGGAGGGTGGTGGCCATCAGCCCGGGGACGCCGATCTCCTCGGCGTAGGTCGGATAGAGCTGCAGCAACGCACGCCAGTTCTTGAGGGCGGCCTCCGGCTGGTCGCGGACGATCAGGGCCTCGAAGCTCTCCACGAGCAGGCGCTCGCGGTCGGGCAGGTCCTTGGCCAGCCGGGCGGCGGCGCGGACGGCCGGGGCCGGGTCGGGGTTGCCATAGCCCCACTCCCGGCGCCACTGCAGGACCTCCGCCTTCTTCAGGTGAGCCTGCGCGAAGGAGGGATCGAGAGAGGTGGCCTGGTCGAGACGCTTCTCGGCCTCCTCGGCGCCCCGGCGTCCTCCGCGGGCGAACCAGGTCACCGCCTCGACGTACTGGCGGTAGGCCTCGATCGACTGCGTGGCCAGCCGCGTGGGGCGAGATGCGCTTGCGCCCTCCGACGGCACCGACGAGCGCAAGGTGCCGAACAGGGTCACGCACAGCTCGTCCACGGCGGCCAGCAGCTCGCCCGGCATGCGCCCGTTGACCGAGGCCGCGCTCTCGGTGCGTCCCGTGGCCACGTCGATCACCTGGGCCTTGACCACGAAGCGGTCTTCGACGCGCAGGAAGGAGCCGGTCACGAGACGCTGGGCCCGGAGCTTCCGGGCCAGGCGCATCGCACCGTCGGGAGGCAGGGCCTGGTCCTCGTCGTATCCCGCTTCCGCCAGCGCGGAGGCCAGGCGGTGCCGCGCGACGACGTGCACGCCGGGCGTCTGTCCGAGCTGCGAACGGATCATCTCGGCCAGCCCGTGACGCAGCCAGCCGCTCTGCGCCAAAGGTTCCTCGACGAGCAGCGGCATCACCACCAGCGAGCCGGACTCCGCGGGCGCGGCGGGCGGTTCTTCCAGGCGATGGCTCCAGCGCCAACCCGCCCAGGCGAGGGCCACCGCCATCAGGATGCCGGCCATCGCTACGGTGGGGCGAGCTGCGCTGCGGACCGCCGGCGACCAGCGGGAACGCGCCTCCGCGCCGGGGAGGCCGACCCGCGGAGAGGACGGCGGCGGCGCATCGAGGTGGACCAGGCTCCCGCGAGGCCCTTCGACGAGACGCACGGCGGCCAGGAACTCGTATCCCCGGCGCGGTATCGTCTCGACGTATTGGGGAGTCCGGGCGTGGTCGCCCAGCGCCCGGCGGATCTCGACCACGCACTGGACGAGGACGTCGTCGGTCACGAACGTATCGGGCCAGAGCTTCTCCATCAGCTCCGCCTTCGGCACGACCCGTCGCGGGTGGCTCGCGAGGTACCGGAGGGTCTCGAATGGCTTGGGGGCCAGAGGGACCACGCGCTCGTTTTCCGTCAGGCGGCCCGACTCCGGGTCCAGCACGAACGGCCCGAAGACGAGGCGCGGAGGCGACGGCGGCTCGGAGCTCTCCGCTGCCGGCTCGGGCAACTTTCGTCGGTCGCTCGTGACTTCCCGCCGACGAGTGGCCATCTTCATCGCGGTCCGACCCCTGTGCCCGCCGGCTTCGAGAAGGCGAGGTTCCGGAGTGGCGATGATGCGAGCAGTTTTTCCGCGAAGTCAAGTGACGCCTGGAGCGGTGGCCGCGACCGATCTACCGCCAGGTGTCGTTGCGCGTCACGGTGCCGCTGGCCGGAGCAGTGAACGTGCGGTTGCTCCCCGTCTCCCACTGGACGGCGGCTCCTCCGTCCCCCGGCTTCTTGATGTACTTGTACTCCACCGCCGCCGACGCGGGCAGGGACACGTTGGCCCTCCACACCGGGTAGGTGGCGGCGGACAGCGGTATGGCCGCGTCCGGGTTCCAGGACCCGAGCTGCGGGAGGTTGCCCACCACGTACACGTTCTGGCCGAACCAGGTGGTGGCGTTGACGGCGAAGGCGACGGTCACCGCGCCTCCCGGGGAGGGTGACGGCGAGGGCGCGGGGGAGGGGGACGGCGATGGGGATGGCGTGCCGCCCAGCCGGGCCCCCACGTGGAGGGCGGCCGCGAACATCGGCGGAACGGAGATCGCGGCCTGGCCGGTGCTGCTCACCGTGAGCGTGCGGCCCGAGCAGGCACCGCCCGCGAAGTCTCCCGCGATCACGTCGCAGTAGACGCCGGCGGGAAGGGCGGTCTGGAAGGTGCGGCTCAGCGTGGTGCTGCCACGGTTGATCACCACGAAGCCGCGGTCGCCGCGGCCGAAGGCGATGCGGTCGCCGGCGTCGTCCCACCAGTTCGTGACCGCGGTGGAGCCGACGGTGTTCCGGAAGGTCACCATGTTCGCGATGGGCCGCCAGCGGTGCTCGCACTTCCAGTCGCCGAAGCAGTCGGGCGTGGTGCTCGAGGGGCTGCTGTAGATGGGGCGCGTGTTGCCGGCGGCGTCGGAGGGCGGCCCCTGGTCGCCGTTGGTGAACGCGTAGCTCGACATGAGCTGCGGGTAGCCGTAGGGCCAGCCCAGCATGAAGACGTTGGCGAGATCGTAGAGCACGCCGTCCTGGTGCGTGATGTAGGCCCCGCCTCCGGCGTGTCCCCGCTGCTTGTCGTGGTTGTCCACGAACACCACCGCTTCGCCAGTGGGAGCGAGCCCCCAGCTCTCGCCCAGGGTGCGGAGCTGAGAGATGTTGCCCCCCTGGTTCCGGAACTTCTCACCCAGTCTCTGGCCATACAGGAACTCGTTGACGTCGCCGGTGGCGTAGTACTCGCTCTTCTTCACGACCTCGGTGCCGGGGTCGATGACCTCCTGGACGACGAAGGGCGCCGGCCCCGGCGCGCGGCTCGCATTGAGGAGGCCGAGGATCGCCGAGAGGTCGCCGGCCCAGATGTGCTTGGCGGCGTCGACGCGATACCCGCGGACCCCGGCCCGATAGAGGTCGACCAGGTAGCCGGCGATTCGGCTCCGCACGTCAGGCATCTCCGTTCTCAGGTCGGGGAGCCCCGCCAGCTCGCAGTCCTGCACGCTGTGCCGGTTGTTGTAGTCGCTGATCGAGGCCTGGCATCCCTGGGGCGGAGGGGCGTTCCAATGGAAGTCCTGGGGGCCGTAGGTACCGGGGAAATCCCGGACGCCGTAGGGCAGGCCGGCGATGCTCGTTCCCGACCCCGTCGCCATGTGGTTGATCACCACGTCGGCGTAGATCTCGACGCCGGCGGCACGACAGCGCCGGACCATGTCCTCGAAGTCGGCCTGGTTGCCGCTGCGGCTGACGAGGTTGTATGAGACCGGTTGGTAGCGCTCCCACCATGGGTTGCCGGCCTTGCGCGCATGCTCGTTGGGAGGGGAGATCTGGACGGCCGCGAAGCCCCGGGGTCCGAGGAACACTTCACACTCGCGCGCCACGTCCGCCCATCTCCACTCGAACAGGTGGACGAACACGGAGCGAGCCGGGTTGGGCGCCGCCGCCTGGGCCGGCCGACTCGTCGCGGCGATCATGGAGAAGGCGAGCAGGGAGGCCACCAGGGGACGCGGGAGGCCCGACACGACGCGCAGGGATGGCGCCTGGGACATGGGACGCGCTCCTTTCGGGTGGTTCAATCCATCCGGAGGGTGGACCGCAGTGGGCAGACGTGTTTGTTCTACCGAACGTAGGGCCGGGCCGCCCGCCTGTCACGAGCGCGCCACGAAGATTCGACGAACAGTGGTGCTGGATCGGGCGACGTCCGAACCTACGTCAGCCCTTCCCGCGAGTTGGCCGTCGCGGTGGACGCGGCCGATTCGACGACACGGAAGGTCAGGCGGACGGTGCCTACCCGGATCTCGTCGCGATCCGACAGCTGCACCGGCGAGGTGACCTTCCGCGCGTTCACGTAGGTGCCGTTCTTGCTGTCCAGGTCCTCCAGGATCACGTTGCCGGCGCTGATGCGCAACCGCGCATGGCGGCGTGACACCGAGGGGGACTCGAAGTGCAAGCTCAGCTCGGCGTCGCGTCCCAGCACGTGCTCACCCTCGGTCAGGGTTGCCCGCCCACCCTTCCAGATGAGCCGGCAGACCGGCCCGGTTGCGGCGCGGACCGGCGCGGTGGCGGCCTCCGGCCCTTCCCGGAACGCGTAACCGAACCGGTGCACGGTCCGGATGAATCGCGGCCGGCGCGCGTCGTCGTCGAGGGCGGCACGGATCTCGCCGACGAGGTTCGCGAGGTTCGCCTCGACCACGAACGTCTCGGGCCACAACCGCTCGTGCAACGCCGCCTTGGACACGGCCTTGGGCCCGCTCTCCACCAGGGCCACGAGGAGCTGGAATGCCTTGGGCGAGAGATGCACGGGCTCGCGGCCGCGGCGCAGCTCCCGGGCCTCGGAGTCGAGCGCGAAGTCGCCGAAGCGCATCTGCATCGCGGCGCTAGAGCACCTGGCCGTGCTTGCGGAGCGCGGCGCGAATGGGGTCCTTGTCCCGGTGGCCGTCGAACAGGGGAGAGCGCATCACGAAGCGAGCACAGGCCGGCTCCTTCTCGAAGGCCCGCTCGAGGTGGGACGCGCCTCGAGCCAGATCGCCGGCCCGGGCGTAGAAGTGCGCGGCGGCGATGTCCACCCATGGATCAGGCGTCATGGCCACCGCCGCGTCGAAGCGTCGCGCCGCCTCGCTGCGCCGTCCCTGAGCGAGGTCGACCGCACCCAGCGCCAGGAGCTCGGGTCCGTTGGGCGCGCGTCCCTGCAGGCCGGTGCGGATCTCTGCTTCCGCCTCGCCCGCCCGGCCGAGGACAACCAGCGCGTCGGCACGCCGGCGGTGCAGCGGCCGTGCGTCCGGCACGATCCCCAGACCTTCGTCGATCGCTTCCAGCGCTTCGCCGAACCGGCCCGCCCACTGCAAGGTGCCGGCGAGGTTGGTCCACGCCGTCGTCGAGCGATGGTCGAGCCGCAGCGCCTGCCGGTAGTAGCCCGCCGCCTGATCCGCGTCGAAATCCCGGCCACAACCCCAGACGGGCGAGGTATAGAACGTGTCGCCCATGAGCGCGTAGGCCTCGGCCAGGCGGGGATTGAGCGCGATCGCCCTCTGGGCTTCCGCCCGCCATGGCTCCAGATCGGCCATCTCCCGGTAGGCCAGGGCCAGTGCGATGTGGCCGTCGTACAGCGAGGGGTCGAGCTCGCTGGCGGTGCGAGCGGCCTCGAGCGCAACCTGGCGCCGCGGCTCGAGGTCGCGGCCGGAGAGCACCGCGGGCGCGGCCAGCCGGGAATAGCACTTGCTGAGCAGCGCCCACGCCGGCGCATAGCCGGCATCGAAGTCGACCGCCGCGCGGGCCCGGTTGACGGCGTCTTCCAGGCGGTTCTGGGCGTAGAGCGTGCGCGCCTCCGAGAAGGCCTGGTAGGCGTCGAGAGATGCGGTGGGGGGGCGGCCGCGATGGGCGGCAGAGGTCGCCTCGAGTTTTGCCGTGAACTGCCGCGCGAGCTCGTCCTCCAGGCGGAGGATGTTGGCGAAGCGGTCGGTGAGGCTCGACTGGGCCGTGATGGCCCCGGAGTCGGCGCGCACGAGCCGGGCGACGACCTTGATCTCGTCCCCGACCTTCTGATAGCTGCCTTGGACGTAGTACTGCACGCGCAGGAGCCTCACCAACTCGCGAACGACGTCGGCGTCGAGGTGAGCGCCGTCGCGCAGGGAGCGCTGGCCGAACAGCTCCACCACCCTCTCGCGGTTGACCACCACGAGCGGCCGCTGATCCTGGACTCCGACGGTCAGGGAATCGGCGAGGGCGCCCGCGAGCCAATCGTCCGCCGGATGGCGCGTCAGGTTCTCGAAGGGCAGCACCACCACGCGAACCTCGGTGGCCGCGGCCGTGGGCAGGCGGCCTCCGCCGAGGTACCGGCGGACGGTCAGCCCCGCGACTCCGAGGCCGAACACGAGGGCCGCCAACAGCGCGATACGAGCGGCGCCCCCGCGGATCTTCCTTCGACTCGCGATGCGAGAGCCGGCCGGCCGCGCGCCTTTCGGGTCGAGGATCCACCGCAGCTCGTCCGCAAGGTCCCGGGCCGACTGCCAGCGCTGCTCCGGGTCCTTGGCCAGGCAGCGCGCCACCGCGCGCTCCAGGCCCTCGGGCGTCTCCGGCCGCGCTTCCGCCAGCGGCTGCGGCTCCGCGGCGAGGATGGCGGTGATCAGCGCCTGCTGGCTCTTCGCCGGGAACGGCCGTCCTCCGGCCGCCATCTCGTAGAGCACCGTCCCCAGCGAGTAGATGTCGGTCCTGGCGTCGACCGGTCCTCCTTCCAACTGCTCGGGCGCCATGTAGGGCAGGGTCCCCACCACTATGCCCGCCTGGGTGAGGCTCTCCGTGGAATGCGAGGGCGGCTCTTCCGATCCGAGCTTGGCGAGGCCGAAGTCGAGCAGCTTCACCCCGTCCCGCGTGAGCATCACGTTGGCGGGCTTGAGATCCCGGTGGACGACCCCCTGCCGGTGGGCGGCGTCGAGCGCCTCCGCCATCTCCGCGCCGTAGCGCAGCACCTCTTCGATCGACAGCGGGCCTCTCTCCAGCCGGTCGGCCAGGGTCTCGCCCTCCAGGTGCTCCATCACGAGGAACGCCGTCCCGTCTTCCTGGCCGAAGTCGTAGAGGGTGCAGATGTGGGGGTGGCTCAGGGAGGAGATCGCCCGCGCCTCGCGCTGGAAACGCTCGGTGCGCGCCGCGTTGCCGGTGGACTTGGCCGCGATGACCTTGATGGCCACGGTGCGGCCGAGCAGGGTGTCGCGGGCGCGGTAGACCTCGCCCATGCCTCCCGCGCCCAGGGCAGCGAGCAGCTCGTAGCGGCCTAGCCGCGCGCCGGCTGCCAGCGGCATGTGGACGGATTATAGGCCTGCCCGAAACCTGACGAATCCCTGTCTCACGCCTGAGACTCCACTCCTCTCCGGGCCTATCTTCACGCCGACTCCGTGTTCCCGCTGGAGATGCAGGTGCCGCAGACGGTCGCGGTCTAGAGGAGGGGTATGCGTCGCGCAGTCTTCGTGGTCTCGACGATCGTCGGGGTGGTGGTTCTCGCCATCCTCGCGCCGTCCGCCTACGCGAATCAGCCGCCCAAGGCCGTGGCGGCCGCGGGCGTGGACCCGAACACCGGACAGGTGCTCAGCCAGGTCACGCGCTTCATCGGACCCGCCGACACCGGCATCGCCCAGACGATTGCCGGAGGCGGTTCATCCGATCCCGATGGCGATCCGTTGACCTACAAGTGGGACTGTACCGACCCGGCCACGGACGGAAAATGCGCCTTCCTTCTGGGCGTGGCGACCAACCAGGTGAACTTTCGGCCCACGTTTCCGCCGGGGACGTTCGACATCACGCTGACCGTCAACGACGGCCAGGGCCATACGGCCAGCGATTCGGTCCGCGTGAGGGTCCAGGTGGATCTCACCCCGCCGACGGTGACGCCGCCGGACGACGAATCGGTCCCCGCCACCGAGGCGGGCGGCGCGACCGGCGCCGCCTCATCCGAGCTGCACCATTTCCTCTTCGACAGCGCGACGGCCAGCGACAATTCCACCGCCATCTTCACGCACTTGCCGCCCCAGATGAATGGCGCGGACGTGGACGACACGACGCTCCTGCCGCACGGAACGACCACGGTGACCTTCCGCATCGCCGATGTGTTCGGCAACGTCGGCACGGCCACCGCCGACGTGTTCGTAACCGACCTGCGATCCGGGGACCTCTTCGTGGGGGTGCAGCCCACGGCTTCCACGGTTTTCGGCATCCAAACGAAGGGGGCCGTGCAACGAATTCGCGGCGGCTCGGTCAGCGATTTCTGCCAGAGTCGGGATCCCGTCACTTCTCCCGTGCCACCTGGGGAACCCGTGTTTTGGAGAAGGCCCGATCAGATCGTGGTGGATGCGAAGGGCAGAGTCACGTTCCTCGCCCCGCTGAGCTCCAGCAACCCCCTCAGTCCAGCTCCCCAGAATGGCTGGGGGCTCCTGCGCTGCAGTTCTCCCGGGCAGCCGCCCGAGCAGCTTGCCATCTTCCCTCAAGGGAGCTACATGGACCCGGGCTGGCCCGTGCCTCTTCCGGGAAGGCCTCTTGTGGCCGGAACGCCCGTCAGTGGCCTGCACCTGCGGAAAACCAAGCACGTCCTCATCGATGACAACGTGAACGACGGAAATCCGCGAATCGTCACGGAAGAGAAATACGTTCTCGCCTTTGCGGTGGACATGTTCCCAGGCACCTGTTGTCACAAT
>Ga0207662_10001672_pt1 | contig 10839 bp, 8 predicted proteins | sample KBSS33LmetaG_FD_184338 | JGI IMG/M metagenome (GOLD analysis project Ga0207662, IMG submission 184338) | Switchgrass rhizosphere microbial communities from Kellogg Biological Station, Michigan, USA - KBS S3-3L metaG (SPAdes) (version 2) | ecosystem: Host-associated > Plants > Roots > Rhizosphere... | reverse complement strand
GTTCTGCTTGGGTTGGTGGGGATTCGAAGGCCCCTGGGTTGGCAGCCGCTCGCCGGAGCCTTGAAACCACCCGCCGATCAACGTCCCTTCTTCGAAGTACAGATAGCGGTGTTTGACGACGGCCGTGCTCTCCCAATCCTCGAAAATCCATTCCTCCTGCCGGACGCCATCTTTCGTGAAGCTCGTATGAATGGTCTGTGGTCCGCCCCAGGCTTGCAACACCTGTTCTTTCGACATCCCCACAATGACGCGATGTTCAGCGATGTGCCTTTCAAAACTGGGATCTCGCAATTTGGCCACTAGCGGGAGGACGATCATGAAGACCGCAAAAAGTGCCAATCCTGCATAGATCGTGAGACGGACCGGCTTCCGACGAATGAAGGACACAGACTCTCGGTCGATTGCAGTGGCAGGAACGCTGGGCTCGAACGACTCCATGGCAGTGTCTCGTGCGCATGGTAGCAATCAGTCGCTTCGGCCGTCAAGGCGCAGGCAAAATTAGTAGTGAATTTTCAACAGGATCGGAGGAAGGGCTATACTTAAGGAATGATGCCTCAGCGATGGTGGCACTGCATACTGGTTGTGCTCCTTGTGACGCTCTTCGGCGGACCTGTGGTGTCCGGCGCGGAGGCAAAATCGCTCTATTCTTACACCGACGAGAAGGGTACGCGGATCATTACCGATAACTACAATAAGATTCCTCCTGTCTACCGGTCAAAGGTGACGACCGTCGAGCAGGAAAGCGATGGCTATGCCGGCGAGATTGAGCGTGGGGGCGGATTGGTGCGTTCTTCAAAGGGGTTCGTCGTATCAGTGCCTGGGATGTCCTTTCAGCAATCAAAAATCATTACTTACGCCGGCACGTTCGGCCTGTTGTGTCTTCTCGCCATGAACTTCAGTCGGAGCGAAGCGATCAGAGCGCTAGCACTCTGGTGCCTCGTGCTCACCGGGATCATTGCCCCTGTTCTCGTCTACACTGCGGACGATGGCGCAGCAGCCATAATGAAAAATAAAACCGCAGAAATCCAGCAGAAGCAGCAGGACCGGCTCTCGCACGTTCCATAAGCGACGCCGCATCCCTCCCCAACCATCATGTTCAGATTCACTCCGCGTATTTCGGGACGGGGATTGTTTTGGTCGCCTGAGACGGCTTTGGAGCGGTTGGCTGCAGAGAGAATTCCGCGGAGTAGGGATTCATCATGGCTTCATGGGTGTGTTTCTGACGCCGCTTCACGAGCTCGATGCTCTGCGTGCTGATCACCATACGATCAATCGGAGACTTAATGGTCAGAGGATCCGGGAGGCCTTGCAGTGAAAATAGCTGGTAGGCGAGGGTCCAATCGAGAGAGTCTTTCGCGGCCTCCTTGACGATGAAGCGCGCCTGCGGCGAGGACGGACCCTTGAACAAGAGCACCCAAATATTCGAGCGAAACGCCGGAGAGGCCGGATCGGTCGGAGGTTTGAATTCTGGAATGAGGGAGGGGACCTGGCTGATCGGGACCGCGGGAGAAAATTCGATGTCCACGAGGCGGACGTATAACGTTCGATTCTCGCTCAGATCGTTCGGATCAATGGCATAACTGAATGAATACCTCACTTCGATCCCGTCTCGCTTGAAGGTATAGACGTCTTCTCCGTTTTCTGGGGAGACAAGCTTTCTGAAATATTTGTCCCAATCGGTGATGGCGTAATAGGTAAACACCCGAAGCGCTGACTTGCGATCCCGCACGGCCTGCGGCATGCCCATCTTTGCGTGCAATTCTTGCTGGGTCAAACCGAGGAAGCCGTCCTCAAAGTAGGGAGCGGCAACTGCAGGCAAAGGAAGCAGGCAAAGCACGCCGGCGGCGCAAAGCCCCTTGAAGGTGAGGCGTTGGAGGTGATTCCGCTGGAGCAAGACCTTCTCTCCGGCCGATGAGCCATCGTATCGGCAGCCTTCTGCCCTGTCAAGACAGCCCGTGATTGGTTGCCGGAGGCCCGATGAACCAGTATGATGGCACCATTCAGGTTCCTCATTGAACGGTGGAAACGTGACGCCAATTGTACAGCTTCTTCAGGAACGCATCGCCATTCTCGATGGTGCCATGGGCACCATGATCCAGCTGCGGCGGCTGGATGAGGCCGCCTTTCGAGGTGAGCGGTTCCGGGATTGGCCGAAAGACCTCAAGGGGCATAATGATCTGCTCAACCTGACCCAACCCTCGATCATTGAGGACATTCATCGTCAATATCTCGAGGCCGGGGCCGACATTGTCGAGACCAACACGTTCAATTCCCAGGCGATCTCATTGGCCGACTACCAAATGCAGAATCTGGGATATGAACTCTCTAAAGCCGGCGCCGAATGCGCGCAGCGAGCCGTGGCACAGGTGCGCACCGCACATCCGACACGCCGTTGTTATGTAGCGGGCGCAATCGGACCGACCACCAAGACGTCCTCCATCTCCACCGACGTGAATAATCCCGCCGCGCGGGGCACCACATACGACGAATTGGTCGCCGCCTATGCCGATCAGGCACGGGGACTCTTGGATGGCGGCGCCGATCTACTGCTTGTGGAGACGATTTTCGACACGCTCAATGCGAAGGCAGCGTTCTTTGCGATCCAACAATTGTTTGCAGGGGGCGTCAGGCGTGTTCCCGTCATGGCCTCGGTGACGTTTATCCAAGCAGGAAGTAATCGCGGCGTGACGGGACAGACGGTTGAAGCGTTCTGGAATTCGATTGCTCATGTTCCGCTGCTGAGCGTCGGCATGAACTGTGCGCTGGGGCCGAAGGAAATGAGGCCGCTCATCGAGGAACTGTCGCGAATTGCACCGGTGTTTGTGAGCGCCCATCCGAATGCCGGACTGCCAAATCCGCTGCTGCCCACCGGGTTTCCGGAGACGCCGGACACACTGGCTCCGCAGTTGCGTGAGTGGGCCGACAGCGGCTGGCTCAACATTGTGGGGGGGTGCTGCGGAACGACCCCGGCGCACATCAAGCTCCTGGCTGAGGCGGTTCGAGGCGTCACGCCGAGGACGATTCCCAGGGTAGAGCCGTACACGCGTTTGAGCGGGCTCGAGGCGCTTACGATCCGGCCGGATTCTAACTTTGTGAACGTCGGGGAGCGGACCAATGTGACCGGTTCGCCGGCGTTCGCCAAGCTCATCCTCCACGGCAAGTACGAAGATGCCTTATCGGTGGCGCGCCAGCAAGTCGAAGGGGGTGCCCAGATCATCGACGTCAACATGGATGAGGGCATGCTGGATTCTCAGGCCGCGATGGAGAAATTCCTGAGACTGATCGCCTCAGAACCGGACATCTGCAAAGTCCCCCTCATGGTCGACAGCTCCAAATGGGACGTGCTTGAGACGGGACTCAAGAACATTCAAGGAAAACCGGTCGTCAACAGCATCAGCCTGAAAGAGGGGGAACACAAATTTATCGAGCAGGCCACGCTGATCCGCCGTTACGGGGCGGCCGTGGTGGTGATGGCGTTCGACGAAAAAGGGCAGGCCGACAGCCTTGAACGAAAGCAGGAGATCTGTGCCAGATCATACCGGATTCTGACGGAGACGGTCGGCTTCTGTCCGACCGACATTATCTTTGATCCCAATGTCCTGACCGTCGCGACCGGCATCGATGAGCACAACAACTATGCAGTGAATTTTATCGAGGCGACGCGATGGATCAAGCAGCATTTGCCAGGGGCGCGTGTCAGCGGCGGCATCAGCAACGTTTCCTTCTCCTTTCGGGGCAACAATGTGGTGCGTGAAGCCATGCACTCAGCCTTTCTCTTTCATGCGATCAAGGCCGGTCTCGACATGGGCATCGTGAACGCGGGCCAGCTAGCCGTGTATGAAGAGATTCCCAAGGACCTACTCGAACTGGTGGAGGATGTGCTGCTGAATCGGCGTCCGGACGCAACGGAGCGTTTGGTTGCCTTCGCGGAAACCGTCAAACGCCAGGACAAAACCATCGTCAAAGACGATGAATGGCGCAGAGGCACCGTCGAAGAACGGCTATCCCACGCCCTGGTCAAGGGCATCACGGACTATATCGACCAAGATACCGAGGAGGCGCGGCAAAAGTATCCAAAGCCGCTGGCGGTGATCGAAGGTCCCTTGATGGCCGGAATGAACATCGTCGGCGATCTGTTTGGGTCGGGAAAAATGTTCCTCCCCCAGGTCGTCAAAAGCGCCCGTGTGATGAAGAAGTCCGTTGCCTATCTGCTGCCGTTCATGGAAGAGGAAAAGCAACGGCTCGGGGGCTACCAATCACAGGGGAAAGTCGTTCTTGCTACTGTGAAGGGCGACGTCCACGACATCGGGAAAAATATCGTCGGCGTGGTGCTTGGTTGCAACAATTACGAGGTCATTGATCTTGGCGTGATGGTGTCGTGCGAGCACATTCTGACTGCCGCCCGCGAGCAGAAGGCGGACATTGTCGGCTTGAGCGGGCTCATTACCCCTTCGCTTGATGAAATGGTCCATGTGGCCAAGGAGATGACGCGCGAAGGTTTTGTCGTCCCTCTCCTGATCGGCGGGGCAACGACCAGCAAAGCGCATACGGCCGTCAAGATCGCGCCCTCTTATGCCCCGTCCGTCATCCATGTGTTAGACGCGTCCCGCGCTGTCGGGGTCGTTGGCAGTCTCATGAACCGCGAACAGAAAGCCGGTTTCGTGCGCAATATCCGGGAGGACTATGATCGTGTGCGTCAGGCGCATCACGACCGTGAAGCGAAGCCCGTGCTCTCGCTGGCGGAAGCACGCGCCCGGCGATTAATTTCCGATTGGGGCAGCTTGGATATTCCTGAGCCGGAAGGGCTCGGAACGCACGTAATCGAGAACCAGCCGCTCGCCGATCTTCTACCCTTTATCGATTGGTCGCCGTTTTTCCACACATGGGAATTGAACGGTCGGTATCCCGCCATTTTCGACCACCCGACGATCGGGTCGAAGGCCAGGGAGCTATTCGCGGATGCCCAAGAGCTGCTCGACCGCATCGTCACCGAGAAGCTGCTGACCGCGAGGGGCGTCTATGGCCTGTTTGCCGCAGCGAGCATCGGTGACGATATCGAGTTATATAAGGACGGGTCCCAGCAGGCGGTCCTGGCGACCATTCATACGTTGCGCCAGCAGTCGGAAAAGCCACAGGGTCAGCCGAACCTGGCATTGGCTGATTACGTCGCACCCCGAACGTCAGGACGGACAGACCACATGGGCGCCTTTGCGGTGACGGCGGGACTGGGATTGGATGCCCTCTGCCGTCGGTTCGATAAGGACCACGACGACTACAATTCGATCATGGCCAAGGCTCTGGCGGATCGCCTCGCGGAGGCATTTGCCGAGTACCTGCACAAACGGGTCAGGGGGTGGTGGCGCTATGGCAGGCTGGAGCAATTGACCAACGAGGATATGATTCGAGAGAAATATCGAGGCATTCGGCCAGCGCCCGGGTACCCGGCCTGTCCGGACCACACGGAAAAGCGACCGTTGTTCGATCTCTTACAGGTAGAAACGCATACAGGCATCATACTGACGGAGAGTTTTGCCATGCTGCCGGCCGCGGCAGTGAGCGGATGGTATTTTGCGCATCCCGGGGCGAAATATTTCGCCGTAGGAAAAATCGGAAAGGATCAGGTCGAGGATTATGCCCGGCGGAAGGGAATGGACGTGCAGACCATCGAACGCTGGCTTTCCCCAAATCTCAACTACGAACCCCGTTAGGAAACTTCCGCGAGAAGCGGCTGTCTGACCGGTTTACCGACGGCGGCCGTCAGCGACGATTTCAGCAGCCGAAACCGGTCCTCCGCCCAACGGTTGAATGTGTCTGAGTCCTGGAACACCAGGTCCCAAGCTTTTGCGGCATCGAGCATCAAGAGTTGATGCGGTTGTCCTTCTGCGGGCAAATACACGACGAGCACTGCGGATTTCCCCGTCAAACTGATGTCGGTGAAGACGTGTACCATGGCGCCATGCGGCAGCGTGACCTCGCGCGAGGCCGCTTCCGCCAGCGGCTGGTACATCCGATGGAGAAATTGTGAGGTGACTTCGTACGCGCAGCTGGTGCCGAGGAGTCGCGGATTCGGGGATTCGCCAAAAAGGTTTTCCGTGAGATAGGTCGCGGCTTCCCACGTCGGCATGACACCGGAGGCGACGAGGGATTCGCACAGGTAGGCGATCCAGTTTCTGGTAAGCCCTGTTTTCTTCACGCACGCAGCTTTTTTGGCCATGATCGGGAGTCCTTTCGATGCCAGCTCGACGGCCGATGCTGCACCGTCCTCTTGGTGGTGAAACGACCCTGTCAATTGATTGCAGTATAGCGGCCGGCTCACGACAGTCAACGAAATGCCACAATCTCGCTGGAATTGTGCCGTGTGGCGTTGCTGATGGAGTTACAGTTGGCGAGGCAGCCCTGGCGTGATACGGTCGGCATACTGCTCATGAATGCGCTTGATGTCGGCAAGCGAGGCTAGGAAGACATCGAGCAACTCAGGATCGAAATGCTCGCCCCGATGCTTGCTCATCAGATCGACGGCATGATTGAACTCGAATGCCGGCTTGTACACACGGGCAGTTGTGAGCGCATCAAAGGCGTCGGCGATTGCAGCAATACGACCTTCAATCGGGATCGCCGCTCCTTTTAACTTGCGAGGGTATCCACTGCCGTTCCACCGCTCATGGTGGGTCAACGCAATGGTCGCCGCGACGTTAAGGATTTCGGCATCGGAACCTGCCAAAATCCGATAGCCGATTTCCGCATGTTGGGCGATGACGTTGAATTCATCCTGGGTAAATTTCCCCGGCTTGAGCAATACATGATCGGGAGTGCCGATCTTGCCGATATCGTGCATAGGACTGGCGGTGCGGATCAAATCGCATCGTTCGCTCGACAACCCATATCGGCGGGCCAGTAGCTCGCAATAGTGGCTCATGCGTTGAATATGTTGCGCCGTGGCGCTGTCGCGGTACTCCGCCGCAATCGCGAGCCGCTGAATCGTTTCTTCTCGCGAGAGCCGCAGTTCTTTCTCGCTTCGTTCGAGCCACTCCAATGCTTGCTGTAGCGCCAACGTTCTGGTTCTGACGACATCCTCGAGATTGTCCCGGTGTAGGCGGCTCTCCAATTCGAGACGTCGGCGGCGCAACGCATTCGCGACGTTGATGAGGACTTCATTCGCTTCAAACGGCTTGATGATGTATCCGAAGGCCCCCATCTCGAGCGCGGCATTGGCGAGGAGGGGGCTGTCGAGCCCGGTCACCATGATAGCGGCGGTGTGCGGATATTGACGGAACATATGCCGAACCAAATCCATGCCGGACTCACCAGGCATGTTGACGTCGCAAAGCACCAGCGCAAATGCAGATTCGTCCAGACGCTGCCGCGCTTCCTTAGCGTCGGAGGCCAGCACGACTTCATAGCCGTGTGACTGCAGCATATAGCCGAGCAGACGACGAATCGGCTCTTCGTCGTCGACAATGAGTACCCGTTTGAGGTCGAGGAGTGCTTGCTGGGCGGGGCGATCGAGCAATAACGTCATGGGCGAAGACTCTATCGGTTCAACGAGGTTTGTTGCGCGCCGCTCGGTTAGGCTTCGATCGTCTGAAGGAACTTTAAAACGGGGTGCACCTTTTATGCCACTAATTAATGATTTTGTACTGAATTCAATCATCGATGAAGACTGGTCATATTGTTGATATCCGTACATGGTTTCGGGGTCCGAAGTATTCATGGATGGAGCAAGGATTCGAGGTCGGCCATCGGTAACTCTCCCAGGTGCGCTGTACAGAATTTGGCCGAGTGCCACGAGATTGTACAAGGACGCGCGCCACACAAAAACATCTGCGGCGTCCATGCAGGCTCCATTCATTGCGATTTCATAGTCGGTTCACTATAATGCCCCAATTTCTCGGGAGACATTTCATGAATGCAGGAGCGGGTTTAATTCGCGCAGACGGTCGTCGGAGGGACCAGCTTCGTCCCGTGAAAGTGACGCGCAATTTTATCAAGCATGCTGAAGGATCAGTGCTGATTGAAATGGGCGACACGAAAGTGATTTGTACTGCCTCCATCGAGGAGAAGGTCCCGCCATTCCTGAAAGGCAAGGGAACGGGTTGGGTGACGGCGGAGTACGCCATGTTACCCCGGGCTACCCATGACCGCTCACCGCGGGAGGCGGTCAAGGGCAAACAGGGGGGCCGGACGTTGGAAATTCAACGGCTGGTGGGACGGGCTCTGCGCGCCGTGACCGAGTTGTCTCAACTCGGCGAACGGTCGATCTGGATCGATTGCGACGTGATCCAGGCGGACGGGGGAACACGTACGGCTTCAATTACGGGGTCGTTCATTGCCCTGGCTGATGCCTTGGCCGTCTTGAAGACGCGTGGGCTCATCAAGAAGCGACCGTTAACCGACTACCTCGCGGCCATTAGCGTGGGTAAGGTGGGTGGCGAAATTCTTGTTGACCTGGCCTATACCGAGGATTCGACGGCTGAAGTGGATCTCAATCTCGTCATGACCGGCAAAGGACAATTTGTCGAGATCCAGGGAACCGCCGAGAAGACGCCGTTTGCCAAGCAGGACATGGATGGATTTCTTGTCCAGGGCTGGGGAGCCATCCAGACGTTGACCGCCTTACAGCGCGACTTGATCGGCACGTTGGAATAGGCTCGGATCAATCCCTCCCATGCACCGAGAACTGGTTCTCGCCACACATAATCGGCACAAAGGCGGGGAACTTGCCGCGCTTTTGGCTGATCTCCCGATTCGCATCCGTACCATGGATGAATTTCCGGAAGTACCTGATGTTGTGGAGGATGGCGCCACGTGCGAGGCCAACGCGATTAAGAAAGCCCGTGCGGTGTCCGAGGCGACAGGACTCCTCGCTATCGCCGACGATACCGGCTTAGAGGTCGATGCTTTGGCAGGTCGACCCGGAGTCTATGCCGCACGGTATGCAGGGCCGAAGGCCACGTACGAAGATAATTGGAAAAAATTGCTGCAGGAAATGACCGGGATACCACGCGATCGCAGGACGGCCCGTTTCATGACGGTGGCCGCAGTGGCGTCGCCTTCGCAGGCTGTGGAAGTCGCCACAGGGTGGCTGGAGGGGTTGATCACGGAAGAGCCGGCCGGGGCTCGTGGCTTTGGCTATGATCCCGTATTTTACGTGCCGGAGCTCGGGAAGACGCTGGCTGAGCTTTCGAGCGAGGAGAAAAACCGTATCAGCCATCGGGCGAAAGCCTTTGCACAAGTGCGGAACTTGTTGCACAATAGACTGCAGAGCCGACAGAATTGACACCGGATAGAAAAGTCGGGGCGTAGCGCAGCCCGGTAGCGCGCCTGCTTTGGGAGCAGGATGTCGGAGGTTCAAATCCTCTCGCCCCGACCAAACCAAGCATGCTCGACCCGGAGCCTCCTCTTCCATTGAGGCGACGGGATAGGCCTCCAGGTAGACGTCTTCTTCCTTCAAAGGGCTCGTACCTACCGGCGGTTCACCAGGCGATGCTTCTCTTCCTTGCCCCGCCGGATAAATCCTTCAGATGCATTTCTTTCCCTGTGATCTTGCGAGCCGCCGGATGTCTACGCACCGCTCTTCATTACCGCTAGGTACAATATCACGTGTAACCTTTCTCAATGCGATCTGCTCCGTTCAGTTCCTCATGACAGGGGTACTCGGGCAGAAACGAGCGTTCCGTGCTCAGTCTCCTGAGGCAGGCTCCGCTCCAAAACCTTGACGATCGCGTTCGCCAGGCGGGTTCTGGGCCAAATTTGCAATTTGGTTTCGGCCTGCCAAGTGTGAACAATGGCCTGTTTGATTTCCTCAAGGGGGGCATCGATAGTCCGTAAGAATTCGCTGTGAGGTCGATCGCTTCGATAGTCTGGCTGCTTCTTGGGTTGCTGCAAATACCGCGCGATCGTCTGTGCCTGCATCTGATACAGAATGGTTCCGTGAAATAACAAGGCGTTTCTTTTTCTCTGTTGCGCATTTCCAGAAATCTTTCGCCCTCCAACGGTCAGATCGCTGATGCCCTGCACGGCAACAGTCGGTTGCCAGCGAGAGAGCGCGGCGGCCATGCGCTGTAAGACAAATGCATTGGTCAGACGGATATCCCGTAAATCGGCGTGCAGCCGAATGGGAAGGACGCAGGCATAGGAGAGGCATCCGGGGCCTTGAAGAACGGTACCGCCGCCGCTTGCCCGCCGCAGTATCGGGACGCGGTCCTGGCGGCAGGCATCCACATGGACATCGGCAGTAAGGCTGGAAGAACGTCCCAAGACAACGAAGTAACAATCGCTTTCCCATAGTCGAAGGACCGGCCCGAGTTCGGTCTCCTCGAGGTCCTCGAGCAACGCCTCATCGAGGGCAAGATTTTGAGCAGGAGAGGGTAGGGTCAGGTCGAGTAGTCGAAATGAGACCATGACAATATTCCTGAGACCTTGCAATCTCGGTTCACTTGCCTTGAAGCACTTGTATGAGTACTTTGCCCATGGGCCCTATTGCCAATCGACTGAACCCCTCTTTCACCTTTTCGAAGGGAACAATGCTGTCGATCTGTGGTCGGCGTCCCAGGGCATCGAGCCGACCAACGATCTCCCGCCATATGCCTTGAGCCTGCCCGGCGCTATAGTCGCTGACGGCCACGCCACCCATGCGAATGCGACGGAACAGTAATGTGGCCGTATTGAATTCTGGCACCGGTCCGCCGCTTCTCCCGACGACGCTGATGCGGCCCCCATAGCAGAGGAGCCCGATGAGCTGAGGGAGAAGCGCGCCCCCAACGCTGTCGATCACAAGGTCGAGTTTCTTCGGCATGAGCGCCCCGCTCATCACCTTCATAAGATGGGGCTCGTTCGGAT
>Ga0207662_10001670_pt1 | contig 10850 bp, 8 predicted proteins | sample KBSS33LmetaG_FD_184338 | JGI IMG/M metagenome (GOLD analysis project Ga0207662, IMG submission 184338) | Switchgrass rhizosphere microbial communities from Kellogg Biological Station, Michigan, USA - KBS S3-3L metaG (SPAdes) (version 2) | ecosystem: Host-associated > Plants > Roots > Rhizosphere... | reverse complement strand
CCGCCGTCTCGGGCCCGGCCTTCATCGCCGCCGTCGCGCAGTGCTTCAGATGGTTGCGCATCAGCTCGCGCCCCACCGAGCGCAGCGCCTCGTGCACCGACGAGATCTGCATCAGGATGTCGGCGCAGTAGCGGTCGTCCTCGACCATCTTCTGCAGCCCGCGCACCTGCCCCTCGATCAGCCGCAGCCGGCGGATGTTGCGCGCCTTCACGTCGGGATCGACCGCCACCGCCGAACGCGGCTCGTCGCCTTCGGCGTCCTGCACGCCGCAGCCGCACTGCGACACCGTCGGCTCGGGCGCGTCCGCGTGCTCGACGCCGGTCTTCGATCTGGGAGTCATCAGTCCGCGATGCCTCGAGTTGGAGAAGTGGAGTCGCTCACGCGAGCCGCGCGCGACGCAGCCGCAGGCTGTTCGTCACCACGCTCACGGAGCTGAACGCCATCGCGGCGCTCGCGATCACGGGGCTCAGCAGCCAGCCGAAGGCTGGGTAGAGCACGCCCGCGGCGACCGGGATGCCGACGACGTTGTAGACGAACGCCCAGAACAGGTTCTGCTTCATCGTGCGCATCGTACGGCGCGACAGCGCGATCGCCTGCACCACGCTCCGCAGGTCGCCGCGCATCAGCACGACGTCGGCCGCCTCCGCCGCGATGTCCGTTCCCGTGCCGATCGCGATGCCGACGTCGCTCTGCGCGATGGCCGCGCTGTCGTTCACACCGTCGCCCACCATCGCGACGACGTGTCCCGCGTGCTGCAGCCGCCTGATCTCCGCGACCTTCCCCTCGGGAAGCACGCCGGCGACGACGCGCTCGATCCCCGCCTCGCGGGCGATCGCGTCGGCCGTGTGCCGGGTGTCCCCCGTCAGCATCACGACGTCGATGCCGCGCTCGCGCAGCGCGACGATCGCTTCGTGCGAAGTCGGCTTGATCGGATCGGCCACGGCGAGCAGCCCCGCCAGCGTGCCGTCGATCGCGACGTAGACCGGCGTCTTCGCCTCCCCCGCCAGGCGCTCCGCCGCGTCGCGCAGCGGCGTCGCGACGATCCCGCGCTCGGCGAGCAGTGCTTCATTGCCGGCGAGCACCTCGTGTCCCGACACCGTTGCCACTGCGCCGCGCCCCGTCACCGACTGAAAGCGCTCCGCTCTCGCCAGCGGGAGCCCGGCCTCGCGCGCGCGGCGCACGATGGCGTCCGCGAGCGGATGCTCGCTCGACGACTCGAGCGACGCGACCAGCGCGAGCAGGTCGTCGGTCGTGCGTGTCGAGCCGGGCGCGGCGACGACGTCGGTCACCGTCGGCCGGCCCTCGGTCACCGTGCCCGTCTTGTCGACGACGACCGTGTCGACCGCCCCCGCGCGCTGCAGCGCCTCGCCGCCCTTGATCAACACCCCGGCCTCGGCGCCACGTCCCGTGGCGACCATCACCGCGGTCGGCACGGCGAGCCCCATCGCGCAGGGGCAGGCGATGATCAGCACCGCGACCGCCGCCGCGAAGGCGCGCACCGCCGGCGCCTGGAGCCCGGCGACGTCGCCCGCGACGAACCAGATCACGAACGTCGCGATCGCGATCGAGACGACGACCGGCACGAACACGCCGCTGATCCGGTCGGCGAGGTTCTGGATGGGCGCTCGCGAGCCCTGCGCGTCGCGCATCAGCCGCACGATCTGCGCGAGCACGCTGTCGGCGCCGAGCGTCGTGGCGCGGTAGCGGAGCGCACCGGTGCGGTTGATCGTCCCGCCGATCACGCGCGCACCCGCCGCCTTCGGGACGGGCGCCGACTCGCCGGTGAGCATCGACTCGTCGACCGCGCTCTCGCCGTCGAGCACTTCACCGTCGGTGGGCAGTCGCTCACCCGGGCGCACGACGATGACGTCGCCGCGCCGCACGTCGGCCATCGGCACATCGAGCTCCTGATCGCCGCGGACCACGCGCGCCGACGTGGGCTGCAGGCCGGCCAGCGCACGCAGCGCGGCCGACGTCGCCGCCTTGGCGCGCGCCTCGAACGCGTTTCCCGTGAGGATGAGCGCGATGATGACGATCACCGCCTCGTAGTAGACGTCGGGCGCCACGCCACGGCTCAGGAAGAATCCCGGCGCCAGCGTGGCGATGAGCGAGTACACGAACGCCGCGCCGGTGCCGACGGCGATCAGCGTGTTCATGTCGGCCGAGTGATGACGGAACGCGGCCCACGCTCTCGTATAGAAGTGCCGGCCCGCCCAGAGCATCACGCTCACGGTGAGCGCGAGCAGCACGCCGTTCACCACACCGTGCGGCACGATCGGCATCAGCGCCATCGGGGCGACCATGGCGAGCGCGCCGATCACGCCGCTGACGATCGCCTTGCGCTTGAGCTGGGCGAACTCCTCGGCCTGCGACCGGTCGCGCGCCTCCTGCTCGGCGAAGGCGTCCTCCACCGCCGGCGGCAGCTCGGCGCCGTAGCCCGTGTCGCGGATCGCCGCGACGAGCTGCTCCGGCGAGACGACGTCCGGCGTGTAGCGCACCGTGGCGTCGTGCATCATGAGGTTGACGCCGGCGTCGACGACTCCCGGCTGCCGCTGGAGCGTGCGCTGCACGCGCGCCTGGCAGGCGGCGCACGTCATCCCGGACACGGGGATGCGGACGGTCCGCTCGCCGGGAACGGGCGGGGCAGGGAGCGCCGCGGGCGGAACCTTGGTGTCGTCGATGACGGAAAGCTGTCGCGCCATGATCGGCTCCTACTTTCTGCCCGCGCCGGAACGGCGCGACGCGAAGAAGAAGTACCAGTTCACCCACCCGATCGCGGCGATTCCGCCGGCGATGACCAGCCAATCCGTGCTCGACATGAAAACGCTCCTCAAATACCAGTAGGGAGTATGGTAGCATACCCCCCACCCCTATCGCAATAGTCGCTGCTTTCTTTTCAACGACAACGACGGAACGCGGATGACCCGGATCGTCCGGAAACGGCCGGATCGATTCCTGTCCGGGTCGAGATACCTGGACCGGCGCAGATATCGTCTCCATCCACGACATCAAAGTCTTTGATGGTGCGGAGGAGAGAGGTCTCCGCCACACCAAGCAGATCCGGCCATGTCCGGGGCATCCGTCGAATCCGGGTCTCTGCCGTTGGACAGCACCTCGCACTGATCGGGCGACAGGGACGATCCGGCCCTTTCCGTCAGATCGTCGTCAAAGATCCGCGTTCCGCCGTGTCGAGCAGGAAAAAATCCGTCCGGCCCGCGACGGAGCATTCAAGCCCCGATCAGACCCCAAACCGTCGAAACGCGGCGGCGATTCGTTCGTGTTCGGTATGATGCCGAACCGAACTGAACTGCTCGTGGCCGCACCCGACGTCACCCCGCTGATCCGCCCGAGCCGCATCTCCGCGCAGCTCCGGGCGCAGGGGCGGATCAGCCTTTCCGAGGTCCTCTCCGCGCTGTCGTGCGCGCTGGATCTCACCGAGGGCGCGCCGGCGGGACACTCGATGCGCGCCTGCCTCATCGGCATGCGCATCGCCGAGTCGATCGGCATCGATACGGAGCAGCGGTCCGCGCTCTATTACGCCCTTCTGTTGAAGGATGCGGGCTGCTCGAGCAACGCCGGACGGATGGCCGCGCTGTTCGGCGCCGACGACCAGATGGTGAAGCCGCGGCTGAAGGCCGTCGACTGGCACGCGCGTGGGCGCCTCGCGCTCGAGACGGCGCGCGCGGTGGCGCCCGGACGGTCGTTCGTCGACCGCGTGCGGCAGTTCGTCACGATCGCGCGCACCCCCGATGCGACGCGCGAGCTGATCGAGATCCGCTGCGACCGCGGTGCGACGATCGCGCTCCAGCTCGGATTCCCCGCCGCGACGGCCGACGCGATCCGCTCGCTGGACGAGCACTGGTGTGGACGCGGCTACGCCCTTGGCCTGGCGCACGAGGACATCCCGCTTCTGGCGCGCATCGCCAACCTGGCACAGACCGTCGAGGCGTTTCACGACCGCGGCGGCGTCGCGGCGGCGCACCGCGTCGTCCGCGAGCGGAGCGGACGCTGGTTCGATCCCGCGCTCGCGCGCATCGTCCTCGACTGGTCGAAGGACGATCCGTGGTGGGCGCTCCTGCGGGGCGACGTCGCGGGCGCCGTCGTCGCGGCGGAGCCCTCCGATCGCGTGATCGAGGTGGACGACGAGGGGCTCGACGGCGTCGCGCGCGCGTTCGCCGACATCATCGATGCGAAGACGCCGTTCACCTTCCGGCACTCCACGCGCGTCGCCGACATGGCGCGGCTCGTCGCGGTGAAGTGCGGGCTCGACTCGGGAGAGCAGCGGCGGATCTATCGCGCCGGACTCCTGCACGACATCGGCAAGCTCGGCGTCTCCAACCTGATCCTCGACAAGAACGGACCGCTCACCGACGACGAGCGTCAGAAGATGGAGCAGCACCCGCGCTTCACGCTCGACATCCTCGAGCACGTCTCGGCGTTCCGCGGCTTCGCCCGCACCGCCGCGCTACACCACGAGAAGCTCGACGGCACGGGCTACCCGTTCGGCTACACGGCCGAAGACCTCGACCTGCCCGAGCGCATCCTCGCCGTCGCGGACATCTACGACGCCCTGAGCTCGGATCGCCCGTACCGGAAGGGCATGGTCGAGCCGGTGATCACCGCCATCCTCGAGCGCGATCGCGGCACGCGGCTCGATCCCGCCGCGCTCGACGCGCTGCACGCCGTGCGTGAGGAGCGCGCGGCGGAGTTGAGGAACCATGTAAACCATCCGCCGATTGGATGTGTATAAGCAAGTAGAGAGCACACCAGGAATAGACGGATGAATTGCAGCAGACCATTACACGAGATCGCCTGCTACGGCGCTTCGAATAGAACGAACCTCACGTCGTATCCCGCGCACGCGCTGGACGACGTCTACATGCCGTCCGACGTGGCGGCGCGCCTGCTCCCGCCCGACGGATATCACGACGGCGAGCGCATCGTGTGGGACCTCACGGCGCTGGGTGGAGATCGTCGATCGCTGGCCCATTGAGCACCTTGCCGTACGGATCGAAGCGCGATCCGTGGCATGGACAGTCCCAGCTCTTCTCCGCGGTGTTCCAGTCCACGATGCACTTCACGTGCGTGCAGGCGGCCGATCGCTCGTGCACGCGCCCCGCGTCGTCCTTGTAGACCGCGATCTTGTGCGCGCCGCGCCGAATGACTCGGCCTTCGCCCGGCGCGATCGACGCGACGTCGTCGACCTGGCCCGGCGTGACGTAGTCGCCGTACTGTAGCGCGACATCGGCGTTCTCCTTCGCGAGCGTCCCGAGCTCGCGCGCGTGCAGCGTGACGCGCTTCGGGTCGAACTCCTTCGCCCACTCGTGCGGCTTCCCGTCGAGCAGCGTCGGCAGCAGCAGGCCGGCGATCGTGCCGTGCGTCATCCCCATCCCCGAATCGCCCGTGGCGATCCACACGTGCTCCGCGCCGTCGGGATTCTTGCCGATGAACGCGAGATAGTCGTTCGTCTCGAGCACCTGACCGGACCACTGCGCGATGCGCGGGCCCGCGCTGGAGAACCGCGCGCGCGTCCACTGCTCCAATCGCTCGAACCGCGCGCCGGCGTCGTCCTCGTGTGCGGTCTTGTGATCCTCCCCGCCGACGATGAGCGCATCGCGCGCGTCGTCGAGCGGCTGGAGCCGCACGTAGTGGTACGGGTCGGGAGTGTCCCAGTAGAGGGCGTCGGCGATGCTGCCCTTCGGCACCTCGAACCCGACGACGAACGTCCGGTACGGCGCCATCTTCGTGTGCGTCACGACCATGTCGCTGATCGGGCTGTTCGTGCACACGACGACGTGATCCGCGCCCACGGTCGACTGCGTCGACGTCGTCACCATCGCGGGGGAGCCGCCCTCGATCTTCTCGACGCGCGTGCCGCCGAAGATCCGTCCCCCGCGCGCCTCGATCGCGCTCGCGAGGCCCGCGAGATACCGGAGCACGTGGAAGCGCCCCTGCCGCGGAAAGCGCAGCGCGGGGCCGAGCGTCTTCCCGCGACCGGGGATCTCCTCGACGCGCGTCACACCGGTGAGGCCGGCGCGATGCGCCGCCTCGAGCTCGTCGTCGAGCAAGGCCGGCGTGTCGTCGCCGCCGAGGAAGAGGTAGCCGTCGAGGCGCGTGAAGCCGCATTCCATCTGCTCGGCGCGCACCGCCTCCTCGACGAAATCGATCGCGGCGCTGTGCGCCGCCGCGGCGATGCGTGACGATCCCACGCCTCGCGCCTTCTCGAGATACAGGTAGCGGTCGTCCAGCGCGTTCGAGAGGTGCGCCGTCGTGCGACCCGACTCGCCGCTGCCGATCTGCTCCTTCTCCAGCACGACGACCTGCTTGCCGGCGCGCGCCAGCGCGTATGCGACGCTGAGCCCCGCGATGCCCGCGCCGATCACGCAGACGTCGGTCGTGAGATGATCGCGGAGCGGCGCGCGGTCGGGCACGATGAACGTGTCGTGCCAGATGGAGTGGGTGGTGGGCATGGTGGTTCGGGTGTCCGGGGGTCCGGGGTTCGCGAGTTCCAAACGCTGTGGAGCGCAAAGCGCATCGCGCATCGCGCGCCGCGCTCGAATTGCAGAGGACGCACCAGTGAGCCATTTTGCGCGCGATGTCCGCCATCTCCCTCCTGGCCGTGTTCATGACCGGCCTCCTCGCCGGCGCCGTTCTCGCGCTCGGCATCGCGTTCCTCGTGCGTCGTGAGCGTCGTGGTGACGAGACCGCTTCGGCGACGCGCCTCACCGAGCTGCTGGCGCCGCTGCGCAGCGACCTCGAGCGCTACGACGGCCGGCTCGCCGCTTTCGACCGTGAGCGCGCCACGCAGTACGGCGCCCTCGCCGCGCGGCTCGACGTCGTCGCCGCGGCGAGCGACGGGCTGCGCGACCAGACGCAGCAGCTCGCGACCGCGCTCCGCTCCCCGAACGTGCGCGGCCGCTGGGGCGAGGTGCAGCTCAAGCGCGTCGTCGAGCTCGCGGGGATGACCGAGCACTGCGACTTCGAGACGCAGGTCTCCACCAGCGCGGAGGACGGCGACGGCGACGCGCGACGCATGCGTCCCGATCTCGTCGTGCGACTGCCGGGCGATCGCTGCGTCATCGTCGACGCGAAGGCACCGCTGCTCGCCTATCTGGACGCCGCCGCCTGTGCCGACGAGCGCGAGCGCACGCGCCTGCTCAGGGCGCACGCGGGCCACCTGCGCATGCACGTCGAGTCGCTGAGCCGCAAGGCGTACTGGGAGCAGCTCGGCGCGGGCGCGACTCCGGAGTTCGTCGTGCTCTTTCTCCCTGGCGAGGCGTTCTTCTCCGCCGCGCTCGAGCACGACCCCGCGCTGCTCGACGAGAGCGCCGCGCGCGGCGTGATCCTCGCCACGCCGACGACGCTCATCGCGCTGCTCCGCGCCGTGGCGTTCGGCTGGCGCGAGGCGCGCATGGCCGACGGCGCACGCGAGATCAGCGCGCTCGGCGCCACGCTGTACGACCGCCTCGCGACGCTCGGCGCGCACATGACGGAGCTCGGCACGTCGCTCGATCGTGCGGTGTCGAGCTACAACCGCGCGGTGGGGTCGCTCGAGGGGCGCGTGCTCGTGACGGCGCGCCGCTTCCGGGAGCTCGGCGCGGCGGGCGGCAGGAGCGAGCTCGAACCGCTCGCGCCGGTCGGCACTCGCGCGCGCGGTGTGCAGGCGCCGGAGCTGGCCGTGTCTTCAGCTGATCGCGAACCCGTCGCGTGATCGCGAAGCGAAGCGTGCGGCTCGTCGTCGCGCTCACCGCGTGGCTGATCGGCGCGCAGCCCCTGCATGGTCAACCCGCCAGTCGTGAGTCCGCGCGGGCCGAGCCGGCACGCGCAGCGCGCGGAGAAGCGGCGCGCGTCGCCGGCTGGCGCGCCGACGTGGATTCGCTCCTCGCGCTGATCCGCGGCAGACACTGGCGATTCCGCGACGCACCGCTGCCCGCCGAGCTGACCGAGCGGGCACGCAAGCTCCGCGACGACGTCCCGACGCTCGACGACGAGCGGATCGTCGTCGAGATGCAGGCGCTGCTCGCGACGCTGCGCGACGGGCACACGCTGCTGTATCCGTTCGGAATGCAGCGCGGTGGCCTGAGCCATCTGCCGATCACGCTCTACGAGTTCGACGACGGCCTCGCGGTGATCGGCGCGGATTCGACTCACGCGTCGTTGATCGGACGTCGCGTTCAGCGCATCGAGGGAGTGCCGGTTCCCGAGCTGGTCACTCGACTCACGCCGCTCATGTCGCTGGAGAACACGTCGCAGCGTCGCTGGGTCTATCCGACGTACCTGAAGTTCCCCGCCTTCCTGCAAGCGGCGGGCGTCGCGACCGGAGCATCGGAGGTGAGGATCGCGCTCGACTCCGGAACGGCGACGGAGGTTCGCGTGCGCGCACTCGCGCCGCCGATCGATCCGGGCACGCTGACGCTCGGACTCGTGCCTCCGCCGGCGTCGGGCAAGCAGAGCGCGATGTACCTGCGACGGCTGGCCGACGCCTACTGGTTCACGCGGTTGGACGTCGGCGGAGCGGTCTACCTGCAGGTGAACCGCGTCGTGAACGATCAGGCCGAGTCGCTGGAGAAGTTCTCGGCTCGGCTGCTCGACTCGTTGATGCGCCCACAGACGCGCGCACTCGTCGTCGACCTGCGGAACAACAGCGGAGGCAACGCGGCGGTGCTGCCGCCACTGATCCGCACCCTCGTGGCGTACCGCGCGCTCGCACCGACGTCGCCCATGTACGTGCTCATCGGCCGGCAAACGTTCTCGGCGGCGCAGACGCTGGTGAACCGGCTCGAGGAGTACTGCACGCCGATCTTCGTGGGGGAGGAGAGCGGCTCCAAGCCGAACCGGTTCGGGAACGGCGCCTCGTTCCGACTGCCGTACAGCGGCGTGCGTGGGGAGATCTCGGGTGGCTACAATCAGGCCGCCACTTCGCGCGACACCCGGGCCGCGACGGTGCCGCAGATCCGCGTGGGACCGACGCTGCGCGACTGGCTGGCCGGGCGCGATCCCGCGCTCGACTCGATCACGGTGCTGATTCGATAGTCGCGCGCTCGTCGCGCAGCGCGGCGAGCATCGCCTCCAACGGGCGCGACCAGCTCTCGGTGCGATACACCGCGGCGATCTCGGCGCGCGGCGGCGCGTCGGGGATCGCGCGATAGACGACTCCTCGGCGCTGCAGGTTCTCCACGGAGCGCGGCACCAGGCTGACGCCCAACCCGGCCGCGACGAGGCTCAGGATCGTCTGGTACTCGGCGCCCTCGTAGGCGACGAGCGGTGTGAACCCGGCGGCGCGGCACATCGCCGAGATCGTGTCGTGGAAGTCGGGCGCGAGGTGTCGCGGAAAGAGCACCATCGGCTCCGCGCCGAGCATCCCGAGCTCGACGGCGTCGAGCCGGGTGAGCGGATGCGACTCCGGGAGCGCGAGCAGGAACGGCTCGCGCAGCACGACCTCCGTTCGCAGCGCGGGCTGCACGACCGGGCCGCGTACCACGGCGATGTCGACGAGATCGCGCGCGACGGCATCGATCTGCGCGGCCGTCGAGCCCTCCACGAGATCGAGGTGAACGGAGGGGAGCGCCGCGCGGAACCGCTGGATCGCTCCCGGGAGGACGCTGAGCGCGGCGGAGTCGGTATACGCCACGCGCAGCGCGTCCGTCTCGCCGGTCGCGGCGCGTCGCGCGGCGGCGGCGGCCAGCCCCACCTCCGCCAGCGTGCGGCGCGCGCCACGGAGTAGCGCCTCGCCCGCCGGCGTGAGCGCGACCTGCCGGCTCGTGCGGCTGAACAGCACGACGCCGAGCCGCTCCTCGAGCTGCCGGATCTGCTGGCTGAGCGGTGGCTGCGCGATGCCGAGCCGCCTGGCGGCGCGGCCGAAGTGAAGCTCCTCGGCGACGGCGACGAAGTACCGCAGGTGTCGCAGCTCGAACGCGGAGAGATCAATATGCGACGCGTCTCGATGCATGGCGAACAATATATTGGACCACACCGTTGCCGCCGGCGAAATTCGACGAAGTCGCGGCGAGGGCGCCGCGGCGAGCCGCCGCTTCGCTGATTCGATGATGCCGTCCTCGACTCCACTCCGGGTGTTGTTCGCCGTGGTCTTCCTGCTCCTGCTCGCGGCCGCGTCGCTGCGCGCGCAGGAGCTGCGATACACGGTCGACCTTCGCGCGCGGGGAAGCCACACGATCGGCGTCGCGCTCAGGGTCGACTCGTTGCCGGCGGGCGACACCCTCTTCCAGTTCGCCGCGACCGCGCCCGGCACGTATCAGACGATGGACATCGGACGATTCGTGCAGGGCTTCACCGCGCTCGACCGGCGCGGGCGGACGGTCGTGTCGACACGGGTCTCGACGAACCAGTGGCGCATCGCCGAGCCGCGCCGAGTGCGGGAGATCCGATATCGCGTGCACGACAGCTGGCACACCCCGATCGAGGAGTTCCGCGTGTACCCGATGGCGGGGACCGCGCTCGAGCGGGAGCACGCGCTCATCAACTGGCAGGCGGTGATCGGCTTTCCGCTCACGCAGCAGGGGTCGCGGTATCGCGTGCGCGTGCGGCGGACCGACAGGTGGCAGGTGGCGACGGCGCTGCGCGAAGTCGACGGCGTCTTCGAGGCCGAGAGCTACGATGCGCTGGTCGACTCGCCGGTGCTCATGGGCCGGCTGACCACGCGGAGCATCTGTGTCACGGGGGTTCCGGTGCAGATCGCCGTGTACTCGCCGACGATGAAGATGACGGCGACGCAGCTCGGGGACGCGATGCGCGACATGCTGCAGGCGGCGGGAAGATTCCTCGGCGCGCTCCCCGTCGACCGCTATGCGTTCCTGTTCGACTTCGCCCCCGTAGCCGAAGGTGACGCCACC
>Ga0207662_10001669_pt1 | contig 10858 bp, 18 predicted proteins | sample KBSS33LmetaG_FD_184338 | JGI IMG/M metagenome (GOLD analysis project Ga0207662, IMG submission 184338) | Switchgrass rhizosphere microbial communities from Kellogg Biological Station, Michigan, USA - KBS S3-3L metaG (SPAdes) (version 2) | ecosystem: Host-associated > Plants > Roots >... | reverse complement strand
AGCCGATCGATGCTGGCGTCGAGCAGGTAGACGTCGATCCGCAGCCGCGATCGCTCGTCCACCGACAGTTCCTTGAGCGACCCGATGCGCGAGAGCGTCTTCTCGTGGTGATGCTGCCAGCCCCAATCGTAGGATCGAGAGTATATGCCGCCCGGATGGTCGGCGCGCGGCGATGGGAACACCACGCCCTGGGTCGGCCGCCCCCGGTGCTCCCACCAGACGCGCAGCGCGCGCAGCGAGACGGGCAAGAGCACCTGCCAGCGCTTGCGCTTATTCTTCGTTTTGCCTCGGTAGCTGCGCGTGATCCACCACCCGCAGCGCTCCCACACGATGCGGTCCCACGTCATGCCGGCGAGCTCGCCCTTGCGCGGGCCTTGGTAGATGGCGAGCGTGAACACTGTGCGCTGTTCAAGCGGCAGGTCAGCGAACTGGAATAGCTGGGCCAGTTCCGTCTCGCTCAGGACACTCGGAGGGTCCTCAGGTTCGCCCCATTCCGGCAACGCGATGCCTTCAGCCGGATTGGTCTCGATCGCTCTGAGCGGCTTGATCGCGTACTGCATTGCGTTGCGAAGGTAGTTGAGCGCGTGCTTCGCGGTCTGATGACTGATGCACTTGGACAGCGTCTTGGTGATGCGCTTGCCGCCACGGACCCGGGTGCGCTTGCGCTTGTGCTTGGGCAGTGTCGCGACCCACGCCTCGATCTCGTTCGGCGCCAGAGTGGAGACCGGATCGTTGAAAAATGGGGCATCTGCAACGACGGTCGACCACGTCGACTTGATGGTGCGATAGCTGGGTAAGCTTTCGACTGACTTCAAGTACAACTCCCCCAGCGACTTCACGGTATGCGTGCCGCTGGCGCGTTCCCGCATCTCGAGCATTACAAGGTCGAGGACGTTATTGGCCTCTTCATCGCTGTCGAAGCGCCCGATCTTTTTCCCGCTCGGCAGGCGCGCCACGTGCTTGCTGCCGTCACGCGACACTGAGCCGGTGCCATACGCGCGCTTGCGCTTTTGCGGTTGTGCGGGTGTCTCCATCACGTAATCCCCAGTCGCTTCATGATTTTGCGTGCCTTGGCGCGTTCGATGTCAGTGGCTCTAGTGGTCGCAATGCGCGTTGTATGCTCGGCGATCGTTCGTGCGCGTTTGGCGCCCTGCTTACGCTTTGCGCGACACTCTCGCAATAGTTCCTGCAGCAGTGCTTCGACACGCGTGAGTCGTTCGCTCAGTTCGGCGTCCACAGGACCGTCTCCTGGGTACAGCGTGGTGATATTGACTGCGGGTTGACTGCGACTGCCGAATCGACTCGGGCTCGGTGCGGCGGACTTCGCACCACACCAGCATCGTGCAGATGAGCGACCGGATGAGTTCGCGCGTGGTGACCTCACGGTCGACCGCTGCGTACTGCAACTCGCGCCACTCGGAGGGCGTGAGGCCGAGCTCGCGGCGCAGCTGGTCGAGGGTGATCACGGGCGTCGACCCTTCCGATGCGCATCCGCCTGCGCGCACGTCGCGAAGTGCGACACGTACAGCTTGACGGCCGGGTGTGGCTTCACGACGCGCGCGACGCCGTCCACGAGCTCGAGGTTGCCGCCGACGACCGGCATGGGGTTGAGCGGGATGTTCTCGCCGCGGGTGGTCTTGGCCCAGGTGATGGCCGCGCCGCATGATCGACAGGAGTTCACTTCGCACCGTCCTTCAGCGCGCGGATGCGTGCGTGAATCCACTCGGCAACCGTGCGCTCCTTCGCCGAGAGCGCTTCATTGCGCATGAACGGATCGCACACATGCGCCGCCTCCTCCAGCGCCTCGCGGCGCACGTCGGCGATGAGCTGGGCACCGACGCTTGTGGGCACCTCTTGCCCATGGCTCTTGTCCTCGAGAAACGAGGTCCACCGCTCCAAGTCTTTCGCAGAATAGGTCACGGCGCCTCCGGATAGGCTTCGGCCGTCTCGACCGCCGCGCGCTCCATCGGAGTGAGGTTCTCCGCAACCGCTTCGGCCAGCACCTTCGCCACGCGGCGGGCTTCGTCGCGTTCGCGCTGGAGGCGCTTGATGGTGTGGAACATAGTCGAGTTCGTGAACGTCAACCCGAGCAAGTCGTCATCGCTGTACGACTCAGCCATGCTCCCCCCCGTCGTACTCGGCAAGGATGTTGTATAGGCCGGGTGTCGCGTACGGCTGTTCGACCATCCACGCCTTCACCTCGTTCACCAGCTCCGCGAGCCGCGCCTCCGCCTTCTTGGCGCGCTTCAGGTAGTCGGACCCGTCAACGAGCCCTTGCAGGTAGTCGCGCTCCGACTCTGCTTTCTCGGCCCTTGCCAGCGCATCGTTCAGACGGACAGCGCCGAGAGTGCTAGTCCCGAGCCATTCGTCGTCGTTCACGGCTCACCTCGCGCCGGCTTGGACTTGAACGCGTCGCACCAGTAGTGCCCGCTCTCCACGCACTCTCGTGGGCTGGAGATCTGTCGGTTCAGGCAACCGTACGGCTCATCAGCGGGCGGATCGGGAGGGCACGAGCAGACGGCGGCTGTGCATGCCGGGCACTTGGCGCGGTGGTACTCGCTGTCGATGGTGCTGCTGACTGTTCCGTTCGTCATGGTGCTGTATCCCCTTTCGGCGGCTGGCGGGCTTGCCACTCCGCGAACTCTCGATCCTGCTCAGCAGCGCGCAGCTCTTGCCGACGCAGCAGCTCGCACACGGTCATGTCGCCGACCTCGGGCTGCAGCGCGTACAGCAGCCGGCCAGTTGCCTCGGCGTCGCCCAGCGAGCGGTGCGCGGCCGCGAGCGGGATCCCTCGCCTGGCGCACACGGCTGCGAGCTTGTGCCGACCAGCGCCGCGCACGAAGCGGTCGAGGTGGCGCACCACGACGAGCGGGTCGAGCCACGGCAGGCCGTGGCTGAGCGCGTGATGCCGGCGATCCTCGACAGTCAGTCGATGCAGAATGGTGCGATCGAACAGCGCGTTGTACGCGCACGGGACTGCGCGCTCGAGCACGCCGCTCGACATCGCAGCCTCCCACGCTTCGGGGAAGCTCAGCGCGTTCACGACGTCGAGATCCGTGATCCCGTGCACCGCTGTCGCAGCGGGCGGGATGGGCAAGCCAGGGTTGACGAGCGACGACCAGCGCTGCACGGGTTGTCCGTGCTCAAAACGAACGAGCCCGACCTCGACCGGCGAGCAGGTCGATGGTTCGGGTCCGGTCGTCTCGAAGTCAATAACAACTACTGGCCACGCGTACCACGGCCGCAGCTGTGAGCGGTTCACGCAGCGTGCTCCGCGTCAGTGGCGTCGTCGTCGGCGAACTCGAGTTCGAGATCTTCCTCGATGTCCCACTCGACGATCGACTGCGTGTAACCGGGGTAGTAGTCGGCGGCGATGCAGCCGCGCAGCCGCTCGACCCAGAGCCGGATCGCCCGCTCGCCCGTGTCGATCGCTTTCTCGGTGAGCCGATGCACGACGACCGGGTGCGGCGCGCTTGCTTCGACTGCGATGATGTACGCGTCGCGCTTGACCGCGATGCCAGCTGCTGCGCATGCCTGCAGATAGAACGCCAGCTGAGCGTGGTACAGCATGCGACACGCGTGTCGTTGAAACAGCTCGGGCTCAGTCGTCGCGCTCGACTTGAGCTCGATGATGTACTCGCTGCAGCGGATGTCGGGTGTCGCTCGACACGCGAACCCGTGCAGCTGCGGTCGCAGCGTCTGCTCGTACACGAGGCCAGCGCCGTTCAGCTTCGCAGCTGCGATAGGGTCTGACCAGACCGCCTCGGCCATGCCCATGCACGACTCATACGCGCTCGACGTCAGAATCAGCTTGTCAGCGTGCTCGAGTTGAAACGCTTCCCACTGCTTGCCGCTGCGCACTTTGCCGGGGTAGCGCACGACCTCGCGCGTGCCTGTCAAGATGGCGTGAAACGCGCTGCCCTTCTCCATCGCCGCAGTGGGCGATTCGACGCCTGCTGCATCTCGCGAGCGCGCTTCGAGGTAGTGCGCTGCTGAGCGCGCGAACTTGCTGAGATGCCCGAAGCGCAGCGGGAAGTCGGCGGTGATCGTCAGGTTGGTCGGGTCGATGGGATCAGTCATGCGCCACCTCGCTCTCGTCGGTTGACTCGTCGTCGTCAGCATCGTCGTCAGTGTCGTGCTCGCTGTGCTCGGCGTCGTCGCGCTCGGTCTCGGGTGCAGCTGCAGCGGTGGCCGAGCCGTTCGCTGGCCGCTTCGCTGCTGCGCTGGGCACTTGCGGTCGCACGCGGATGCAGTCCATCTGCTTGCCGCCGAACTCGGTGGTCGTGGCGTACAGCGTGATCTTCTTGCCGATCCAGTCCTTCGTGTTCGTGCCATACATGGCGGCGATCGTTTTGCAGTTCGTCTTATTCGCTGCGAACCCTTTCACCTTGCCGACGAACGTGATGATGGGCTTTTTCGCGGTGCGTCCTTTCTCGCCGACGAGCTGACCGGCTTTCACTGTCGCGATGGTCACCGTCACGTCGCGCGGGATGTCCCACGCACCCAGATAGTCGCTGTCAAACATCGTTCTGTAATCCATGCGTCCGTTACTCCTCAGTCGGTTCGGTTGGTGTGGTGCTCCGCGGCAACACGACGTGCTGCAGCGGGTACTCTCGGGCGCACTTGGCGGCGCGCTGCGCGATCTGCATGGCCATCGTCGCGCGCATCTGACAGCTCACGCAGCCGCGCGCCTTGATGATGGCGGCGACCGCGCGCAGCTCGGCGAGCTCGCCCGCGTACGCCTCGGTCTCGAGGCGCGTCACCATGGGATGTCGTCCTCGTATAGCGGCGACGGCAGCGGCCCATTGGGCAGCGCGCGCGTGGTGCAGCGCGGGCACGGCAGCAGATCGGGGATGCCGTCCTCGTCAGCCGAGCGCGGATCGACGACGACCTCGGTGTCGTGGCACTCGTCGCACAGCGGTGCGTCGTGCGGGCAGCCGATCATCTGACGTGCCCCACGGTGGCGAGCGGGCTCTGTGACGCAGGTACGGCGGCGCGCAACTTGTCGTAGGCTTCGGCAGCAGTCGGCGCCTCGATGCGCTCGCAGTCGTCAGTGGTGAAGCTGTGGCTGATGCTCCATGTGACGATGTTGCGACGGCCGCCGCGCTCGTTGGTGTGGTGAACGAGCACGCCCACGAAGAACGTCTGGTCGGGCAGCCATGCTTCGACGAGCGCGTGCAGTTCGGCAAACGAGATGGTGCGCTCCGTCATGGCGTCGGCCCCACGGCTTCGCTGCACTGGCGGCAGAGACCGCAGTCCGCAGCGACGAGGTACTCGGCATACACGCTCGCGCGCGCAAGCTGTCGGCACACGTCAGGGTCGACGCCGCGCTCGTGCACGGGCGTGCGGAGCCACAACGCGAGCGCCTCAAAGATCTGCGCGTCGTAGCGGGCGCGATCGGTTGTCGACGTCATGAAGCGCTCGCGCTCGCAGCGCTTGCAGGGATGCGCGGGGCGCTCGTCAGCGCTCAGCGCGGGTTGAACCGGGACGGATGGGTGGACCATGCCGGTGAGCATTGCACGCAACTAAAGTTGCGTAAAGTGCGCACCCGCGAAGCGCCCACCTGGTGCTGGAAAAAGTTGTTCAAGTAGCAACTTTTGTTGCAGCCCGTGCGGATTTTGGCGCTGTCGGGGGCGTTTTATGCGGCCCGGGCTCGACGCGTGCCATGGCTCGCAGTGCAGCCAGCATGCCCGCCAAGTCGTCGGCAGTCGGGACGTAATCGACTGGCCACGGCCACGTCGCGACCCACATCGCGAGCGCGTCGAGCTGCGATTCGGTGGCGCCGTGCGCGCGCTCCGATGCTGCGAAGATCCGGAACGCATCATCGATTGAGCGTGCGATCGTCATACGCATGCCGCGGAACGTCGCACAGGCGCGCGGGGGGCACTAGAGACTAGATCGCACCATGGCGCGCCGCCGGCAGTGGCGCTTCTGCGTCGGGGACGATCTGCGGCCGAGTGATCTACTTGCGCCGGGGCATCGCCAGCATCGCCTGATGTAGGTGCTTATAGACTTCGAGGTTCGGCTCGACATCTGCAGGCAAGCGCGGGCGCAGCGTGCGCAGTGCCTCGACCATCCACGCCGGCGTGATCTTGGCGTATGGACTGACCTTCAGCCATTCGAGGAACTCATCGAACGCGGGATACGTTTCGATGTCATCGACAGTCTCAATGCCGAATGAGATGTACTCGGGATCGGTCTGGTACAGCGCAGCCAGGCCGTTGATGTTGTCGCGGGGGAACACGCCGCCGCTTTCCCATCGGCTCACCGATGACTTCTCAACGCCGAGCTCGATCGCGACCTGCAGCTGCGTCATGCCGCGCCGCTTGCGCAGGTCTCGAAGGCGCTGACCGCGTCGTGGGTCGGCTTTCAGCGACAGGTTCATGGGGCGTCGATGTTGCATGAAATGCGACCTGGCCGTAAACAGCATGAAATGCGTTCTTTGCCAACCCCTTTTAGCTAGATCGCTCACAGAATGATGTCGTGACGACGATCCACTGTTGACGTGGTTGCGCAACCTGCGTACCCTCATCATCCATCATGGACCACGTCCACAACCGTTTTCGCTTTGCGCGTGAAGCACGCGGTCTGACGCAGTCCGACGTCGCGCGTCACTTCGGCGTCGACAAGGGCACCGTGTGTCGATGGGACACGGGCGCAACGAAGCTGAACCTCGAGCTGCTGCGCCAAGCGGCAGCGCTGTTTGAATGCGATCGCGTCTGGCTCGCGTTCGGCGACGGCAAGCCGCCTGAAGTCGTGGCCAACAGACCACCGCCCAACAAGACGCGCGCACCGCGCAAGGCATCGTAGCGGGCGCTACGCAACACACGACATCGGCGCGCTAGTTCCAAGGCGCCTTGCAACGAAAGGCAAGGGGATCGGAATGGCTAGCAACATCGTGATTCGAGAGCTCGCCTGCAAGCTGACCGCTGACGAACTGCTGCAGCGCGGCGATGCGATGGCCGACTGCGAGCTGGTGATCGACAAGCTGAAGGACAAGCGCAGCAAGCTCAGCAAGAAGATCGGCGAGAAGCGCAAGGAGCGGTTCGACCTCGCGGAGATGATCGAGCGCGGCGAGGAGACACGCGAGGTCAACTGCGAGTGGTGCGAGGACTTCACCATGAACGTCAAGCGGCTGATCCGTCGAGACACCGGCGACGAGGTCGAGCAGGTCACGATGACCGCTGCGGAGCGGCAGATGATGATCGAGTCGCCGGTGCCTGGTCGCGACGAGACCATCGACCTCGACGAAGTGCCCGACGATGACGATGACGAGGATACCGACGACGACGACAGCGATGCTGCTGTCGAGGAACTCGCACCGACATCCGCGCCGCGCAAACCCAGGGGCCGACCGCGTCAGCAGCAGCCAAGCGCGTAGGGCGCCATGGCACTTGGCGAGCACGACAACCTGGATGAGTTGTGGCCGACGCGATGGGCGGAGCAATTCGACACGGCCGTGGCGCGGTATAGCGTGGCGCCGGCTGACTGGGATGCGCTCGCTTTTACGTTGATGAGATGGATGGCAGGGGGCGCGTCGACCTGCGGGAACTATGGGAGCATCGTGCGCGCCCTGGCTCGCTGCGAGTCGCCTATTGAACGCGCATTCCTTGGTGCGGCGATCATCGATTGGATCCGTAACGAGGTCTGCGTGTGGTGCGGGCCATCGACTCAGACCTGGCACCATCTTGAGCGGTTCGTGTTGTTCCCGCCGACGGAATACATGTCTCAAGCGTACGATGGACGGGAGCCACACAAGCGCATGCCGCGGATAGTTGTGTATCCGCAGTTGACGATTGGCGCTTACCGAGTGGACTTTGTGGTGGTCTGGCAGCCCGGCTTCATCGTCCAACGTAGGGAGTGTGCCCAGGGCGAGTCATGGCCTAATATCCATCGCACGATGGTGATCGAGTGCGACGGGCACGACTACCACGAACGCACTAAGCAGCAGGCAAGCGCAGACAAGGCACGTGATCGCTACATGCAGGCGCATGGCCATCTCGTGTTTCGATTCAGCGGCGCGGACATTTGGCGTGATCCATTTGGCTGCGCACGGGAAGCGATGGACACGCTCACTAAGGGGGCCGTATGACGCCGTCCTGGATCGACGCCATGCGGGGCACGCCGGTGCTCACTGTCGCCACGGCGCTCGGCCTGAAAACCGCACCCGCGCGTGGGGCGTCTGGCGGCAGTGTGTATGGGTGCCCCGCGTGCGGCGTGGAGCGACGGCACGCTGGGCGAGGTGACCGGCGGGGCGCGCTCGGTATCCGCCGCGACGGCTTGGGCTTTCGCTGCATGGACTGCAGTCTCAGCGGCGACAGCATCGACCTGGCCGCGCTTGTGCTGCGCGGCAAGCGGTATCGCGACCTCGGGCCAACGGCGCGCGATGAGGTGCGGGACTGGTGCGGCAGGTTCGCCGGCGTCGAGCTCGCGCCGAGTGCACCAGCGCCAGCAACTCCGCCTGCTCAGTACCCACCCGAGGCCGAGGTGCGTTGCTTTTGGGAGCGCTGCGAGCCCGCGGACTCCAACCCGGCAGTGCGCGATTACCTCGCGGGTCGCAAGGTGTGGCCGACGCTGGTGACCAGCTTCGATCTCGCCCGCGTGCTACCCGCGGACGAAACCACGCCGGCGTGGGCGGGCCGGTGGGACATGGACTTGAAGCGCCATGTGAGCTGGGTCGAGAGCGGCCACCGGCTGATCGTGCCGCTGTTTGACGAGCGCGGGCTGATGCGCAGCGTGCTGGCTCGCAACATTGACGGCACCGCGCAGATCAAGAGCTTTGCCCCGGGCGGATTTGCCAGAGCTGGGTTGCTCATGGCCGATGGGTTCGGGCGCTGGCTACTCGCGAACGGTGAGCGCCCCGAGTGGTGGCCGGGCAGCACTGAGCTGCGGGTGGTGGTGAGCGAGGGCGAGATCGACTTCCTCATGGCGGCAATACAGTGGTCCGATGCGGCCGAGTGCGCGCCGGCAACCTTTGGCATCGTGAGCGGGTCCTGGTCGCCCAAGGTCGCCGCTCGGATCGCCGATGGTTCCACGGTGGTGGTTGCTACCGATCCCGACAAGTCCGGTGAGCGCTACGCCGTCGCTATCGCCGAGAGTTTTGCGCACCGAAACGTGCGGGTCGAGCGTTGGGAGTCGGGCGCATGAAAGAGGAAGTGCCGCCGCCGAAGGATCTAAGTGACTACATCGCTGATGGCGGGCAGTTCGCGCCGATCGGCAAGGTCATGGCCAACGGCACGGGTAATGGCGGCGGCAACGTGGTCTCGCTTCGTCGAGCTGCGGCCAGCATCGAGTGGCGCTTGGGGCGCGAGGTGTTCTTGCCTCTGCCGCCCACCCCGTGGGTGAGCAAGGAGCTGCAGATCGGCCCCGGCCGGCCCGCGATGTTGGCGGGGTACGGCGCCACTGCGAAGACCATGGCCGCGCAAAGCATGATTCTGTCGGTGGCCGCGGGCGTACCGGTGTGGGGCAAGTTCCACTGCGAGCGCGGCGTCGCCAAGCACCTGGACTATGAGCAGGGCTTCAAGGCCACCGCGCGCCGCTACCAACGCCTCGCCCGCGGGATGGGCCTTGACCCTCGCGAGATCGTCAACAACCTATTCGTGGCGCCGTTCCCAACCTGCTACCTGAACAGCGGGGCCGCGCTCGATGTGTATGCCAAGGCTTGTGAGGGCGCGAGCCTGGTGGTGATCGACTCGCTCCGCGGTGCGCTGCCCGGCGAGGACGAGAACGCCTCGGGCATTCGAGCGTTCGTTGATGTGCTCACGCAGGTCAGCGAGAAGACGGGCGCCACCGTGCTGCTGCTGCACCATGCCGGCAAGCCCAAGGAAGGGCAGACCGACGCGCGTATGATGCTGCGGGGCAGCAGCGCCCTGTTCGACGCCGCCGGCTGCGTGCTGCTCGTGACCAATCCCAAGCGCAAGGAGGACCCGCGCACTGTGCAACAGGTCAAGCCGCCGGCTGATTCCGAGGCGGCAGGGATCGACGACTTCGGACTGCGTATCGAGGATGTGCTCGACGATGAGGGCTCGCCCACCGGCGTCCGGGTGCTGCATGCCGCGCTGGCCGTCAACGCGCCGCCAAAGGCTGACGAGCGGTACGAGCGCGACGCCAAGGTGCTGCTCGAGCTCGTCAAGACCAACGCCGGGTGCAGCAAGCGGTTCTTGCGCGCTCGAGCTGGCTATCGCGGTGGCCGGGTGGATGAGGTGCTGGACGCCCTGCTCGAGGAGGGTAGGGTGGTGATGCTGCCCAGCGGCAGTGCCGGGAAGGCTTGCGAGTATCGCATTGGCGAGGTGGTGCGATGACCACCGTGTCCACCGTGTCCCAAGCGTGTCCGGCATTTAGATGGACACACCCTAAATCACCACCGTGTCCAAGTGTGTCCCGAGTGTGTCCCGATCTCGCGGTGTCTCGTGTCTGGCGCCTCTCTCTTTTTCTTCTGAAGAAAAAGAGGGCCCGGACACGGTTTCGGGACACGGTCAATTTGCCCGAAAAATCGGGACACGGTTGCTCGGCAACGCTTTCAAAACTGCAGCGGGACACGCTTTGGACACGGTGTTGCCCGGGCTTTTCAGCGGCCAAGCGGGACACGGTTTGCGGACACGGTCTAACGGCGTGGTTTGACGGAACCGTGTCCCGATCTCACCGGACACGGTTGTTCCACGTGGAACCGACAGGAGTGCAACGGCAACGAACAACCGAGGCAACCATGGTGAAGAGTCTGCATGCGGAGTTCGTAGAGCGCACCGGTCAGCTCCCCCAGTTGCACATGCACGAGGCGATCGCAGAACTCGCCGGCTCGGGCGAGGCCGCACTCGCGGCGGAACTCGAGGAGCTGCGGCAGCGCTGGTCTCGAGCGGTG
>Ga0207662_10001668_pt1 | contig 10862 bp, 7 predicted proteins | sample KBSS33LmetaG_FD_184338 | JGI IMG/M metagenome (GOLD analysis project Ga0207662, IMG submission 184338) | Switchgrass rhizosphere microbial communities from Kellogg Biological Station, Michigan, USA - KBS S3-3L metaG (SPAdes) (version 2) | ecosystem: Host-associated > Plants > Roots > Rhizosphere... | reverse complement strand
CAGGAATACCTGAACGCGCGCGACGAGCTGTTCGTGCAGGACCTCTTCTGCGGCGCCGACGCGGCTTATCGTCTCGCCGTGCGCTACGTCTCGCCGAGCGCGTGGCACATGGCGTTCGTCCGGAACATGTTCATCCGTCCGGAGCTCGCCGACCTCGCGATGTTCACGCCGAACTTCACGGTGCTCCACGCGCCGGAGATGCAAGCGGATCCCGCCAGGCACGGCACGCGCACCGGCACGTTCATCGTCCTCGATCTCGCGCGGCGCATGATCCTCATCGGCGGCACGCGCTACGCCGGTGAGCTCAAGAAGGCGATGTTCACCGTGATGAACTACTACCTGCCGAAGCAGGGCGTGCTCTCGATGCACTGCTCGGCGAACATCGGCCACGCGGGCGACGCGGCGCTGTTCTTCGGGCTGTCGGGCACCGGCAAGACGACGCTGTCCGCGGATCCGCTCCGCTCCCTCATCGGCGACGACGAGCACGGATGGGCCGACGACGGCGTGTTCAACTTCGAGGGCGGGTGCTACGCGAAGGCGATCAACCTCTCCGCCGAGAGTGAGCCCGACATCTACCGCACCACGCAGATGTTCGGCACGATCCTCGAGAACGTCGTGCTCGATCAGGACACGCGTCGGCCGCGCTTCGCCGACAGCAGCGTCACCGAGAACACACGGCTCTCCTATCCGCTGCACTACATACCGAACTTCGCGCCGGATGGGCGGGGCGGTCACCCGAAGAACATCGTCTTCCTCGCCGCCGACTCGTTCGGCGTGCTGCCCCCGCTCGCGCGCCTCTCGCGCGAGCAGGCGATGTACTACTTCCTCTCCGGCTACACGGCAAAGCTCGCCGGCACCGAGCGGGGTGTGAAGGAGCCCACGGCCACCTTCTCCGCGTGCTTCGGCGCGGTGTTCCTCGTCTGGCATCCCACGAAGTACGCCGAGATGCTCGGCCGGCTGATCGACGCGCACGACTGCCGCGTCTGGCTCGTCAACACCGGATGGAGCGGCGGACCGTACGGAGTGGGCAAGCGGATGCGCATCGGTCACACGCGCTCGATGGTGCACGCGATCCTCGACGGCACGCTGGATGGCATCGCGACGCGTAAGGATCCCGTGTTCGGACTGGCCGTGCCGACCGAGGTGCCGAAGGTCCCCGCCGACGTCCTCGACCCGCGCCGCACCTGGCCCGATCCCGCCGCCTACGACGCCCAGGCGCACAAGCTCGCCGAGATGTTCCGCGCGAACTTCGAGAAGTTCAGCCCGGGAGCGCAATCGCTTCGAGCTGCGGGCCCACAGGGCTAGAACCCGCCGCACTCTCGCGTCACCTTTCGCGAATGTCCTACGAGGTCATTCGCGACCCGCTCTGGAACAACATCCGCATCGACCCGCTCGCACTCCGGCTGGTCGACACGCGGGCCTTCCAGCGGCTGCGGTACGTCCGCCAGCTCGGGCTGGCGTACCTCGTGTATCCCGGCGCCAGCCACTCGCGCTTCGAGCATGCGCTCGGCGCCTACCATCTCGCGCGACGCGCACTGGGCCTGCTCGAGGAGAGAGGCCACACGCAGCAGCTCGAGTCCGATGCCTGTCTCGTCGTCCGCTGCGCCGCGCTGCTGCACGACATCGGACACTACCCGTACTCGCACGCGCTCGAGGAGATCGGCGCGCTGCACCACGAGGAGGTCGCACGGCCGCTCGTCACCGGCGGTGAGGTGGCGGAGGTGCTCCGCGCCGAGCTCGGCGACGACGCGCCCGAACGCATCATGGCGCTCATCCGTGGGCGAAGCCGCAGCCCGCTGCAGGGGCTCATCTCCGGCTCGCTCGATCTCGACAAGATCGAGTACCTCAAGCGCGATGCGTTCATGTGCGGGGTGAACTACGGCGACATCGACGTCGACCGGCTGCTCAACTCCCTCACCGTCGTCACGGATCCCGAGCGCGGCGAGCCGATGGTGGGTGTCTACGAGAAAGGCCTCTCGGCGCTCGAGTCGCTGCTGTTCGCGAAGTACCAGATGTACCGCAACGTGTACTGGCACCACGCCGTACGCAGCGCCACGGCGATGTACAAGCGCCTCGTCGACGGCGCGCTGCGCGCCGGCTCTCTCGGTGCCGAGACGCTCGCATCGTACACCGACGAAGGGCTCCTGCACGAGCTCGAGCGCGGCGCGCCGAGCCCCCTCCTCGGTGCGCTGCGCGAGCGCCGATTGTACAAGCGCGTCTTCGAGTGCCCCGCCGCCGAGCTTCCGCCCGAAGGGGGCGAATGGATCGCCGACGACCGTGCGCTCGTCGTCGAGGTCGAGGACCGGCTCGCGCGCGAGCTCGGGCTCGCGCCCGGCGAGCTGCTCCTCGACTATCCGACGAAGACCCAGATGCTCGGCCTCGACATTCCCGTGCTCCGCCGCGACGGGAGCGTCCGCCGCCTCACCGCGGAGGGCTGGGAAGGCGCGATCAATCTCCCGAAGCTGTCGGAGGAGCTCTACCGGAGCGCGCGCTGGCTGCGCGTCTTCGCCTGCCGGCCGGTCACCGTCTCACACGACGCCATCGCGCGTCTCGCGACCCTGTCCGCCGCCGAAGTACGCGTCAGGCTCGATCGAGGAGCCATGCTCGACGCATAGCTAGCGCTATCGGACCCCCGGCCCCCCGGACTCCCGGACCCCCGAGCCTCCCTTCGCCCGTCCGTGCGCCTCGGCGAGCTTGCGACCGATGCCGCGATAGTACGCCGCCGCGTCGGCCTTTCCCTGCTCCGTGAGGCTCAGCGCCGCGAGCTCGATCGCGTACAGGATGTTCCCGAGATACAGCTCCGCGATCGATCCGACCGTCTCGTCCGCGGCGCCGTCAGCCAACAGGCCCCATCTCCGCCGTGCGATTCGGATCGTCGCCGAACGGATCGGTCTCCACGACCTGCACGATGATCGCCGTGATGTTGTCGAGCCCTCCGCGGCCGTTCGCCTCGGAGATGAGCGCCTGCACCTTGCGCTCAGGTTGCGCGGGTGAGCTGAGCAGCTGCGCGAGCCGGCGATCGTCGACCATGCCCGTGAGGCCGTCGCTCGCGACGAGGAAGACGTCGCCCGCACGCACCTCGCCACGATAGATGTCCGGCTCGACGTCGCTGCCCGCGCCGACGCATCGCGTGATCACGTTGCTGTACGGGTGGTAGCGCGCCTGCTCGGGAGTGAGATAACCCGCGTCGACCTGCTCCTGCACGTAGGAGTGATCCTTCGTGAGCTGCTCGAACTTGCCGGCGCGCAGCAGGTAGACGCGTGAGTCGCCCACCTGGCCGATGAGGTAGCGCGAGCCCGCGAGCACGAGCACCGACGCCGTCGTCCCCATCCCCTGCTTGTCCACCTCGGTCAGCGTACGCTCGTGGATCGCGCGGTTGGCGTGCTTGAGCGCGTTCGCCACGAGCTGCACCACGTCCTCGCCATCGAGGTCGCGCACGGCCTCGAGCTCCTGCTGGACGATCTGTACCGCCATCTCGCTCGCGACCTCTCCCGCCGCGTGCCCTCCCATCCCGTCCGCGACGATGAAGATGCCGCGCTCGCTCCGCGAATCGACGGTGAAGTTGTCCTCGTTCCCCGAGCGGATCATGCCCACGTCGGTACGGGCCGCATGGATGAGCTTCACGCGCGCCCTCGGAAGACGAAGAAGACCGCCGCCCCGATCACGAGCGCGAGCAGCACCCAGAGCAGGCGCGAGGTGCCCGCTTCGGGTTTGGCATCCGTCACGACCTGCGACGCAGGCGCCGCAGCGGGCCGTCTGCGTTCCTCGGCGGCGCGTGCGGTACGCGCCGTCAGCTCGTCCAGGTTCACCCCGGCCGGCACGAACCGCAGCTTCACGCCGCCGAACCGCACGTCCGGTGCGCCATCCAGTCGGCGCTCGCCCGTGACCCGCGACCCGCCGACCCAGGTTCCATTCGTCGAATTCATGTCCACCGCATACCAGCCATCATCCCGGCGTTCGAGCTTCGCGTGGACCTCGCTGACACTCTCATCGGTGAGGCGGACGTCGCTGTTCAGCCCCCGCCCGACCTGGGCAAGGGGCGTGCGAATCGAGTAGCGCAATCCCTTCGACGGGCCCTCGTTCAGCACCTCGAGCGTCGCGAGCGGCTCGTGCGTCGTCGTCTCGACCGCCCTCTGGTTGAACAAGGTGTTCGCGAGAGACGGCGTCGGCGATTCGGACCGCAGGACCACGCCCTCCTTCGTCGCCTCGGTGCCCGACGGCGGCGTCGGATCGAGGACGTCGGCGTAGAAGCGGAACTCCTCCCCGCCGACGCGAATCACGTCGGACCGCGAGAGCCGGAGCGAGCCCTGAATCTTGTCGCCGTTCACGAACACTCCGTTCGAGCTGGTATCGCGGATGACGTAGCCGTCCTCCGTGGCCGCGAGCTCGGCGTGGCGCCGCGAGACCTCGTTGCGCGGCACCACGACGTCACACCCCGCGTCGCGGCCAATCACTAGACCCTTCTCCGGGACGGCGTATTCCTTCCCGTCGACCAGTGAGACCAGCCGCCCGCCCGACGGCGCGACCGCGCGAGCCGCCCCCATTCGACGGGCTCCGCCGAGCTGCGGAATCGCTTCGACGCTCGAGTAGTGCGTCGCGCCACGCTTCGTCTCGTCGGCGAAGCGAAGCTCGATCCCCGCGACCTCGACCTTGTCGCCGTGCATCAGCGGCGTCGGCTCCGGGCCGAGCAGCACGCCATTCACCCGCACCTCGGACTGCGGCGCGGCGCGGCGGATGGCCAACGCGTGATCGCCGGTACGCTCGATCACCGCCTGAACACCCAGTGCGGCATCCGTCGGAAGCACCACGTCGGCGTCGGCTCCTGCACCGATCCGATTCGTGTGTGCCGACAGCGGATATTGTATGTCCTTGAGCTGGAGAACGGCCATGGGGGGCGATTCGCGGTCTGAACGGCGGCGCACGGTGCGCTGTGACGGGGCGTTGCGACGGTGGCGCCCAGGACCGGAGAGGCGGAAGCTACCCGCCGCTCTGAGGGCTGGCAAGCGCGGTGGAGCTCGCCTTCGCATTCGACATGTCGCTCGTGCGGGTCTCGGTAACTTCGCCAGCTTGCAGGCGATACAACCGGTCGTACAGTCCGTGCATCGCGCGCAGCTCGGCGTGGGTGCCGCGCTCGCGCACCTCGCCGTGATGCAGGACGAGAATCTCGTTCGATCCCACCACCGTGCTGAGTCGATGCGCGATCGCGATCGTCGTCCGGCCGCGCATCAGCGTCGCCAGGGCGCGCTGGATCTCCGCCTCGGCGTGGCTGTCCACGGCGCTCGTCGCCTCGTCGAGGACGAGCACCGCAGGGTCGGCCGCGATCGCCCGCGCGAACGACAGCAGCTGCCGCTCGCCCACGCTCACCGACGCGCCCCGTTCGCCGAGCACCTGATCGAGCCGCGACGGAAGCCGCTCGATGACCCGATCCGCTCCCACGCGGCTCGCCGCCGCCATCACGGCGGCGTCGTCCAGCGCCGCATCCAGCCGTACGTTCGTCCGAACGTCGGCGGCGAAGAGGAAGATGTCCTGCTGGACGTAGCCGATCAGCCGCCGCCAGTCGTCGATCGGCAGGTCGCGCACGTCCACGCCGTTCGCCGTGATCCGCCCGCGCTGCGGCTCGTAGAACCGGAGGAGCAGGTTCACGATCGTCGTCTTGCCGGCGCCGGTGTGCCCGACCAGCGCTACCGTCTCTCCCGGTCGCGCCGTGAAGGACACACCACGCAGCACCCACGCCGGGGTATCGCCCCCCTCGCCGTAGTGGAACCACACGTTCTCGAACGTGATCGTGATTCCCTCGTCCGCGTCGACCGAGCTCGCGGCGCCGCTCGACAGCACCTTGGCTGGCGGCGCCCCGGACGGCTGCGTGTCGAGCAGCAGGAAGATCCGCTCCGACGCGGCCATCGCCTGCTGGAGCGTGTTGAACTTGTCGGCCAGATCCTGCAGCGGCTGATAGAACCGGCGCAGTAGCTGAAGGAACGCGGCCACCACGCCCACGCTCAGCGTCCCGATCCCGACCCGGTGCGCGCCCGCCACGAGCAGGATCGCCAGCGCGAGCGACGTCAGGAACTCGATCGCCGGAAAGTACAGCGCGTAGATCGTGATCGAGCGCAGATGCGCGTCGAGGTGACTCCGGTTCAGCGCCTCGAAGCGACGAGCCTCGTCGTGCTCGCGCCCGAACAGCTGCACGACGCGCATGCCGGTGATCCGCTCCTGCAACGACGCGTTGATGCGCGCCAGCCGCGTGCGGATGTCCCGGTAGGCGACCCGCACGCGTTTCTGGAACAGGTGCGACGTGAGATACACGAGCGGGATCACGGCGAACGACGCGAGCGCGAGCCGCCAGTCCGTGACGATCATCATCACCGCGATCGCGAGCAGCGTGAACAGGTCGCCCAGCCCCGCGACCACCCCCGCCGTGAACAGCTCGTTGAGCGATTCGACGTCCGACGTCACCCGGGTCACGAGCCGTCCGACGGGCGTGCGGTCGTAGAACCCGATCGACAGCCGCTGCACGTGCTCGAACAGCTGCTGCCGCAGGTCGCGCATCACGCGCTGGCCCAGTAGGGTCGTGAGCATCGTCTCGCCATACGAGCAGCCGAACCCGACCACCAGCGACGCGGCGAAGATCAGCGCCGACCGCCAGGCGAGCGCCGCGTCCCGCGTCGGCAGCGCGACGTCGATCACCTGTTGCGTGAGGATCGGCCCGACGAGCTGCAGCAGCCCGTCCGTCATCAGCAGCACCAGCGCGCCGGCGACTAGGGCACGATACGGCCGCACGTAGACGAGCAGCCGCCTCACGAGCCGGCGGTCGTAGCCCTTCCGTGCCTCGAAGTCCTCGTCGCTCGCGTGTGGAGAGAGCGTGGCTGCCATGGGGAGAGGAAGGTAATCGGGCGCGAAGCGGGTAGTCGTCGCCGCTGGATCGCCTGGCGAACTCCTCAGCCCGCCAGGCGGACACCACCATACTCGACCATATGTGGTACGACGGTTGCGATAGGGGGTAGCGTCGTCCACCTACACTTTGGAGGCTGTGATATGGGTATCCTCGCTTGGATCGTGCTCGGGCTGATCGCGGGGGCGATCGCCAAGGCCCTCATGCCGGGTAAGGATCCGGGGGGCATCATCGTCACCATGCTGATCGGTATCGTCGGCGCGTTCATCGGTGGGTTCATCGGCAACACCATCACCGGCTCGGGCCTGAACGGCTTCTCACTGTGGAGCATCGTACTCGCCGTCGTCGGCGCGATGCTGCTGCTCTGGATCTACCGCCTGACCACCCGCACCCGCACGACGCTCTAACGCGCGCGACGCGGCAGAGCACGACATCGACGAGCCCCGCTTCCGAATCCGGAAGCGGGGCTCGCTCGATTTGCGGCGTCGGGACGCTGCTCGCGCCAGCGGTGAACGACGGAACGCGGATCTTTGGCGACGATCTCACGGAAAAGGCCGGATCGCTTCGTGTGTGCGCCGACATCTCTGCCCGGGACCCCAAAGAATTTGAAGTCGCGACTGGAGAGGAATAATGCTCTGGTCCGAGCGTCCCGGACCCGAGAGGAGTCGATCCGGCCCCTTCCGCAAGATCGCCGTTCCGCGTTCCGTCGTTGCCGTTCATGATCCGCGTCCCGTCGTTGGGCCATGGCGCGGCGAGAAGCGTCCCGAGGCCGCTGCTCTTACACGGCCTCCGGCTTTTATTCGGTATCCCCGCCGCTAGATTCCATCCGACATGAAGGATCGGATCGTCGTCCGCGGCGCGCGGCAGCACAACCTCAAGGGCTTCGACCTCGAGATCCCCCGGCGGTCGTTCACCGTCGTGACGGGGCCTTCCGGTTCGGGCAAGTCTTCCCTCGCCTTCGACACGATCTACGCCGAGGGCCAGCGCCGCTACGTCGAGTCGCTCTCCGCGTACGCACGCCAGTTCCTCGAGCGCATGGAGAAGCCGTCGGTCGATCACATCGACGGTCTCTCCCCCGCCGTCGCGATCGAGCAGAAGAATCCGACCAAGACCTCGCGCTCGACGGTCGGGACCGCGACGGAGATCTACGACTACCTGCGCCTCCTCTGGGCGCGCGTCGGGCGCACGCTGTGCCCGAAGTGCGGCCGCGAGCTCAGGCCCGACACCGTGCAGTCGGTCACCGACACGGTGCTCCGGCTCGAGACGGGCACCCGCTTCTACGTCGCGGCGCCGCTCAAGCTCTCCGACGAGGTCACGCACGAAGTCGTCGTCGAGAATCTCCGCGCGCAGGGGTTCGTTCGCGTCAGCTTGGACGGTATCGTCCGGCACCTCGACGAGCTCCTCGTCGCCAACGTCGACGTCACCTTCGCGAAGGAGCTGCTCGTCGTCGTCGACCGGCTCGTCGTGGGCGACGAGGCGCGCAGCCGTCTCGCCGACGCCGTCGCGACCGCGTTCCGCGAGGGCGACGGCGACGCCGTCATCCTGTTCGCCGACACGATTCGCTCGCCGTTCGACGACGCGTCCGTGACTCGGCTTCGCTTCACCGAGCGCTTCGAGTGCCCCAACGACGGCACCACCGCTCCCGCCCCGACGCCGCAGCTCTTCTCCTTCAACTCGCCGCGCGGCGCGTGCCCGCAGTGCAACGGCTTCGGCGCCGTCCTCGAGTACGACGAGTCGCTCATCGTCCCCTATCCGGAGCGGTCGCTCCGCGACGGCGCGATCGATCCGTGGACGAAGCCGCGGTACGAGAACAAGCGCCGTGCGCTCGCCGACTACGCGCGCCGCGAGGGGATCCCGATGGACGTCCCCTTCCGGGAGCTCGGCGTCGCGCAGCGACACAAGCTGCTCAACGCGAGCGTGCGAGGCTACAAGGGCATCTTGCCCTTCCTGCGCGACCTCGAGGAGAAGCGCTACAAGCAGTACATCCGCGTCTTCCTTCGGCAGTATCAGACGGCGCAGGAGTGCCCGACGTGTCACGGCACGAAGCTCCGGCCCGAGTCGCTCCAGGTGAAGATCGCCGGCCGGAGCATCGCCGACGTCAGCGATCTGCCGGTGAGCGCACTCACCACGTGGCTCGATCAGCTCGAGCTCACGCCGTTCGAGCACGAGGTCGCGGCGCACATCCTCCGCGAGGCGCAGGACCGCGTGCGCTTCCTCTGCGACGTCGGCCTCAACTACCTGTCGCTCAATCGCGCCACGCGAACGCTCTCGGGCGGCGAGGCGCAGCGCATCGGGCTCGCGAACTCCCTCGGCTCGCATCTCGTCGACACGCTGTACGTGCTCGACGAGCCCTCGATCGGCCTCCACTCGCGCGACATGGATCGGCTGCTCAAGCTGCTCCTCCGGCTGCGCGACGGCGGCAACACGGTGCTCGTCGTCGAGCACGACCTCGATGCGATCAGGGCTGCGGACTACATGGTGGAGCTCGGGCCGCAGAGCGGCGAGAAGGGCGGCCAGCTCGTCTTCGCCGGCCCGATGTCGCGCGTGGCCGAGAGTCCGCTCACCGGGAAGTACCTCACCGGCGCGCGCGTGATCCCCGTCCCGGAGTCGCGGCGCCGCGTCGGCCCGCAGTGGCTCGTGCTCACCGGCGCGCGCGAGCACAACCTCAAGGGCGTCGATCTCCGCCTGCCGCTCGGCGCCGTCACGGCGGTCACCGGCGTCTCCGGGAGTGGCAAGAGCACCCTCGTCCACGACGTGCTGATGCGCGCGCTCGAGACGAAGCTCACCGGCGAGCACTCGGCCAAGCAGCACCTCGGCGAGAAGGTCGGCGCGTACGACAGCCTCACCGGCTACGACGCGCTCGACGACGTCGTGCTCGTCGACCAGAGCCCGATCGGCAAGTCGCCGCGCTCGAATCCCGTGACGTACGTGAAGGCGTTCGACGAGGTGCGGCGCATCTTCGCGTCGTTGCCGACGTCGCGTCAGCGCGGATACACGTCGGGCACGTTCAGCTTCAACGTCGCCGGCGGGCGCTGCGAGACGTGTGAAGGCGCCGGCTACCTCGAGGTGGAGATGGTGTTCATGGCCGACGTGTTCGTCCCCTGCGACGACTGCGCCGGCAAGCGATTCAAGCCCGAGGTGCTCGACGTGAAGTACTTCGGGAAGAGCATCACCGACGTGCTCGAGCTCACCGTCGACGAAGCGATCCGGTTCTTCCCCTACGAGGAGAAGCTCGGTCAGGCGCTCTGGCAGCTGCAGCAGGTCGGACTCGGCTATCTCCGGCTCGGCCAACCCGCCACGACGCTCTCCGGTGGCGAGGCACAGCGCCTCAAGATCGCCCGCGAGCTCGCGCTCGGCTCGAAGAAGAGCGGCCGCAAGCTGTACATCATGGACGAGCCGACGACGGGGCTGCACCTCGAGGACATTCGCAAGCTCGCGCAGGTGTTCGACCGGCTCGTCGACGCGGGGCACACGCTCGTCCTCATCGAGCACAACCTCGACGTCATCAAGCTCGCCGATTGGGTGGTCGATCTCGGTCCCGAGGCCGGCGACGCCGGCGGCGAGATCGTCGCCGTCGGTCGCCCTGAGGAAGTGGCCGCGATCGCCGGCTCGCACACCGGCGAGTGGCTGCGGACGGTGTTGCCCGACTGGAACCAGGCGTCGGGGCTGCGGCGGGCGGCGCACACCGGGAAGCCCGCCATCGCGACCGCGGCGCAGCGGCGCCGTGCGCGCGCGTCGTGATCTCGCGCACCGGCGTAAGCCCCTGTCGCGGCTAAGTTTGCCCGGTTGACTTCACTCGTCCCGCGGCTAGTTTTCGCTGTCTGTTCCGGCCCATTCCCCAGTAGCTCAGTTGGTCAGAGCATCCGACTGTTAATCGGAGGGTCGTAGGTTCAAGTCCTACCTGGGGAGCTCGGTTGAGCGCCTCGCCCGCATGCGGGCGAGGCGCTTTCCGTTCCGGTCGCGACGTACCGCG
>Ga0207662_10001665_pt1 | contig 10870 bp, 11 predicted proteins | sample KBSS33LmetaG_FD_184338 | JGI IMG/M metagenome (GOLD analysis project Ga0207662, IMG submission 184338) | Switchgrass rhizosphere microbial communities from Kellogg Biological Station, Michigan, USA - KBS S3-3L metaG (SPAdes) (version 2) | ecosystem: Host-associated > Plants > Roots >... | reverse complement strand
AAGATCGCAGTCATTCCAGGTGATGGCATTGGGCCCGAGGTTATTCGAGAGGCCTTACGCGTACTCACTCAACTAAATGAGACACGAAACCTCGCGCTTGAGTTTGTCGAGTTTGATTGGGGTGCCGAAAAATTCCTGCGTGAAGGTGTCACGCTTCCGGACGGCAGCCTCGACATGTTGTCTGACGAGTACAACGCGATACTGGCTGGCGCTTTCGGAGATCCGCGGGTGCCGTCGAACAAACACGCCGAAGACATTCTGCTCGGGATGCGTCGCGGACTCGATCTCTACATCAACCTGAGACCCGTTCGACTGCTGCACGATCGTTTGACTCCGCTCCTTAACCGCAAGACATCAGATATCGACTTTGTAGTTTTTCGAGAGAACACCGAAGGGGCTTACTGCGGAGCTGGAGGTTTCTTGAAACGTGGTAGCGCTGATGAGATCGCGCTGCAGGAAGAAGTGAACACGCGACGCGGTGTCGAGCGAATCATCGTCGCGGCGTTCGAATATGCGCGTGCTAACGGGCGTCGGCGAGTGACGATGGCTGACAAATCAAACGTTCAGAGATTTGGCGGTGATCTTTGGCAACGTGTCTTCAAAGAAGTTGCCGCAGGTTACTCGGAGATCGAGGCGAACCATCAGTACGTCGATGCGATGGCGATGTTTATGGTGTTGGATCCGACGCAATATGCCGTGATTGTTAGTAACAATTTGTTTGGTGACATCCTCACCGATCTCGGCGCCGCCATTCAGGGAGGGCTCGGGTTGGCGGCTTCGGGCAATATTCATCCCGGCAAAGTCTCTCTGTTTGAGCCCGTACATGGCAGCGCGCCGCCACTCGCAGGAAAGGGAATTGCGAATCCGGTTGGATCTATTCTGACCGCAGCGATGATGCTAGAATACCTCGGTCTCCAAAACGAAAGTAGTCAGATTGAATTAGCAGTTAAGTCAGCGATCTCCGCTAATGAAACGACGCGAGATCTCGGCGGAAGCCTTTCTACTGAAGAGGCGGGCCGAGCGATCGCCAGTCGTTTGAGCGCGAATCAATAGTGGTAGCGTTATGACTTCCAGCAATAAGAAACTCGCCCAAAAATCGATCACGGTTGTTGTTATCCTGGCAATTCTGCAAGTAGTCGGCGTTTCACCCATTTTGATGTTTTGGGTTACCGGCTTCATTTTCCTGGTGTGGGTCGTTAGCCGGCGCGCGCAAAACAAACAACTCGAACAAATCTTCAAATTTTATGTCGCGGCCGAAGCAATTCTCCGCGATGACGAACGGCACTGGTATGCGTTCGAGGTCGTCGAAGTGATCGATGATGGTGAGCGAGTGTTTGATTTCATGAAAGATTGTCCGGCGCTGCATCTGTTCGCACTGGGCGCGCTGTATCACCAAATTGGAAAACACGAAGCGACTGTGGAATACCTCGGACGGGTGCTCGAAGACGAGCTTTATGACGAGCGCCAGAACACAATGCCATCGATGCAACTACGTCGGTACGTTACGATGCTGCGACGGCTTGAAACGAATCCGGCGCTTGCGCCGCAGACATTAGCCGCCGTACGAAGCCTGGAAAGAATGCGACGACGGCAAGCCGCCCGCCTGTTGCAGGAGAGTCGCGCGCAACAAAGAATCGTTGCTGAACAAAGAATCGTTAAAGAAGAAATTCCGCTTCAGCCTGAACGGTCAAAGACTGTCGCGACGTCGTATCCAATGTCAGGATTAGTTGCGGCACCACCGCCTATTGCCGAAGTCCTGCATGATGTATATCAGGACGATCAGTCGACATTGAATTAGCGCCATCTGTTGATTTGTAGCGGCGGCCCTCCGTGACCGCCTGCTTACTAACGCGAACTCAACACAAAGAACCGGTCGCCACGGAGGGCCGACCAACAAATCAACATACGATATTGAATTAGTTCCCGCCCAATCCCGAGTGCCACTTGTTTGAAACGCTGACAGCCGAAATCATTGCAATTGGTTCTGAGTTGCTGGCGCCCGATCGCACTGATACGAACAGCCTCTGGCTCACTGAACAACTCAACCGCCTTGGCATTGAAGTCAAGTTGAAGACGATCGTCGGCGACGATGATGCCCGCCTCGAAGAAGCAATTAAAGACGCGACAAGACGTTCCAAAGTTGTCATCACTACAGGCGGACTCGGTCCAACTGAAGACGACATCACGCGCAAAGTAACGGCGCGCGCTCTGGGCCGGCGCCTGCTGCTGGACGAGGATCTCCTTGCTGAAATACGTCAGAGATTTCAGAGTTTCGGCGTCGCGATGCCGGAACGAAATTCGCGACAGGCGATGGTGATTGACGAGGCGGAAGTGTTGCCAAACCCAAACGGAACTGCGCCTGGCATGTTCATCGATCATAACGGCACGGCAATCGCTCTTCTGCCCGGACCGCCACGCGAGATGAAGCCGATGTTTGAGAACCACGTGACTCCCCGACTTGCTAGTCGCGCCGGAAGTCAGAAGGTGGTGAGGCGCATGCTGCGCGTCGCAGGCATGGGCGAGTCGGCGGTTGACGAGAGAATTGCGCCTGTCTATTCGCAATACGAAAACCCGCAAACGACGATTCTTTTTAACCACAGCGAAATAGAGATTCATTTGACGGCGCACGGACGCACTGAAGCTGAGGCGGAAGCTTTGCTTGATCGGCTGTCAGAACAGATTGAAGAGCGTCTAGGAAATGCGGTCTTTGCTTTTGCCGGTGAGACGATGGAGCAGGTTGTTGGTCTTAAGCTTTCAGTCGGCACTTACACTCTTGCCGTGGCAGAGAGTTGTACTGGTGGTTTGTTGGCGCAACGTTTGACGGAAGTTCCGGGATCGTCGAAGTATTTCATCGAGGGCGTTGTAACCTATTCAAACGATGCGAAGACGCGAGCGCTTGGTGTGGAACCGATTCTGTTGCTTGAACACGGCGCAGTAAGCGCGCCCGTTGCCGAAGCAATGGCGGAGGGAATTCGTAAGCGGGCAGACACTGATTTCGGTTTGGCGATCACAGGCATCGCTGGTCCAGGTGGCGGAAGTGACGAGAAACCTGTCGGGCTTGTTTACATCGCCTTGGCATCTGAAAGCGGGACAGAGCATCGCAAACTGAATATTCCAGGCGATCGGCACCTCGTTCGCTGGCGTGCCTCCCAAGCAGCGTTGGATTTATTGAGGAGAAGATTGATCTAGTTTCGTTATTTCTTGACCATTCGAACCAGCAGAAGCAAAACTAAGCCGCCGATAGCTCCCACTAGAAGTGATGCCATAAAAACCGGACCCGGCCCAACCAATCTCTCGCCAAACATCCCAAAGAGAATGCCTGATGCAAGACTACCGATAATCGCTACCGCCACACCTGCCCCAACGCCCAAGCCTCCGGTGCCTTCGGTGAACGTGCTCACTAACCACCCGACAACTCCACCGATGATTACCAAGAAAATGAGAAACATATGCGATCCTCCATTCGTGATTTTGTGAACAAAGAACTTTCTGGCGTGTTACAACGTGAAGTGATGTTTGTTCTAACCGCAGCTTGAGCCGCTTCTAACCATTCAAGTTAAATTTCCGCTGTTCTTCCAGTCGTTTGATGAGAGCGGCGACATACTTCTCAACTCCACCGCCGTAATCGCCCTTTTTGTAAAGCTCTTCAGATTGATCGCCTAACTCTTTACAAACGTCATTCGGTAGATCCGCTTCCAACGTTCGACTCACCTGGAGGTGCCACTTGCGATCTTTAATTGCAAGCATGAGCAGCATCCCGCCGCCTTGTGAGGTGTCCTTTGGACCAACACCCCATTCGCGCGCAACCCCAAGCGAGTAATTGAAGATCGATTCTCCTTTTGTCGTATCAACGGTCGCGACCGCGAATTCAATATTCGACTTGTCTCGCAGTTTTGTCAGCAGTGCTTCGAGACGCGTCTTGGTTTTGTCGTCAAAGACGTTGGCGTAGTCGTTAACAAAACCTTTCGGATACGGGAGACGTGGAGTGACGAGTGTCGGAGAAGGAGTTGGCGTCGGCGTAGCAGTACTAACTGCCGCGCGGCGCGTGAGTTGACAGGAAGTCAGAAACGCCATCGCCCCACAAAGAAAAACAGTCAGTACCATCTCGCTGTAGCGGCTGGGTGCGATGCTTCTTCTCTGTGCAACCTCTGTGTTCTCGGTGTCTCTGTGGTGAGTGTTCGCTGCATCCTTTCCACCACAGAAACACCGAGAACACAGAGGTTGCACAGAGAAGAGATTCAGATTAGGCACGACGCTGCGCGCCCACCCGCTATCGCGAGGTGTTCGAAGACTTCGATCCAGATCAATTCTCATCTCCATAGACTAAACAAGAACCCTTTGCCTTTGTCCGGAACCATGCCACCCATCAGCCAAAGGTAAACAAAGAACGCATAGAACAGAGACATCCCAACCAACGACACTCGCCGCCACATCGGCGGCTTCAGCTCTCGTGGCAAAAGTTTGGTGTTCACGTACAAGATGTGGATCGAACTTATGACCATCACTAGCCCGGCGACGTTGGCACCCAGTTGCAGAAGGATAATCGGCTGTGTAAGTCGTAATGCAATCAGACCCCACACCACCAACGCTCCCAGTATCGAGTAGTAGATGAGTCTTACATCGCCGCCGCGCCAACGCCTCATCCTGCGGCTGCCACTCCAAAGCATGTCCGTCATGCTCCGCGTCATTCCCTCAAGAATGTCGAGCTGCGTTTTGAATAAGACCCACACGCTCATAGTCGCAAGCACGAGACTCATGACGCGACCGCTTCGTGCGCTTACCGAGTTGGCGAGTTCAGCCGCGATCCCAAGATTGCGTATGTCCTTGCCAGCGGGCACAACTGATGTATAGAGAATTGCAGGCAGCGCCATGCCGATTATTCCGCCGATAAAGAACACGCCCCACTGGTCATATCGCACGATACGCCACCACTCAAGCCAGTGTCGGAAACTCTCGCGCGTGACCTGGAACACGCTTCCGCTGTGTGCGAGCTTCACTTTTTGTCCAGTTGCAGACGGAATGAAACCAACTACCTGGCCCATGCCGTAACCTTTGTCGCGCGTCCAGTTTGAAACCATTATGTTCGACGCACCGCCGGCACCGCTGTAACCAACGAAAGCGCCGATCAATAACCAATCGAGATTCTGAGGGAAGAACGAAAAGTGTTGTGCGGGAAGGTCGTAGCCAATCAACGCTGCAAGCGCGGCGAGCCAACGATCCGGTGCGGCAAAGATCAGACAGAAGATGAACAGCGCGCCCAGGATTACGGTGATCATAATCCAATTGAGAATCTCCAGTGTGCGTTCGATTCGTTTTCCGCTGAACACTAGTATGGCAACGCATACGATGAACGTCCCACAACCAATCCAGTAAACAGTTGTCGCGTCAGACGGCCCGGCGAGTCGCGCGGCGAACAGATAGAAAACGGCTCCTGCCGCATTCGCTGCCCACGCCGGCCAACCGGCTTGCAGCATAAACAAAAGCGCGTAGAACCAAGCCCAGAATGAAGAGTTCGGCCGTGTCCGCATGAACCCCGTTAGTGCCGGCTCGCCTGTGTAGAGGGTGTAACGAATCACCTCTGTATTGAAAATGGTTTGGAAATAGACAGCGACGGTCGTAAGCCAAAGCAGTGTGAGGCCGTATTTGATAAAGGTCGCCGGGCCGAGAAGCCATTCGCCACTGCCGATAGATGCACCGAGAATGATCGCGCCGGGTCCAATCACTGAAAAGATCTTGAGGCCTTGCGCGTAAGGGGCTCGCGGCAACCGGGCGGTCGACCAGGGATCTAATCCAGATCGTGTCTCGATATGTTTGTTTGATCTGCTGTCGGTAGTTGTCATTGGGGGAAATTATGTTCGACTCACTTCAGAAAGCTCTGATTAGGCAGCGCGATTCAGTGCCGTTCGCGGTAGCGGACGGCCAGGACTCAATACGCGTATGATCGATTCCGAGTTGAGTGCTGGCCATCCGCTACCGCGAACGGTACTGAATTGCTTGATCCGATGTTAAGACAACTCTCGTTAACCACCAGAAGCTTATGGGACATGAAATCTGCATTTGAACGGCAACGTAATCGTAACACTGAAATAGTGAGTCGATGTTTTATATTTGCAAGCAGTTAAGCAGTCGATCCTGTCTCCCTGCTTCACGTAGCGCGGCTTTCGTAGTCTGTTCCGGCCGCACACCAGCCCGAAAATTCAAAACTTGAAACGAGTCGACGAGAAAGAGGGACGAGCAGTGAGTACTCAAGCAGTTGCGCGGAGCGACGAGCGAGCAGTCGCGCGCGGAAACAAAATCCAAGATAACTGGCTCGGTTTTGTTGGAGACGTCTCAACCTTTTCGGGTGAAGTCAGTTTTAAATCGATGCTGCGAATTGACGGTCAGTTCTCCGGAAACGTGAATTCCGAAGACGGCACGCTGATCGTCAGTGCGGGCGCAAAGCTTACTAAGGCCACAATCAATGTTGCCGTCGCGAAGATAAACGGAACAGTTGAAGGCGACATTCACGTCACGAAAGAGCTTGTGCTCGGCCGCACTGCGAAAGTTAACGGGCACCTCTTCGCTCCCGCGCTGATTATTGAAGAGGGGGCATTATTCGACGGAATTTGCCGCCACGTTTAAGAATTAACGGAACTCTAGTTCAAGCTTCGCCAATTGCTCATTCAACTCCGCGAGTCTCATTCGCTCGGTTGCTAAGTCGCTCATGACTTGTGTCTCGCGCGTTGCAAGTCGTGCCTCGCGTTGATTTGCTGCCTCAACTTCAAGTTTTATTGCCGCCAGTTCATCGGGATTTCTAACGCCGGATTCGACGCCAGCCTGAAAACGAGAAGCTTGTTCTCTCATTCTGGCAACCGATGCTCGCGTGTCCGCCAAACTCTCGCGCACATCATTGAGTTCATGTGACAGCCGGCTGACCATCTCCTGTTGAAACTTCAAGCGTTCCACCACGATGTTGGTCTTGTAATTAGTGATGGTTACTCGCTGTAGCATGGCTCGCAACTGGCGAACTTCATTTACCAAATCCCGGAGTGATTGTTCCTCCGTTGGACCAGAACCACTCACCGGAGTTGTTGCTTGAGCTGAAGCAGCCTGTGCGCCGAACAACAAAACTCCAACAAAAAGTACGACGAGACTGATTGATCGTTTCATGTGTACCTCCTAGAGCTGGTGAATCGTGAATGGTGAATCGTGAATCGTTGGGCGATCCACCAATCAAATTGATCGTTCACCATTTACGATTCACTATGCACGATTGACTATTTGTATCTTGTGCCGTGCTTGATGATTATGTCGAGATTTTGCAGCAGGTCTATGTGCCGCAGGACATCGCCTCTAACCGCGATGATGTCGGCGTATTTGCCTTCGCTAACTGTTCCTACTTGATCTGAGACGCGCATCACCACCGATGGCCAGTAAGTAGCTGCGCGAATAGCTACCATTGGATCAATCTTGAACTCGCTGACCCAGGCGTCTAACTCGCGCCATGTCGTTTGACTGTGAAAGTTCATCGGTATGCCGCTGTCAGTTCCAATCAACAGCACCACACCCGACTCTTGCAGTTGCTGAATTTTTCTATTCAATGTCGGACGTCGCAGCGGAGTGATTTGATAATAACTAAGACGCTCCGGGTCCTTGAGTGAGGTTTTGATGTCGTCAACGATCGACTGCGGAAGTCCGACTTGCCACGACGGATCGTCGAGCTGCTCGGGATTATCGCGAACATATTCGTAGTTCAGGAGTCCCTGAACAGTTGGTGTCCAAAACAATGGACCAAGACTCATCTTCGCCGTGCGTTCGCGGATCAGGGCGATAATGTCAGGAGGATATTCAGGTGAAGTCGCGAGTCCGGTATGTTCAAAACAATCGACGCCGGCCTGTAAACCGCGGCGAATTTCGTCAGGACGATGCGAGTGGGCGACGACTGTTAGTTTCCGCTTGTGTGCTTCGTCGACGACCGCCATTACTTCGTCCATCGTCATCTGATCCTGATCGATGAGCTTGATTAGATCGACGCCGGCGTCAGCGAGTGTGCGCACTTTTGTTCGCGCATCTACCTCACCCTTGACTCCCCAGCGGAAGTATTCGGTTCCCGGATATGGTTCGTGTTGGATGAACGGACCCGAGACATACATCGTTGGTCCCGGAATTTCACCCTTCTTGATTCGATCACGAACGGCGATGCTGGCCTTTAGCGGGCCACCAAGGTCGCGTGCACTTGTGACACCGGCGAGCAAAAGTTGTTTGGCTGAGGCAGGCATGATCACCGTCTCCATTAGCGGTGGATAAGTCTTGTCCCAGTGCGCGTAGTCGCTATGGCCGTTGATCATCAAGTGCACGTGCATGTCCCAAAGACCAGGAAGGACAGTCATGCCTTCAGTTGAAATGACTTCTGCACCGGATGGAATCGGGAGGGTGCCGACTTGCCCGACGGCTTTGATTCGTTCGCCGTCAATGATGACGACGCTGTTACGAATCGGCGTGCTGCCAAACCCGTCGATCAACGTTCCGCCGACGAGAGCTTTGACGTTCCTTTGCGCGTGTGTTGAATTGAATGATGCAACAAGGGACAAACCAAGCACCGGGACTATCACTGCGATCGCAAGACGTTTTGCTCTTTTCGACATATCGGTCTCCGAATTAGCGGAAAAACACGCGATGGCATCTGTGGTCCATCGGCCCCAGGCTAGAGTCCGGGGAGAATGCGAAGATACGTGGCCCAAGACCTGCTGCGTTCACGTTTCCTTCGAGTTTTCAGTTCTGTAATCCTGTAGTCTTGAAATCTCGTCTTAAACTTTTCTGGCGTGGTTCGGGCCGATTGTTATAGTCTCTTTCCTCATAAGCTTCAATCGAAATTCCGCGAAGTGAGGCTTTCATTTGCGTTTCCTACTTATTCTGGCAATTGCATATTTGATCGGATCAATTCCTTCGGGATACCTGATCGTTCGCGCGAAGGAAGGCGGTGATGTGCGCGAGACCGGCTCCGGAGGCACCGGAGCGACAAACGTGTCTCGTCGTGCGGGTAAAGGCGCCGGAATATTCACGCTCATCATGGATGTGATTAAAGGTGTGCTTGCCGTGTTCCTGGCGAGGTTTCTGAGCGACGGTTTGTTTCCTTCAGCAGATTGGACCATAGCGGTAGCTGGGGTAGTCGCAGTGCTTGGCCACATCTTTCCGGTGTGGCTGCGCTTCCGTGGGGGCAAAGGCGTGGCCACAGCGCTCGGCGTTTTCCTGATGCTGTCACCCGCCGTCGTGTTGATCGGATTAATTGTTTTCGCGATCACTTTTGCGTTAACGCGATATGTGTCTTTGGCGTCGCTCGTGATGCTCTGTTCGATCGCGATCGCGAGCTTGTTTCTCATGGTCTTAGATCCGCTTGAGTTGCCCGATGCGGTCGCCGCCATTCTGATCGCAGGTCTGGTCGTATTCGCGCACCGTGCAAACATTCAGAGACTGATGGCAGGCACCGAATCAAAGTTCGACGCGTCGTAAATTGGAGGGCCGCCCCTGCAATTTAGATAAACCTCTTGTAAGCACATGCCCGACAGACAGCGAATCGGAATCATCGGCGCCGGAAGTTGGGGTACCGCGCTGTCGATCGTTGCGGCGCGGGCCGGGCACGATGTTTCGCTGTGGGCGCGCAGTCAGGAAGTTGCAGACTCAATCAACACAACACGAATTAACAATCGATATCTGAGTTCGGCTACGATTCCTGACGGTGTTATCGCAACCACTGATCTTCGAGAGGCTGTCAGCAGCCCTTCGATCATCATCATTGCCGCGCCATCGCATGCTGTCAGGGAATTGCTTACGAGCGCCTCGCCTTCATTGAACTCGTCGGCTTTGATTGTAAGCGCTGCAAAAGGAATCGAAATTGAGAGTGGCAGACGGATCTCGGGAATTGTGGGCGAAATCATCGGACAGGAAGCGTTGAAAAGATTCGTCTGCCTATCGGGTCCGTCATTCGCTGAAGAAGTGGTTAACGGACATCCGACGGCGGTGGTCGCTGCCAGTGTCAATGATCAAGCAGCGCAAGCGGTGCAGTTGACGCTTAGTTTTGAAAACCTACGAATCTACACAAACAGTGATGTTGTAGGCACCGAACTCGGCGGCGCCGTGAAAAACGTTATGGCGATCGCTGCCGGAATGATTTCAGGATTGGGCTTCGGCGCAAACACGCTGGCAGCATTGATTACACGTGGGCTCGCTGAGTTATCGCGCCTCGCGCTCGTGCGTGGGGCAGATATAGAAACGTTGATGGGTCTCGCCGGGCTTGGCGATTTAGTTTTGACGTGCACGGGGAAACTTTCGCGCAATCGTTTCGTTGGGGAAGAGCTCGGGAAAGGAAAAACATTAGCCGAGATCACAGCGAACATGAAGGAGGTGGCGGAAGGGATTAAGACGACGTTGGCGGTCTATCAACTTGCCCAGCGAGCGGGTCTGGAGATGCCGATCACGAATGAGGTGAAGGCAGTGCTTTACGATGGGAAGTCAGCGCGTGCTGCGGTGAATGACCTGATGAGTCGCCCGCTGAAGGAAGAATAAGCAGAACCCCATCGTTAGTCGGTGTTTTTCAACAAGCAGCTACAGAACGGGAGCGAAGCGACCGATCGAAGTTACGTTGGTGGCTCTGCGAGGTGAAGTCGGTCGCTTCGCTCCCGTTCTGTACTTCAAGATAAGCTCACCGTTCACGAGCTTTCTCAATTACTTTGACAGAGTCTCCGCCGTTGGTGGGTATCTGTTTCAACCTAAAATCAACTCAACTGAATCACCAGTCTTCACCGCACCACCTGTCATCACACTCGCATAAATCCCCAGATTCTGATCGGTATCTTTCACAATCGTGCGCAGAATGCTTGGATCTTTCGGCAGA
>Ga0207662_10001663_pt1 | contig 10872 bp, 8 predicted proteins | sample KBSS33LmetaG_FD_184338 | JGI IMG/M metagenome (GOLD analysis project Ga0207662, IMG submission 184338) | Switchgrass rhizosphere microbial communities from Kellogg Biological Station, Michigan, USA - KBS S3-3L metaG (SPAdes) (version 2) | ecosystem: Host-associated > Plants > Roots > Rhizosphere... | reverse complement strand
GGCCTGCTCGGCGAACACCTGCGCCGCCTCGACGATGCCGTTGAACACAGGGGACGTCACGAGCTCGACGGTCATGCCCGCCTTGCCGGCCGACTGCAGCAGCGACTTGGCCTGCTCGAGGTCCTGGTTGCGCTGCGGCAGGTCGCTCGCGTACATCGGGTCGTAGCGGGCGTAGAGGTCGTTCGCGACGCTGCCCTGGCCGCTCAGCACCTGCTGGACCATCTGCTTGCGGTCGACCATGAGCCGGAACGCCTGGCGCACCTTGACGTCGTTGAACGGCGCTGCGTCGATCCGCATCGTGAACGGCTGCCACGCGCCGGTCGGCGAGCTCAGGACGCGAAGGTTCGGGTTGCCCTGGACTGCAGCGAGCTGCGCGGCCGGCAGGTTGTTGATCGCCTCGACCTGCCCGCCGAGCAGCGCGTTGGTGCGCGCCGTGTCGTCGGGGAAGTCGATGATGACCAGCTGGTCGGCGTACGGCCGCCCGGGCTGCCAGTAGTTCGGGTTCTTGACGAACACGCTGCGCTCGCCCGGCGAGAACGACTGGTACTTGAACGGGCCCGTGCCGACCGGCTTCTTCGGGTCGTAGTCGGTCGGGACGATCGCGTTGAAGTACTGGCCGAGATCGTCCGGGAACGCCGCGTTCGTGAGGTTCAGCGGGATGCGAACCGTGCGCTCGTCGATCTTCTTGAGGTTCTTGCGGTCGATGTAGCTGATCGACGAGTTGCCGACCTTCGGGTCCTTCGGATCGGTGATCCGCTGCAGCGAGAAGATCACGTCGTCGGCGCCGACCGTCTTGCCGTTGTGGAACTCGATGCCGTCCTTGAGACGGACCGTCCAGGCGTCGGGCTTGCTGCCGACCGGCTCGATCGACTCGGCGATGAGCATGTCGAGCTTCGAGAAGTCCGGCGAGCGGACCGCCAGCGACTCGTAGAGGTTCCACTGGCGCATGATGTCCGGGTCCGTCGTCGGCTGATGCGCGTCGATCGTGTCCTTCGCGCCGCCGCCGGTGGCGCCGATGCGAAGGACCCCTCCCGCCTTGAGCTTCTGCTGCGCGGGTGCCGGCGTGCCGGTGGAGCTCGCCCCACTGGAACTGGTACCGCTGCTCCCGCAGGCCGCGAGCAGGCCGCTCGCGCTCAGCGCCGCTCCGCCAGCGGCCGCCTTGCGCAAGGCGTCCCGGCGGGTCATGTCCTCGAGCCAGCCAGGCCGTGGCTCGCTGCTCATGCTCGTCCTCCTCGTGATGTGTGCGAGCGGATGTGAACGCGACCGCGTTCGCGGTAGGTGACTTCAGGCACTGCATCCTCCTTCCCCATGGGGCCGCGGCGGCGGCCCCGGCTCTCATATACCAGAGTGGATCCAGTCAGGGTGCAATTCGGCGTTGGCGATTCCTTCACGACTCCGACCGGCGCGGATCGCACAATCCCGCCGTTACGACCGGACCCGCCGAACTCCGTGAAAGCTGGCTGACGCGCAGGCCGATCGCCCACCGGGGGCTGCACGACGCGCGCGACGCCCGCCCCGAGAACTCGCTCGCGGCGTTCGACCGCGCGTGCGCGCTCGGGTTCCCGGCCGAGCTCGACGCCCGCCTCACGCGCGACCGCGAGGTCGTCGTCTTCCACGACCGGGCGCTCCGCCGCCTGACGGGCGCCGCGGGCCGCGTCGAGGACCGGCGGGCGGCGGACATCCGCGCGCTGCGGCTGCTCGGCACGACCGAGCGGGTGCCGACGCTGCGAGAGGTCCTCGACCTCGTCGAGGGCCGCGTCCCGCTGCTCGTGGAGCTGAAGTCGACCGTCCTGTGGCCGGCGCTCGAGCGCGCCGTGCTCGCGGCGCTCGACGGCTACGCGGGCGACGTCGCGATCCAGTCCTTCAAGCGCCGGACGGTGCGCGCGATCGGGCGCAGCGACGCTCCGCACGCGGTCGGCCACCTGTGGCACCGCCACGGCCCGCTGCCCACGCCCGGCCTGCGAACCGGGTTCCTGGGCTGCCACGTCGACGCCCTGCCGAGCCGCGCCGTCCGCCGCCGGCGCGAGGCCGGTGCGGTCGTCCTCGCCTGGACCGTGCGCTCCGAGGCCGAGGCGGCGCGCGCCATGCGCTACGTCGACAACTACATCTTCGAGGGGTTCGTGCCGGGGGTCGGCGCCCCGCATCCGGTCAGCGCCCCCGGAAGCGCGGCGGGCGCTTCTCGGTGAACGCCGTCGCGGCTTCGCGGGCGTCCTCCGTCTGGGCCAGGAGGCCGTAGCCGAGGCGCTCGACGAGCAGGCCGGCGTCGCGCGAGGACTCGGCCATCGCGTCGATCGCCTGCCGCGCGACCGCGACCGCGAGCGGCGGCTGCTCGGCGATGCGCCGCGCGATCGCGAGCGCGTGCTCGACTGCCTTGCCCGCCGGCGCGAGCCGCGTGACGAGGCCCGCCGCGGCGGCGTCGGCGGCCGCGACGTGCTCGCCGAGCAGGACGAGCTCCTTGGCCTTCGCCGCGCCGACGAGGCGGACGAGGCGGTGGGTGCCGCCGCTGCTCGGCAGGATGCCGATGCCGACCTCGGGGAGGCCGAAGGTCGCGCCCTCGCCGGCGACGCGGAAGTCGCAGGCGAGCGCGAGCTCGAGCCCGCCGCCGAGGCACCAGCCCTCGATCGCCGCCACCGTCGGGGCCGGCAGCGCCGCGACGCGCTCGTAGACGCCGCCGGTCGCGCGGTAGTAGTCGGCGATCGCGGCGGGGTCGAGGTCGCGCATCTCGGTGACGTCGGCGCCGGCCGAGAACGCGCGCGGCCCGCCGGCGACGACGACCGCGCGGGCGGCCCGCACCTCGGGGCCGGCGATCGCCGCGTCCAGCGCGGCCTCGAGCGCGACCGACAACGCGTTGAGCTTCGCCTCGCGCCGCAGGGCGATGATGCACACGGGTCCGTCGGACCGGACGTCGACGAGCGGTGCGGGGTCGCTCACGGCGCGGCATCCGGGGGCGCGGCGAGGACGATCCGCGCGTCGAGGCCGAGCGCGCCGTCGGGGAGCGCGAGCAGCGGGTTGACCTCGATCTCGGCGATCTCCGGATGCGCGGCGGCGACGCGCGACAGGGCCGCGAGCGCCCGGGCCGCGGCCCGGACGTCGACCGGCGGGCGGCCGCGGGCCCCGCGCAGGAGCGCGGCGGCGCGGAGCGAGCGGAGCATGCGCTCGGCCTGGTCCTCGCCGACCGGCGCGAGCGCGACCGCGACGTCGTCGAGCACCTCCGCGTAGACGCCGCCGAGGCCGGCGAGCGCGACCGGCCCGAAGCGGGGGTCGCGCCGCGCGCCGATGAGCAGTTCGATCCCGTCGGCGATCGGCGCCATGTGCTCGACCGAGAGGGCGGGCGGCTCGAGGCGGGCGCGGACGCCGGCGACCGCGGCGCTGAGCGCGGCCTCGTCGCGCAGGCCGAGCACGACGCCGCCGGCGTCGGACTTGTGCAGGAGGCCGAGCGCCTTGAGGACGACGGGGTAGCCGACCCGCTGCGCGGCTGCGACGGCCTCCTCGTCGGCGGTGACGATCTGCGCGGGCGCGAACGGCACCCCGCCCGCGGCGAGCAGCGCGCGGGCGGCGGCGTAGTCGCTGTCGCTGACGGGTGGCGCCGGGGGCGGCACGGCCGGCACGCCGTCGGGCGCGGACGCACCGGCGCGCGCCAGGCGCGCGAGGGTCGCGACGGCGCGTTCGACCGTGCGGTAGACCGGGACGCCCGCCTGGCGCAGGGCCTCGGTCGCGGCGTTGCGCCCGTACATCGAATGCACGACGAGCGGGCGGCCGGTCGTCCGGACGGCGTCGCCGAGGGCGCCGGCGACGGAGATCTCGGCGCGGGCCATCGCCTCGCCGTACTCGCTGTAGCCGCCGAAGTAGCCGGTGATCAGCAGCGCATCCACCTCGCCGGAGTCGAGCAGGGCGCGGGCGGCGTGGTCGAACGTGCGGATGTCCTGCTCGCCGCCGCCTGCGAGGTCGACCGGGTTCGCGGCCGCGGCGGTCGGCGGCAGGCGGGCGCGCAGGGCCGAGACGGTGGCCGGGCCGAGGGCGGGGAGCTCGAGGCCGGCCGTGTGCGCGAGGCCGGCCGCGACGCCGCCGTGGCCGCCGCCGTCGGCGAGGATCGCGATGCGCCGTCCCGCCGGCCGGCCCGCGCGCAGCAGGCCCTCGGCGAGGTCGATCATCTCCTGCGGCGCGCGCACGCGCTCGATCCCGGCGGCGCGGCAGGCGGCATCGATGGCCGCCGTGTCGCTCGCGAGCGCGCCGGTATGCGAGCGGACGGCGCGCGCCGTGGCCTCGGTGTGCTCGATCGCGAGGAGGACGACGTGCTTGCCGGCGGCACGCGCCGCCTGGGCGGCGGCCGCGAACGCGCGGCCGTCGCGGAAGTCCTCGACGTACACGGCGATCAGCTCGGTCGCGTCGTGCTCGGCGAGGTCGCGGACAAGGTCGACGGACTCGAGGTCGGCCTGGTTGCCGAGCGAGACGAAGCGCGAGAAGCCGAGGCCGGCCTCGGCGGCGAGCAGCCCGAGCTCGAGCGCGAGGTTGCCGCTCTGAGAGACCAGCCCGATCGCGCCCGGCGGGAGCTCGGCGGCGGAGAGCTCGAGCTCCGAGCCCGCGTCGAAGACGCCCATGCAGTTCGGGCCGAGCAGGACGGCCCCGGCGGCCCGGACGCGGGCCGCGAGCGCGGCGTCGCGGGCGCCGCCCGCGTCGCCGTCGGCCTCGCCGGCGGTGATCGCGACGATCGCCCGTGCGCCGGCGGCGAGCGCGTCGTCGACCGCCTGCTCGACCGCGGCGGGCGGGACGGCGAGCACGACGAGCTCCGGCGCGGCGGGGAGCTCCGCGAGCGAGCGGTGGGCGGGGCGGCCGAGGACCTCGCCGCCGCGGCGGTTGACGAGGTGCACGGCGCGCCGGTGCTCGGCGCGGATCGCGCCGCGCGCGAGCCAGTTGCCCCACTTGACCGGGTCGTCCGACGCGCCGACGACGGCCACCGACTCCGGGGCGAACAGCGCGCGCAGGTCGCGCCGGGCCGCGGCCGGTGGCGCGGGCGCGGTGCTCACGCGGCGCTCCCCTCGACCGGCGGGGGCGGCTCGCCCTGGCCCCAGGCGTCGACGCCGCCGTCGACGACGATCGTCCCGCCGGTGACGTACCCGCCGCCGGCGGACGCGAGGAACGCGACGAGGGAGCCCACCTCCTCGGGGCGCCCGAGCCGCCCGAGCGGGATCGTGCGCTGCCAGGCCGCCACGGCGTCGGCGCCATAGCCCGCGAGCCCCTCGGTGTCGATCATGCCCGGCACGACGCAGACGCTGCGGATCCCGTAGCGGCTCCACTCGAGGGCGAGGCCGGTGGCGAGGTTCGCGACGGCGGCGCGGCCGGCCGCGGCGTGGGCGTAGCCGGGGATGCCGCGGCGGGGGCTGAAGCCGATGAACACGACGAGCCCGTCGCGCCGCGGGATCATCGAGCGCGTCGCGACGGTGCGGGTCATGCTCCACACGGCATCGACCGAGAGGCGGTGGACGGCGCGCCAGCCCTTGTCGGAGATCTCCTCGGCCGGCGCGGTGAACTGGCCGCCCGCGTTGTTCACGAGCACGTCGACGTGGCCGAAGCGCTCGATCGCGGCGTCCACGATGCGCTCGGGCTCGCCCGGCTCGCGGACGTCGGCGCGGACGGCGACGCAGGCGGCGCCGGTCGCGTCGATCTCCGCGCACGCGGACTCGAGCGGCTCCTCCCGCCGGCCGGCGAGGACGACGCACGCGCCGCTCCGGGCGAGCTCGAGCGCCGTGGCCCGGCCGATCCCGGTGCCGCCGCCGGTGACGAGCGCGACTCGGCCGGCGTTGGCGTCCGGACGCAGGGGACTGCGGAAGGTGAGCGGGCGGGTGGGAATCCGGGTTCACCCCATTGTCGACAAACCTACAAGCGGACGAATTTGTCTGTCAACCGGGGTTTTGCGGCTCGAGGGTGGCGTCCCGCGCGGGAAGCTGATGCTGGGCAGCGCTTGACCCGGCCCGAACCCGAATCGTATGGTTGTCGACAGTCCACCGGAGGAGACCAGTGGCGTCGCTGGCGAATACCTGGCGTCTCTCGAGCGTCGAGCGGGCGTCGATGACGGAGCAGGTGCTGCGCGAGTTGCGCGAGGCGATCATCGAAGGTCGCATCCCGCAGGGCGAGGCGCTCCGTGAGGTGTCGCTCGCGGGGACGCTCGGCACGGGGCGCAGCGCGGTGCGGGAGGCGATCCGCCAGCTCGTGCAGGAGGGCCTGGTCGACTACGAGCCCCACCGCGGCGCGTTCGTGCGGGTCATGTCGCTGGCCGACCGGCTCGACGTCTACGTCGCCCGGGAGGCGATCGAGGTCGGCGCGGCGCGCCGGATCCTGCTCGCGCCGCCCGGCGACCTGACGGACCTGCGGGCCGCGCTCGACGACCTCCGCGCGGCCGCGGCCGACGTCGACCACGTCACCGACCCGATGATCGACGCCGACATCCGTTTCCACCAGGAGCTCGTCCGCCTCGCGGCGAGCCCGCGCCTCATGCGGGCGCACGACACGCTGGCGGCGGAGACGCGCATGCTCCTGCGCCACCACCCGGACTACTCGGGGTCGACGTACGTGACCGACCACGTCCGGCTGCTCGAGGCCATCGAGCGCCGCGACCCGGCGACGCCCGACCTCGTCGCCGACCACCTGCGCCTCTCGAAGGACCTCATCGCGTCAGAGCTCGCCCACGAAGGAGAAGAGCCACCCATGAAGCACACCCCGTCACGCCCGGACCGCGGGGAGGCAGACCGTGTCGGGTAAGATGATCCTCCGCCGGATCGCTTTGGGCATCCTGACGCTCTGGCTCGTTTCGCTGGTCGTGTTCGCCGCCGTCATCGCGCTGCCGGGCGACGCCGCGACCGCCATCCTCGGCAAGGAGGCCACGCCCGCCCGCGTGGCGGCCCTGCGCGAGCAGCTGCACCTCAACGAGTCGGTCGTGACGCAGTACACGCAGTGGCTCAAGGGCATCCTCACGTTCGACTTCGGCAACTCGGCCGCGACGCAGCAGCCGGTCACCCAGCTGCTCAACGACCGCGTCGCGAACTCCGCGTTCCTCGTGTTCGTGGCGTCCATCGTCGCGATCCCGCTGTCGATCCTCATCGGCGTCTGGACCGCGATGAAGCGCGACCGCCCCGCGGACCACATCACCTCGACGATCACGCTCGTCCTGGCGGCGCTGCCCGAGTTCGTGATCGGGATCTGCCTGGTCCTCATTTTCGCCACCGGCCTGTTCCACATCTTCCCGGCGGTGTCGCTGCTCGCGCCCGGCGAGAAGGCGTGGCAGGACCCGCAGGTGGTGGTGCTGCCCGCGGCGACGCTGGTGATCGCGGTCGTGCCCTACATCAGCCGCATCATGCGCGGCTCGATGATCGAGGTGCTCGAGAGCGAGTACGTGACGATGGCGCGGCTGAAGGGCCTGCCCGAGCGGCAGGTGATCTGGCGCCACGCCGTGCCGAACGCGATCGTCCCGGCCATCCAGGTCACCGCGCTGCAGCTCGCCTGGATGGCGGGCGGCATCGTGCTCGTCGAGTTCGTCTTCCAGTACCCCGGCATCGGCGCCGCGCTCGTGGACGCGGTGGGCAACCAGGACATGCCGGTCGTCCAGAGCGTGACGATGCTGGCGGCCGGCATCTACGTCTTCCTCAACCTCGCCGCGGACCTCGCGACGATCATGGTCACCCCGCGGCTGAGGACGGCCGGACGATGAGCACCGATCAGACCGTCGACACCGCCGTCGATCTCGGCCTCGAGGCCGCGATCGAAGGCTCCGCACCGACCCACGAGGAGCTCCGCGGCCACCAGTGGCTGTGGATCATGCGCCGCTCGCTCGGGCTCACGCGCACGCGCATCGGGCTCGGGATCGTCGTCCTCATGGTCGCCATCGCCCTCTTCGGCCGGTTCGTGGCGCCGCACTCGCCGACCGAGTTCGTCGCGGCGCCGAACGCCGGCCCGTCCGCGAACGCGCTGTTCGGCGCCGACGCGCTCGGGCGCGACGTCTTCAGCCGCTGGCTGTACGGCGGGTTCACCGTCCTGTGGCTGTCGACCGCGGCGACGGTCGTGGGCATCGTCCTCGGGACCGCGGTCGGCCTCGTCGCCGCCTACTCGCGCAACTGGCTCGACGACGTCCTGATGCGCGGCAACGACGTCCTCCTGTCGTTCCCGGCGATCATCTTCATCCTGCTCGCCGTCTCGGCGATCGGGCCGAAGCTGTGGCTCCTCGTCATCACCGTCGGCCTCACCCACGCCCCGCGTGTCGCCCGCGTCATGCGCGGCGCCGGCCAGGAGGTCGTCGAGCGCGACTTCATCAAGGCCGCCGAGGTCGTCGGCGAGAAGCGCTGGCGCATCGTCACGGGCGAGCTTCTGCCGAACGTGACCAGCCCGCTCCTCGTCGAGATCGGCCTGCGCATGACCTACTCGATCGGCCTCGTCGCGGGCGTGAGCTTCCTCGGCTTCGGCCTGCAGCCGCCGACGGCCGACTGGGGCCTCATGATCTACGAGAACCGCCTGTCGATCAGCGTGCAGCCGTGGGCGGTCTTCCTGCCCGTCCTGGCCATCGGCCTGCTGACGGTCGGCACGAACCTCGTGACCGACGGCGTCGCCCGAGCCGCCATCGGGCTGGACCGGGGAGGCGAGTCATGAGCGCCGCCGAGGCCACCCCGCGGCCGGCGTCCGTCGACGTCGAGGACCTGCGCATCGCGCTGACCGGCACCGACATCGACGTCGTCGACGAGATCGCCCTCGAGATCTATCCGGGCGAGGTGCTCGGGCTCGTCGGCGAGTCGGGGTCGGGCAAGACGACCGTCGGGATGGCGCTGCTCGGCCACGTGCGCCGCGGCGGCGCCGTCGGCGGCGGGTCGATCCGCATCGACGGCCGCGACCTGTCGGCGCTCAGCCAGGGCGACCTGCGCCGGCTCCGCGGCGGGACGGTGTCCTACATCCCGCAGGACCCGGGGACGTCGCTGAACCCGGCGCTGCGCATCGGGACGCAGCTCACCGAGATCCTCGAGGCCCACGCGACCTCGATGACCGCCGAGCAGCGCACCGCGCGGCTGCGCGAGGCGCTCGAGGAGGTCGCGCTGCCGAGCGACGACACGTTCCTCAAGCGCTACCCGCACCAGCTCTCGGGCGGCCAGCAGCAGCGCGTCGCGATCGCGATGGCGTTCGCCAACCGCCCGCGTGTGATCGTGTGCGACGAGCCGACGACCGGCCTCGACGTCACGACCCAGGCGCGCGTGCTCGAGACGGTCCGCGACCTGTGCCGCAGCCATCAGGTTGCGGCGCTGTACGTCAGCCACGACCTCGCGGTCGTCGCCGAGCTCGCCGACCGCGTCGCGGTGATGTATGCCGGGCGGATCGTCGAGAGCGGGCCGCGCGAGCGCATGTTCAGCGCGCCGCGGCACCCGTACACGCGTCGGCTCCTGCGCGCGGTCCCGGACATCGCGGGCAAGCGCACCGTCGTCGGCATCCCCGGCCACGCGGCCCTGCCGGGCAACCGGCCCGAGGGCTGCTTCTTCCACCCGCGGTGCGAGTTCGCCCAGGACGACTGCCGCAAGGCGTTCCCGCCGGTCACCGACCTCGGCGCCGCGCACCAGGTGCGCTGCTACCACATCGACCAGGTCGCCCGGGAGGCCCCGCCGGAGGGCGCGGGCCAGGCGGACGCGCACCAGATCGGCGCGAACGTCGTCCTCGCGGTGCAGAGCCTCGACGCGCACTACGGATCGCGGCACACGCTGTTCGACATCGACCTCGAGGTCCACCACAACGAGTGCCTCGCGCTCGTCGGCGAGTCGGGCAGCGGCAAGACCACGCTCGCCCGCTGCGTCTCCGGCCTGCACAAGGACTACACCGGCAAGGTGCGCCTCGGCGACGACGTGCTGCCCCAGGCGGCCCGCTCCCGTTCGAACCTGGCGCGGCGCCAGATCCAGTACGTGTTCCAGAACCCGTACGCCTCGCTGAACCCGCGGCGCACGGTCGGCCAGGCGATCGCCCGTCAGCTCACGCTGTTCGAGGCGGCCGGCGGCCGGGGCGAGGTGGGCCGCAAGGTGTCCGAGTGCCTCGAGCGCGTCGCGCTCTCGTCGAGCGCGGCGAACCGGTTCCCCGACCAGCTCTCGGGCGGCGAGCGCCAGCGCGTCGCGATCGCCCGCGCGCTCGCGGCGGACCCGAAGCTGCTCGTGTGCGACGAGGTCACCTCCGCGCTCGACGTGTCCGTGCAGGCGGCGATCATCGAGCTCCTCGGCAAGCTGCGCGAGCAGATGGGCCTGAGCCTGCTCTTCATCACCCACGACCTGGCCCTCATCCGCACGATCGCCGACCGCGTGATCGTGATGACCGACGGGCGCATCGTGGAGCAGGGCACGACCGAGCGCATCTTCACGGCGCCGAGCGCGGACTACACGCGCAAGCTGCTGGCGAACACCCCGAGCATCGAGGTCGCCCTGGGCAACGTGACGGCACCCGCCTCTTGACGCCCGCGGGACGGGTCCTCGCCGACGCCTCGGTCGACCATGAGGCGCTCGCCGCCGCGCTCGCGGGCACGGGTGTCGCCGTCGCGCCGCTCGACGGCGTCCCGGCCGGCGACGACGTCGTCGGCGTCGTCGCCTGGGAGCGGCGCATGGGGGAGGCCGAGCTCGCCGGGCTGCCCGGCCTGCGGGTCGTGCTCACCCCGAGCGTCGGCTTCGACCACATCGATCTCGACGCGGCGCGCCGGCACGGCGGCGTCTGGGTCTGCCACGTGCCGGACTACTGCGTCGAGGAGATGGCCGACAGCGCGGTCGCGCTCGCCCTCGCGCTGATGCGTGGCATCGTCGAGCTCGACCGCCGGGTCCGCGACGGCCACTGGGACGCGGACGGCGCGGGGCCGCTCCGGCGGATCCGCGG
>Ga0207662_10001661_pt1 | contig 10874 bp, 9 predicted proteins | sample KBSS33LmetaG_FD_184338 | JGI IMG/M metagenome (GOLD analysis project Ga0207662, IMG submission 184338) | Switchgrass rhizosphere microbial communities from Kellogg Biological Station, Michigan, USA - KBS S3-3L metaG (SPAdes) (version 2) | ecosystem: Host-associated > Plants > Roots > Rhizosphere... | reverse complement strand
ACGCCCGGACCCGACGAGGAAGAGATCGCGACGGGCCAGGCCAGCGCCCGCTCGCCGTTCGACGAGGAAGAGGGCGCGTTCGACTTCGAAGAGGCGGTCTTCGGCGGCGTCGATGAGCCGTCGCGCCGCGGTGGAAAGGACAAGTCATGAGCGCGGATGCTTCCGAGGTAAAGGGCGATCGCGGCGACCGCGACAAGAAGCGTCCGGTCGGACGCCGCAAGATGTGCAAGTTCTGCGCGGACGAGACCATCAAGATCGACTACAAGGACGCGTCGCTCTTGAAGTACTTCATCACCGACCGCGGCAAGCTGGTGCCGCGCCGCCTGACCGGTAACTGCGCCAAGCACCAGCGCGAGATCTCCACGGCGGTCAACCGGGCGCGCATGATCGCCCTGATGCCGTTCGCGGTGACGGGGTCATAGCCATGCAGGTCATTCTGAGGGACGACCTGGACAACCTCGGGAAATCCGGCGAGGTCGTCAACGTCAAGCCGGGATACGCGCGCAACTATCTCTTGCCGCGCGGCCTCGCGATCAAGGCGACGGCCGGCGACATCGCGCGCGTCGAGCACGAAAAGCGCGTCATCGCGGCGCGCACCGCCAAGCTGTCCAAGGCGGCGCAGGCCGAGGCGGACAAGCTGTCGTCGGTGTCGGTGACGATCGCGCGCGCCGTCGGCGATGAAAACAAGCTCTACGGCTCGGTCACCAACCGCGACATCTCGGAGGCGCTGCGCGAGAAGGGCGTCGTCGTCGACTCCAAGAAGATCCATCTCGCGGAGCCGATCAAGGCGCTCGGTGAGTTCGAGGTGCCGGTCAAGCTCGGTCGCGGCGTCACCGCGACGATCAAGATCACGGTCGCGAAAAAAGACGAGTAGCGCGCGCCGATTCCGGCGCCGCGTTCGAACGGGAGGCGTAGAATCGCCGCCGTCATGTCGGTGCTCGAGGTCGTGAGCTCGAATCCGGCGGCGGCGGGTCGGACGCCGCCGCACAACCTCGAAGCCGAGAAGTCGGTGCTGGGGTCGGTGTTCATCAAGCCGGCCGCCTTCGACGAGGTCGCCACGAACCTGGGGACCGACGACTTCTTCCTGCCGGCGCACCGCGAGATCTTCGAGGCGATGGTGGCGATCGACAAGCGCCGCCAGGCCATCGACGTCATCGCGGTCGCGGACGAGCTGAAGACGCACGGCATGCTCGCCCGCCTGGACGGCGGTCAGAGCTACCTCAACGAGCTGGCCAACGCCGTGCCGACGGCGGAGAACGTCCTTCACTACGCGCGCATCGTCCGCGAGAAATCGACGCTGCGGCGGCTGATCGGGACGTGCGCCGAGGTGCAGTCGACCGCCTACGGCGACTTCGGTGAGTTCGAGACCTTCCTCGACGAGGCCGAGACGAAGATCTTCAAGGTCGCGCAGTTGAACCGGCGCGAAACGTACGCCTCCACCGGCGACCTGATGGAGGAGGTGATTCACAACCTCGAGGTGCGGACGGCCGAGCGGCGCGCGGTGACCGGCGTGCCGACCGGCTTCACCAAGCTGGACGAGTACACGGCCGGCCTGCAGCGCGAAAACCTGATCATCGTCGCGGCGCGGCCGGGAGGCGGCAAGACCTCGTGGGCGGTCAACGTCGCGATGCACGCGGCGCTGAACCACAAGATCCCGGTGCTGCTGTTCTCGCTGGAGATGTCGAAGTACGAGCTGATGGAGCGCATGCTGGCCGGCGAGGCGCGCATCGATTCGTCGCGCATCAAGCGCGGCTTCCTCGAGTACGCCGACTGGAAGAACAAGATTCACCCGGCGTCGGGACGTCTGGCGGCGGCGCCGATCCTGATCGACGATTCGTCGGCGATCTCGATCATGGAGATCCGGGCGAAGGCCCGCCGCTTCCGCGCCGACCCGCGCTACTTCCCACCGCCGCCGCCGGTCAGCGAAGGACATCCCCCTCCCCCGCCCCTCGGGCTCATCGTGGTCGACTACCTGCAGCTCGCGCGTGGCGGCGTCAACCGCCGCGACGACAACCGCCAGCAGGAGATCGCCGACATCTCGCGCGGGCTGAAGGCGCTGGCCAAGGATCTGAAGGTCCCGATCATCGCCATCTCGCAGCTGAACCGCGAGGTCGAGAAGCGCGAGGGCAAGCCGCGTCTCTCCGACCTGCGCGAATCGGGCAGCATCGAGCAGGACGCGGACATGGTGCTGTTCATCCACCGCGAGGACATGGCGGCGGGCGACACCCCCGACGGCGCGGCGCCGACCGCCATCGCCGAGATCATCATCGGCAAGCACCGCAACGGCGGCACCGGCTCCGTCAAGATGACCTTCATCAAGGAATACACCCGCTTCGAAAACTACGCCGACGACCCGGAACCCGGCGGCTGGGACTAGGCGTTTCCGCGCCAGGGGCGCGGAAATGCCTATCACCCTGACGGTGCCTCCGCACCAAGATGATCGTCGCTCAATCAAGTCCGCTGCCCTCCGCGCTGACGATGCCTCGCTACTTGATTGAGCGATGATCCCGCGCCCGGAGGGATGAGCGCGCTGATGCTCTAAATGCTCCCCACCTACTTCCCCTTCGCGCAGGCGGCCGAAGCCCCCGCTTCCGTACCGGTCCCCGCCAGGTCGCAACAAAATGACGGGAAGCCTTTCCCGCGCGCGAACAGCTGCCGGACGGAGATGCCGGCCGTTTCGTCACCGTCGGTCACGTAGATCTGCTGCTCTGAATCCCGGTAACGCGGAAGGCGCGCCTCGTAGTCTTTCCTGCTCAGCAAATAGAGGCCGCACATCCCATAAAGTTGGGCTGCCAGCCGCTTCTCCTGCGCCAGCTGCAAGAACACGCGAGATGCTCCGCGCCCTTCGAGCAAACGTCGAAACGCGAAGGCCTCCGCGCTGCCGACCTCATGGGTTATTCCGACCCTTGGTCCCCGCAGCTCATCGCCACGGACGGCGAGCACCTCATAGTCGCTCCGCGGCTTCTCCTCCGCGGCAGCCGCGACGCTCATCTGCGACACCACCCGCGCAGTCTCGGGAGGGCTGGAACACTTCCCGGCGACGACCTCGTTTCGCTGCTGGCAGCCACACGCCAGCAACGCGCTCACTCCAAGCCATCCGATGAGCCGCAACATCACGCCCCGATCACGCCGCCATCCTCGCGGCTGATCGCGATCGTCGCCGACCGCGGGCGCGTACCCCCCTCGCCGTCGGGCCAGGTGCTGTGGGCCTTCGGCTGGGCGGGATCGTTGCGCGCCGGGTGCGGGATGGGCGCCTCGCCCGGGTGCTGGATGTTGACGAACATGGTCGTGCCGCCCGGCGCGAAGGTCACGCCGGTGATCTCGCAGCCCACCGGCCCGGTGAGGAACCGCTTCACCTCCCCCGTCGCCGGGTCCGCGGCCAGGAGCTGGTTGTTGCCGATGTTGCCCCAGTCGGGCGTCGCCATGTCCTTCGCGGACGCGTCGGTGCAGATCCAGAGCATCCCGCGCTGATCGAACACCAGACCATCCGGCATCGAGAACGCCACCGCGCCCTTCACGTTGCCGCGCTTCAGCGGATCGGGCAGCGCCGGATCGCCCGCGAGCAGGAAGATGTTCCAGCTGAACTTCGTCGCGCCCGCGTCCCGGTCCTCCTCGGCCCAGCGGATGATGTGGCCCATCGAGTTGGGCGCCCGCGGGTTGGCCGCGTCGGCACCCAGCGGCACCGCGGCGCCGAACGGCTTGCCGCTGCCGCGCAGGCTGTTGTTGGTCAGCGAGCAGAACACGTCGCCCGTTTCCGGGTGGACCGCGATCCACTCCGGGCGGTCCATGTACGTGGCGCCGACGGTGTCCGCGGCGGTGCGCGCGTCGATGACCACCTCCGCCTGCGTCGGGAATCCGTGCTCCGCGTCCAGGCCCGGCTCGCCCGCGCGCAGCGGCAGCCACCATCCCGTGCCGTCCGGATCGAAGCGCGCCGCGTACAGCGTGCCGTCGTCGAGGAGATCACGATTGTCTTCGGCCGGGCCGCCCGGCCGGTAGGGCCGCCGGCTGACGAACTTATAGATGTGCTCGAACTTCGATCGGAAATCGTCGTCGCCCATGTAAACGACGACGCGCCCGTCGCGCGCCAGCGTCACGGTGGCACCCTCGTGGCTCATCCGCCCGAGCGCCGTCCGTTTGACGGGCGTCGCGCGCGGATCGTACGGATCGATCTCGACGACCCAGCCGTGGCGATTCGGCTCGGTCGGGTACCGGGCGGCGTCGAAGCGCGGATCGAAATCCTCCCAGTGAAACGACCACGCGTCCTTCGACGGCCCCACGCCATAGCGCTGCTGCAGCCGCGGCACCGCGCCCGAATCGTTCACGAAGTACGGCGCGACGTTTTCCTCGCAGGTCAGGTAGGTCCCCCACGGCGTCTTGCCGCACGAACAGTTCTGGAACGTCCCGCGCACCGTCCGCCCCTTGCGATCGTCGGCCGTCCTCATCCAGGCGTGGCCCGCCCCGGGCCCGGCGATCTCGATGGGCGTGTCCGCCGTGATCCGGCGGCCGTAGGGCGAGCCCTGCACGACGCGCCAGCCGCCGCCGTCGCGCGCCACCTCGAGGACACCAACCCCATGCGCCGCCTTCGACTTGGCCGCCTTGTCGGTGGTCCACGGGTCCATGCCGTTCGGGTGCAGGAGGCCGTCGTCGGTGTACTCGTAGTTGACCGCCAGCAGCCCGTGGTCGGCGCCGGCCGCGCCGCGCGGCAGCGGGAAGAAGGCCATGCCGTCGCAGCCCATCCCGGCGGCCCGCGCCTGCGCCGCCGCGTCGGCGGCGGGATCGAACGGCCCGGCGCCGGCGACGACCGGATCGCCCCACGCGCTCAACACGGCAAATCGGTAGCCCGGCGGCACCGCGACAGCATCGGCGTGCGACGTCGGGATTGCGCGGAAGCCCAGCCCGCGCGCCGCCGCGCCCGCCGGGGTCTGCGGGCCGGCGGCGGGCCGACATCCGAGAAATCCGAGCAGCGAAGCGGCGCCCGTTCCCTGAATGACGGTTCGTCGCGATGGCATCGGCCGCTGTCCGCGCGCTTTGGTCACGGCCACCCTCCCTTGCCTCCGCTTATCGCCGATGCGGCCGGGTCGATGCAACGATTGCGAAAAACGTCGCCGCCGCCGGTTGTATTCTTGCGCGGTGAGCATCTACAAGCGCGCCATCATCCTCGTCGCGGACGGCGTCGGCTGCGGCGGCGCGCCCGATGCGGCCGAATACGGCGACGCGGGCGCCGATACGCTGGGCAACCTGGCGCGTGCCGCCGGCGGGCTGGCGCTGCCGAACCTCCAGGCGCTGGGGCTCGGCAACCTGACCGCAATCGCCGGCGTGCGCGAGGCGGCGGCGCCGCGCGCCGCCTGGGGCGTCATGCGCGAGGCATCCGCCGGCAAGGACACGATCACCGGCCACTGGGAGATGGCCGGCCTGATCACGCGGACAGCGATGGCGACGTTCCCCAACGGCTTCCCGCGCGAGATCACCGCGCCGCTGCAGACGGCAGCCGGGCGCGGGCTGCTCGGTAACAAGCCCGCCTCCGGGACTACGATCATCGACGAGCTCGGGCCCCAGCACCTGGCGACCGGCGATCTCATCCTCTACACGTCGGCGGACTCGGTGCTGCAGATCGCCGCGCACGAGGAGATCATTCCGCTGCCCGAGCTGTACCGGATCTGCGAGGCGGCGAGAGAGATCGCCGACCGTCACCACATCGGACGCGTCATCGCCCGCCCGTTCGTGGGCACGGTGGGCGCGTTCCGGCGCACCTACAACCGGCGCGATTTTTCGCTGGTGCCGCCGGCGCCGACGCTGCTGGACCACATCCGCGACGCCGGCCAGTCGGTGGTCGGGGTCGGGAAGATCTCGGACATCTTCGCGGGCCGCGGCCTGAGCTTCTCGCTGCACAGTGAGGGCAACACCGACGGCATGCACCTGACGCTGGAGGCGCTCGCGACGCTCGACCGCGGGCTGCTGTTCGTCAACCTGGTCGACTTCGACATGGTCTACGGCCACCGCAACGACGAGGCGGGGTTCGCGCGCGCGCTCGGCGATTTCGACCGCTGGCTGCCCGAGCTGGAGGCGGCGCTGCGCCCCGAGGACGTCGCGTTCATCACCGCTGATCACGGCAACGACCCGACCACGCCCGGAACCGATCACACGCGTGAGCAGGTCCCCCTGCTGGCGTTTGGCCCCGGCGTTCACCCGGCGCGCCTGGGCACGCGCGCGTCGTTTTGCGACATGGGGCAGACGATCGCCGAGGGGCTCGGGGTGGCGCCGCTGCTGAACGGCGATAGCTTCCTGGCCGCCCTGCGTGGCCCCGCATGAGCGGGCCGCGTCTGGCAGTCCCACCCCTCATCGCCCGGAAACGCGACGGCGGGCAGCTGACCGACGGCGAGATCCGCGCCGTCATCGCGGGGGCGGCGGGCGGCGACATCCCCGACTATCAGCTGTCGGCGCTGCTGATGGCGATCGTCTGGCGCGGCCTCACCACGCGCGAGCTCGTGACCTGGACCGAGGCGATGATCGACTCCGGCGAGCGGCTGCGCTGGGACCGGCTGCGCGCGCCGGCGGTCGACAAGCACTCGACGGGCGGCGTCGGCGACAAGATCTCGCTCGCGCTCGCGCCGCTGGCCGCCGCCTGCGGGTTGACGGTCCCGATGATCGCGGGGCGCGCGCTCGGCCACACTGGCGGGACGCTCGACAAGCTGGAGGCAATCCCCGGGTACCGCACGGCGCTGACCACCGCCGAGATCGGGCGGGCGCTGGCGCGCGCCGGGTTCGTGCTCGCCGGGCAGACGGCGCGGCTGGTGCCGGCCGATCGCGCGCTCTACGCGCTCCGCGATGCCACCGCGACGGTCGAGTCGATCCCGCTGATCGCGTCGTCGATCCTGTCCAAGAAGGTCGCGGAGGGCGCCCGCGCGCTGGTGATGGACGTGAAGGTGGGCAGCGGCGCCTTTCTCCCGGAACGCGCGCGCGCACGCGCGCTCGCGCGCACGCTGATCGCGCTGGGCCGGCGGCTCGGTCTGCCGGTGCGCGCGCTGCTGACCGACATGGAGCAGCCGCTCGGCGACGCCGTCGGCAACGCCGCCGAGGTGCGCGAGGCGATCGACGTTCTGCGCGGCGGCGGCCCGGCCGACGTCCGCGCGCTGACCGTGCGCCTCGGCGCCGAGATGCTCGTGCTCGGCCGCGTCGCCCGCGATCGACGCGACGGCGCGCGCCGGATCGAGGCGGCGATCGCCAGCGGCGCGGGCCTGGAACGGTTTCGCCTCGGCGTGCGCCTGCAAGGCGGCGATCCGCGCGCGATCGACGATCCGCGCCGGCTGCCGCGCGCGCGCCACGCACGCCCGATCCGCGCCGCGCGGGCGGGAGTGGTCACGCGCGTCGACGCGGGCGCGCTGGGTCGGGCGGCGACGCTCCTCGGCGCCGGGCGCCTGCGCAAGGAGGACCGGATCTCGCCGGGCGCGGCGATCCTGCTGCATGCGAAGATCGGCACACGCGTCGCGCGCGGCGACCGACTGGCCACCGTCGAGTTCGACGACGCCGGGCGCGAGCGCGCCGCGCGCCCTCTGATCGAGCGCGCCTTCGCCGTCGGCGCGCGGGCGCCGCACCCACATCCGATCGTCCTCGAAACGCTGTGATAACGCCTGGTTGGGCGTGAGCCATCGGGGACCCGTGGGGGCTCTTCTCTCCTGTAGGTGACGCCGGCTCGAATTCGCCGCGCGTCGGAAAGGGAGCCCATGTCTCGCGGACCGTCGAGCCTGCTGATCGCCGGTGTCTTCACCGCGTCCTTCCTGACCGGATGCATGGTCCGCTCGGGACCACCGCCCGGGCACGCCTCGGGTGGCTGGCACGGCGCGCCCGCCGGCCCGCCGCCGCGGCACGTGCCGCCCGGTCAGATCCGCCGGCAGGAAGTCCACGAGCGAAACGCCGCGCGCAAGGAAGCACACGACCACGGGCACGGCCACGGGCACGGTCACGATCACGACTGACGGAACTTCTCGGTAGTCGGCGCCGGCGCATCGACCGGACTGACGCGGTATACAATCCGCGCCGATGTCGACCGCCCGCGCCCTGGTCTTCGTTCTCGCGCTGACCGCGTCGAACGTCGCGCCGGCCGCTGACGAGAGTGCCGCGCCACCGCCCGATGCGGCGGCGCTGAACAAGCTGTCGGCCCGGCTCGCCCTGGTCGATCTGAAGGTCGACGTCCAGGCGCTGCCGGCCGGCGAGCGCGCCGCGCTGGCGGAGCTGATCGCCGCTTCCAAGATCATGGACGCGCTGTTCCTGCGCCAGGTCTGGGCCGGGAACGGGACGCTGCTGCTGGATCTGATCCAGGATCGCTCGCCGCTCGGCCAGGCGCGGCTGCACGCGTTCTTGCAGAACAAGGGGCCGTGGCTGCGTCTCGACGGCGAGCGGCCGTTCCTGCCCAGTGTCGGGCCCAAATCGCCGGCCGCGAACTTCTACCCCGCGGACGCCACCAAGGAAGAGGTGGAGAAGTGGCTGCACGCGCTGCCGGCGCCGGCCCGCACCGCCGCCGAGGGCTTCTTCACGACCATCCGGCGGACGCCCACCGGCGCGCTCCAGGCGATCCCCTATAGCCAGGAGTACCAGGGCGAGCTCGCGCGTGCCGCGCAGGCGCTGCGCAACGCCGCCGCGCTCACGCAGCAACCGACGCTGCGCGCATTCCTGCAGGCGCGCGCGGCGGCTTTCCTGTCGAACGACTACTACGACAGCGACGTGGCCTGGATGAAGCTCGACGCCAGCATCGAACCCACGATCGGGCCGTACGAGACGTACGAGGACGGGTGGTTCGGCGCGAAGGCGGCGTTCGAGGCGTACGTCAGCGTGCGCGACGACGCCGAGACCGCGAAGCTCGCGCGGCTGGCGGGCGAGCTGCAGGAGATCGAAAACAACCTCCCGATCGATCCGAAACTGCGCAACCCGAAGCTGGGGGCGATGGCGCCGATCCGGGTGGTCAACCAGATCTACGGCGCGGGCGACGGCAACAAGACCGTGCTCGCGGCGGCGTTCAACCTTCCCAACGACGAACGCATCATCAAGCAGGTGGGCAGCAAGCGCACGATGATCAAGAACGTGCAGCAGGCGAAGTTCGATCGTGTGCTGCTGCCGATCAGCCGGATCGCGCTGTCGCCGCGCGATCGGTCGGCGGTGTCGTTCGACGCGTTCTTCACGCACATCCTGATGCACGAGCTGATGCACGGCCTCGGCCCGCACGACACGACCGGCCCGGGCGGCAAGCCGATCACGGTGCGGGCCGCCTTCCAGCAGAGTTACGGCGCGTTCGAGGAAGCGAAGGCCGACATCGCCGGCTTATTCGCGCTGCAGTTCCTGATCGACAAGGGCGTCCTCGACCGCGGGCTCGAGAAATCGGTCTACGTGACCTTCCTGGCGTCGGCGTTCCGCACGCTGCGTTTCGGCGGCGACGCGCACGCCGTCGGGATGGCGCTGCAGCTGAACACGCTGCTCGACGCGGGCGCCGTGCACGTCGCGAAGGACGGGACGTTCAGCGTCGACACCGCGAAGGTGAAACAGGCGGTGCGCGACCTGACCGCCGAGATCATGAACCTCCAGGCGGCCGGTGACGGCGCGAAGGCGGCCGAGCTGCTGCGCACCCGCGCCGTGGTGCGGCCCGAGGTGAAGGCGGTCATCGCCCGCCTGACGAAGGTCCCCATCGACGTCGAGCCCCGCTTCGTCACGGCCGAGAAACTGCTCGCCGAGCGCCGCTAGGCACTTGCGCGCCAAGGGCGCGGAAGTGCCTATTCTCGTCACGGGCCTCCGCATCAAGACGATCATCGCTCAATCAAGTCCGCTGCCCTCCGCGCTGACGGTGCTCCGCGACTTGATTGAGCGATGATCCCGCGCCGGAGGACGCAGGAGATGCGCCCTAGCCACTAGATCCCGGGGCCGCCTGGTTTTCCTTCGAGGCGGCACTACGGTAACGTCACGCAAGTCATGGCGAGCACGGAGGCGACACCGGCGGGTTACGACGATCGCGGCACGGGTGCCGCGACGGTGCTGCTTCATCCGTTCCCGCTGTCGCGCACGACGTGGGCGGGCATCGCCGACGCGCTGGCGGCGCACCGCCGGGTGATCACCGTCGACGCGCGCGGGTTCGGTGATTCGCCGGCGTCCGGTCCGTTCACGATCGCCGACCTCGCCGACGATCTGGCGGCGCTGCTCGATCGCCTGGCGATCTCGCGCGCGACCGTCCTGGGCATGTCCATGGGCGGTTACGCGGCGCTCGCGTTCGCGGCGCGCCACCGCGATCGGCTCTCGGCGCTGGTCCTGGCTGACACGCGCGCCGCCGCCGACAGCGCCGAGACGCGCGCCGCCCGCGCGGCCGCCCTGGCCGCCGTCGACGCCGGGCCCGCCGCGTACCTGGCCGCCTCCCTGCCCCGCCTGCTGGCGCCGAACGCGCCGCCCGCCCTGGTCGCCCACCTGCGCGCCCGCGCCGAGACGCGCGCCGCCAGCCTGCGCGCCGGCATCGAGGCGCTGCGCGACCGCCCCGACCGCACCGGCGAGCTGGGCGCGATCGCCTGCCCGACGCTGGTCGTGTGCGGTACCGAGGATCAGGTGACGCCCGCGGCGGAGATGCAGCAGATCGCCGCCGCGATCTCGGGCGCGCGCTTCGTTCCGATCGCCGACGCCGGTCACCTGTCGCACGTCGAGGCGCCCGGCGCCTTCCTGCACGCGGTGACGTCGTTCCTCGACGCGACCGCGGAGGCGCGCCCGTCATGAAACTGGATGCATCGTTCTTCGACCGCGTGCAGGGCGCCGCGCACGCCGCCGCCGAGCAGCTCGCGATCGACAGCGCCGACGTCGCGGTCATCCTCGAGTCCGGGCTGGGCGGCGTGGCCGATCGGCTGGAAGGC
>Ga0207662_10001653_pt1 | contig 10892 bp, 13 predicted proteins | sample KBSS33LmetaG_FD_184338 | JGI IMG/M metagenome (GOLD analysis project Ga0207662, IMG submission 184338) | Switchgrass rhizosphere microbial communities from Kellogg Biological Station, Michigan, USA - KBS S3-3L metaG (SPAdes) (version 2) | ecosystem: Host-associated > Plants > Roots >... | reverse complement strand
GGGCTCCGCCGGCTTTGACTTCGGCTCGGGGAGCAGCGATCGCGAGGGCGGCTCGGGCGGGAGCTTCAGGTTCGGCTGGGCCGTCAATCCCAAGTTCGGCATTGGACTCGAGAACAACTCGTGGTTCACCGCGAACGACGTCGCCGTGGGCGCGCTCGGCGTCACCACGCTCGCGGCCTCGTTCTTCCCTGCAGAAGGTCTGGTCGTGCGCGGGGGCCTGGGCGCCGGCTACGAAGGAGCTGCCGGCGATGGCCTGGCGGGCGATGCCGGCTTCGGCTGGACGATCGGTACCGCGTACGAGTTCCGCGTCGCGCGCTCGTTCGCCATCGGGCCGCAGATCGACTACACGCACGTGGACCTGTCGTCCGCCAGCGCCAACTTCTACAACGTCGGGCTCTCGATGAATTGGTACTTCATCCCGAAGTAGGGGCGCGCCCGTTCAAGCCGAATGCGTGGGCCCGGCCTGGTTCCAGCGGTCGGGCCCATCGCATGCTGAGGAGGCTTGGAGCCCTCTCTCCGTCCGCCCGGCGCGCCAGTCGCTCGCGGCCCAGCACTGGCGCGGGCGTGCACCCCGCCAGCAACGATCCTCGCAGCACAACCTATTGAGAACCGGCTGGCGCGGCCGTCACCACCTTCCCGCTCTGCACGACGAACACCGGCAGCGTGGCGCCGGCATGGTCGCACTCGAGGGCTCCGGCGGCGGCGAGCGTGGCGTCGTGGTTGCGGAGCAATGTCGCCACCTCGGGCGCGCAGCGCGCGCCGGTGTCGATCGCGCCGGCGATCAAGCGCCCGGCGAGGAACCCTCGCGTCCATAGCGAGCCGGCCCGGCTCTTCGCCACCGCCGCCGCGGAATCGACATAGGCGCGGGCGCGCGCGTCCAGCTTCCAGTCCTCGGCCACCCACGTCACGCCCTCGAGCAGCGGCCGCACGCTCGCGCGCAGGCCGTCGGGGGCGAGCGTGGGCCCGCCGCAGACGCGCAGTGCCGCGCCCTCGGTGGCGAGCGCTCGCACCAGCGCTTCGATATCGCGCGTGGCGCCGTCCCAGAACAGCACGTCGGCGCCCGAGGCCTTGAGGCTCTGCGCCTGCTGCACCACTTCCGAACCGCCGGTGCGCACCACCTCGCGGCGCGCGAGCTTGCCGCCGCGCATCGTCACCTCGGCGACGAACGCGTCGGCGAACGCGCCGTGGATGCCGGCGGACGAGCCGATCACGGCGACGGCGTGCGGATCGTGACCGAGAACGACGTCCGCGAGTGCGTGGGCGCGCGCCTCGGGGCCGGGACCGACCGCGAACACCTGCGAGCCCACACGGCCGATCCGCTCGTCGGTCGCCGTGGGCGAGATGAGCGTCATGCCCATGGCGGTTGCGGCGGTGGCGAGCGACAGCGTGGGCTGGCTCAGGAGCTCGCCGACGATGATGTCCGAGCGCGCGGCGGCCGAATCGAACGCGGCCGCGACCCACCGGGGGTCGCCGTCTGCCGTACCCAGCGTGTCGAGCGTGAGCGGACGCGCGCCGGCGGGGCGCTCGAACGCCAGGCCGGCCGCGAGCGCGGCGCGCACGGCGCGGCCGTACTCGGCGTACTCGCCCTCGTCGGGCAGGATCACCGCGAGCCGGAACACGCTCGCGTCGGGCCGCAGCGCCGAGAGATCCGGTAGCGGCACCTCGCCACGCTTCGGCGGCTTCGCCGTGCGCAGCGCGCGGCGCGCCAGCCACCGCTGGCGGAGCGCGGGCCGCGACGACGGCGTGGCGGCGAACCCGATGTCGAGCATCGGCAACTCGGCGCCCCCGAGGTGCAGCGGGCCGCGGTCGAGCATCCACGCGAGATCGTTCAACTTCGCGTGCTTCGCCCACTCCACGAGCGCCTTGTCGCGCGCGGGGCTCGGGACCGTGGCGACCAGCGAGTCGGCCTCGGCGAGCGTGCGCGGGGTGCTCACGCGCTGCGGGGGCGCGGCGAGCGCGGGACCGCACATCAGCGCGAGCCAGGCGAGCGCTGGAAACGTGCGGAACGCGGTCGCGGCGCGGAGATCCGCGAGACGCGAGAAGCTCACCGCTGGAACTTGCCGAAGTCCTCGGGATCCAGGTTCTCGAGGAAGCGCCGCAGCTGCTCGGCCTTCTGCTCCTCCGTGAGCGGCGAGGCGGGCTCTTGCGACGGCGGCCCGGGCTCGTCGTCCGGGTCCTCGCGCATCGCGGGCTGCTCGGGCGGCGACTGGAGCAGCTCCTCGTTCACGTAGAGCGACGCCTCGGTGCGCAGCGCCACCGCGATCGAATCGCTCGGGCGCGCGTCCACCGACAGCACTTCCTGTCCGCGGGTCAGGAAAAGGCTCGCGAAGTACGTGCCCTCTTTCAGCTCGGTGATCACCACGCGCGACACCTTGGCGTGCAGGCCCTCGACGAGGAGCGCCAGCAGGTCGTGCGTGAGCGGGCGCGGGAACGCTTCGCGCTTCAGGAGCCGGGCGATCGCCTGGGCCTCGCACGGCCCGACGAAGATCGGCAACACGCGAGTGCCCTCGGATTCGCGCAGCACCACCACGTGCTGCTGCGTCTTCGGCTCGGTGCCGAGCCCGTGGACCCCGACCTCGACCAGCTTCATCAGTTGCTTCCGCCGCCCTTCGCCGCGGTCTTCTTGGGCGCCGAGGCCGTGCTGTCGGCGTGCAGGAAGTCCGGCACCTCGTCGGTGCGCATGTGATCCACCATCCATTGTGCCGAGGCGGCCAGCTCGGACTTGGGGTACTTCTGCAGCAGCTCGCGGAACACCTTCTCCGCCGTATCGTAGTCCTTCTTCTCTTCCGAATTGATGAAGCCGACCATGAACAGCGCCTGCGGCGTGACGTCGGCGTCGGGGTACTCGTCCACGACCTTGCGGTAGGCGGCGATGCGGGTGTCCGCATCGCCGGCCGCCTGCGCTTCCTGGAACATGTCGCGCGCGCTCTTCTTCGCCGACATCCAGTTCTTGATCGCCGACGAATCCGGCGACACCTTGTACTGCGACTTCAAGCGCGTGACCTGGTCCTGGTAGTAGGTCTGCGTGCGCTCCTGGCCGATCTGGCGGACGATGAAGCTCCGCACCTGGTCGAAGTCGCGGATCGACTCCTCGCGCACGCTTTCCACCTTCACCACGTGCCAGCCCCTGTCCGTCTTCCACGGGCCGCCGATCTTGCCCGCTCCGAGCGCCATCGCCGAGTCGACGAGCGCCACCTGCACGCCGAGGCCGACGAAGCCGCCGTCGCGCGTGGCGGTGCCGAGCGAGCCGCCGTTCACCTTCGTGAGCGTGTCCGCCGAGTACTGCTTCACCAGCTTGTCCCAGTCGGCGCCCTTGGCTTTCGCCAGCCCCAACACGCGCTTGGCGTCGGCCTGGGTCTTCAACTGGATGTGCTTCAGCGTCACGTTCGCCGGGGTCTTCCACTCGTCCTTGTGAGCGTCGTAGTAGACCTTCGCTTCCGAGTCACTGGGAGGCGCATTCTTCGCCATGACCTCGTTGACCCAGGTGCGAATGAGGAGGTCGCGCTTCGACGCCTCGATCTGGCGGATCACGTCGGGGCGCTTGGTGACGCCGTTCGCGTCGGCGTCTCGCATCCAGATCTTCTCCTCCACCAGGCGATCGAGCAGCTTCTGCTTGCCGTCGGGCGTCGTGTACTGGGCCCGGTACTGCTCCGGCAGCTCCTGGAGCCGGTTGGCGAGGTCGCGCGGCGTGACGGTGTCGTTGCCGATCCTCACCAGCACCACGTCGGAGTCGTTCGCGGGCTTGGCGGCGGTCTTCGCCGGCGGCGCGTTCTTCTTCTGCTTCGGAGCGGCGAGGACGCTGCCCGCGGCCAGCGCCGCCACGCCGCAGGCCAGCAGCACGAGGCGCGTGAGCCTCATGCCCGCACCACCCACACTTTCACGGTGGCGGTGACGCCGCCGTAGTACTTGACCGTGACGTCGTAGCTGCCGAGCTGCTTGATGTGCTCGGGCACCTCGATGCGCCGGCGCTCCACGTCGTGTCCCGCCGCCTTCAACGCGTCGGCGACGTCGGCGTTCGTGATCGAGCCGAACAGCGTGTCCTCCTCGTTCGCCTGCGCCGCGATGTTGACCTGGAGCCCGTCGATCTTCGCCGCCTCCGCCTTCGCCGCGGCCACCAGCTTGTCGGCCTGCGCCCCCTTCTGGCGCTCGAGCTCCTGGTAGAGGTTCGCCGCCTTGCTGCCGGTGGCGATCGCGAGCCGGCGGGGCAGCAGGTAGTTGCGGGCGAACCCGGGCTTCACGTTCACCGTGGAGCCCTTTTGGCCCACGCCTTCCATATCGTCCAGCAGGATGACTTCCATCGGGACTCTCCTATGATTCCGGATCTGACTCTGGATCTATTCCTCGCCGCGCGGGGAGGACTCGGTCCGCCGGTAGTCGAGCCACACGTCGGAAAGGCCCAGCAGGGCGGCCGACGGCAGGAACACCGGCAGGGTGAAGACGAACAGGAACACGATGAGAAGCACGATGAACGCCGGCGCCACGCCGCGCGCGAGCAGGGCCGAATGCGCCACCGCAACGCCTTGCATACTATAACCCAGCGCCGACTGGCCCAGCAGGAGTGCGGCTCCCGGCCACCATTGCGGCGCCGCGAACAGCGCCATCGCAAGCCCGGCGATGAGCGGCGCGAGTGCGGCGTCAGGCAATCGCCAGCCCGAGAGCGACGATGAGGAGAGCGGCGGCCAGCCGAGCCAGGCGGCGAGGCGCGCCGCGAGCGAGCGCCCGGCGACGACCAGCATCACCATCCAGCCGAAGATGATGTTCGGCGCGAAGAAGGTGAGCATGCGTACGCGATCCGCCGCGGGCAGCTTCGCCGAATCCTCCATCATCTGCCGCAGCGTGCCCGGCTTGGCCGGCGCCGGCAGCGTGGCGAGCATCTGCTGCTCCTCGACGCGAGCCTGCGCCTCGACGCGCGTGAGCGCCTCGGACAGGCCCGGCAGCAGCGGCAGCGCGAACGCCGCGGCGAGGATGGGCACGTGCATCCACGCCCGATCGCCGAGCGAAGGGCCGCCGCCTTCCTCGCGGCTTCCCATCCACGCCCCGGTCCACGACGCCACCGGCAGCCACAGCAGGTGCCAGGGCTTGAGTCCCGCCACCGGGAACGCCACGAGCAGCGCCGAGCCCACCGCGAGCAGCAGCGGCAGCGCCATCGCCGGCGGTCCGTAGCGCCACGACAGCAGCAGCGAGGCCGCGACCACGGCGGGCACCGCGAGCCACAGCGCCGCCCACGGCCACGGCGTCACCAGCGCCGAGAGCGCCAGCGAGCACGCGAGCAGGACGGCGCGCAGCACGGCGAGGCCGCGCCCGTTGGGCTGGGCCGACCGCGCCGGATCAGCGATAGAAGTCACTGGTGAACGGCAGCAGCGCCAGCACGCGCGCCCGCTTGATCGCGGTCGTGAGCTGCTTCTGGTGCATCGAACACGAGCCCGACACGCGCCGCGGCACGATCTTGCCGCGATCGGTTACGAACCGGCCGAGTCGTTTCTCGTCTTTATAATCGACGAACGCCACCTTCTCCAGGCACAGCTTGCAGTACTTCTTCTTGACGCCCTTGCCCTCACGCTCTTTCGGCATCTCGTTACCGCTCCTTTTCTCAGGCTGGATCCTCGGAAGCCCCTGGCGGATCGGCATGAGCCGCCTCGGGCGCCTTCTCGAGGAAGTGGACCGACTCCGCGCGCACCTCCAGTGACTGGTGCTTCTCGCCGCGCGAGCTCGTCCACTCCCGCATCTGCAAACGTCCTTCCACCACCACCGCGCTGCCCGTGTGCAGGTACTGCCCGCACACTTCGGCGAGGCGCTGGTACGTCATCACCGTCACGTACCCCGTGTGTTCCGCCGTCGTGCCCTCGCGCGTGCGATAGCGACGGTGGAACGCCAGCGGCAGCGTCGTGATCGCCGTGCCATCCGAGGCGTAGCGCCGGTCCGGATCGCGCGTCAGTCGTCCGGAGAGGACGATCCGGTTGATCTCGGGCAACCGCAGTTCGCTCATGCCACGTCTCCCGCGGGGGCTCGACCGCTCAATCGCGGTCGCCGTCCTCCGCCGCCGCGGCCGCTTCCGCCTCGGGCACGCCCTGCCACATCTCCGGCGGCACGTGCACGGTCGTGAGCGCGCGCATGATGTCCTCCTCCAGGCGCAGGCGACGCTCCACTTCCTTCACCATGCCGGCGCCGCCGTTCCACACGATCATCGTGTAGACGCCGTCGCGCCGCTTGCGGATCTCGTAGGCGAGCCGCCGTTTGCCCCACTTCTGCACCTCGACGACCTCGGCGCCCAGGTCCTTCAGCCACCCGGACACGCGATCGGCGACCTCCTGGGCCTTCACCTCGTCGTAGCTCGGCTCGAGGATGTAGACCGTCTCGTACTTGGTCACGTCTCGGTTTCCTCCTGCGGTGATGGAACCGCATCTCCCGATGCGTCCACCCTGCGATTGAACCGGTTCATGGCGCTGAGCACGCCCTCGGCCGCCCAGCACTCCACCACGTCCGCCGCAAGGCGGACCGTTTCCTCCAGCGCCGGCATCTCCTCCGGCGCGAACTCCTCCAGCACGTGCTCCTTGAGCGCCGCTGACGTTTCCGCGGCACCGACGCCGACCCGCAGCCGCGCGTAGTCGCGGCCGCCCACCGCCGCCTCGATGCTCTCGAGGCCGCGATGCCCGCCGGAGGAGCCCGTCGCACGGATGCGCACGAACCCCAGCGGCAGGTAGACGTCGTCACTCACCACCAGCAACTGCTCTTCCCGTCCGTGCCGCTCGCGCCAGGAACCGAGCGCTTCGCCGCTCAGGTTCATGAACGTGAGCGGCTGGAGCAGCACGGTCGGCTGCCCCGCGATCGATGCCTCGCGCGCGCGCCAGGTCGTGTCCTTCCCCGCCTCGCGCGCGCCGTGACGCGCGGCCAGCGTGTCGAGTACGCGCCACGCCACGTTGTGGCGGGTGGACGCGTAGCGATCGCCGGGATTGCCGAGGCCCACGACCAGGTGCACGGACGGTTACTTCTTCTCCTTCTTGGCTTCCTTGGCGTCCTTGCCGCCTTCCTTCGCTTCCTTGGCGTCCTTGCCACCTTCCTTCGCCGTGGCCGCGGGCGCTCCCTCCTCGCCCTCCTTCTTGCCCTTGGCTCCCACCACCTCGGGCTCGGCCGCCGCAGCTGCCTCGCCCTCGACGGGCGCCGCCACGACCTCTTCCGCCGCCGGGGCCACGACCGCGGCCACCGCGACGTCGGCCTCGGTGATGATCTCGTAGCCCGTGCCGGGCGCGAGGTCGCTCACGTGCAGGTTCTCGCCGATGTTGAGCGTGGTCACGTCCACGTCGATCCCGGCCGGGATCGCGGTGGGCAGGACCCTCACCTTCAGCATGCGCACCAGGTGCTCGAGGATGCCGCCGCCGTCCTTGACGCCCACCGGCGTACCCACGAAGTGCACGGGCACGTCGACCTCGATGTGCTCGGTGAGCGAGATGTGCTGGAAGTCGAGGTGGATGATCGCGCGCGAGAGCGGGTCGTACTGCACGTCGCGCACCAGCGCCGTGACCTCGGTGCCGGCCACGTTCAGGTTGACGATGGCGTTCGAACCCTTGTGGTTGCGCAGCGCCACCTCGAACTCCCGGAACTCGACGGCGACCGGCTGCGGCGTCTCGCCGTGGCCGTAGAGCACCGCCGGGATCTGGCCGGCCGCGCGCGCCTTGCGCGCCGCACCCTTGCCGGTCCCGTCCCGGCGCGAGCCCTTCAACTGGATGACTGCCATGACCGCCTCCTGTTGTGGATCAGACGAACAGCGAACTGAGCGAGCGTTCCTCGTGGATGCGCTGCACGGCCTCACCGAGGAGGCCGGCCACGGAGAGCTCGCGGACCTGGGCCGGGAGCGAGCCCGGCTCGTGATTGAGGGTGTCGGTGACCACGACCTCCTTGATCGGGGAGGCGGCGATGCGCTCGAACGAACCCGGGCAGAAGACGCCGTGCGTGACGCCGGCGTAGATGTCGCGCGCGCCGCGGTCGCGGATGGCGTTGGCCGCGTGGCACAGCGTGCGCGCGGTCGTGACCAGGTCGTCGAACAGCACCGCGTTCTTGCCCTCGACGTCGCCGATGATGTTCATGATCTCGACCGCGTCGGGGCGTGGCCGGCGCTTGTCGACCAGCGCCAGGTCGGCGCCGAGGCGCTTGGCGTAGGCGCGCGCCATCTTGACGCTGCCGATGTCGGGGGCGACCACGACCAGGTTCGGGATGTCGAGCTTGGCGAAGTGGTCGATCAGCACCGGCGCCGCGTAGAGGTGGTCGAGCGGGATGTCGAAGAAGCCCTGGATCTGCGCGCTGTGCAGGTCCATCGTCAGCGCGCGGTCGGCGCCCGCGACCGTGATCAGGTTCGCGACCAGCTTCGCCGTGATCGGCGCGCGCGGCTGGTCCTTGCGGTCCTGTCGCGCATAGCCGAAGTACGGGAGCACCGCGGTGACGCGGCGCGCGGAGGCGCGCTTGGCCGCGTCGAGCATCACCAGCAGCTCCATCAGGTGGTCCGCGGGCGGGTTCGTCGACTGCACGATGAACACGTCGCTGCCGCGGATGTTCTCGTTGAAGCGCACCGAGACTTCGCCGTCCTCGAAGCGCGACACCACCGCGTCGCCCACCGGCACCCTCAGGCGCGTGCAGATCGCCGACGTGAGCTTGTGACTCGCGGTGCCCGAGAAGATGCGACAGGGATCCACGCGGAACCTCCCCGTGGGTTCACGACGGACGCTCGCGAGCCGCTCGCCGCGGCGAGTGCCGCGCGAAGCATCACGAACGCAGGAAACTTCCGGATTGCACGCGGATCGGTGCGGGACCGCCGGGGCCGGACTTCCTGCCCCGGCGAAAGCTGGCTGGGGCGGGAGGATTCGAACCTCCGAATGCGGGAGCCAAAGTCCCGTGCCTTACCGCTTGGCCACGCCCCACCAACGAACGGGGTTTCCGTCACGGACCGCCTGATACTTGCAGGCGGGGTGAAAGCTGCTGGCCCGAGAACCGCAGTGTGGGAAAAGCGGCGGGCAGCTTAGCGGGCGCGAGAACACCGCGTCAACCGCGGGGATGGGGGTCCTGCGGCCTCGCGTGCCGCAGGACCCCCGGGACAGCCGCTAGTAAGCGTGCTGCTCCTCGTTGTTCGAGTGCGGGTGTGCCGTGGGGTGGGCCAGCTCCCGGTCGTATTCCGCCATCACCTTTTCGGTCAAGTACTTACGGGTGACGTCGTTGATCGGGTGGGCCAGGTCCTGGTGCTGCCCGTCGGGCCGCTTGCGACTCGGCATCGCCACGAACAGTCCGCTGTTGCCCCGGATGATCTTGAGCCCGCGCACCACGAACGAGTCGTTGAGCGTGATGCTCACGAACGCTTTCAGCTTGTCGTCGTTCCGCAGTGACACACGAACCTCGGTGATCTCGACCATGAGATTTTCACCTCGGAGCCATCCCTGAGGTTCAGCTGGCTCGTGTCCGGCGCCGTCCTCGGGCACCGGTCTTGGGTGGAGCGCCCGCTCGATGACCCTTCCCTGGCCTCGTTGCAGCCGCATGCACGTGGAGTCCAAGACCGCGGCTCACGGAACGCACCGAAAAGAGCGGTTCGTCCCCGGAGAAGCGCCCCAAGATCTCCCGGACCGACGCACCGCGCGGAACGATCGCGAAGACGGCCGAGCCACTCCCGGTCAAGTGCGGCTCCAGCAGGCCCGCTGCCCGCAGCCTTGCGCGCAGCGATTCGAGATCGCGCCGACGGCGCCCCAGAACTGCTTCGAAACGGTTGCCACGACGGATGAGCGTCAACGCTTCAACTCGATGCCGCCCAACGGTCCGCGCAAATCTGAGGTGGTGCTCCCACGGAGTCAAGCCCTTTCTGACGTGGTCGTGGCGGGCGAACGCTTCGCGTGTCGACACACGCCATTCCGGGACCGCGACGACGGCACGAAAAGGCGCGCGAAGTCGAAGTGAGTGCAGCACCTCACCACGTCCGGTGCCGAGGCAGGTACCACCTTGGAGCGCGAACGGCACATCCGATCCAAGTTCCAACGCGAGGGCCTTGCAAGTGTCCACAGAGGGCCTGCGACGGTGGAGCGCGAGCAGGCCGGCGATCGCGGCGGCGGCGTCGGCGCTGCCACCGCCCATCCCCGCCTGGGCGGGGATGCGCTTCGTGAGCGTGAAGCGCGCGCCGCCCGGAAGCCCGAGCCGCTCGGCGACGAGACGCGCCGCGCGCAGCACGAGATTGTCGCCGCCTGCCGGCACCGCGCGCAGCGACGCGAGTGACGTGCGACCGCGCTCCTCGGCGTGTTCGTGACGCACGCTCAGCGTGAACCTGCGCGCGGCGCGCGCCACCGTGAGCGTGTCGTGGAGCGAGATCGACTGGAACACGGTGACCAGGTCGTGGAAGCCGTCGGCCCGCGCGGGCCCCACGGCGAGGCCGAGGTTGAGCTTGGCGTGCGCGTCCACCGTGACGATGCGCGGCGCGGTTCTCGAACCCGGCGTCCGGCCCTGCCGGAGGCCGGAGTACTGCGTTCTGGTCATCGCGCGATGTACAGGATCCACACCGTCATCGCCACGTAGACGAGCACGGTGGCCTGGATCGGCCGGTCGGCGAGCAGCACGAGCGAGGGATCCTCGCTCGACTCCGAGACGCGCACGAGGTGCAGGTAGCGGAACACGCCGTACGCCACCACCGGCACGGTGGCCATCATCGCCTCGCTACCGAACTTGGCCACGGTCGCGGGCCAGATGGTGTAGAGCGCGTACGACATCAGCGTGCACGCCGCCGCGATCGTGAGCATCCGGTCCAGCAGCTCGGGCGTGTAGGTGGCCAGCACCGCGCGCTGGTCGGGGGCCAGGTGGCCGGCGTTGGTCAGCTCGCGCCGGCGCTTGGAGACGGCGAGGAACAGCGCGCCGAAGAACGTGCACACGAG
>Ga0207662_10001648_pt1 | contig 10910 bp, 10 predicted proteins | sample KBSS33LmetaG_FD_184338 | JGI IMG/M metagenome (GOLD analysis project Ga0207662, IMG submission 184338) | Switchgrass rhizosphere microbial communities from Kellogg Biological Station, Michigan, USA - KBS S3-3L metaG (SPAdes) (version 2) | ecosystem: Host-associated > Plants > Roots >... | reverse complement strand
GTCGTTCCGGGCGCGCGAGGTGCAGGCCGAAGCGGCGGTGGCACGGGCCGAGGCGGCCGCGAACGAAGCGCGGCGCCAGCTGCGCCGGGCGCTCTAGCTCGTCGCCAGCGCAGGCTGCAGCTTCTCGAGCACCTCGCGATTGACGACGTTGCGCGGCATGCGTCCCTGCAGCACCGCGGCGATCTCCTGGCCGACGCGGCGGCGGCGCTCCACATTGGATATGTCCGAGACGGAGGCGCTGTGCGGAGTGAGCACGACGTTGGGAAGGTCGGCGAACGCTCGTGGGACCTCGGGTTCGTCCGCGAACACGTCCAGGACCGCCAGCGCGACCGCGACCGCGAGCGCGTTTCCCGTGAAGGTGTTCGAGTGCAAGAACGCGCGCCCGTCCAGGTAGTCGGCGTCGAACAGGCCGTAGATCGCGTCGGTCGTCAGAACGGCCGACAGCGGCAGTACGCCCGCCGTCAGGCCTTTCGACAGCACCGCGAAATCGGGCAGCGCCGCCAGCGAGACCCGCCCCTCGCCCTCCGCGAGGTGGCTGGCCAGCATCGCGCCCAGCCGCCCCATCCCGGCGGCGATCTCGTCGGCGATCAGGTAGACGCCGTGCGCGTCCGCCCAGCGCCGCAATCGGCGCAGCAGATCGGGACTGAACAAAAGCATCCCGCCCGCCGCCTGCAGCACCGGTTCGTAAACGATCGCCGCCAGCGTCTCCGCCTGCGCGTCCAGCGCCGCCTCGATCGCGGGCCATTCGGCGCCCGCGTCGAGCCACTTCGGATCGTCCGGTCCGCGCCGGTACGGCAACCCGCTCAGCCTGCCCACCGGAAAACAGAGCGCACGGTAGGGCGCCGCGTACAGGTCCAGATCGCCGACGGACAGCGTCGCGGCCGTCTCACCGTGGTAGGCGTTCTCGAGCGCGACGAAGCGCGTCCGCCGCGGCTGTCCGCGCTGCGCCTGCGCCTGCAGCGCCATCTTGAGCGCGATCTCGACGGCGGTCGAACCGTTGTCGGCCAGGAACACCTTCCCGAAGTGTCCGCGCGATCGCCCGGCGACCGCGCCCGATCCCCACGATGCGGGCGGCAGGCCGTTCGCGGCCGCGAGCATCCGCTCGCAGAGCTGCACGAGCGGCGCGCTGGTGGTGTTCGCGGTGATGACGTGCTCGAACGAATCCTGCTGCGCGCGCAGCGCAGCGGCCAGCCGCGGGTGACCGTGGCCGAGCGCCTTGCACCACCAGCTGGAGATCGCATCGAGAATCTCGCGCCCGTCGTCCAGGCGCAGTCGCGCGCCGCGCGCGCCCGTGACCACCAGCGGCCGGAACTCCTGGTAGTCACGCATCTGGCTGCACGGGTGCCAGAACACATCCAGGTCGCGCGCGACGAGGTCGCCGTCCTTTGCTTCCGGGCTCACGCCTGACGACTAGCACGGAAACGCGTGTAAGATCGCCGGCCGTGACCTCGGGCAATCCGTTCGAGCCCCCGAAGACCACCGACCTCGATGGCGTCGGCGGCGCGGCCGCAGCTGTCGGAACCAAATTCACGTTCTCGGCTGAGGCGCTGCAGGAACTGATCACGGCCGCCCCGGTGGTGCGCTGGCTGAGCCGCCTGATCTCTGTTTCGATCGCAGTCAGTCTGGTCCGCGCGATCACCAGTCTGATCAAGTCGACGAGCGCCATCTTCACCGCTGCCACGTTGCTTACGACCGCACTCGGCGCTGGAATCTGGACGCTCGTCCTCGTCGTCCTGCGGCGCTATTGGACAGCGTCGAATCATCTTCGCCCGAGCGAGCCCGCCGTCCGAGGTCACGTCATCGGGGCGCAAGCGTCCTACGTCCGGCTGCTCGGCATCCTGAGCATCATCGGCCTGGCCCTGATCGTCCTGGCGGCCGCGCTCGCCATTCCACTCGTCGGTGGTTATCTCGTCGGCAGGCATGCCGTCGGGAGGTGAGTCCGATGTCCGAGACGCCAGCATCTCCTCCGGCCGCGCTCTTCGAGGACGAAATTGCGCAGCTTCGAAGCGCGAGTGGCTGGGCGCGGTTCATTGCAGTCGCCGGGTTCATCGTTGCCAGCGTGTTCGGGCTGGCCCTCGGACTCGTCGTCGCCGCGAGCGATCAAATGGGCATCACGTCGATCGTCATCTTGATGTGGATCTTCGGGGTCGTGTTCATCGGCGCCACCGCACAACAACTCTTCGCCTACAGCCGGGGCGTCAGGTCGTTTCTGGCGGGCGACGGGCCGGCGCTGCCCCGCGCCTTCCGAAACCTCCGGCACGTCTTCGCGCTGACTTGCCTGTACATGGCACTCACCGTGGCCATGGAAGGACTCCGCCTGCTGGGCTCGTGGTGACCCGCGCCGGCCACGCGCCGGCGCGGGCGAGAGTTACGGCGCGTCCGGGCCCCAGTGATGATGGCGGCCGGTGCCGTTCCCGATCTCCTGCTGGGCCAGCTTGCGCTGGTCGGGCGTCAGCACCTGCGCGGACGCGACGATCCCCTGCGTGATCAGCCCCGACATCTTGTCCGCGTTCGCCATCGTCTGCTTGCGAAGGCGCTCCACGTCGCCGGCGTTGATCGAAGGCGCGGTCAGTGCAGCGACCATCTGCTGGCGGAGGCTCTTCTGGTCGGCACGCACGGCGCGCAGTTGCGGCCGCAGCCCCGTCCAGATCGCGCGAATCTGATCGCGCTGGCCCTGCGTCGCGCCGACCCGATCGAGAATCCGGTGCATCCGCCGCATCGGCCCCGCTCCGGCCTCGTCCCCGTCCGGGCCTCCGGCGCGCGCGCTCGACACCCATCCGCCCACACCCGCCAGCGCGAGCGCCGGCAGCACGAGCAGGAGGATCCCCCTGCGGGTGCGCGAAAACCCGGCCGTCATGGTTCTGTCCTGTGCGTTGTTCTGGACCTCGGTCTGCATGAGATATCTGCCCTTTCCGCGAAACGAGTTCGCTTCGGGCCTGACCCGGCGCGGGCGTCGGAGGTTATTCGCGTGGTGGAGCCGGCGAGCTCTGCTCGCCGCGAAACATCGCGGGAGGGTTCGGGAACCCTTTGAGGGTTCCCGAGAAAAATGCCGGCCCGCGTTGCAGATCTTTCGGGCCTCCGGGACGTCGGAAAAAACCCTGGAGGTTCCCATGATCCTGCGCAAGACGATGACGTGTCTCCTCGGAATCGGTTCTCTGCTCCTGATCGCGGACTCGTGCGCCGCGTCTCCATTTCCCGGCTCGCGCCCGCTGCGCGATCAGGCCGGCGGCTACGAGCTCACCGTGCTCGTCGACGGCGCGCCCGCGCGCACGTACATGCACGGCGGTGAAACCTATGTGCTCGGCCAGCTCGGATCGCACTACACACTTCGCGTCTCGAATCACACCGGACGGCGCATCGAGGCGGTCGTGTCCGTCGACGGACGCGACGCGATCGACGGCCGGCCCGCCGACTGGCGATCGAAGCGCGGCTACCTCGTGCCCGCCTGGGGCTCGGTCGACATCGAGGGCTGGCGCATCTCGCACGCGCAGGCCGCCGCGTTTCGCTTCTCTTCCGTTCCCGACTCCTACGCGGCGCGAACTGGCAACGCGCGCGACGTCGGCGTGATTGGCATCGCCGTGTTCGCCGAGCGCTATCTGCCGCCGCGGGTTTACCGCGTGCCCCCGCCCCGCCCCTATCCGTACCCGTACCGCGATTCGTACCCCTACGACGACTACTATCGCGGCGAGGGCGAGGGCGGACGTTCTGCGCCAAGCGCCAGGGGCGACAAGAGCCCCGCGCCTGGGCCGGACGGTTCCGCGCCCCCGGCCGCCACGCCGGCGCCCCCGCGCGACGCCGCGGGCGGCGCGGATTCGGGCGCGTACAGCCACGGGTCGCGTTCCGAGGCGCAGCCGTTCGCGCAGCGCAACCGCCCCGGCCTGGGCACCGAGTACGGCGAGGCGGTTCAATCGCAGATCTACGAGGTCCAGTTCATCCGCGCGAATCCCAGCACCCCCAGCATCGTGCTCGGGGCTCGTTACAACGACCGGGAGGGGCTGCTCGCCCTGGGGATCCCGGTGGACAACCCGTACTACGACCAGACCTGCTGGTACGACGACGAGGGCGATGTGCGCCGCACGGCTGACCCGTTCCCGGTGGCCGACCGGCGTTTCGCCGCCCCCCCGCCCGGATGGCAGCGCCCTTGCGGTTGGAGGTAAGCCGGGCGAGGATCCCCGGTGGGTGTCAAACGACGAGGCGGACGAGGTGCTCTTGCAGGCCTACCGCGCAGGAGACGTGCGGGCCTTCGAACGCCTCGTCGCCCGCCACGAGAAACCGATCTGGAATTTCATCCGCCGTTTCGTCTCCGACGCGGCGACGGCGGAGGACCTGTTGCAGGAGGTTTTTTTGCGCGTCGTGAAGAGCGCGGACGAATGGCGGGGCGCCGCCAAATTTTCGACCTGGCTTTATACGATTGCCCGCAACCTGACCGTCGATCACGCGCGGCGAGCGGTTCACCGTAACGCCGCCTCGCTCGACGCCGAGCGCACCGTCGGCGAGTCGACCACGACGCTGCACGATCGAATCGCGTCACCTGATCGGCGGGCCGACGAGATCGCCTCCGATCGCGAGACGAAACGAAGGATCGACGAGGCCGTCGCCGCTCTGCCCGCGGATCAGCGCGAGGTGTTCCTGATGCGCGAGGTGATGGAGATGCCGTTCGCGGAGATCGCGGCGGCCGTCGGCGCGTCGGAACCTACCGTGAAGAGCCGGATGCGATACGCGCTGGAGAAGCTCCGCGCCGCCCTGGTCGAGCTGGGCGGCGAACCGCCGAGCGCGGCAGAATCTTCGGGGTCAGGATAATGGCGACGGTGACGAACTGCGAAGACGTCAGCGCGCAGATGATGGAGCTCCTCTACGGGGAGCTTCCGGCGGATGCGCGCGCGAACGTGGACGCGCACGTCGCCGGGTGCGCGCGATGCCGCAGCGAGCTCGAGGGCTTCGAAAAGACGCGCGCCGCCGCGCGGGCCGGCCTGGATGAGGCGCCGCCCGCGCGCGCGCACGCGGCGATCATGAAGGCGGCGGCGGCTCACCTTGCGGCGCAGGCTCAGCCGGTGGCTCCCAAACCGGCGGTGCCGGAGCGCGTCTCGTTCTGGGATCGCCTCCGGGTGAAGTGGGCTCTGCCGACGTTCGCCACCGTCGGCGCGGTCGCCGTGTTCTTGATCGCGAGCCGCCTGTTCCTGAATCCCGAACACGCGCTGGATTCACACCGGGCCGTCCAGAACGAGGAAGCGCCGGTGCCGGCGGCCGCGCCCGCGACGCGGGAAGCGCCAAAGCCGGTCGCGGAGCCCGCGGAGCCGGCGCCCCCCGCGCCCTCGCCGCAGGGCGGTGCGTCCTCCGCCGCAGCGTCGGCGCCGAGGCATCACGCCGCCGCGGCACCACCGCCGAGCAGTCGTCGCGACCTCTCGGACGATCCTCTGGCAGGCCTCGGGTTCGATAGCCCCGCTCCGGCCGAGGCGAGCCGCGCACCGAGGGGGCACGGCAAGGCGAAGAAGCCCGCCCTGGCGGAGCTGAAGAACGAAGGCGGGGAAGGCCGTTTTGCGCCGGCGCCGCCACCGAAGGCGTGGCAGGACCGGGCCAAGGATGTGCCGCTCGGGAACAACGGATTCGCGGCGCCACCGGCCCCGAGAGAGGAAGCGGCGCCCCGATACAAGGAGGCCGAGAAGCCTGCGGTGGCTAAGAAGGCACCGCAGAGAACGGTCGACGATCTGCTGCCGTCGTCGGCGCCGGCGGCCAAGCGGGTGGCGCCGGCATCGACCCCGGCCAAGGGCAGGGCTGCACTCGATGATGACTCGCTCGGGAGGGCCCAGGACAAGGCGCCAGTTAGCGTCGGCTCCTCGGGCAACGTGGGTGGCTCGGCCGGCCCGCGGAACAAGGGCGACGGTTACGGCGGTGGCGGTCTGGCCCAGGTGGCGCCCACGACACCCCCGCCGCGCCCGACGACGGCGGCGACTGGGGAACGCAGCGCGATGAAGCAGTTCGCGCAGCCGCCGGCGGCCGCCGCCGCGCCCGCTCCGTCGCCGCCACCGCCGCCGCCCGCGATGCAGGCCCCGACTCAATCGAAGCCCAAGGCAGCGCGGCGGAGCGCCGTCGACGTCGAATCCGACGAGGTCGCGGCCCAGGAGCCCGAGGCCAAGGCGAAGAACGAGAAGAAGCCGGCCGTGGCGGGCAAGCCGAGCGCGATCGAGGTACTCGTGCAGCGCGCCGATCGGCTGTTCGCCGAGGGGCGGTGGAGCGAAGCGGCGGCGGCGTACCGCGAGCTGGTGCGCAAGGATCCGCACAACGACGAGGTCAAACGCTGGCGCGAACGCGTGGTCGCGGCCGATAACTTCGATTTGAGCGAACGTCAGGAGACCCTCGCGAAGCGGAAGGCAGCTGCTCCGAGGACCGCCGCCGACAACCTCGAAAGCGATCAGCAGCAGCGCAGCGACACCAAGGCCGCGCGCGCACGCAGCAAGGACGCCAAGTCCTCCGGCAAGGCATCGATCAGCGACGACGCGGCGAAGTGAGCCGGCGCCGCCGCGACGTTTCTAATTACAGGAAGCGGTCACCAGCGCGGTGACGCAAGCTTCGGTCGGGCTGCTGACGCCGGCGCCGTTCTTACACGTGAGCCAGCAGCTACTGCTGCTGCTGGTGCAAGGGGTGGTCGCATTCAGACACATGATCATCGCCTTGCACGGCGCCTCGCGCGACATCCCGTTCTCCAGGCATGCGCTGCACGCCGCTGCGCCCGGGAACGCGTAGCCCATCACCACGATTGCATCGATGCAGTTGGCGCCGGTCGCGCCGCCTCGGCCACCGGTCCCGGTCGCACCCGCGCTGCCCGTGGTGCCGCCGCGGCCGCCGATCCCGGTGGTCCCGCCCGTGCCGGTGGTCCCGCCCGTGCCCGTCGTGCCGCCTCGCCCCGCCGTGCCGGTCGTCCCGCCCGTGCCCGTCGTGCCGCCCCGCCCCGCCGCGCCGGTCGTGCCCGCCGTTCCAACCGTCCCCGCCGTCCCTGTCGTGCCGGCTGTTCCGACCGTCCCCGCCGTCCCTGTCGTGCCTCCCCGGCCCGCGCCACCGGTCGTGCCAGCCGTACCCACAGTCCCGGCTGTTCCGACCGTCCCCGCCGTCCCTGTCGTGCCGCCCCGGCCCGCGCCGCCGGTCGTGCCAGCGGTACCGACGGGGTTGCCCGTGCCACCGCTCCCGGTGGTGCCGGCGCTTCCGACCGCGCTGCCCGCGACGCCCACCGGTCCGCCCGCGGCGCCGGTGGTTCCGCCGTTGGCCGTGCCGCCGGCCCCGAACGTGCCGGCCATGCCAAAGGTGCCCGCCGCGCCCGTGTGCAACCCGCCGTCCCGCAGGTATTCGTCGGGGCCCTGGCAGGACGCCACGTAGAGTCCCGCCGTCAGGGTCAGAACAACGACGACGACGGCTTTGCGGGGAACGTTGGAACGGCTAATAAGCGACCTCCTGGCGCGCCCGGACCTCGCAGCGCGCAGGATTCTAGAATATCACGTCAGGCGTCCCGGATGTCGTCCTGGAATGGCGTGATCGCGTCGCTCGCCAACCACAGAAACATGGACCGCACGCCGACGTATTCGGCGACCGCCACCTCCACCAGGTGCCGGGGCAATTCGTCGACAAGGACCCCCTGCCACTCGAAGCCGGGGACGCGCTGGGACCGCGCGATGAGGCCCCCGGACGCCAGCCGATCCTTGATGCGCCAGGTGCGGCGCACGAACACCTGCATCGCGCGTCCGAGCTCGTCGCGCGGCGCGAGGCTCTCCGGCACGCCGACGCGGTCCAGGCCGACGGCCCAGCAGAGCCAGGTCAGGGCCGCCCAGTCGGCGTGAGCCGTCGCGAGCAGCGCGGGGACGGGGGCGCCGTCGGGCGGCACCTCCTCGTCGATCTCGATCGTCTCCGGCTCGATCGTCTCCGGCTCGATCGTCTCCGGCGCGTGCTCGCCGGCGGCCGCGGCGGCGTCGCCCTGGCCCTCCGGCGGAGGCTCGGGATCGCACTCGACGGTTTCTCGACGGAGCGCCACGACGCCCGACAGAAGCAGGTGCGCGGTGTCCGGCGGCAGCCAGCCGGCCGCCGCGCCGTCGCCGACGAGAGCGCCGAGAGACGCCCGCGCGCGTGCGAGCCGGGTGGCGTAGACCGCGATGAGGTGTCGGACGTCCTCGACGCCGTGCCCGATCGCGATCGACACGCCGTCCACCTCCGGATCGGGCGCGAGCTTTTCGCGCCACGGCTGATCATCGAAGGGCCGAAACACGATCGCCGCGTATGAACGCAGAGATTCGGCGGCCTCGGCCGATTCGCCCGCGACGACGTCCGCGTCCGAGAGCGCGCCGGCAACATCGCCGTGCTGGAACCGCAACAGCGCCCGCGTCAGATGCGTCATTCGGCGCTCGGGCGCCAATAACAGCGACGCCTCGATCAGCGCCGGCGCCATCGGATCGACGCCCGGCAACACGGAACCGAGCGTGCGGAAGGCAGCCGCCGCGTCCGCGCCACAGACCAGCGCATCGAGAATCACCGCAACGGTCGCGTCGGTCGACTGCGTGAGCGCCTCGCCCCACTGCGCCTCGCGCTCAGGGGTCAGCGCGACGACGTGCTCTGCGCGCAAACCCAAGAACACCGCGACGTCACCTGTCGCCACCGCGCCGCGCGCCGCGGTGACGAACGCCTCGCGCACGCGGCCGGCCGCGGCGAGCGAGCGCGCGAGCGCCGACCAGTCGCCGTCCGCCGGCGCCGCCGCCGCCAGGGCTGCCGTCCCGTCGCCGCTCCAGGCGACTCCGCGATCGACGGTGCGCAGGATCTGGCCCTCCGCGTCGAGAAACGTCCAGGTGCCGACGGCCTGGCCTGCCTCGTACGCGCCCCGCTCCTGGCGAATCCGGGCGTCCGCGTAGGGAACCGCGTCCGGTCCCTGAAACCGACGATAGAAGGGCCCGGTCGGCCGGTTGTCGGCGGTGAAGCCGCCCTCCTGGTGCAGCCGGCCTTCGGCGTCGAACTGCCGGACGAAGCGCGTGTCGCCCGGTTCGAGCGCGATGTCTTCGATCAGCGTTCCGGCCTGGGTCCAGAAGCGTTCGAAACCCTTGCCGCGCAACACCCAGCACTCGCGCGACTCGTCGTACTGGGTCAGCTCGGGCAGCCCGTCCGGCCGGACAGGACACAGACGTCCGTCGGAGAGGATCGCGCGGTCCTGCCCGTCGTAAAACACCTCGAGGAGAAAGTCGCCCGCCCGCCAGCGCTCGGTCAGCCGCGCCGCGCCCGGCGGCACGCAGCAGGCGCGGATCCGCTCGCCGGTGGGATCCGTCGACGCGTACGCGTTCACGGTCCCGTCGAGGCGTCCGCCGACGTAGGTCCCCTCGCGATAGACGTCGCCGTTGCGGTGGTAGACGAAGAACGGACCGTCCTGGACGCCGGCGACGAATCGCGACCGGGCGTAGAGCGTACCGTCGTCGCGATAGAGCAGGCACTCGCCGTCGCGCGTCCCCTGCGCGTCCCTGGCCGACACCTCCCACTTGCTGACGTCGGCGTTCCAGGCGCTCGCCGCGGGGACCTCTGGCGGTCGGTCCGGCGTCTCCGGCGTCTCCACCGCCGGGCTGGATTCCGGGGTCGCGTCCACGGTGAACCAAGGATACGCCATGAGCGCGCCGCGTGGTTAGTCGCTCCGCGCTTCGCGCCGGAGCGGCTAGACTGCGGCCCATGGCCCCTTCCGACCTGTCCCGGCGTGAGCTGATCGCGGGCACCGTCGGCGCGGCGGGATTCGCGCTGGCGGTCCGGCCGGTATCGGCGGCGACGATCTCCACCGGCAACGACGGTCTGGATACCGCCGACGTCCGGATCGCGTCCCCGAACGGTGAGATCCCGGCCTATCTGGCCCAGCCGGCGAAACGGGCGCGCAAGCCGCCGATCGTTCTCGTGGTGCACGAGATCTTCGGCGTGCACGAGCACATCCGCGACGTCTGCCGGCGGCTGGCGAAGCAGGGCTTTCTGGCGATCGCCCCCGACCTCTTCGCGCGCCAGGGAGACGTGTCGAAGCTGGCCGACAACAAGGAGATCTTCGCCAAGGTTGTGTCGAAGGTGCCCGACGAACAGGTTCTGGGCGACCTCGATCGAACGGTCGCGTATCTGAAGTCGGGCGGCGGCGGTGACACGAACCGCCTCGCCATCACCGGGTTCTGCTGGGGCGGACGGATCGTCTGGCTGTACGCGGCGCACTCGAAGGTCCCGAAGGCGGGCGTCGCCTGGTACGGCCGTCTCGTCGGCGACCAGGATCCGTTGCACCCGCGCCGGCCGATCGACGTCGCCGCGGAGCTCAAGGCGCCGGTGCTCGGGCTTTACGGCGGCCAGGACCAGGGCATCCCGGTGGCTTCCGTCGAGGAAATGCGGAAGGCGCTCGCGGGCGGCGGCCCGGCCGCCCGCAAATCGGAGATCCACGTCTACCCGGACTCCGGCCACGCCTTCTTCGCCGACTACCGACCGAGCTACCGCCCCGCAGACGCCGCCGACGGCTGGAACCGCCTGCTGGCCTGGCTCAAGGCGAACGGCGCCGGCTGATCGCCCGCGCCGCCGGTCAGGCCAGCAGCCGCGCCGCCGCCGCGGCGAGATCGCCCAGCACGGCGTCGGCCGCGTCGAAGCGTCCCCCGGCGGTCAGGCGCGACGGAATCACCCAGCACCGCAGCCCCGCCGCCTTCGCGGCGCGCAGGCCGCGTTCCGAATCCTCGATCACCAGGCAGCGATCGGGGTCGAGGCCCAACCGCTCGACCGCGCGCAGATACGGATCCGGACTCGTGAGGTGGAGTCGCAGAACCGCGGCAAGGTCCGCTGCGATCTCGATCTGCTCGCGCGCTTCCGCGACGGCGCCGCTCAACCGGCTCGCCGTCGTCGGCGACACGCGCGAGGCGAGCTCTGCGAAGGCGGCATCGCGC
>Ga0207662_10001647_pt1 | contig 10913 bp, 6 predicted proteins | sample KBSS33LmetaG_FD_184338 | JGI IMG/M metagenome (GOLD analysis project Ga0207662, IMG submission 184338) | Switchgrass rhizosphere microbial communities from Kellogg Biological Station, Michigan, USA - KBS S3-3L metaG (SPAdes) (version 2) | ecosystem: Host-associated > Plants > Roots > Rhizosphere... | reverse complement strand
CCGCGCCCGGTCCGGGCGCGACCAGCTGCGGTCCGCTGTTCGGCGGCAGCACGGGCACGGGCGGCACGACGGGCACGGGCGGCACGACGGGCGCGGGCGGCCGGGGCGGCGCGGGCGGCACGACGGGCGCAGCGGGACGAGGCGGCACGACCGGCGCGGGCGGGACGACCGGCACGGGCGGCACGACGGGTGCGGCGGGACGAGGCGGCGGCGCGGGCACCAGCGTGGCCGGCACCGGCGGCACCAGCGCCGCGGGCACCGGCGGCACCAGCGCTGCGGGCACGGGCGGCACCAGCGCGACGGGCACGGGCGGCACCAGCGTGAGCGGCACGGCGGGCACGGGCACGCCGGGCACCGCCGGCACGGGCACGCCCGGCGCGGGTGGCACCAGCGCCAGCGGCACGGGCGGCACCGGCACGCCGGGCACGGCCGGATCGACGCCGGTCACCGGCACGGGCGGCAGCGGCGCGACGGGCGCGGGCGGCACCGTACCCGGCGAAGCGGCCGGCGGATGCTCCTGCGAAACCGCGCCGGGCAGATCGTCCGCGGCACCTGCCAGCTTTGGATTGCTGCTCGGAATGGTTACGTTTGCACGCCGGAGGTCGAGGCGTGCGCCCAAGCGTTAACCGAACGGCGCAAGACCTTTCCCCCTCGCCCCACCAAGGCTTTTCTCCCTCGCCCCGCGAAGCGGGGAGAGGGTCGGGCAGAGGGGTCCCCGCGCTGGTCGTCGCGCTCGTCTTATCAGCGGCCCCCGCGACCGCGTACGCGAACGGCGCCTTCCCCGATTCGGAGAACATCCTGACGCCGGCCGATCGGCCGCAGGAGATCATCCTCGTCACCAACTTCGGGCTGGTCACGTCGGCGGACAACGGGAAGACCTGGCTCTGGTCGTGCGAGCAGGACGGCAACGCGCTGGGCATGCTCTACCAGCTGACGCCGTTGCCACGGAACCGGCTGTTCGCCGTGTCGAACCAGAACGTCGTCTACTCCGACGACGGGAGCTGCGGCTGGCGGGTTGGGGGCGGGGCGGTCGCCGGGCAGTCGATCACCGACGCCTACCTGGATCCGGTCACCGGGACGCGCATGATGGCGATCGGCGTCGCCAGTCAGGTCTACAGCCTGTTCCAGTCGACGGACAGCGGGGCGACGTTCGCGCCGGCGCTCTACACGGCGCCGACCGGCCAGAACCTGAGCGGCGTCGAGATCGCGCGTTCCAACGGCAACATCGTCTACCTGGCAGCCCGGACCACCGACGGCGCGCCGCTGCTCGGACGCTCCACGGACGGCGGCGCGCACTTCACGTTCCAGGATCTCACCGCCGACATCGGAAGCGGTCTGCTGCGCATCATCGCGATCGATCCCGACGATCCGAACCGCGTGCTGTTTCGGTTCCTGGGTTCCAGCGATCAGTCGATCGCGGTGACCACCGACGGCGGCAAGACGATGACCAAGCCGGTCACCATCAACGGCGACTTCAACTCGTTCACGCGGCTTCCGACCGGGACGATCCTGGTCGGTGCGAAGGTCGAGTTCCTGACGGCGCCCGGCCTGTTTCGATCGCACGACAAGGGGTCGTCCTTCGAGATGGTCGCGAATCCGCCCAACGTGCGCGCGCTGTCGCAGCGAAATGGTCTGGTGTACGCAGCCACCGACAACTTCGGCGACGGCTACGCGATCGGGACGTCGTCCGACGAGGGGACGACCTGGCAGGGCCTGATGTCCTATTCGGACGTGTTGGCGATCAACCCGTGCATCAAGGCGCAGTGTCAGGATTCGTGCAGCGTTCAGGTGGGCCTGTCGCTCTGGACGGCCGACGTCTGTTCGGCGGATGCGCCGACGTCGACCGGCACGGCGGGGAGCGGCGGCACCACGGGCGCCGCGGGGCAGGGCGGTGGCGGCGCCGGGGGCATCAGCGGCACGGGCGCCGGTGGAACGACGCCGCCCGCGAGGAAAAGCGGCTGCTCCGTCGCGGGGGAGGCCGGCATGGGCGCCGTCCCAAATTCGATCTTCCTTCTGCTGGCGGTGGCCGGATGCCGCCGGGGGCGGGGCGCGCGGCGCCGGGGAGGATCGTGCTGATCTGGGATGACCGGACGCGGACGGCGTGGTACCTCTGATCTCTCGACTGGGTCGGACCGATCGGATGTCGACGCAACAAACCAAGATCGCCATCCTCACGTTTCTCGCCGCGGCGACCGCGCCGCTCGGTTGCTTGCCCGCGTCGACCTCGCCGATGGACGCCGGGATGGACGGCGGCGGGCTGGTCACCTACACGCACGACGTGCAGCCGATTTTTCAGGCGCGGTGCTCGCCCTGCCACGCGGGCGAGGGTCTGGGCGGGCACAACATCGCGATCAACTACGCTGACGCCAAGATGCCCGTCCAGAGCTTCGATGCGATGGGGTGCTGGGGCGCCATGGACCCGAACACGGGGGAGTTGAGCATGCCGAAGACCGTCGGCGAGTGCGCGCTCATTTCGATCATGCGCGGCTGGATGCCGATGGGCATGCAATGCTTCAACGACCCCAGGCCGGCGACCTGCGTGCAGCTCAACGAGCAGGACGTGATCGCGGCATGGGTCGCGATGGGCATGCCGCAGTAGCGGCCTTCTGGCGAGGTCAGGCGGGGCGCCGCACACGGCGCCGGAGCACGAGCGCGGCAACGAGCGCAGCGATCTTGGCGAGCGACTCGCCGGCCGGTCGAACCGGACGAATCGCGCAGCCGCAGCCCCCACCGCCGCCGACATCGCCGTGCGCGGCGGTGAGTCGCAGGTAATCGAGATACAGACGATAGCCGCCGCCTTGGGCGTTCTTGCCGGCGACCGTGAAACGCAGGTATTTCTGGCCGGGCGCCGTGAAGGTCACGCGACTGAGCGGACCCACCTCCGTGAACGCGGCGTCCATGGCGTAGCCGTCCTGCACCGCGCCGACGTCGGTCCACGGGCCGCCGGGATCGTCCGCGGCGGCCAACCGGAACGCTCCCGCGTCGGGCGCCGTCATCAGGCCGACCGTGACGTCGTAGGTTCCGGCCTCGGCGACCGGCACGACGTAGGTGACGAATTCGCCGGCGTCGCTGGTCGCCGCGTACAGTGTCCCCGCGCCGCGATCGAAACCGTCGGGCGTCGTGATCACGGTGTGCGGGGCCGGTCCCGTCGCGGCGACGGCCAGGAGCTCGGTCTGCCACCGGAGGTTCACCTCGTAGGCTCCGAGGTCGGGAACGGCAACGCCGTCGCCGTCTCCGTCGACATTGCGGTCGAACCGCGTCCAATCGTCGGGCGCCGGCGGATCGACGGACGCGATCCAGTCGTCGCGCTCCTGATCGGCGGGGCCGCCTGGCGCCGCGTCGATCGCGGGGCTTCCGGGCAAGAGCGGGAGCACGGGCAGGCTCGCCTTGCCCCCCATGCTCATGAGCGGCCCGAACCGCGCGTCGGCCACGTCGTATCGGCACGGCTCGCCAGGGAGGGCGTACGGCGTCGGCTTTCCTGGCGCGACATAGATGAGCGACGAATCCGTGCAACTCATCCGGCCGCCTTTCCAGTCGGCGTTGATGTTGACCTCGTCGGTTGCCGCGCGGTTGTTCGTCAGGATGCTCGCGTAGACGTTCGCGTCCTGGTTGAACCCGTCGCCCTCGAATGCGACGCCGCCGCCAGAGCCGCTCGCGCTGTTGTTGGCGATCGTCGTGCTGAACATGTAGACGTAGGTGTTCGTCATCGGGGCGAAGTGGACGTAGACGCCGCCACCGGTCGCGGCGGAGTTCCCGCTGATCGTGCTGTTCGAGATCCGGTGGTTGTTCCAACCGCCCTCGAATGCGAGGCCACCACCGGAGGTCTCCGAGACGTTGTTCACGATCGACGAGTGCTCGACGGCGAGCGAGGCGCCGACGCCCCGGGAGAGAATGCCCCCGCCGTCATCGGCGCTGTGGTTGAGATCGACGAGCGAGCCATACATGTAGACGGCCGAGAACTGCCCGAGCCCATCGTGATCGCAGCCGACGGCCGGCTCGCAGAGGCTGACGACGCCGCCGCGATCAAAGCCGGACACCCGGGCATTCCGGATCGTGAGCGCGCCGGCGGTCACGCAGATGCCGGTGAGCCCTGCGGACGGCGACGCCTGCACGACGCCGACGTTCGCGAGCCCGAGCGAGGCGGCGTCACCGGCGGCGAACAATGCGCAGTCGCTCCAACGGTCCGCGGCATCGTGGCGCCAGCTGCCGCCGGCGGTGATCGTCGCCGGCGCGCCCGCAGCGACGGTGATCTGTACCGCGCTCTCGATGCGGAGGGTCTGGTCGATCGCGTACGTGGAGCCAGCCGCGAGCAGGACCTGATCGTTGCCGTCGCCGGCCGGGCAGTCGCCGTTGACGGGCTCTTGCGTGCGCGCGGCCGAGATCGCCTCGACGAGGTCGCACTGGCCATCGGCGCTGTTCGTGGCCGACGTCGTCGTCACGGTCAGCGTCGCTGCGCGGGCCGCGGCCGGCGCGAGCAGCAACGCGCAAGCCAGCGCCGAGGACAGTCGCGAGGCGGTCACGGACAGCTCACGCCCGCCCCGGCGATGTCGGCCGATGGCGGCATCAGGACGCGCATGGCCGCCAGGCCGACGCCGAGTTGGCCGTTTTCGTTTCCGCCCCAGCAGCGGACGCCCCCACCCATCATCAGCGCGCAGACGTGGACTGAGCCCACCGCGATCGCGGCGGCGCCGCCGAGGACGTCATCCGGGGCCGGGCTGAGGCGGTCGACCGCGAGCTCGGTGGCGTCGCCGATCTGTCCGTCGCTGTTGTAGCCCCAGCAACGGACGCCGCCTGCGGTGGTGAGCGCGCAGGTGTAGAGCTGCGCGGCGGTGACGGCCGCGGCGCCGGCAAACACGTCGCTCGCCGGCGGCGCGTGCTGCTGCTCGTAGGTGCCGTCGCCGACCTGGCCGTCGGCGTTGCCCCCCCAGCAGCGAACGCCGCCGGTCTTCATGAGGGCGCAGGTGTGGGTCGCGCCGGCGGAGATCGCGCCGGCGTCGGCCAGGACGTCCGTCATGGGCGGCGAAGCCGAATCGCTGGTGGTGCCGTCGCCGAGCTGTCCAAAGGAGTTGCCGCCCCAGCAGCGGACACCGCCGGTCTTCATGAGCGCGCAGGTGTGTCCGGATCCTCCCGAAACGGCCGCGGCACCGGTCAGGACGTCGCTGCTCGGCGGTGCGGGTTGGTCGGCCATCGAGCCATCGCCGAGCTGCCCGGTGCTGTTTCCACCCCAGCAACGGATGCCCCCGGTCTTCATGAGCGCGCAGGTGTGGACCGCGCCCGCGGAGATCGCGGCGACGCCGGTCAGCACGTCGGTCGCTGGCGGCGACGCGCGATCGGTTGTCGTGCCGTCCCCGAGCTGGCCGAGGGCGTTGCCGCCCCAGCAGCGGACGCCGCCGGTGACCGTGAGCGCGCAGGTGTGGACCGCGCCGGCGGAGATCGCGGCGACGCCTGTGAGCGCGTCGGTGGCGGGGGGGGCCGCCGTGTCCGTCGTCGAGCCGTCTCCGAGCTGGCCGAGGGCGTTGCCGCCCCAGCAGCGGACGCCGCCCGTGACCGAGAGCGCGCAGGTGTGCGTCGATCCCGCGGCGATCGCCTTGGCGCCGCAGGTGGGGTCGTGCGACGGGCTGCCTCCGCAGCCGACGGCGAGCAGCGCGAGCCAGGGCCAGCGGGCGGGCGGCGCCAGCTTTCGTCGTGCGTTTGTGTGGCAGTCCATTCCCGCGCTCCGACCTCAGAGGCGGCCGAGATCGACGATCCCGGTCGGAGAAGAATACCAGGCGTGCAGCGCGGCGTCCCCGGCGCCGAGCTGGCCGTACGCATTTTGGCCCCAGCAGCGGACATCGCGGGTGTCGAGGACGGCGCACGTGTGCGCCCGTCCCGCGGCGACGGCGCGGACGCTTCGCCCGCCGCCCTGGCGGACGGTGGGCAGAAAATCGCCGGTCTCGCGTGGCCCGTCGCCGTAGGCGAGGCCCACGAGCGCGGCGCCGAGCCGCGCGTCGGCGTTGTCTCCCCAGCACTTGACCTGGGCGCTGTCGAGGAGCGCGCAGGCGAACCCACCGCCGGCCGACACCGCCTCGGCGATCCGCCCGGCGCCGAGATCGATCGCTGTTTCGGGCGACGCGCGATCGGCCGTGTCGCCGAGCCCGAGCTGGCCGTGGCCATTGTCGCCCCAGCACTCGATCTCCCCGGCTTCCAGAACCGCGCAGGTATCGTCCCCGCGCGCCGAGATCGCCCGGACGCTCGACCCGCCGAGCGCGACGAACGATGGCGCGTGCCGCTCCAGCGTGTCGCCGGCGCCGAGCTGGCCGTGGGCGTTGTCGCCCCAGCAGGCGACGCGACCGTCGCCGAGCAGCGCGCAGGCGTGCGAATCGCCGGCGGCGATCTGTCGGGCGTTTCCGGGCAGGCTGACGGGGGCCGCGGGGCTCGCCTGCCCGGCGGTGTCGCCCGTGCCGAGCTGGCCGTGCGCATTGTCGCCCCAGCAGAGGACCTGCCCGGCGCCGAGCAGCGCGCAGGAAAAGGTGTCTCCCGCCGCGACGGTGGACGCGCGCGCGCCGAGCGCCACGGGCGCGGCCGGCCGCAGCAGCGTCACGGTGTCGCCGGTCCCGAGCTGGCCTGAAGCGTTGTCGCCCCAGCACCTGACTTCGCCGGCGTCCGTGACTGCGCAGGTGTGCCGGGCGCCCGCCGCGACCGCGAGCGCGCCGGCCCCGCCGAGGTCCACGGCCGGCAGCGCGTCGCCCATCTGGTCCGGCCGATCGCCGCGGTTGGCCGTGTCGCCGGTGCCGAGCTGGCCGTCGAGGTTGCGGCCCCAGCACGCGAGCGCGCCCGATTCGAAGACCGCGCAGGTGTGATCGGCTCCGGCGGCGAGCGCCCGGACAGGGCGCCCGGCCCAGCGCGCGTCGGGTCCGGGCGCGAGCCGATCGCCGGTGGCGGAAGGGTCGAGCTCCTCGCCACGGCCCCAGCATTTGAGGCGGTCGTCGGCGGCCATCGCGCACGTGATCACGGCGCCGGCCGCGAGCGCTTTCGGCACGAACCCGTCCGGGAAGGCCAGCGCCGGCGAAGGCAGCGTGCGCGGCTGCGTGTCGCCCGCCCCGAGTTGACCGAATGCATTCTCGCCCCAGCAGGTCACCATCCCGGTTTTCAGCAGCGCGCAGGCGTGCGCGCCGCGGCCGTCGCTGCCGCCGCGGGCCGCGATCGCGACCGCGGGCGCAGGCAGGGACACCCGGTTGGCGTCGCCGGTTTCGTTGGAGGCGCAGGAGCGTGGCGGTCCCGAAAAGCCGAGGCCGAGCTGGCCCGCCAGGTTGTCGCCCCAGCACAGGACGGCGCCGTCATCGCCGAGCACGCAGATGAACTGGTCGCCGCCGGCGAGCGCCACCGCCTTCCGGACGCCGCCCGATCCGGTCTGACCGAGGTTCACGAACGGGACGGCGTCACCCGTCTTGCCGACGGTGCCGCCCGCGTCCGTGCCGAGGCCGAGCTCGCAGTAGTCGTTGCTGCCCCAGCACTTGAGCGCGCTCGCCTCGGGCCCGACGCCGTCGAGAATGGCGCAGAAGCCGTGGTAGTCGACGGCCGAGATCGCCTTGACGGTGAAGGGCGACCCGTCCCGGCCGCCGAGATCGACGGCCGGGAGATCGTCCCCCATGGTCCCCGGCGCGTCGCCGCGGCTGATGTTGTCGCCGTAGCCGAGCGCTCCCTGATACGCGTCGCCCCAGCACTTGATCCGTCCGGTGTCGAGCAGCGCGCAGGTCGCACCGTCGCCACCGGCCACCGCGACCGCGCGCTGTCCCGTACCGAGGTCGACGGCGGGCAGGCCGTCGCCCATCGCCGACAGGCCGTCGCCGCGGTTGACCGCGTCCTCCAGGCCGAGCTGCCCCTGCATGTTGAGGCCCCAGCACTTGAGGTCGCCCCCGTCGAGAACGGCGCATGTGTGGTGCGTGCCGGCGAAGATGCCGGTGGCGCGGCGGCCGGTCCCGAGATCGACGCTGTAGCCGTCCAGCGGATCGAGCGCGCCCGCTCGTCCGAGCTGCCCGAGCCCGTTGTCGCCCCAGCACCTGACCGCGCCCTCCGAGAAGATCGCGCAGGTGTGAGACGCGCCGGCCGCCAGCAACGGCCCGGCGACGGTGACGCCGACTTCCGGTGCGCGGGCCGCGGGCGGCGGCTGGCAGGCCATGAGCGCGACCGTGAGCCCGACCAGGGGCGACACCCCCGACCGGAGGGCGGCGCGCATCCTGGCTACGCCGGCTTCACCCAGACGCCCGCGATCGGCCCGGCGACTGCCTTGGCGCCCACGGCTTCCAGGTTCGCGGTCGCGACTCCAAACCCCTGCGCGATCGTGCCGAACCACGAGTTCACCGAGTAGCTGCCCTGCATGTACTTGTTGCCGGTGAAGCCGAGCGAATGGCCGCCGATGATCATCGCGGGCATGTTGCTCTGCCCGTGATTGGTGGTCTCGACCTCGGTGAGGAACGGGACGCAGGTGTTGTCGAGCAGGGAGTTGCCCATCCCGTCGAGCTGCGTCTTCCATTTCATCAGATTGGTCGCGAGCAGCGACATGTACCAGTTCTGAATGGCGAACAGGAAGCCGGCGTTCGCGCTGAGCGCGCCCACCGTCGTCAGCCCGCTGCCGCTGATCTCCGCCGACGACGAGATCCGGTGGCTCACCGGGTGGTGCTGGTAGATGCCGTTGGCGTCGCCCGGGTACTGCCCCTTGAAGGCGACGTGGTTGGTCCCCGGCGAGAACTGGAACGTCCCGACGCGGATGATGTCGCAGACCAGCGCCGCCTTGAAGATGTCGAGGTGCGCGTTGGCGACCTGCTGGTGAATCATGGTGTCGTCGGCCGACCCCATGTCGCGGCCGGCGCCGTACTGGTTGCCGGGATCCTTCGAGCTGCCGACCAGGCTCGAGGAGGGCGCCGTCGGGATCACGCAGCAGCCGGGCTTGCCGCCGCCGGTGCCGCCCGTTCCCGTGGTGCCGCCCGTTCCCGTGGTGCCACCGCTTCCGCCCCGACCGGCCGCTCCCGTGGTGCCCGCGGCGCCGCCGGTTCCGCCCCGGCCGGCCGCACCCGTGGTGCCGCCCGAGCCGCCCCGGCCGGCTGCGCCGCCTGCGCCCGTGGTGCCGCCAGCGCCCATGGTGCCGCCCGCACCCGTCGTCGGGGCCGGCCCGACGTTCGTGATCGAGTTGTTGATCGTCGCCTCCATGTCGCGGATCGCCTGCGCATGGATGTCGAGCTTGCCGGTCGTGCTCGCGGGCGACATCGCCTTGACCTGGTTGATCTCCTCGAGCGCGAAATCGAGGACGCTCTTCTTCATCGCCAGGTTCTTCAGGACGGCCGAGCCTTCGGGCGCGGCCTGCGCCGTGCCCGAACCGTCGTACGCCGCCGTGCACACCGGCGGGACGTAGTTCATGAAGAGCGAGTTATAGAGCGAAAGCGGGCTCAAGGTCGGCAGATTGGGGTGGTTCTGCTGAATCGACGTCAGGCCGCTGTTCACGTTCGGCTTCACAGCCTCTTGCGTGTACGAATAGGAGAGGCAGCGGGCTCCGATCTCGCCCGTGTCGACGCGGCTGTCGCAGATGGCGTTCTGGTAGCCCTGGCCGCCCATCGTCGGCTTCAGCGCGGCCACGTTCTGCAGCAGGATCTGGTCGATCGACGGGCCGCCGGCGACGCCGTCGTCCCCTTCGCTGTCGCTTGCCCGGCAGCCCGTCACCAGGCCGACGCCCGTGACGACCTTCGGAGTTCCGCCCTCGTGGCTTCCGGCGCAGTTTCCGCTGCTGAGCTGACCGACGTTGATGCCGCGGAACACGGTCACATCGGCGTAGAGGCCGGCGAACGGCGCCAGGCCCGGCGAGCTGCTGACGTTGCTGGTGTTGCTCGGCTTCCACAGGGCATCGCCCGCGCCGGGGACGATCCCGACCGGCCAGTGGGTCACGAAGAGGCGGGGCGGCGACTTCGCGGTCTGGGCGGACGCTTCCAGGTTGCGAAGCATGATCTTGAGCCCCACGCCGCCGCCCACGCCTGCAAGGAACGCTCGCCGCTTGAACCTGTACGACATCATGTTTCGCTTACCTCCGCTGGGCTTTGGGATCGGGTGGGAGCCATCGGCTACGGGTTCGCCGCGCGAAGCGTGAACGTCGGGGACGCGGCGACCGCGCGCAAGAGATCGGCGAACGTCTTACCGGACGCGCTCTTGTAGCGCTTTCCGACGTCGATCGCCGCGCAGCCGTTCGCCGCGGGGGTGATGTCGGGCGGCGTCGGCATCTCGACGTAGGCCGTGTTGACGTCAGCCATCGCGAGCTGCAGGGCCGTCCGCGCCTGGCAGTACAGGAACATCTCGCTTCCCGCCAGAGCCTGCGAGAGCTCGACGGCGTTGGCCACCGGCCCGCCGCCCAACGTCGGGGGCAGCGTCGCGCTCGGATCGACCGGCACTTGCACGATGTTGCCGCTCGTCGCGTCCTTGACCGGCTCCGTCGTGCGGACGGCGCCGAGGTTGTCATAACCGTCGAGCACCAGGCCGTACGAGTCGAAGTTGCCGTGGCAGCTCGTGCACAGCGGGACCGCCTTGCGAGTCGCCACCTGCTCCTGCTCCGTCTGCGATTCGAAATTGGCGCGGGCAGCGCTGACGGCGTCCGCGATGTTCGCCGGCGGGGCGCTGGTCGTGAGACACAAGAGGGTGTCCTTGATGAGGAGAGCCCGCTTGACGACCGATTCCCGATCCGCTCCGGCGCGCAGGGTGATGTACGGCGCGCTCGTGATGATTCCGGAACGCTGATCCTGGGGGAGCGTCGTCTGGACGAAGTTTGTGTCGGTGGCGCCCGCCGGCACTGGCACCTTGTAGATCTGGTTCGCGAGCGTGGTGTTGACGAATGCCGTTCGCGACAGAAGGATGTCGGTCAGGTTCCCGTTCCAGAGCGTGTAGTTGAGGAACTG
>Ga0207662_10001641_pt1 | contig 10952 bp, 11 predicted proteins | sample KBSS33LmetaG_FD_184338 | JGI IMG/M metagenome (GOLD analysis project Ga0207662, IMG submission 184338) | Switchgrass rhizosphere microbial communities from Kellogg Biological Station, Michigan, USA - KBS S3-3L metaG (SPAdes) (version 2) | ecosystem: Host-associated > Plants > Roots >... | reverse complement strand
CGGCGCGTCAATCGTCTTCACGTCGGAGCGCAACGGCTAGGCCGATTTGTATCGCGTGAAGCCGGACGGAAGCGGCCTCGAACGGCTCACCGACAGTCCCGCCTACGACGACCAGGCGGCGTTTTCTCCCGACGGCAAACAACTCGTCTTCGTCACCACGCGCGCCGGCGGCACGTCCGATCTGTGGACGCTGGACATCGCGACGAAGAAAGCAAAAGCGTTGACTTCCGGACCCGGTGGCGACTTTCGCCCATCATGGTCGCCCGATGGCCAGTGGATCGCGTTTTCTTCCGACCGACTGAGCAACCTGCCGTTCTCCAAGGGACGCTGGGAGCATCTTCAGCTCAACGATCTCTACATCGTTCATCCCAACGGCTCTGGCCTCAAACAAATCACGCCGCACGGCGATTTCTGCGGCAGCCCGAAATGGGAAGCCGACAGCAAACACGTCGTCGCGTACTGCATGACGGCGCAACAGACGCTGGACGATCGTCGCGCCACTCCCGAGCAGAACGAAGACACGCGCATCGTGTCGGTGGATATCGCGACCGGCATGATGACGGATCTCCCCGCGGGTCATGGCGTCAACCTCAGTCCGTCGGTGCTCGGCAAAGATCTCTTTGCGTTCATCCGTCGCGATGGAACCGACCGAGGGATCCGGTACTCGAACGGTAAGCGCGGCCCGGCCGGAGACATCCGCGCCGCGTCATGGTCGCCCAACGGTGAGCAAGTTGTCTTTCACAAACGCTTGACGTTTACCCGGAAGCCCTGGGTGAAGACGTTCAGCCGAAACTCAGACTACGAGCTCTCGCTCGTCGCGGGTGGTCCGTCGTTCAGTCCTGACGGCGAGCGGTTCGCCACCGTCGGCCCAGGAGGGCCAAACGCCAAGGGATCCGGCGTCGCGATCGCCAACGCCGGCGGCGAGACGTTCCAGGTGGTCTATCGCGACTCGACGCGCAACATCCTCGGACCACAGTGGTCGCCGAGTGGCGACAAGATCATTTTTGGCATCGGCAACTTCGCGGCGTTCTTCAACGGCTTCCACAGCCAGTTCATGCAGCCGGAAGACCGCGCCGAAGGCGGCGCACAAGTCGCGATGATCAATTCTGATGGCACTGGATACCGGGAGCTGACGAGTGGTGCAAACAACAACGGATTCCCGTCCATGTCGCCTGACGGCAAGCGATTCGTGTACCGAACCTTCGGTCCGGATGGCGACGGGCTTCGCATCATGGACATCGAGACGAAAAAAATCACACCCATCGCCGGCGGCTATGACAACTTTCCGCTGTGGTCGCCGCGCGGAGATCTCATCATGTTCTCGCGGCAGGACAAGGGCGACTACGAGATCTACACGATCAAACCAGACGGCACGGGGCTCAAGCAACTGACGCACAGTCGGGGCAACGACGCGCATATGGCGTGGTCGCCGGACGGAACGCACATCCTCTTCGCGTCGACGCGCATGGGATTCAAGGACGAAGCGATGTACACCGACGCCCCGCAGCCATACGGCGAGATCTTCGTTATGCGCGCCGACGGTTCCGATCTTCGGCAGCTCACGGACAATCAGTGGGAAGAAGGAACGCCGGCGTGGCAGCCGCCGCGCCGTGCGCCGCAGTAGCAACCGGAGTTTTCAAAAGCGATGAGCGACCAGGCGGAACTCTTCATCACGCGATCGCGGTACTATCTCCAGACTGAGTACCGCACGAAACTGCGCGCCGCAGTCGAGGCGCTGCCAGCGGACGCAGTGTGGTGGCGCCCGAACGATCAGTCCAACAGCGTCGGAAATTTGCTCATGCATCTCGCGGGCAACATCCGCCAATGGATTGTGAGCGGTGTTGGCGGTGCGCCAAGCACGCGCGATCGCGCGGCCGAGTTTGCGGCGACGTCCGGCGTTGGCGCAGCGGGGCTTCTCGCCACACTCGAGGAGGCACTCGACGACGTTGACGCAGTTCTCGCGAGTCTTTCAGCATCGGACCTGCTGTCGACACGGACGATTCAAGGCCGTGAGCTCTCCGTCCTCGAAGCTGTCTATCACGTCGTCGAACATTTTTCGTTGCACCTGGGCCAGATCATTTTCATTGCGAAATTGCACGCGCCCGGCGGCGTACGATTCTATGAAGACGCCGGTGGGCTAGCGCGGCCTCTTTGGCCGGAGTTGCGCAATCGAACCTGATGTGGCGGCGACCGAAAAAAGCAACCACGGAGCACGCGGAAAACAGCCACGGATTTACACGGAGACTACTGACATTCAATCGTTCCGAATCGATTCACCAGAGTTGGATCATCCGTGTGACTCAGTGGCTGTTTCCGTGTGTTCCGTGGTTGCTTTGTTGGTGTTGTTGTCTAACGAGTTCACGAATCAGCCAGCAGGTATTCGACGATAGCGAGCGCTCAGCAGCTGATACGCACCGTACGCGATGAGTCCAGCCGCCGTCGCCACAAATGGCCACTGACCCAAGCGCGCGACTTCGTTGAGCGCGTCGGCGAGACCACCGGCTTTCGCCGGATCGTGCTCGCGAAAGGCATGGAAGAACAGCAACCCGATCGCCAAGAAAACCACGCCCCGCGCCGCGATCCCGACTCGGCTCACGACGATGAGCCAGCCGCCGGCCTCCTTCGTGACCTCGCGCTCATTCACGTGCCGATGGAGCTTCGTGGCGAACGCCCGATACACTTGATACGCTCCAAAGCCGGCGACGGCGAGCGCCGCGGCGAGTACAACCCATTCGCCTTTCGGAAAACGAAAGACAGTCGCCGTCGCCTGTCGACTCTGCGTGCCGCCGCTCGACGATGCGCGCCCCATCGTCGCCTGGATTGCACTGAACGCAAGCCAGAGGTGCAACAGTCCGCGCGCCACAAAGCTCGAACGCACCGCCATCGCACGCGCGTCATTCCCGCGGCGCTCGGGATCGGCGATCCCTTCGACGCATCGCCACACCGCATATCCGACGAGCCCCACCGCGAGGGCGAGCAACACCAAGCGTCCAAAGGGCAGCCCGAGCAACTGCGACATCGCGCCGCGCGTATCCGTCGTTTTGCCGCCGAGTCCGAGTCCGGCGCACCCGGCGAGCATGCCGATCGTCGCGTATAGCACTCCCTTCGCAACGAATCCCACGCGCGCGAGGATCTCGATCCACGGCCGGGACTCCGTCGCTCGTCGCGTCACAACACCCGCCAGAACGCGTAGCACGACGATTCTTTAATCCGGTCGAGCGCTCCGCGGCGACAGAATTCGTCGAGATGGATCTCGTCGGCGAACGCGATGTCGTCCATGAACTGCTGCTCGAGCGTTGCCGCGGCGCCGGCGTCGAGCATCATGAGGACCGTCTCTTCGTTGAGCGACAGCGAGCGATTGTCGGCGTTCATGCTGCCAACGGCCGCCCACTGTCCGTCGACCATCAGCGTCTTCGCGTGCATCATCACCGGCTTGTACTCATAGATGCGAACGCCGGCGCTGAGGAGCTCCTCGTAGCGCGCGCGTCCCGCGTACCACGTGCTCTTCACGTCGGTCTCGCCGCTGACCGTCAGGATGCGCGTGTCCACGCCGCGTCGAGCCGCCGCGGAGATCAGCGCGCGAATGTCGCGGTCCGGGACGAAGTACGAATTCGTGATGTAGAGTTTCTTTCGCGCGCTGGCGATCGAATACGTAAAGAATCGCTCGGCCTCGGTGCTGCCGACTGACGGCGATGCGTGCAGCAGGCCGGCCACCATCGACCCATCGTTGTTCGCCGCTTCGGACGGCACCTGCACCGACGCGATGAGCAACTCTCCGGTGGATTCCGCCCAACACGCCGCGAACGCGGCCTGAAGCTGATTCACCGCCGGTCCAGTGAAGCGCACATTCGAGTCGCGCCAGTGATTCTTCGTGCGCCCGTCGCCGAACCACTTGTCGTCGATCCCGAACCCGCCCGTCCAGCCGATGCTGCCGTCGATGCAAACGACGCGAATATGCGCGCGATGTTGCACCTTATTGAGCGCCATGATCGCCATCGGCCGAAACGGCTCGGCGCGCACACCAGCCGCGCGAAGCGACGCGAGGTATTCCTTCTTGAACGACGTCCCGAACGCGTCGTACAAGAACAGAATCCGAACGCCGTCACGCGCCCGCTCGATGAGGATCGCGCTCAACTCGTCGGCCATGCGGCCCGCGTTGCAGTAATACAGTTGGATCGTGATCGTCGATCTCGCGGCGCGGAGATCGGCCCAGAGGCGTGGATACGTCTGATCGCCGTTCCAGAACACCTCGGCGGAATTGCCGTCGCACATCGAAGTGCGGCTCACCAGCTCCATGGTCGTGCGAAATTCAGGGTCGTCCACTCGCGGCAGTTCGGGGCCGAATGGCAGGACACTTTTGACCGGCGTTCCGCGCACAGCGTCGAGGAATCCAATCAGGCTCAATGCCCCGACCAACAGCCCGGCGAAAAGGAACGCGATGTTGGCCATGCGTGACTGTTGGATGGTGGAGGCGGGTGCCGACCGGCCTCATTCGCAGGATCGATACCGTGGCGCCTGTCATCCTGATGCGAGCGGAGCGAGCGGAGGACGCTACCTTCGAAGTGCCCGCGTCAGGGCTCGATCAAGGGCGTTCGCGAACGCCTGCTTCTCGCGCGCGCCGTACGCGGCGTGACCGCCGGTTTCGACACCCGCTCCACGAAGGCCGTCCATGAAATTCCGAACGGACAGTCGTTCGCCAATGCTCTCGGTCGTGTAGACCTCCCCTCGCGGGTCGATGACGACCACGCCGTTCGGCACGAGCAAGGCCGCCAGGGGAATGTCGGCCGTGACGGCAACGTCTCCAGAGGAGGCGTGCTCGGCGATGTAGCGGTCCGCGACGTCAGGACCGCCGTCGACTCGAATCGCGGAGAGGTACACGTAGCCGAGTGGCAGCTGAAGACGTTGGTTGGCGACGAGAACTGTCTCGAGCTTGAGCCTCTCGGACGCTCGGTAGCAGACCTCCTTTACGTCGCGGGGCGCCGCGTCGGCGTCGAGCCAAAGCCTCATGGGATAAAGATGGCGAATTGTTGGGTACGCCGTTTGCCATATCGGCCCCCGGTATCGCTCAACGAACCCTGTCATGCGGACCAATCAGCTGACTGCGCTCGAACCGATGCAACACCGCGACCCCCCGACCCCGGACAGTGAAGGACGCGCGATCATTCTCGTCGTCGAGCGCGATCCCCACATCCGGGAGTTGGAGTCATACTTTCTCAACGAGGCCGGGTTCGCCGTTGATTTCGCGGCCGACGGTATCATGGCGCTCGAGCGGGCCCGCGAGCTGAAGCCCGACATCATTATTACCGAAGTCCTCGTCCCGAAGCTGGACGGACTCGCCCTCTGCCGCGCAGTCAAGAACGATCCGCAGCTTCGCCACATCGTCATGCTCGTGTTCAGCATCCTCGCGGTCCAATCGCGGGCGAGCGAAGCAGGTGCCGATGCCTTTCTCATGAAGCCCCTCGCGGAGAAGCGATTGGTCGATACCGTTCGCCAGCTGCTCCTTCTCCGCCGGCCTTCTACCACCGAGGGTGCGCGAGCATGATGCCGAACTCACCGAGCAGCTCGGCCGCCACCAACGGCGAACGCTTTCCGCGAATCAAGAGTGGCAACCCTCAGGCCGACGAGATCCTCGGCGGCGGATTCCCGAGCCACTCGATCAACATCCTGATGGGTCCTCCCGGCACGGGGAAAACCATCTTTGCCGAACGACTGCTGTTTCACAACGTCGGTGATGACGGTCGGCCACAGGTCTACCTCACGACGCTCTCCGAGCCGCTGAGTAAAGTCGTGAGCTATGCCCAGCGGTTCGATTTCTTCGATTCCGACAAGCTCGGCGGCGAAATCCAATACGAGGATCTCGGCGCCGCGCTGTCCCAGCGCGGGCCGATCGTCCTGATCGAATGGCTCAAGGAAACGATCACTACGCGCTCGCCGAAGATCATCGTCATCGACTCGTTTCGGGCGATCCACGATCTGGCGATGTCGACCGATGAGATGCGGCGGTTCATTTCCGACGTCGCCGGCCTGCTGTCCGCCTACGACGTCACGGCATTCCTGCTCGGCGAATACACGCAGGACGATATCCGGCGGTATCCGGAGTTTGCCGTCGCTGACGCGATCGTGGAATTTGCGCGTCAGCCCCTCAGCACGCGCGACGAGCGCTACCTCCGCGTGCTCAAGCTCCGCGGCAGCGAATATCGCGAAGGTCAACACGCATTCCGCATCACCGCGTCCGGGCTGGAGCTGTATCCCCGCCTCGTCGCTCCGCGTGTTCCAGAAAAGTATGAGTCGCTGACCGAGCGTCTTTCCACCGGAGTGCCGGGTCTGGACGACATGCTCGGTGGTGGATTGTTCGCCGGCTCGACGACACTTGTCGTCGGCATGACCGGCGCGGGCAAGACGACGATGGCGCTGCAGTTCGCGCTCGAGGGGGCGAAACACGGCGAGCCCACGCTGTACGTGAACTTTCAGGAGAACCCCGCGCAGCTGAGGCGAGCAATCAGCAATCTCGGAAGTGATCCGGAAGAAGCGCGAACGAACGGGCTAAGTGTGCTCTACGCGTCGCCCGTCGAGCTGCAGATCGACAGCATCGTCGTCGAGATCTTCGAGGCGATCAAGTCCGGCTCGATCAAGCGACTGGTGATCGATGCCGTCGGCGACCTCGCGGCGGCAGCGAGCGACGCTCAGCGCCTCCATGACTATCTCTATTCGCTCATCCAGCATTTTGCGGTACGCGGCGTGACGACGCTGCTCACCCTCGAATCGGGGGAAGGGTTTACCGGGACGGCGTCGCCGCAGGATCAGCGGTTCAGCTACATGTCGGACAATCTGATCTATTTGGCGTGGAGCACGCAGCACGTCGGCCGCCGGGCGATCCGCATCGTCAAGATGCGCGGCAGCGACCACAAACGTGAGCTGCGAGAGTTCGAGATCGGCAGCAACGGAGCCCGAGTTTCGTGATCGAGCCGACTATAGGTGATGCCTCAAAACGGGCGGTCCCGATTTCGCCGCGGGTCGACCAAGACCGTCTCAAGCAGCTGACGAACCTCAGTCGCGGCTTCACGTACGCGGCGTCGCTCTCGGAGATTCTTCGCTATGCCGCCGAGCAAGCGGCCGATCTGCTCGACGCCGAGAAAGCCATTCTCATGTTGGCCGACGATGAGGGTTTGCTGCGCGTGCACGCGTCGTTCGGTGTGTCCGACGACGTCGTCACGCGCTTCCGCGCGTCATTCGACGAATCGCTCATCAGTCGGCTAAAAGGGCTGTTCGGTACGTCGGAAGGTTTCCTCGGCGTGCCGCTGGTCGTGCAGGGCCGTGTCATCGGATTGTTGGCGGTGATGCGCAAGTCGACCGACGACATCACTGCCGACGACGAGTGGCTGTTGTCGGCATTGGCCGATCAGATGGCCGCGCCATTAGAGAACGCACAACTCGCCGCCAAGATCCAGCACGCCGCGTTGCTCGTCGAAAATGCGCGGCTGTACGAATCCGAGCGCGCCGCGCGTCGTGACGCCGAGGTGGCGCGCGCCGAGGCCGATCGTCGGCGAACGGAGGCGGAGGACGCGAACCGGGCAAAGAGCGAGTTCATCGCGAACATGAGCCACGAACTTCGTACGCCGCTGAACGCCATCGCCGGCTACGTCGAGTTGCTCGAGCTGGGGTTGCGCGGACCGGTCACCGAGGCCCAGCGCGACGACCTCCGTCGCATCCATCAAAACCAGCGGCTCTTGCTCGGCTTTATCAACGACGTTCTGAACTTCGCAAAACTCGAGTCGGGGCACGTCGAGTTCGAGATGAGCAACGTGCCGGTGCACGAGTCGCTCGCGGCGATGGAAGGTCTCATCATGCCGCAGCTGCTCGCCCGTTCGTTCCAGTACGAGTACGTTCCCGTGGACCCGTCGGTTACGGTATTTGCCGACCCCGAGAAAATGCAACAGATCGTGCTCAACCTCCTGGCCAACGCGATCAAGTATACGGCGACCGGTGGCACCATCCGCCTCAGCTCGGCGGAAGCTGGAGATGTCGTACTCATCACTGTGCGAGACAGCGGCCGTGGAATACCCGCTGGGAAGCTCGAGAGAATCTTCGAGCCGTTCGTGCGCATCGACACCGGATATTCGCGTCGGACCGAGGGGACTGGACTTGGGCTCGCCATCAGTCGTGATCTGGCCCGCGCCATGCGCGGAGACCTCACGGTCGAGAGCGTGCTCGGCCAAGGATCCGTATTCACGTTGAAGCTGCCGAAAGGCGGTTCGTAAAACGGAGGATTTCGCGATGACCAAGCCGCAGAAACAGCAGGAACTCTTGGAGGTCGAGCGTCGCTTCTGGAACGCGATCAAGAAGAAAGACGCACAGGGAACGGCGCGGATGACGGACGACGGCTGCATCGTCGTGGGCGCGCAGGGGCTGTCGGCGATCGATCAGAAGACGATGGCGAAGTTGACGCAGGAAGGAAAATGGGAGCTCGAGCAATACTCGTTTGACGAGGCGAACGCGCAGGTGCGATTCCTCACCGATGACGTCGCGATCGTCGCGTACAAGGTGAACGAGCGTGTCGCCGTCGACGGCGAGACACTTCCGATCGAGGCGAACGATTCGTCGGTGTGGGTGCGGCGCAACGGGGACTGGCTCTGTGCTCTCCACACGGAATCGCTCGCCGGCGACCCGTACGGGAGAGACCGCGTTCCGGCGTCGTGACCAACGCCTCTGTCGAGGCAAAATTCAGCGCGGCGCTCGATGCCCTCATCGAACAGGTGAGGGCAGACCGCTCCGTTCTCGCGGCCATTCTTTGCGGTAGCCTATCGCACGACACTGTCTGGGCGAAGTCCGACATCGATGTCGCCCTCGTGACGATCGACGATCGAAAAACGGAAGAATCGAGCCGAACGCTCTACGCTGACGGTCTGAACGTTCACGCGTTTCTCATGCAGCGGTCGCAGTTCCGCACGATCGTCGAAGGTTCGATCCGGAACTCGTTCATGCATTCGCTGCTCGCAAAAGGTCGGCTGCTCTACACGCATGATCCGACGATTGCCGACCTCTGCGCGCGTCTCCACGAGATCGGCGAACGCGATACACAGGTGCAGTTGCTGCGCGCGGCGACTCACGCGCTCGCGCCGATTTACAAGGCGCACAAGTGGTTCATCACCCGCGGCGACATGAACTACACCGCGCTCTGGATTCTCTATGCCGCCACGCCGCTCGCGCAGATCGAGGTGATGGGCCGGCGACTGCTCGCCGACCGCGAGGTCATTCCACAAGCGCTGTCGCTGAATCCCGATTTCTTTCGCGTCGTCTATACAGATCTGCTCAACGGAAAGAAAACTCGGCGCACCGTCGAAGCCGCGCTCGACGCCGTGGATCGGTATCTCGCCGATCGCGCGCCGCAGCTGTTCGCGCCGGTGATCGACCATTTGCGCGACGTCGGCGAGACGCGATCATGTACCGAGATCGAGAGCTATTTTCACCGCACGCTCGGCGTCGAGGGCATCACGTCGGCGTGCGAGTACCTCGCCGACGAAGGGCTGATCGGAAAGGCATCCACGTCGATTCAGCTCACGAAGCGCAGCAACGTCGAAGTACAAGAACTCGCCTTCTACTATCTGGCGCCGTCGTAAAAGCCTTGGATGGACAGCGATCCTTTCGTCGCTTCGCGACTCAGGATGACGAGCGAGGCCCTACTTCGCGCGCGGCGCCGTGAGAACCGTCGCCTTTGTGATGTAATCGAGCTTCGGAAAGTCGCGTTGGAAGTATGCGTTTCCTTGCGCCGACGCCCGCTCTTGGTCGGGACCAGGTCCATCCGGCGCGCCCTCACCGTATTCGGCGTAGAGGCTGTCGACCACGGCCATCCCTTCCGTCACGACGCCGAACGGCGCGAAGCCCATGCCGTCGAGATTCGCGTTGTCGCGATAGTTGATGAACAGCTGGGTCGTCCGGGAATTGGGCGCCGAACGCATCGCGAAGGTGATGGTGCCGCGAGCGTTTGAGTGTTTGACGGGATCGTCTGCGAACGATCGGTCGCGCCACACCGACGTCACCTTCGGATCGCCGTGCAATCCGAACTGCGCCATGAATCCCGTCAGCACGCGGAAGAATCTGTCGCCATCGTAGAATCCAGCCTTGGCGAGCTGATAGAACCGATCCACCCCGTTCGGGGCCCAGTCGCGATAAGCTTCGACGACGAACGGACCTTTGCTCGTCTCGAACCGAACACGAACCGTGTCCGGCGCGTGCTCGGCGAGCATTTCAGCTGTGGGATGGAGAAGCGGCGCGGGATCGGCCGTCGGTTCGTTGCGAGATTCGCTCGAGCATGCGGCGACGAGCGCCAGCGCGACGGCGGTTGCGACGGACGAAGAATGAGCGAGTTTGGGCATTCGTCGGCGAGCGGTTTGCAGGAGGATTGATGGCGAACAAGGATGATACACAGGAACTCGTCGAGTCCACCATGAGTCAATCGCGAATCAAGCCAATCCGCGGGCGTCTCGCGATGGTCGCCGCACTGCTGGTCGTCCCGGCGGCGCCCGCCGCGGGCCAAACCGCGACAGTCGCGTCGGGAACGGTCGACGAGTTTACCGTTCCGAGCAAGGTCTATCCACCAGCGCGACACGGCTGGGTGTATACGCCTGTCGGTTACCCGAAGAGCTGCGGCGGCGGATGTAATCTCATCCTCGCATTCGACGGCGCCCTGTATCTCGGCATCATGTCGCTCCCCGCGACCCTCGATTCGCTTGCGGCTGCGCGGCGCACGCCGCCGACGGTTGCCATTCTATTCAACAACGAAGGTCCGCGACGCCTGGACGATCTCGCGAACCACGAGACGTTCGCATCCTTCATCGCCGGTGAGCTCATTCCCTGGGTGAGATCGAAGTACGCAGTCACACGTGATCCGAGCCGAGCGATCATCACTGGCTCGAGCGCGGGCGGCCTCGCCGCGGCGTACATCGCGTTCAAGC
>Ga0207662_10001640_pt1 | contig 10952 bp, 12 predicted proteins | sample KBSS33LmetaG_FD_184338 | JGI IMG/M metagenome (GOLD analysis project Ga0207662, IMG submission 184338) | Switchgrass rhizosphere microbial communities from Kellogg Biological Station, Michigan, USA - KBS S3-3L metaG (SPAdes) (version 2) | ecosystem: Host-associated > Plants > Roots >... | reverse complement strand
TGACTCAAGGTTCTCCGATCAAAGTCCGCGTATTCCAGGATCGCAAGGAGGCCGCGCAATGGCTCGGCGTGCCGATCGACTTGCTGGCGCCGGAAGCCAGCAATGAAACATGAGGATTAAAACAATCAAACGGGGGCAAACAGAGTTAGAAGAGAAAATTTCTCTGTTTCTTTTGCTAACTCCTGTTCTCACCAGGGGAGTTAATACATGAAAACAAATACCCAGCTGATTAATCCAATTCTCTTAGGCGCACTCGTCTTGACACTTTGTGTTTCATTCGCCCCTCGTGCCCTTGCTGTGGAAGGCGGCCTGGGTCGGCCCATTTCGGGCATGCAGATCGCTCCGTTCGCCGGTGTGATTCCACCCGAACCGGGCCTCGCAGTGGCTACGGGTGACACTTACTATGAGGGCTCCATCGGCGCCGGTCGAACCGTGCCAATAGCAGGGCTTCTTGTCGCGAATGTCGATATGAAAGCGTCATTTACACCAATCGCGTTTTTCTACATCTGGCCCACACCGACGAAGGAGTGGAACTTTGCTTCGGCGATGAGCTTTCCGCTGGCCTGGCTCGAGGTCGAGGCCAACTTTTCCCTTGGCCCGTTCTCAGTCCGGAAAAAAGAGAGCACCTTCGGATTGTTCGATCTGGTTTTTACTCCCATTATAGCAAGCCATCATTTTAGCGAGACTGATCATCTTGCTCTCAGTTTTACATTTTGGGCACCGACTGGATCGTACGAAAAGGGCCGACTGGTCAATCTCAGCCAAAACACATGGACATTCATTCCAGGCGTTGCCTACACAAAAATTCTTCCCGAGGCTAACATCGAATTAACTGGAATCTGGCAGATGGAATTCGACACTGAGGATCCCGCCACCCGTTATCAGAATGGGATCCTTTCCGACTTGGAGGCGCTGGCGATCAAACGATTCAAGAACGGGCTGGGCATTGGCTTTGTCGGGAGCTGGATTCAGCAGGTCAACGACGACGAAGGCGCACCAGCTGCGCTCAACGGCTTTCTCGGGCGCGCGTTCGGCATTGGCCCAATTGTTACCTACTCCACCAAGCTGGGTAAGAGCCACCTCGATTTTAGCGCGCGCTGGATTCACGACTTCGACGTCAGCAAACGCGTCGAGGGTGACGCCTTCAACTTCAGCGCGAGCTTAAAATTTTGATTCTCTCAAACTAAACGGGAAATGAGGATTAAGCTCGGAAGGAAACGGTAAAACAATGAAGCTGCCTCAGCCGCCTGATCTCGAATTTCACGAAGACATTCGTCTACTGATTTATAGACCGCAGGGCCTTCTAAACGAGGCAGCGTTTAGCAAAGTCATAAGCGCTTTGGAGGACCTCGAAGGCAAGTTACAGGAGCCGTTCAACCGATTCTCCGATACGGTGGCAGCCCATGAAGTTGAGCTTAATTTTAAATACATCATTCAAGCTTCTCTGCATCGACGCCTCTCTTACGCGGGTCGTCCTTCGGTGAAATCAGCGATTCTAGCTACCGATTCGACCATCATTCATTACGGCCGATTGCATGCCGTGCTGACTCAAGGTTCGCCGATCAAAGTGCGACTATTCCAGGACCGCAAGGCAGCCGCAGAATGGCTAGGCGTCCCTATCGAACGATTGGCGGCAAAGAGCGAAGATTCTCAGTAATCAAACTCATGTGGACAGCTTCCCACACAGACTGAGCGAATGAGACCTTGGTCCCATGTCCAATCACGCGGTGATTTCCGACATTAGCATCCGCGATGAATTCTCCTGAGGACTCCCTTGGTTCAAACGCCTCGCGCGCGATTTCGAAAAGTGTGCCCGGTCCGGATTTTTTGCGTTACTATCCTGCCCACCGACTCATGGCCTGGCAACCACAGGGCACTCTGGACGATCTCATGCTAGATCAAATCGCTGAGTGGCTGGTCGACATCGAAAAAGAATCCCTTCCGTTCAAGCGCTTCGTTGATCTCAGCCAGTTGACGACCGTTGCGGTTCGCAGCCGTCACCTTTTTGAATTTGCGCGAAAGAGAGCGGAGCAGTTCACTGGACTCGAGCCGGTGCGAACGGCATTGTTTTCCGACGACTGGGTCGCCTTTGGCATCGCCTGTTTCTACGAGTCGCTGATGGAAAACACGCTGATCGAGGCGCGCGCATTTCGCGATCTCGCCGAGGCGGCGGAATGGCTCGCCATCCCAGTCGACGTTTTAACGCTGAAGGATGAGCCCGCGCCTGGCGTTGAAGCCACGCCTAGGAAACGTTCTTGAAGCGAATCGCGTAAGACCAAAGTCCCATTGTTATCGCGTCTTGCTTTTTTCAGGCTCTATCGGTTAACAATTAACTTATGAACAAGTATATCGCTGAATTCATCGGAACTTTCTTTCTCGTCCTGACAATTGGCTGCACGGGAATTGGCGCAGGCGCGGGCGTCATCGCGCCGCTGGCGATTGGCGCGGCACTCATGGTCATGGTTTTTGCCGGCGGCCATATCTCCGGCGGGCATTACAATCCGGCAGTAACACTCGGCGTCTTGATCCGGGGAAAAGTCAACATAGCTGACGTGGTGCCGTACATGGTTGCGCAGCTCGCCGGTGCCGCAGTCGCGGCTTTGATCGTGATCAAATGCCTCCGGGCCGGTGCTGCTGTCACGCCGATCACGCCGCATCTTGGTCCGGCGCTGCTTGCGGAATTTCTTTTCACGTTCGCGCTGGTCTATGTGGTATTGAACGCGGCCACGGCGGAAGGTACTTCGGGAAATTCATTTTACGGCCTGGCCATCGGCATGACCGTGATGACCGGTGCGTTCGCTGTTGGCGACATTTCGGGCGGCGCATTCAATCCCGCGGTTGCTCTGGGCATCTGCGTTCTGGGTATTTCGAGCTGGGGCAATATCTGGATCTATCTGGTGGCCGACTTTGCTGCCGCTGTTGTCGCAGCCGTTATTTTCCAGCTGATCAATCCGCCGATGCAAACCACGCCGATCGCTACGGATGAGCCGCCTTACGAGACCCCGCGGTAGCCCCGACACCAAAATGCAATTCCAACTTGTGCGAGCCGCTACGTTCTAAGGAAGCGTGACCCGACGCGGTTCAATTGTTACGGTTCCGTTAAAAGATTTGCCGTCAAAATATCAGCCTTTCCCGATGGGCTCCGCGTTGTAGAGTTCGGGCATTGGGAAAAGATTAGTATGTAAACAAATCAAATGACAACGCTAGTTCCGCATAAAAACCATGGCATAAGAAAGGCACAACTCGCATGTTGTTTCGCCGTAATCAGCTTGTTAGGCACAAGCCAATTTGTCCGAGCAGCTGATCCAGCTCATCCCGAGCAGTCAAGCGTAACGCCCGCCGAAGCGATCTCCCGGCTCAAGGACGGTAATGGCCGCTTCACGAGCGGCAATCCGCAGCATCCACATGAGTCCAGTGAGGAAAGAACACAAATGGCGACTAAGAGCCATGAAAACTTGGGAATAAGCGCCGCTGATGCAGCAAAGCAGCGCGAAGAACTGGCAAATGCTCAGCATCCCTTTGCGGTCATTGTCGGCTGCGCCGATTCGCGCGTTCCGCCCGAGATCGTGTTTGATCAAGGACTCGGCGATCTATTTGTGTTGCGTGTTGCAGGCAACGTGATCGACGACCACAGCCTAGGTAGCGTGGAATATGCGGTCGATCATCTGGGCGTGCGTCTCATGGTGGTGCTTGGACATCAACGCTGTGGCGCGGTCAAGGCGGCAAAGGAAACGATCGCGGCCAAAGGCAAAGCGCCGGCGCATATCCAGTCCCTGGTCACGGCCATCCGACCCGCGGTTGAAGCCACTGCGAGTGGCGATCTTGAAGCGACTGTAAAAGCGAACGTCAAGGATGTAGTGCAAGCGCTGCGTTCATCCACGCCGGTTCTCAAGGAAAAAGTCGATTCCGGCGACGTTCGCGTAGCTGGCGCATACTACAGTCTGGACACCGGTACCGTCACTTTTCTTGACGAGAAGTAAGCAGATGTCCGCTGATGCCGTTCTATTGCTCCGACCTCTGCAGGACAACACACTACGGCCGCAGCAATTGAGGACAAATCCGCATAGCATGGATAGGCGAACCAGGGAACTAGCAAATAAGCGCCTGGCACACGCCTTCATTTCCTTCTGTCCAAATCTGAAGTGGCAGCGTTCCGCCACTCTCGTTATTGCGGCGGTATTATTACAGCAGTTCCCGGCATTCAGTAGCACGGACGATTTCGTCGATACGGTTGCGAATAAGACGCCCGCGCCGGGGAAAGCGCCATCGGGCATGGTCTGGGTTCCGGGCGGTGAGTTCTCGATGGGCGCGTCGACGAATGGGCATGGCATGGATGAGATGCCGATGGCTTCGAATGACGCGGGACCGGTTCACCGGGTTCGCGTAGATGGCTTCTGGATGGATGCAACTCCTGTGACGAACGAGCAGTTCGAGAAGTTTGTTAAGGCGACGAGTTATGTCACGATCGCCGAACGCACGCCAACGAAAGAAGAATTTCCCACTGCGCCTGCTGAAAATCTTGTTGCAGGCGGAATCGTTTTCGCCCCGCCTGATCATGAAGTTCCGCTGAACAATCATTATCAATGGTGGACCTACGTGAAAGGCGCGAACTGGCGTCACCCGCTCGGACCGCAAAGCGATGTCAAAGGAAAGGAAAATTATCCGGTGCTGCAGATCGCCTATCCAGACGCGGAGGCTTACGCGAAGTGGGCTGGTAAACGTTTGCCAACTGAAGCGGAGTTTGAATTTGCCGCGCGCGGCGGGTTATCCGGAAAAATATACGTCTGGGGCGATGAATTTCGGCCGGGTGGGAAATGGATGGCCAACACGTGGCAGGGAAAATTTCCAGTGAAAGATGCGGGTGAAGACGGTTATGCCGGCATCGCGCCCGTCAAATCGTTTCCACCGAATGGTTATGGACTCTATGACATGGCGGGCAACATCTGGGAATGGTGCAGCGATTGGTATCGCCCCGATTATTACGAGATGCTGGCCGAGAAAGGCGGCGTGACCAACAATCCGCAAGGCCCCGATTCACCATTAGATCCGGCTGAGCCCAATGAGAAAAAGCGCGTGCATCGAGGCGGATCGTTTCTTTGCAACGAACAATATTGCTCGCGCTATATTGTCGGCACCCGCGGCAAAGGCGAGGTCAACACGGGCACCAACCATCTTGGTTTTCGTTGTGTGAAATCGGCGGAAAGCAATCAGAAGCGGACCGCCCAAACTGACTAGGCGAATATTCGTCTTGGCTGGCGAGAAGAGCTCGAAGCGCGAAAGTGGGCAAGTGCTCAACGGCCTCCAGCGATCATTTCCTTCATGATCTGGCGGCCGGTCGCCTGCAATGGCCCCATGCCGCTCCCGGGCAGAAACCACATGCCTTTGTCCTGGTCGCGGCAGTAGAGAATATTGACGCCGTCGCTGGTGACCGCGTGATGGAATGTGGCGCCTGCATTTTCGGCAATGAATCGGAAGAACGTTTCCCGCCATGGGTCATCGGCGTAACGGAACAGTTCTGCCCCAAGCTTCTTTAATTCTTCAACGCTGATTGTACGGATGGATTTGGCAATGGCTTTTCGCCGCTCCTTGTCGAGATTCTCAAGATCGAATTTTTCGAATGGCATGGGTTGAGTTTAGTCCGTTGGAGTCTTATTCATGATTGCAAGTGTTTGTGGAAACTGAACCATGGTGCCATGAAGCTGCTCCTTCAAGAGATCCGTCGCAACCCACTACTTTGGCTGCTTGTATTTGTTCCCATCGCGCTAGCCGCAGAGAAACTCAACCATGAAGCGCACACGCTGCATTTCATTCTTTCGGTGCTCGCGATTTTGCCGTTGGCTGTTCTGCTAAGTCACGCGACGGAATCTGTTGCGGCGAAGACGGGCGATTCGGTCGGCGGTTTGCTAAACGCAACGCTTGGCAATCTAACCGAGCTCGTCATCGCAATCGCTGCTTTGCAGGCGGGACAATACATGCTGGTAAAGGCATCGATCGCCGGCGCGATCGTGACGAATTCATTGTTTATGTTGGGCGCATCATTCCTGCTCGGCGGACTCCGGTATCATGTTCAGGAGTTCAACAGGGTTGCCGCGCGATTTCAGGCCGGCTTGCTTTTTCTCGCCACCGTAGGGCTTCTGATTCCGTCCGCCGTGGCCGCGCGAGATTCCTTAGGTCCAAGCGATTTAACTAAAACCCTGAGTTTGGCACTCTCATTTTTGCTTTTGCTCGCATACGGTCTCGGCCTCTGGTTTTCACTCAACACGCATCGCGAATTGTTCGCCAGCGCGGCCGAGGAACATGAAGCGGCGTGGCCGATCGGTCTGGCGCTCGCCACACTCGCGGGTGTCACGGTTTTGGTCGCCCTTGTGAGTGAAGTGTTTGTCGGATCCGTTCAGTACGCTGCCACCGCCTTCGGAATGAGCCCTGCCTTCGTTGGGTTCATCGTTGTGGCCTTGGTGGGCGCAGCTGCCGAAATGGCGGCTGCCTTTTCCGCCGCGCGCAAAAATCGTCTCGATTTGAGCGTGAGCATTGCACTCGGCAGCGCCGCGCAGATTGCGCTCTTCGTTGCTCCGGTTCTGGTGCTGCTCAGTTATTTGATCGGCCCAGCGCCGATGGATTTGAATTTCTGGCCCGGGGCAGTCGCCATGATTCTGTTCGCAACGCTTACGGCCTCTTTAGTGACCACGTCTGGACGCTCCGCCTGGTTCGTCGGCGTGCTCGCCCTCATGGTTTATCTGATTTTCGCCACGGCGCTATATCTTTTGCCACCGAGCGGCGCCAGGTGAATGACTCGGTTGATGCGCTTGCAACGCCACTAGAGAGAACAAGAACTCGGTCTCTAACCGAGTGCTCTCGACGTGCCGTGCGCATGTCGGGGCCGACTCAAGGATCGGTGGCACCTGGAGGCGAAGGCTGTGTCCAAAAAGAGTAAGCCGTCCAACGGATCGTCAAGAAAAAAATCCTTCTCAAATGGTCACTTTCCCTGTTATATGACAACACCGCGGAGCGTGCTATTACTTCGTTCTGCCGACAAGAAAGGAAATTTCGGAAATGACTTTCCCAACCCCGTTCGTGTTCGTCATCGACGACGATGAATCCGTACGAAAAGGGTTAAAGCGATTATTACGCTCAGCGAACTATGAAAGCGAAGTTTTCAAATCGGCATCCGATTTTTTAGCGCGCCCACCTCATCCGGGACCAGCCTGCGTCATCGTCGACGTACAAATGCCCGGTCTAAATGGAATCGATTTCCAGCAGGCTCTTATTCAGCGCCGCCGGGAAGAGCAACTCGTTTTTATCACTGGTTACGGAAACATCCCCATGTGCGCTCGGGTAATGAAGGCAGGCGCTGTCGATTTTCTTGCGAAACCGTTCAAATCCCGCGAGCTCTTGAAGTGCGTTGAGAACGCTTTGCATCGATCTGCCGAGCAACGACGCCGCGCAGCGGAAAGGAATGAAGCTCGTCGTTTGCTTGATTTGCTAACGCCGCGCGAGTTCGAAGTGATGCAACTCGTTATTACAGGAATGTTGAATAAGCAGGTCGGCGGTGAGCTTGGCGTGGCGGAGAAAACCGTCAAGGTCCACCGCGGGCGACTGATGCAGAAGCTCGGCGTCACCTCAGTAGCTGAGCTCGTTCAAATGGTGCAAAAGGCAGGCGTACCCCCGCTAGCCAGGAGTGGGATCAAATCGCCTGATAAAGGCGTGTCTTACGTTCTCGCTAGTTGATGCTCGCGAGCCGGGTTTTACCCTTCAGGAAAACGATTCTACGAATCTATTTTCCGGTGCAGTTGCGGCAAAGTGCTTGTGCGTGTCGATCATGTTGCCCGGTTCATCGTAATCGCGAATCACAGCATCATGTGAACGGCTGTGCCAAGAGTACCGCCAGCGCACGTCCTTCCAGGAATGGTTCGAAGACATGATTCTCAATCTTGGAAATGAGATAGCTCCGTAGCTTCCAAAAAATCCGGCAAAACATCGCCGACGAATATCCGGCGGCATGAAAAAAAAGGCGGTTTTGGTCTTTGGCTTAGCATTCTCTTGTTATGGATCACTTCATCCGCTAGCGCGGCATGGAAAAAACTGGGCGCGGCGATGTTGTCCAGCTACATCCCGCGCGCTTTGCGCGACGAAGGTTGATCCTATGGTCGCATTGCGCGCGCAGTAAACTTCTGAGAATTTTCAGCGCGGTTGCCTCCGATCCGACTGCTCTACCACCAGCTCGGCGATGACGCAGCCATTCGGCAGATCAGCGGATGCTGCGGCCCACTTGCTCGACGATCTGCACGTACGCTTTCAAAGCAGCCGACGGATTTTCGCCCTTCCATGCGATACAGCCTTCCGTCTTGACCGTTGGATTCAGTGGCCGAAACACCACATTCTCGTGTTCGAGTCTTTTGACTTGCTCTGGCACGAGAGCAACACCCAATCCGCGGGCTACCGCGTGGATCATTGTTTGTTCGAGTTCGACATCCTGCAACACCTTCGGTGTAAAACCGACGCGCCGGCACGTCTTGGTTAGCCAATCGCGATAGGAAGGATAGCTCGCTTCCGACATGCCGATGAAGAACATCGGCGCAAGATCTTTGAGGTTTACGACGGATTTGCGCGCCATAGGCTCGTTTTTCTGAAAAGCAACGACGGTTTCATAAGACGCAATCGTCCGAAATTGCAGGCCTCGTCTTCGGATAGGCTCGTGTAATCCGACGAAGCCGAGGGCGATCGTGCCCTCCTCGATCGCGCGAAACTGATCACCGTATGACATGTCGAAAAGATTGATCGCAACGGTAGGGAACAATTGTCGGAAGGAGGCAAGCGTCGTCGGCAGCGATTCGTAAAAAAGATTCGTTGCGTAGCCGACATTGAGTGAGGAAGCCTCGCCGCGCTTCAATCGTTGCACCGACTCGACCATCTCCTGAGCGAGATCCAGGAGGCGTTTTGCATCGACCAGAAACGAGCGACCCTCATCTGTTAGGCGTATCTGCTGCTTTCTCCGATCGACAAGCAGGACATCGAGTTCATTTTCCAAATCTTTGATTTGGCGCGTGAGCGAGGGCTGTGCGAGGCGCAACTTTTCCGCACCTTTGGTGAAACTCAAAGTTTCCGCTACCGCAACAAAATAGCGCAAGTGACGAAGTTCCATTGCAGCGGAGCCTAATCTTATTCGTCTCGGGAAATCAATAGATGTGATCGCCAAGTTTTTGTCGTGCGTCCACAATCCGTGATTATGGTAGTAAACGCAGGTAGATCGGCGCAACCCTCTCAAAAACAATTTGGTAACAGTTTTGTTACCTTCGGTCTGTACGCCCCTAGCGCTGATCGCCACCTTAGGGACGCTCTTGGCTGATTCTCAGATTGGGACACTACTCCAGAAAAGGCCGTCTGTACCGCCGATCGCGGAGTAATCGCGAGGGTGGCGGGGAGTTGCATAGCTAAAAGCTATGGAAGTTATCGAAACAAAATATTGGCTGACTTGTGGCAAACCATACTAAGTGCATCGGCTGAACGAACTCTGTGAGGTCGCGGCAGCCCATTGTTATGAATCGCAAAGCATCGGTAGTCTGGAAAGGAACCCTGCGTGAGGGAACCGGCACAATGACCACCGAAAGCGGCGTGCTCTCTGACACGCAATATTCGTTTCGCACGCGTTTCGCGGAAGGCATCGGAACCAACCCGGACGAATTGATCGCTGCATCGCTGGGCGGTTGTTTTTCCATGTTCCTCGCCAATGAGCTAGGTCTTTCCGGGCTCCGCCCGCAACACATCGAAACCACCGCAACCGCAACTCTGGAAGATTTGGCGGCCGGCTGGACCCTTACGCACATCCAACTCGATGTGCGCGCGAACGTTCCGGACGCCTCTCAAGCCCGTTTCATGGAGGCAGCGCTTGCGGCAAAAACGAAATGTCCTGTCGCGCGTCTGCTCAAAACCAATATTTCCATGACCGCGAGTCTAACCCATGACCTCAAACGGGTTCAAAAACCCAGCGAAGTGAATGCCCGTCGACGGCTTGTAATGAAGGCAAATCAGGATGGTTAAGAACTGTGAAATTCAAAATGTTAACGCACACCGGAGAAACAAAAATGATCAATAAAATGTCTACACTCGTTAGGCTAATTATCGGGGCGGGCTTGCTTTGCCTGGCAACGTTGCACACTGGAGCGGCTGACACGCTGGATTCGATGGATCAGATGGCCCCGGCCCGCAATTGGAAAAAGGCGGAACCGCTTCCCACGCCTTGGGGCCTGTTTGATGTCGACATGGTTTCCGCTACCGAGGGATGGGCCGTCTCGCATCCCATTACGGGCGATCATGCCTATATCCTGCACACGATCAATGGCGGGAAGACGTGGCAGCGCCAGGGCGGTCTTTTCAGCCAGCTTAGCGGCATCTCGTTCGTCGACGCGCTGCATGGGGTGGCCGTGGGTAATGAGTATCGATTTACGGTCGATGGCGGCACAAGTTGGCAACCCAGTAACCCCGTCGGAGGCAGCTATTACGATGTCGATCTGGTGGATCAAAATACCGGATATGCCTGCGGTTTCGGTGAGGTGAGAAAGACCACCGACGGCGGGCTCAACTGGGTTTCGCAACCGATCCCGCTATTCGGTAATTTTGTCGGCATCGACTTCGTGAGCACCACGACCGGGTGGGTCGTGGGCGCGGAAGGAAGTGTCTATAAGACGATCGACGGCGGAGCTTCCTGGGCGCGGCAACGTCACGATACCTCGAAGTTCTACACCGGCGTCAGTTTTGTGAGCGCTACAGAAGGATGGGTCTGCGGCAATAGCACCATCCTGCACACGACCAATGGCGGCACCACTTGGGTAACTCAATCCGTCCCGGCAGGCGCCGATGCGACCGAGGTCCGCTTCGTCGACGCTCAGAACGGCTGGGCGGCGGGAGGGTTGCGCACCATCCTGCACACTACCAACGGGGGGCAGACGTGGAGTCTC
>Ga0207662_10001636_pt1 | contig 10960 bp, 10 predicted proteins | sample KBSS33LmetaG_FD_184338 | JGI IMG/M metagenome (GOLD analysis project Ga0207662, IMG submission 184338) | Switchgrass rhizosphere microbial communities from Kellogg Biological Station, Michigan, USA - KBS S3-3L metaG (SPAdes) (version 2) | ecosystem: Host-associated > Plants > Roots >... | reverse complement strand
CGCGGAGTCTTGTCCTGGCGCCGGGCGCCCAATGCCGATCTTGAGTCTGACGGATTGAGCAGTCCCGAGCGCGTCTATCACCGATTTGATGCCGTTATGGCCGCCGTGTCCTCCGGCGAGCTTGATGCGAAGGCGGCCAGGCTCCAAATCCAGATCGTCGTGGACAAGAATGAGATCGTCTGTGGTGAGCTGACTCTCGCGGAGAAGGCCTTTGAGCGGCGGACCCGTGATGTTCATGAAGTCGAGCGCGCCGGCCAGTTCGATCAGTTGCGAGCCGTGCCGAACGGACGCGCGCTGCGCCATGCCGCGCCTGACAAGGCGACTTCCCCATCGCGCCGCCGCCCGCTCGACGACCCACATGCCGGCGTTGTGACGTGTCTGGGCATAGGTGGCGCCCGGGTTGCCCAGTCCTACGATGAGGTGCAACGTTACTTCTTCTTTTCGGCTTCTTTCTTCTCGGCTTTTGGAGCGGCGGCGGCAGCAGCACCCTCTTTCTTCTCTCCCGCCTTGGCCTCTGCACCGGCAGCCGGAGCAGCCGCTCCTGCACCAGGAGCCGCAGCAGCTTCGGCGCCTTCGACCGCTGCCTTGCCTTTGGCCGCGACTTCCGGCTCCTTGGCCCCCTCTGGGCCTGCGGCTTGGCTGGTCAGTAGCGCCTCGAGCTTGGCATCAGACATCGGCACGGCGACGCTTATCACCATTTGATCGGGATCGTCGAGATATCGAACGCCCTCGAGCTTGGCCATCTCCTTGAGATGAATGCCTTGCCCGATCGCGAGTGGTGACGCATCGACCTCGATGTGATCCGGCAGCGCGCCCGGCAAACACTCGACGTGCAATTCCCGCGTATTGTAGTGCAGGATGCCTCCCTCTTTGACACCGGCCGGCGTGCCGCCGATCACATGAACCGGCACTTTTACACGAATCGGCTTGTCCATAGAAATTTCGAAGAGGTCCGCGTGCAGCACATGTCCTTCGACGGGATCCACCTGGAAATCACGCAGGAGGGCCGTCCGTTTAGGCTTGGCTTTGGCACCATTGACCGTCAATGTGATTAAAGCCGTGCTTCCAGCTTGTAACTTCAATATCTTGGTCAGTGGTTCAGGTTCGATGGTGAGTAGCAAACATTCACCCTGACCGTACAGCACGCCGGGGACCTTCCCGCTCCGGCGAAGTTGACGTGCCGCGCCTTTTCCGGATTTTTCTCTGACTGTCACCGCCAAATCGAATTTCATGATATTCCTCGCTCTCCTCTCAAGATCTGTGCGCTAGGCAAACAGCGAGCTGACCGATTCGTCCGCATGAATGCGTCTGATGGCCTCGCCGAGCAGCGGCGCTACCGACAATAGATGAATTTTTGGGCAGACCCGCTGCTTGTCCTGTAACGGGATCGTGTTGGTAATGATGACTTGGGTGACGCACGACTGCTGGAGCCGCTCGAGTGCAGGTCCCGAGAGCACGGCATGGGTGCAGGCGGTCCACACTTCGCGTGCGCCTTTATCCGCGCATGCCTGCGCGCCCTGGACGATCGTTCCCGCGGTGTCGATCATGTCATCCAACAGAAGCGCACTCTTTCCTTTGATGTCACCGATGATATTCATGATCTGCGTCTGGTTTGGACCTTCCCGGCGCTTGTCGATGATGGCCAAACTTGCCTGCAGCCGCTTCGCAAAGGCTCGGGCCCGTTCCACGCCTCCTGCGTCCGGCGACACAATAACCAGATCGCCCACTTTCTTTTTGGTAATGTAATCAAGGAGCACAGGCAACGCATACAGATGGTCCACTGGGACGTTGAAAAACCCTTGGATTTGTCCCGCATGCAGATCCATGGTCAGGACCCTGTCTGCGCCTGCGGTCGTGATGAGATCTGCGACCAGTTTCGCCGTGATGGGCACCCGCGGCTGGTCCTTCCGATCCTGCCTGGCATACCCAAAATAGGGCATCACGGCCGTAATGCGATACGCCGAGGAGCGCTTTAAGGCGTCGATGATGATGAGCAACTCCATCAGGGAATCGTTCACCGGGCTGCACGTGGATTGCACGACGTAGACGTCCGCTCCACGCACATTTTCTTCAATCTTGATACGAATTTCGCCGTCACTGAACGACGAGACCGTCGCTTCGCCGAGTTTCACGCCGAGATAGGCGCAGATCTCATGAGCCAGGGCGAGATTCGCGTTCCCAGAGAAAATCATCAATTCTCTGCTCATCGATCCCTCGATTAACTCCCGTGTCTAGAACAGAATGTGCTGCTCGTACGTGGTTCGTCTCGACGGCGGGCGTTCGGTGGGCGCAGTCTCGAACCCGCCACCCTCATTCGCTGCGCGCTGTTGAGGAAGCCAACTAAGGGACTGAACTGTAACGGAATTCTGGGAGGATTGTCAACCGAGAGTCGGCCTCGCCGGCAATGATTGCGAGACCCGTAACGGTCCCAAACATGTAGGTACGACAAAGACTTTCAGCTCCGGATTCTCCTTCAGCTGGGCCCCCGCGAGGCGTGCCGCAGATTCCTCGTTGAAGAAGCCGAAGACCGTCGCGCCGCTGCCCGACATCAGGGCAAATTGGGCGCCCAGATCAAGCAGGGTGCGCTTGATCTCTCGAAGAAGCGGATGTTTCGCAAACACCGGGATTTCGAAATCATTTTCCGCGGCAGCTGTCAGTTGATCCCATGTGAGCTGGTCCCGCCGGTCGATCTCTGCATGCTCAGCCGACAGAGGGCGTACGCCGGTTCGAGTGGATGCCAGTTCGTGATACGCCCATTTCGTCTCGACCCCGAACGAGGGCTTGATCAGGACGATCCAACGCCTGTCTTCAATGATCACCGGTCTCACCGTCTCTCCGCGGCCCGACACGATCGCGGAGGGGGCAAACAGGAAGAATGCCACATCGCTACCCAGCGCCTGACCGATTTCCGCCATCTCGGTGATCGACCATTTCATCTGCAGTAGCTGATTGAGACCCATGATGGTCGCCGCTGCGTCGCTGCTCCCTCCGCCGAGTCCGGCCCCCATCGGGATCCGCTTACAAAGCTCGACCTCAATCCCGACGGGCAACCCAGCGTGATCGAGCACCGCTGAGGCCGCCTTCCAGACAAGATTGGTATGATCGTCAGGCACCCCTTCCGTCCCGCATGTCAGCTTGATTCCACGCCCTGAGGATGTCACACGTATCGTCACATCATCTTCGAGCGCAACCGTGTGCATGATAGACCAGAGGTTATGATAGCCGTCAGAGCGCCGATTCAAAATGCGTAGAATCAGATTGACCTTGGCGGGAGCGTGAACCGTGATGGAAGCGTCGGGCGGGAGGAAGGCTGGCTGACCCTTAGTCACGGCCTCCTTTTATAGCATACTTCTCCAACCGGTACCGGAATGATCGCGTGTTGAGTCGGAGAAGGCGGGCGGCTTTTTTCTTCACCCATTTCGAGCGTTCCAAAGCCCTCATCAACAGATCCTTCTCGATGCCGTTGATGAGGCCTTCGAGATCGAGCCCCTCTTCCGGAAGATCCGTCGGCACGCCTTGAGACTGTTGAGGGGTGACCGCATGATGCAGCCACCCACGGATGTCCATGTCGTTTACCGTGGCGCCCGTTGAAAACGCCACGACCCGTTCAATCAAATTTTCCAGCTCACGCACGTTGCCCCGCCATTCATGCCCCAAGAGCACATGCATCGCTTCCGGCGTCAGGATGGGGGCGGGCCTTCCGCTCTCCTGGGCAAATTTCTCCAGGAAATGCGCGACCAGCAAAGGGATATCCCCCGCCCGAAGTCGAAGCGGTGGGAGACGGATGGGGATGACGTCAAGGCGATAATAGAGATCTTCTCTGAACGATCCGTCCGCGACGGCTTTTTCCAAATCGCGGTTGGTCGCCGCGATCACGCGCACATCAACCTTCACGTCTTGGTTGCCGCCGACGCGGCGGAATTCTCGCTCCTGAATAACCCGCAAGAGTTTGACTTGAATGGCGGGGGTCGTGTCGCCGATTTCGTCCAGAAAAATCGTCCCGCCGTTGGCGATCTCGAACAAGCCCGCCTTGTTGGCGACGGCCCCGGTGAAGGAGCCTTTCATATGGCCGAAGAGTTCGCTCTCGAGCAAGGTTTCTGGCACGGCGCTGCAGTTGACCGCGACGAAGGGCATAGGGCTGCGGGCGCTGTTGTAATGGATCGCGCGGGCGACCAATTCTTTCCCCGTGCCGCTTTCTCCACAAATCAGCACGTTGCTTTTTGAATCAGCCACCTTGCGAACGACGTCGAACACCTTTTGCATGGCTTCGCTCTGCCCAACGATCTGCGAGAACGATGACTGGCTGGCGATTTCCCGCTTGAGCAGCATGTTTTCGGTCGACAGCCGACGTTTCTCGAGGGCATTGCGGATGATGAGTTGGACTTCGTCCACCTGAAACGGCTTGGTGAGGTAGTCGTAGGCGCCTTGCTTCATGGCTTCGACGGCCGAATCCGCGGTCCCAAAGGCGGTCACGACCAGGACGACCGTATCCGGCGACGACGATTTCACGGCCTTGAGCACGTCCATCCCGTCGGCTTTGGGCATGCGGAGATCGGTGATGACGAGGTCGTAAATTTCTCGATTGACCTGTCCGATGGCCTGTTCACCATCGGAAGCTTCCGTCACTTCATAGCCCGCCCGCTTGAGCATGATGCTCATCACCTCGCGCAGGCTTTTCTCGTCATCGACGACTAGGATCTTTTCCACGGTGTCCGTCCCTCATGCCACAACCGCACGCCATCGCCCCCGGAACGGGGGAGACAGACCACGAAGCGGGTGCCCTGCTTTGGCTGGCTTTCCACTTTGATCCACCCGCCGTGGAGATCCACGATGCGGTGCACGGCCGCAAGTCCCAACCCCGAACCTTCGCTTTTTGTCGTGAAGAATGGCAGAAAAATTTTGTCCAGATTCGCCGGGGCGATGCCTTCCCCCGTATCTTGGAAGGCGATTTCAACGACGTCGCCTTTGCGTCCCGCGGCATCGACGTGACGGCATCCGGTCGTGATGGTCAGTTGTCCCCCGTCCGGCATGGCATCGAACGCATTCGTCGCGAGGTTCCAAAACACTTGCCTCATCTGATTTTGATCGACTTGAGCCAAGAGGGAACCACCCGCCAATGACGTTGCAATCGTGATCTGTTTCCTCTTCCGCGCTTCATGTTGTACTAGATCCATCGTCTCGGCAAGAATTTTGTCTATATTGTGCTCCGCCAAGTCGAGCGCCGGCGGCCTGGCGTACTGGAGGAATTCGGTGATGATGGCGTCGAGTCTGGTGGCTTCCCGGATCGCAATGTCCATCAGTCGCCGATCGGTCGCATCGGCGACCACTTCCCGGCGCAACATCTGCATCGCGCCAGCCAGCGCTCCCAGGGGATTTCGGATTTCGTGGGCCATCCCGGCCGACATTTCGCCAAGGTTCGCCAGCCATTCCCTGCGGCGCATTTCTTCTTCGAGATCCCTAATCTGGGTTAGGTCCTTGAATACCCCCACCAACCCATGCTGCTCCCCCGGTTCGTAAAGCGGCGAGACCGTCATGCCAAGCACGAGCCGATTTCCATTGGCTCCTTTGCAGTCCACCTCAAACCGCGTCATTGCAGGCACTGCACCGGACGGTCCGTCATCGGAAGACTGGTTCGGATGCCAGTTGAAGATCTCGCGCCATGATCGTCCGAGAACTTGTCTCACCACATAGCCCGTCACTTCCTGAGCGGCAGGATTGAACGAGGTGATGGCTCCGCTGCTATCGGCTGTGAAGACTCCACTACTGATGCTCCTCACAATATTTTCGTGGAAGGCTTGAAGTCTGGTCAGGCCCTGTTCCTTTTCACGCAAGGATTGATCGGCCTGATAGAGCTGGTCCGCAAGGGTCCCGCTCAACAAGCCGACCACGAGAAGCGCCAGGGCATAGACGCCGAAGGTTTGGAATGTCGCTGCGGGACTGACATGGTTCATCAGGCCGGACCAGCCGGGGGCCAGCCCGTACAGCTGAGCGTTCGTGACGAGGCCGAAGACAATAATGCACGTACAGGCGGCAAAAAGCCCGACGCGACGCTGTGGGATGAGACTGGCGACCGCCACGGTGATGACATAGAGCACCGCAAATGGGCTTTCTACGCCACCGGTGCGCGCGACCAAAACCGTTTCCAGCAGAAAATCGATGCCTACCTGAGTCCAAAAAAATGCCGTGAGCGCAGAAGAGGTTTTGAGCATGGGCAGGAGGAGCGCAGACGGAATCGTGAGGGCGTAGGTCAGGACGATTAGGGCGTAAAAGGTGTCCGCACGCGCACCCGCCGCTTCGAAGACGAGAGACACGCCGAGCATCAGGGTGACAAACGTCGCCCGCAGCCCCATCAACCAATGAAGCCTCGCGCGCAAGACATCCATGAGTGGTCGCGTTAAAAGATGCCCGCCCATAGCGGGCGGGTCTTGAAGGAGCCCCGGGATAGCCAACGCAACTGTTTAGCCAATTGCGGATGCCATCTTGAAAATGGGCAGATACATAGCGATGACAATGAAACCGATCACCACGCCCAAAAACACCATCATCATTGGTTCGAGCAGCGACGTGAGCGACGCCACCGCCTGGTCAACCTCGTCTTCGTAGAAGTCGGCGATCTTTCCCAACATGGCATCCAAGGCGCCTGTCGATTCGCCGACGGCGATCATGTGGGTGACCATCTTGGGAAACACCTGACTGGCAGTCAGTGGATCGGCGATGGTTTTCCCGCCGCTGATACTGATGCGTGCGTTCAACAGAGCTTCTTCGATGACTTTGTTACCGGCCGTCTTGGCGCAGATTGACAAGCCGTCCAAGAGCGGCACACCGCTCGACAGCAGCGTCCCCAGGGTGCGCGTAAATTTCGCGACGGACGCCTTGCGAATGAGATCGCCGAAAACGGGAGTTTTGAGCAGAAACTTGTCGATGGCCATTCTCCCTTTGGGAGTCGCATAGTATTTTTTGACTCCCATGACCGCGGCGACGATCAGGCCGACTCCGATGTACCAATACGATTGGAACGCATTGCTGATATCGATGACAAGTTGCGTGGGACCGGGCAAGCCGACTTTTCCTCCCGAGAGTTCATCGAACATCTTGGCGAAAATCGGAATGACAAAGATCATCAGCACCGTGATCACGATCCCTGCGACGCCAAGGATCGCGGAAGGGTAAATCATGGCGGATTTAATCTGTCCCTTCAGCTTCATCGCTTTCTCAATATGCTTGGCGAGACGGGTGAGAATGGTATCGAGGAGACCGCCGACCTCGCCGGCATGGACCATGTTGACATACAGGTCGTCGAAGACTTTGGGATGCTTCCGCAGCGCATCTGAAAAGGTTGAGCCCGCTTCCACCTGTCCCCGCACGTCGCCGACCGTCTCTCGTAGCACCTTGTTTTCGGATTGCGTGGAAAGGATTTCGAGGCATTGGACGAGGGGAAGCCCGGCGTTGATCATCGTGCCGAACTGTCTGGTGAAGACGACAAGGTCCTTGTCAGTCAGTCCTGAGCCGAAACTGAGTTTCAGGCCGCCCCCGGCTTTTTCCTCAAGACTGGTGACGACGACGCTCTGCTTGCGAAGCTGGTCGACAGCCTCGTCTTTACTCTTGGCGGTCAGTTCGCCTTTTTTGACGGCTCCGGATCGCGTCCGCCCGACATACGCAAATGTCGCCATAAGTCCCTCTCATCCCTTGAGACGTGCTCAACGGCCTGTTTTTTCGGCGAAAATACCTACGTGGCGAGTCTACGGGCGACCCCAAAATCTGTCAAACAAATGCACAATTGATGCGGAGCGAGACAGGCAGGCTAAACGGAGGACGCCTTCTTAAGTCAGGACGGAGACGATCCAACGGACCGATAGCCGCGATAGAGGTAAAAGCAGCCTGACGAAACCGTAAATGCGACCATGCCGATCAACAGCGGATTGAGCAGCGACAGGTCCATCTGGCGGGAACTCAGCAAGATGACCAGCAGCACATAAGAAAGCTGCAGAAACGTGGCTCCTTTGCCGAGGAACGTGGGGGTGATGTCAATATTCGATTCGGTGAACTGCGCAACAGCGGTGCCTAAGAGCAGCATGGCATCACGACTGACGACGACGATCGTGACCCAGGAAGGAATGAGATGAATGCTCGACAGCGTGATGAACCCCGACGTCAGCAGGAGTTTGTCCGCCAAGGGGTCCAGAAAGGCACCCAACCGTGTTCGTTGATTGGCGGCTCGCGCAATCGTTCCGTCCAAGGCGTCGGTGATGCCGGCCAACAGCAGCACCCCCATTGCCGCATCAAACCGTTCATACACCAATAACCCGACGTAGACCGGAATCAATAAAATGCGAAGGATGGTGAGGCTGTTGGGGATATTCATGCCGTCTTGAACGACGAGGACGGAATGATAGGCGGGCAACGCAATGAAGTCAACGGCTTGCAGTCAGCTTCGGATGCCCCTATACTGCAGTCTCCGCGCAACAACGGAGGCGATATGAATGTGTTGGCGTCGCTGTTCAAGCGAGACGGACTCATCGAAAAACATCAACTAGAGGGAGTCGACCCGAGCGACCGCTATTTCAACCGGGCAGTCCTCGTCAATCGCACGTCGTCGGGATATGCGGCCAAAGCTATGTACGAGGCCTTGACTGTAGAAGGCCAATCCCATCCAACCATTGCGGCCGCGGTGACCGAGCTGGTTCAGAAGCTTCAGGCGTTCGGCTTCAGCCGGCTCAGAACGAGAGCCAATTTCAAAGGCGCCAAGTATCTCGCCGAAAAAGAAACCTGGATCGACTATCCTGACCGAGCCTAACCTTACGCCCGTGCCAATTCCCGATACGCAAGATTGTGGATCATCGGTCTGAAAGCGCGTATCGCGTCATTGTTTCGGCTCGGATGGACACGGTTTGTAAGCAACACGACTTCCAGCTTCTGCCGGGGATCAATCCAGAGGGACGTGCCGGTAAATCCCAGATGACCGAACGATTCCGGAGAAAAATGCGACCCGGAGGAAGAGGGGGCAGTCGGCGTATCCCACCCGAGAGCCCAGCTCGATTTGGCCGGCAGCGACTGCTTCCGGGTGAACTCTTGGACAAGATGCCGGTTAAGCAGCGGGCGGCCGCGATGAGAAACCCCAAGCCACGCGCCCGAGAGTGTCAGGACGCTGTGTGCGGTGCCGAATAGGCCGGCGTGGCCGGCGACGCCGCCCATGGCTGCGGCATTCTCGTCATGCACTTCTCCTTTCAACTGGCGCTTTCTCCAGTCATCCCATTCGGTTGGTGCAATTGACGCGCCCATGAGCGCGTCTCGGAATCGGGGTGTTGCGGCAGCACGATTGAAGCAGAGCGGTTGTGCGCCAAGTGGTTGAGCCACAGCCTCATTGAAGTACTCATCCAGCAACAGCCCGCTCACTCGCTCCACCGCAACACCGAGCAGGATAAATCCCAAGTCGCTGTACAGACTTTGCTCCCCGATGGCTGACAGAAGCGATTCCTCCCTGATGAGGCGCAACACCGCCTGACGGACAGCATCCGGCTCCGCCCGTCCCCACGCCAGCCCTTCAGCGTCCAGCCGTTCATACAGAGGACGCCACCCTGGCAACCCTGCACGGTGGGCGAGGAGGTCGCGTAGCGTTGCCGTTCCGATGGGGGCCCCTTTTAACTCGACCAAAACACTTCCGACGGCGGCATCGATCTCGAGTTTTCCCGCTTGGACCAATAACAGCACGCACGTTGCTGTGGCGAGCGGCTTCGTCAACGAAGCCAAATCATAGACGGTGGAGTTCGTAACGGATTCAGCACCAGGATCTGCAGACAGGCGTCCGGCAACCGCGAGTACCTTCAGCTCGCCGTCCGAACGCGCCGCCAACACTCCACCGGGGAAGACACCGTCCTTTACGGCTTGATCCATGGCGGTTTGAATGATGCTGCTGTTCATCATCGGGGGGTGATGCGGCATGCGTGAGGCAGACCGGCCGGCGGCGGCGGTAAGGATGCATTGGGCCAGGCAGAGGCAAAGAGCCGAATGGAAGGCAGGATCTGAAGAGCACGACTGCTCAGGGGACGCACCGGCATATCTCTACAATGCCGGGCTCGACTCTCCTTCCAGCTTATGCTCGGCATGTGTCGAACCATCGTGGAAAGCCTCTTGCTCTTCGACTTCTAGCATGCGCTCGAACGTCCGCAGGGTCGCCCGCAACCGCTCCACCATCAACAATCGCTGTTTTTGGAGCCCCGAGAGGTCGCGTTGAGTATTGGAGAGCTCCACACGCGCTTGACGGATCATTTCCCCCGCCTTGAGTTCGGCTTCTTTGATGATGAGGTCGGATTCACGTTGAGCGCTGCGCTTCACGTCCTCCGCGAGCGACTGAGCCGACACGAGTGTATTGGAGAGCGTCATCTCGGTGCGCTTCAATTCGGCCAATTGTTGTTCGAGAAAGACGATTTTTTCGCGCTGGACCGCACTCTCGCGGTTCAATTCTTCGACCGTCTCAGCGATTTCCTCCAGAAAACGATTGACCTCTTCCTTGTCGTAACCCCGAAAGCTCGTCTTAAAGACCATTTGTTGAATATCGAGCGGTGTGATTTTCATGGCGCCCCCCTTCACATCAATTCATCTGATGCGCAAAATCGCTCAGCGTTTTGACCACGGCAATTTGCAAGAAACTGATGATGAGAATGGCAATGATCGGTGAGAGGTCGATACCCATTTTCCATCCAATCCAACGGCGAATCGGTGAGAGCACGGGCTCTGTGACTCGCTCCAGAAACTGCACAATTGGATTCCATGGATCGGGATTGACCCATGAGATCAACGCCCTGGCGATAATGACCCACATGTACAGCCAGAGAACCGTATCAAGCACTGTCGCCAAGCCCTGCAGGACATTGCTCATGACAAACATCAGCGTGCGAGCTCCTGTGAACGCTTGGTGGCCGCCTCGACAGCCCCCATCAGTGTAGCACGGAACCGGCCCTCT
>Ga0207662_10001633_pt1 | contig 10970 bp, 11 predicted proteins | sample KBSS33LmetaG_FD_184338 | JGI IMG/M metagenome (GOLD analysis project Ga0207662, IMG submission 184338) | Switchgrass rhizosphere microbial communities from Kellogg Biological Station, Michigan, USA - KBS S3-3L metaG (SPAdes) (version 2) | ecosystem: Host-associated > Plants > Roots >... | reverse complement strand
CCAAGGCACCCCGCGCCCGATCGCACCTTTCACACAGCACGCTCCCGCAACATCACGCACTCCCGTACCAGCGCCGTGATGCCCTTTTCATGATCCCGAAGGATCTGGTACTCGTAGCCGTACCAGATCCTTCGGGATCATGGGAATGTCAGTGTCGCGCGCCACTATTCGAGCATGGGTTACGACATTCCCGCCGCAATGGCTGAGATAGCACAGTGGCAATCAGGCGTCGTGTCACGACAGCAACTGCTCGAGGCAGGGTTAAGCGCTCAATTGATCAAAAGACGCCTGGAACGCGGGCGCTGGCAGCAGATGCACTGGGGTGTGTACGCGGCCTTCACCGGGCCGCCTCCGCGCACGGCCTGGCTCTGGGCGGCGGTGCTCCGCGCTGGCCCGGGCGCGGTGCTCAGCCATCTCACCGCGGCCGAGCTGCACGGGCTCCTCGACACCCCGGCCGAACTCATCTTCGTGACCGTCCCCTCCACCCGGCGGATCAGCGCACCGGGGCTCGTGGTCCGGACCTCCGAGCGCATATCCGGAGCCACCCAGCCCGGCCGCCAGCCGCCGCGGACAAGCGTGGAGGAGACCGTGCTCGACCTGGCCCAGCTCGCCTGGACCTTCGACGACGCCTGCGGCTGGCTGACCCAGGCCTGCGGCCGCCGGCTGACCACCGCGGCCAAGCTGGAGCGGGCGCAGCAGCTGCGCAAGAAAATACGCTGGCGGCACGAGCTCGAAGACGTCCTCAAAGCCGCCGCCGACGGCATCCACTCGGCGCTCGAGTACCGCTACCTGCGCGACGTGGAACGGGCGCACGGCCTGCCCCGGTCCAGGCACCAGGTGCGCGTGGTCATCGAGGGCAAGGCCGTCTACCGCGACGCCTACTACGAGAAGTTCAAGCTGGCCACCGAGCTCGACGGCAAGCTCGCGCATCCGGACCAGGAGCGCTGGCGTGACAACCACCGCGACAATCAGGCGGGCGCGCACGGCATCCTGACCACTCGCTACGGCTGGCGCGACGTCTACGGCCACCCTTGTGAGACCGCCCTGCTCCAGGCCCGGATCCTGCGGAAGCGCGGCTGGACTGGCAAGCCCCGGCCGTGCTCGCCAGCCTGCCCCGTGCGGCGGGCGTAACCGCGGCGATCGATTTGCGGAGTTTACGCCGATCGCGTCAACCACCACGGGAGGTCCCGCGTCTCACCTAATGAGGCTCGGCGAAAGCGGGACGCCGAGCCTCGTTTTCTGCCCGGAAACCCCGGAAAACGCCGGAAAACGCCGGAAGGCCCCCGGAAACCCTCGGTACGACATCATCGACTGATGGACGACATCGACGCGCGCATCGTCGCCTTCCTGGTCCGGGACGCCCGGGCCAGCTACGCCCTCATCGGCGGCGAGGTCGGCCTGTCCGCGCCGGCGGTCAAGCGCCGGGTGGACCGGCTCCGGGCCGCGGGTGCGATCACCGGCTTCTCGGCCCGGGTCGACCCGGCCGCGATGGGCTGGACCACCGAGGCGTACGTGGAGCTGTACTGCGGCGGCCGGACCTCGCCCGAGGAGATCGGCGTGGCGGTCCGCCGGTACCCCGAGGTGGTGGACGCGTGCACGATCACCGGGGAGGCGGACGCCCTGGTTCACATCAGGGCCACCGACGTGAGGCACTTCGAGGACGTCATGGAGCGCATCCGGGCCGAATCCTTCGTGGTCAGGACCAAGAGCGTGATCGTCCTGTCGCGGCTGGTCGACCGGGCCGACGCGCTGGCCCCGATGCCCTGAAGTTGCGCCGAATCCGGCATATGGCCAGCCGCTGACCAGCTAAAGTCGTCCACATGTCGGAGTTTGAGCAAGATCCGAGCGCGAGCACCGGACGGTTCCGGGCCTTCGTCGAGCGCGGCGACCAAGACACCTCGCGGGCCCGGCGCTCGCCGGTGTCTCCCCCCATGATGATCGCCGGGGTGGTGGTGGTGATCGCGGTCATCGTCGCCATCGTCATCGCCGTGGTCTAGCGCGCCGCGGCGCCCCGGGACCCCTGAAGCGCCCTAACCTGGAACGATGAGTGTTACCGCCACGTCGCGGGTCGCGACGGAACGCGGCGAGCGCTACCGCAAGCAGCTCGCCAGCCATTTCGGCAACAAGATCGAGGTCGTCGAGGAGCCCGCGGGTACGGTGCTCCGCTGGGGGTTCGGCGGCAGCATGATGCTCGACTCAGCCGAGTCGGCGCCGCAGGACCGCCGCGGTGGCCGCGAACAGCAGCCCTTCGGTTATTCAGCTCTGGTCGACCGGGTGGCTGGTGGCGAGCGCGGCGCCGACCTGGTCGGCCAGCGCGACCGCCAGCAGCCGCTGCTCTAGCGTGGTCCGCGCGCCGGGCACCGGGGTCATCAGGAACCGGCCCTGGAACACGCCGCCGCTTTCCACCAGCAACTCGGTGTCGGAGCCGACGGGGAAGCCCTCGGTGTCCACGTCCCAGGCCCGCTGCCCGATGGTGACCGAACCGTCGTGCCGCAATCGCGCGGGCCGGCCGATCCCGGCGACTCCGCGCTGGAAGCTGCACGACCGCAGCGAGAGCAACTGAGTGAGCTGCCTGGTCACCTGCTCGATCAGCGCCGACGCCGAGCCTCCGGCCGCCACCGCCTGCGCGGCGCTGTTGATTCCGTCGAGATAGCCCGCCCGCCTGCTCGCGGTCAGGCGCTGGCGGCGTCCCCAGACGGCTATCTCTGTGACCGCGATACCGATGACCAGCAGCAGCACGGTCGTCTCGATGTCGGTCCGACGGGTGATGGAAAAGGTCTCATAGGGCTGGGTGAGGAAGAAGTCGAACCACACCGCCACCGACAGCGCCGCCAGGATCCCGGCCAGCCGGTACCCGTTCGCGGCCACCGCGACCACGACCAGGATCATGGCCAGCGCCGCGTCGGTGTTCGGGATGCTGGACCGGAACGGCACGAGGATCGCCGCTACCGCCAGGGGCACCACGATTGCGGCCAGCACCGCCAGCCGGTCCCGGCTCAGGCGACGAATCATGTGAGGCACCTCCTCGTCGCGCTCGTCAAGGACGCGCCGACCAGGCTTCCCGGCTCACCTGGTTACGAGGATAGACGTGCCTGCTCCGGCCGCCAAGCGCCCGCCTGCTCCCGCTGCTATGCGCTTAGATGACGATTTGGCTCGCGAGGGTCGGGACGGTGAGCAGCGGATGGCAAGATGACTGGCATGAGAAACGTCGCGGTCGTGGCTAGCGCTGGTGATGCGTGTGAACGCTGACCAGCCGGTGGCTGTGGTGACTGGCGGCAACCGCGGCGTGGGCCGTGAAGTGTGCCGGCAGCTGGCCCTGCTCGGCTTTTCGGTCGTGCTCGGCTCCCGGGACCTGCGCCGGGGGGAGCTGGCCGCCAAGGAACTCGATCCCGAGGGGATGCGGATCGTCGCCTGCCAGCTCGAGGTGGACAACTCGGTCAGCGTCGCCGGCATGGCCGAGTGGGTGAAGAACCGGTTCGGCCGCACCGACGTGCTCGTGAACAACGCGTCGACCATGTACGACCGGTGGGCCACGGCGAGCAACGCGGACCTGGGCGCGGTAGCCGAGGCGGTCGACGTCAACCTGTTCGGGCCCTGGCGGGTGATCGACGCGCTGCTGCCGATGCTGCGCTCCAGCACGCGGCCCAGGATCGTCAACGTGAGCAGTGAGGGCGGCTCGATCTCGGTGATGACCGGCGGATCGCCCGCGTACAGCGTGTCCAAGGCCGCGCTCAACGCGCTCACCCGGCTGCTCGCCGCGGAACTGGCCCGGGACGGCATCCTGGTCAACGCGGTCTGCCCGGGCTGGCCCGCCAGCGAGAACCATCCCGACGGCCGCTCGATCACCCAGGCCGCGGCCAGCGTCATCTGGGCGGTCACCATCCCCAACGGCGGCCCGACCGGCACCCTCACCCGGGACGGCCAGCCCTACCCCTGGTAGCGGAACCTCAGCTAGGTTCCGGGTACGGGTCCGGCTGGTAGCGGTAGCCCATGCCGGGCTCGGTGATCAGCCAGCGCGGCCGGGCCGGATCCGGCTCGAGCTTGCGCCGCAGCTGAGCCATGTACAGCCGCAGGTTGCCGGTGGCGTCGGCGTAGCCGGGCCCCCACACCTCGGTCAGCAGCTGGTTCCGGCTGAGCAGCTTGCCGGGGTTCCTCAGCAGCACCTCGAGCAGGTGCCATTCGGTCGGCGTCAGCCGGATACCCTCAACCGGAGCCTCACCCGCCGGGTCGGGGCCGGCCGGCACCGGAGTCTGCCGGACGACCCGCTTGGCGGCCAGGTCGACAACCAGCTCGCCGAGCCGGATCCGGGGGAGGTCCTCGGGGACACCGGTGCGCCGGACCGCGGCCCGCATCCGGGCGAGCAGTTCCTCGACCCCGAACGGCTTGGTCACGTAGTCATCCGCGCCGGCGTCGAGCGCTTCCACCTTGTCCAGGCTGTCGGCTCGCCCGGACAGCACGATGATCGGGGCCTTGGTCCAGCCGCGCAGCCCCTGGATCACCTCCACGCCGTCCAGATCGGGCAGGCCGAGGTCGAGGATCACCAGGTCGGGCGGGTACCGTCCGGCGACCTCCAACGCCTCGGCTCCGGTCGCCGCGACGTGCACGTCGTAGTCGCGCACGCGCAGGTTGATCCGCAGCGCCCGCAGGATCTGCGGCTCGTCGTCGACGACCAGCACCCGCGTCATCCTGGCCCCCCGTTGACTTCCTCACGTTCCCGCTGGCCGGGCTCGGGTTCGTAGCCGGGACCAGTGACGGCCGGTACCGACACCGTCATGGTCAGCCCGCCGCCCGGGGTGTCGTCGGCGACCAGGGTGCCGCCCATCGCCTCGGTCAGGCCGAGCGACAGCGCCAGGCCGAGGCCGACCCCGGTGGTGTTGTCGGTATCGCCGAGTCGCTGGAACGGCACGAACATCCGGTCCCTGTTCTTTTCCGGGATGCCCGGGCCGCGATCGACCACGCGCAGCTCAACCCGGTCGCCGAGCGCGCTGGCGGCTAGCAGCGGTGGTTTCCCTGCTGGGGAGTAGCGGAGCGCGTTCTCGATCAAGTTCACGATGACCCGCTCCAGGATGGCCGGGTCCACGTTGATCTCGGGCAGCGACTCCGGGATCTCGACCGTGACGATCCGGGCCGCCGGGTCCAGGTTGTCCAGCGCGCGGGACACGATCTCCTCCAGCCCGGCCGGGCGCGGGAACAGGGACAGCGCCCCGGCCTGCAGCCTGCTCATGTCCAGCAGGTTATCGACCAGATGAGACAGCCGGTCCAGTGATTCGTCCGCGGTCGCGAGCAGCTCGTCGTGGTCCTCGGCGTCCCAGTTCACGTCCGGCGACCGCAGGCTGGTCACCGCCGCCTTGGCCGACGCCAGCGGGGTCCGCAGGTCGTGGCTGACCGCGGCGAGCAGCGCGGTCCGCATCCGGTCCGCGGCCGCGATCGGCTTGGCCGCCTGCGCCTCGGCGGCCAGCCGCTGCTGGTCCAGCGCGACGGCGGCGTAAGAGGCGAACGCGCCGAGTACCCGCCGGTCCGCGGCGGGCAACGGCCTGCCCCGCAGGGCCAGCAGCAGGCTGTTGCCCACCGGCACCTCGACGTCGGCCTCGCCCGGCCAGGTAACGGCCGGTTCACCGCGGCTGGCGACCACGTGCCAGTTGCCCGGCGTTCCCCTGATTCGCTCCGCGGAGGCGTCGGCGGGCGGGTCGCCACTGGGCGACGTGCACTCGAGCAGCGTGACCGAATCCATGCCGAACGCCTCGCGGATCCGGTCCAGCAGCGCGCTCAGCCCCCGCTGGCCACGCACCACACTGCCCGCCGTGGTGGCGAGCAGCTCCGATTCCGCGTTGGCCCGCGCCGCCTGCTTGGTGCGCCTGGCCGCGATGTCCACGACGGAGCTGACCAGGACCGCGACGGCGACGAACACGCCGATCGCGAGCGCGTTGTTCGCCTCCGCGATCGTCCACTGGTGGATCGGCGGGGTGAAGTAGTAGTTCAGCAGCAGCGGTCCCACGATGGCGGCCAGCACGGCGGGCGCGAACCCGCCGACCAGAGCGACCACGACCACCGCGATCAGGTACATCAGCACGTCGCTAGTCAGGTTGAGCTCACCGCGCAAGCTGGCCAGGATCAAGGTCAGCACGGGGAGCAGCGCCGCGGCCAGCACGTACCCGGCCACCTTCCGGCGCCTCGTGATCGCGCCGCGCGGCCGCGGCAGGCCGCGGCCGCGGCCCATCTGCCCGTGGGTCACGATGTGCACGTCGATGTCGCCGGAGCCGCGGATGGTCCGGGCGCTGATGCCCGGTCCGGTGAGCATGGCGGTCAGCCACGACCGACGGCTGGCCCCGAGCACAAGCTGGGTCGCGTTCTCGGCCCGGGCGAAGGTCAGCAGGGCCTCGGAGATGTCGTCGCCGACGACCTGGTGGTAGGTGCCGCCCACCGACTCGACCAGCCGCCGCTGGGCCGCCAGCGCGCCCGGGTCAGCGCCGGTCAGGCCGTCGGACTTGGTCACGTGCACGGCCAGCAGGTCACCGCCCGCTGACCGGGCGGCGATCCGGGCGGCCCGGCGGATCAGGGTCTTGCCCTCCGGCCCGCCGGTCAGCGCGACGACCACGCGCTCCCTGGCCTCCCAGGCGCCCTGGATCTTGTGCTCGACGCGGTACCGCTGCAGGCCCTCGTCCACCTTGTCGGCCAGCCAGAGCAGCGCGAGCTCGCGCAGCGCGGCGAGGTTCCCCGAGCGGAAGTAGTTGGTCAGCGCCGCGTCGATCTTCTCCGGCGGGTAGATGTTGCCGTGCGCCATCCGGCGGCGCAGCGCCTCGGGCGTCATGTCGACCATCTCGACCTGGTCGGCGGCGCGGACGATGGCGTCGGGCACGGTCTCCCGCTGCGGTACCCCGGTGATCTTCTCGACCACGTCGTTGAGGGATTCCAGGTGCTGGATGTTGACCGCGGAAATCACGTCGATCCCGGCGTCGAGCAGTTCCTCCACGTCCTGCCAGCGCTTCTCGTTGCGCGACCCGGGCACGTTAGTGTGCGCGAACTCGTCCACCAGGGCGATCTCGGGGCGCCGGGCGAGCACCGCGTCCAGGTTCATCTCCTCGAACGTGGCCCCGCGGTACTCCAGCGTGTGCCGGGGCACCACCTCCAGGCCGTCCAGCAGCGCGCTGGTCTGCGGTCGCCCGTGCGCCTCGGCGAATCCCACCACGACGTCGGCACCGCGTTCGGCCCGGCGGTGCCCCTCGCCGAGCATGGCGTACGTCTTGCCCACGCCCGCCGCGGATCCCAGGTAGATCCGCAGCCGCCCGCGTTCCGGCCGGGCCGTGGGCCCGCCCGCGCCGTCGTTGTCAGCCATGTTCTTCTTCGCGCACCTCGCCAGCTCGAACTCGCCGCTGACCTCCATTGTGAAGCACGGCTATCAGGTCAGTAATTCCGCATGTCAGGGCGGCCACCCGGGTCCTAACAGGATTCATGCGCCGCTTATCCGCGATTCATGCGCCGGGCCCGGCTAACGGTTCAGTGACGCCTGCGCGGTGAAGAAGGCGCTGGACGGGGGCTGCCACAGGGCCATCACCGCGCCCAGGGCGATCAGCCAGCCGATCAGGGTCAGTACCTTGGCCGGGCCAAGGCCCGCCTGGCTGCTGGTCACCACGCCGAGCACACCCACCGTGTGCACCGCGAACAGCACCGTGCCCGCTACCCGGGCGCCGCTGCTGCCGCGCCGGCAGGCCCGCGCGATGCCGAGCCACAGCGCGATGTCCGCGGCGCACAGCAAGATGGCCAGGGTCGCCGCCCCGGCCAGGCGGTGATCGCCGGACTCGCTCGCCAGCGGGTAGTGCTTCACGATGCTGGCCGAGACCACGATGACGCCGATCGCCCAGATCAGCGCGAAGGTCGCCCCGGCGTACATCAGCCGGACCGCGGTCACCATGCTGGCGGGCAGCGGCACCGTCGCACCGGGCGATCCCGTCCGGTGCGGCTGCGGATAGCCGGCCGGCTGGGACGCCGGGACGCCGTTGCCGGGCTGGTAGCCGCGCGGGTCCGGGTACTGCACGCCCACCGCCTGCGAGCCCGCCACCGCCTGGGCGCCCAGGCTGGCCTGCGCCCCGCCCGGCCCGGAGTACGGCCAGCGCGGCGGAGGTTGCTGCCCGGGAGGCCGGACGGGCCGCAGTGGCGGCTCTCCCGACGGCGCTGGCCGGTCCCGCCCCGGGTCCGACGGCGTGGTCGGCCGGTGCGTGGTCGTGGCCCAGGAGAACCCCTCCGCCGGCTTGCTGCGCGTCTGCTCCTCCAGCCGGGCCTGGTGGGCGCCGATCAGCCGGGCCACCGAGGACGGCCAGAACGCCACCGCGGACGGCCCGGTGGTGTCCATCCCGCCCGCGATCATGCCGGACAGCGCCCGCAGCGTCGGGCGGGCGGCCGGGTCCTTGGCCAGGCAGGCGGCGACCACCTGGCGGAGCCGGGGCGGCACCCCGTCCAGGACAGGGTCGGCGTGCACCACCCGGTACAAGATGGCCGCGGCCGTCCCGGTGCCGAACGGTCCCGTCCCCGTCGCCGCGTAGGCCACCACGCAGCCCAGCGCGAACACGTCGCTCGCGGGCCCCGCGCCCCGGCCCTCGGCCTGCTCCGGCGACATGTAGCCCGGCGTGCCGAACACCACCCCGGCCGCGGTCAGCGAGGTGCCGTCGGCGGCACGCGCGATGCCGAAGTCGATCACCCGCGGCCCGTCGGTGGCCAGCAGCACGTTGGCGGGCTTGAGGTCGCGGTGCACCACACCGCAGGCGTGGACCGCCTGCAGCGCCTCGACCAGCCCGGCCAGCAGCGGCCACAGTGCCTGCTCGGGCAGAGGCCCGTTTTCCCCCACCACCTGATCCAGAGGCGGCCCGGGCACGAACGCGGTGGCCAGCCACGGCGGCCGCTCGTTCAGCCCGCTGGCCACCACCGGCGCGGTGTAGATCCCGCTGACCGCGCGGGCCGCGGCGACCTCCTGGCCGAACCGGCGCAGGAAGTCGGCGTCGCTGGCCAGGTCCGGGTGCACGACCTTGATCGCCACCGCCCGCCCGGCCGGGGAGAGCCCGAGGTAGACCCGGCCCATGCCGCCCGCGCCGAGCCGCGCGCGCAACCGGTACTCGCCGATCACGCGCGGATCGTCCGCGGCCAGTGGCTTCATCAGCTCCCCAGGGTAAGGTCCCGCGCTCACATTCTGCGCTATACCTGGCGAAGCGTGCATGGCCGATGACCGGGAAAGTCGCGGTCACGGTTGGTAGCGGTACCCCATCCCCGGTTCGGTGAGCAGGTGCCGCGGGCGCGCCGGGTTGTCCTCCAGCTTGCGCCGCAGCCGCGCCATGTGGAACCGGAGGTAGTTGGTGCGCTGGCCGAACCCCGGGCCCCACACCGCGGTCAGCAGCTGCGCCGACCCGACCAGCTGGCCCGGTCGGCGCAGCAGGACCTCCAGGATCCGCCATTCGGTCGGGGTGAGCCGGAGGGTGTCCCTCGCGTCGTCGCTGGCCGCCCGCCGGACCTGGTGCGCGGCCACGTCGACCAGCCACCGGCCGATCGTGGCCTGGCGGATCCGGCCCGGGCCGCTCTCGCCGTCGTCGCGGCGCAGCACGGCGCGCAGCCGGGCCAGCAGCTCGGCCATGGCGAACGGCTTGGTCACGTAGTCGTCCGCGCCCACGTCCAGCGCGCCGATCTTGTCCCCCGGGCTGGTCCGCCCGGACAGCACGATGATCGGCGCGTGGTACCACTCGCGCAGCGCCACGATCACCTCGGTGCCGTCGATGTCGGGCAGGCCGAGGTCGAGGATGATCGCGTCCGGCGGGTGGCTCGCGGCCACCGCCAGCGCCTCCCGGCCGGTGCCCGCGGTCCGCACGTCGTACTGCCGGGCGCGCAGGTTGATCCGCAGCGCGCGGACCAGCTCGGGCTCGTCCTCGACGATGAGGATGCCGGCGCCCCCAGGCCCCGGCCGGGGAGGGTCCGGCCGGGGTGCTGGGGTAGCGGACTCCATCCGGGCGGCCTCAGCCGCCGGACTTCGCCGACAGCTGGTCGAGCGCGATGTTCAGCTTGAGCACGTTGACCGCTGGCTCGCCCAGGAAGCCGAACGTCCGGCCCTGGGTGTACTTGTCCACCAGCGTCTTGACCTCGGAGGTCGGCAGGTTCCGGGCCTGGGCCACGCGGTTGACCTGGATGGCCGCATTCTGCGGCGAGATGCCCGGGTCCAGACCCGAACCCGACGCGGTCACGGCGTCCGCCGGGATCTCCGAGACCGGCACGTGGTCGAACGACGCGATGGCCTGCTGCCGCTCCTTGATCAGCTTGATCTGGTCCGGGTTGTTCGGGCCGAGGTTGGACGCCGCGGAGAACAGCGGGTTGCAGCCGTAGTCCGTCTTGGACGTGGCGTCGACCGCGTTCGACGGCCGCGGCTGGAAGTACTTCGGCAGCGGGTTGCCCTTGGCGTCCACGAACTCCTGGCAGAGCAGCGCCGAGCCGACCGTGCGGCCGTTGTAGCTGACCATCGAGCCGTTGGCGTGGTTGGGGGCGACCAGCTGCGCGACGCCGACCATGACGGCGGGGTAGATGAGCCCGCACAGCACGGTGAACACCAGCAGGGCGCGGAACGCCGCGATGTGCTGTCTGACGAAAACGGGAAGGCGATTCATGTCGCGGTCACCCACTGAATCCTGGAATGTTCATGATGATGAGGTCGATGAGCTTGATCCCGATGAACGGGATGATCAGGCCGCCGATGCCGTAGATCCACAGGTTCCTGCGGAGCAGCGACTGCGCGGAGGCCGGCCGGTAGCGGACGCCGCGCAGCGCCAGCGGGATCAGCGCGACGATGATCAGTGCGTTGAAGATGATCGCCGAGGTGATCGCCGACTCCGGGCTGGCCAGGTGCAGGATGTTGAGCTTCTGCAGGGCCGGGAAGGCCACCGAGAACATGGCCGGCAGCATCGCGAAGTACTTCGCGACGTCGTTGGCGATGGAGAAGGTGG
>Ga0207662_10001632_pt1 | contig 10973 bp, 10 predicted proteins | sample KBSS33LmetaG_FD_184338 | JGI IMG/M metagenome (GOLD analysis project Ga0207662, IMG submission 184338) | Switchgrass rhizosphere microbial communities from Kellogg Biological Station, Michigan, USA - KBS S3-3L metaG (SPAdes) (version 2) | ecosystem: Host-associated > Plants > Roots >... | reverse complement strand
TCGGTTGTGTATCCGAATGACTACTCAGTGTTGGAGGTAGAGCTCATTGGTAAGGACTTAGCGGGGATCAGGGGCGTTGACGAAACTATTTACCTGTCAGCTCTGGCTCTGTAAAAGCAAGGGTGGGCGCCACGCGCCGCGAAAGGGTTCCTTCTGCCTTCCAAATTCTGATCCTACCGCTCGCTATCCGCCCGGGCGCGTCTTCCTCGCCTCACCCCTTTTGGGGAATTGTTGTCATTGGGGCGATTGCCTATCCTCTGGTAACAGCCTGAGACACGCATGACATCCATTAGACGATACCTGACGATATCGTTATCCGGGCAGCTGGCACTGACTTTCCTATTGGTGCTCGGTATACCCAACATAGCCGTTTCCGGTCCAGATGGTCAGATCGTTGACGAACTAATCGAGTTGTCTGGACTCAAGCAGCAAATCCCACGTCTGCCGAATGAGTACATGACTCTCGTTGACCAAGTGTTAGCGGGACTTGACCGGCACTATCCCATGCCCAAGAATTTGCGACGCGACCTTCGCCAAAACTTCGTGGATGCTTTGGCCCCGGATAGCTTTGAAGCACAAGTCCGCTCACGCCTTCTTGACGGACTTTCGCAAGGGACGACGGTTGCGACCGTGAATTGGCTACGTTCGGAGGTGGGCAAGAAGATCACCGCCGCTGAAGTCAACGTCGGCTCAGCAGAAAGGTCCGTCCAGCTCGCGACCTTCATGATGCGCCTCCAATTGGAGCGTCCGACCCCAGAGCGCCTGCAACTCATCCGCCGCATTGAAGAAATCACCCAAGGGGGCGAAATGGCGACGGAAGCCTGGGAAGCCATCATCGGCGCGATCGCCCGTGCGCTTCCAGGCGATTTGCGAGATAAGAACCTGCAGGGAAAAGAGAAACTCGAAGAATTTCTGTCATCAATACGTGGGAGCATCAAGGGCATGTTTCAACAGGGGCAAATATTCGAAGCGCTCTTTATCTACCAAGCGTTGACAGATGAGGAATTGAAACAGTACGCGGAATTCTTGGAAACGCCGGCAGGGAGAGATGTGACCAAGAACATCAACAGCGCTGTTCAGGGAGTCGCGATCGATGCGATCCACAATATCCGACCGTTTCAGTTTAAAGGTCGCCGGTTGCCTGCTGACAGGGCCTGACAAGTATATGCCCAAATCTTCAAGCACTTAGAAAAGTAACCTGCACCGTTTCTTCTTCTTATCTTGTCCTCCGAAGTGCTCCTTGACGGCTCTTGCACCTTTCCGCGAAATCGCTACAATGCACCGCTCCTATCCACACTCGCGCGGTTATAACCTCCATCGTTCAGCAACGAGGACATCTGTTGAGAGAGCATCGATCGGCGCGCCTGAGCGCAGCGCACCCCCTGGCTGCGTGGACCGCAGCGTTGCGAGACTGGCAGATACGTGCCGTGAGCGCCGTGTTGTCGCATCACGATTCGGACTTCCTTGCCATGGCGACGCCCGCGGCAGGCAAGACTCGTTTTGCGCTCCGTGTCGCACACGAGTTCCTTCGGACATGCAGAGTACAGCGGTTGTTGGTCGTGTGTCCCACCAATCACCTTCGAACACAGTGGGCCAATGCGGCAGCAACTGTGAGCGTGCATTTGGATCCCGCTCTAACAAACGAACAGGGGAGGGAGGCTCCTGACTACCATGGCGCGGTGGTCACGTATCAACAAGTGGCCTTGGCGCCGCAGCTATTCCGGCGAGGCTGCGAGGGACGATCCACCCTCGTCATCCTCGACGAGCTGCATCATGCGGCCGACGGCCGGCATTGGGGCGCGGCATTGCGTGAAGCCTTCCAGCGGGCGGTGTTTCGTCTCGTCCTGTCGGGTACCCCCTTCCGGTCCGACAATTGTCCGATTCCGTTTGTCAGGTATGAACAGGGCGAGAGTCGGGCCGATTTCGCGTATGGCTATACGGATGCCATCAAGGACGGCGTCTGCCGTCCAATTCTCTTTCCGAGTTACGAAGGGGAACTCAGTTGGCTCTCGGATGGCCGCCATCATCGGGCGACATTCGAAGACGGGCTGACGTTCGAGCGCCAACGGGAACGCTTGAAGACAGCGCTGGTCCAGGAAAATTGGCTGGGTCCGGTGGTGGCCGACGCGCATCACCAGTTGACCGTGGTCCGGAAGCACGAGCAGCCGGATGCTGCAGGTCTCGTAGTCTGCATGGACCAAGACCACGCCCGCTGGGTCGCCACCCTCGTGGGGAAGCGGACGGGCACGAAAGCCGCTGTGGCGGTCTCAGATGATCCTGGGGCCAGCCGGACGATTGAGGCGTTTGCCGAGCACCGGCATCAGCAGTGGCTCGTCGCTGTGAACATGGTCAGCGAAGGCGTGGATATTCCGCGTTTGCGAGTCGGCGTCTACGGGACCAACGTGTTGACGGAAATGTATTTCCGTCAGGTCGTGGGGCGATTCGTTCGTGTGCAGTCCCAGGTGCCGACGCCGCAACGTGCGTGGCTCTATCTGCCGAAGGACCCGGTGTTAGTGCGATACGCCAAACAAATCAAAGCGGAGCGCGACCACGTCCTCGAAGATATTCTCCCGGCCGGCCAGCGAGACCTCTTTGGGCAGAACACGGTCTCGGTCAAAGAGTACACCCCGTTGGATGCGGTGGCCAAACTCGACGCGCTCATTGGAGAAGAGGAGGAGGCGACGAATGGCGTCCCGGCTGCCGGATCTGAGGTGCCGTTGCATGACCGCAAGCGCGATCTGCGGGACCTTCATCGCCTGCTGGTGGGAGCCGTCGCGCGCGGGGCCGGCATTGATCATCGACGGCTAAACACTGAACTCATTTCACGCACGGGGAGCCGCGTCGACCTCGCGACAGTCGAGCAGCTTGAGAAGCGTATTCGATTGTTGGAACGCTGGCGCGACCGCGGTTTTGACGGCAAGCGCTGATGGCACTGGCCCGCGGGGCTTTTGTTAATCGCCACGCGCCTAGGATGGGGTGGATGAATTATATGATGCGATCCGCAGGGCGGTGAATGCTGTTCGTCGGATGTTCGTGCGAAAAGGTGCTCCGGTTTCGTCGAAGCATTTCCAAAGGGAACAAGCCGTCGCAGAAAAACCCCGGTCGATCAACGGTTGTCCAACCTCACGGGTTATCCTTTTCTTTCCATGCAGGATGCAACGGAAGCTCTGCACCGGCGACTAGTGGCGTTCATATCCCTGTTGTTGGTAATCGCTAATGCAGCTCCGCTCCCGTTCGTCCGCGGCTGCTTTTGAGAAGCTGCCGGACGACATGGACGTAAAATAGTAATAGGGGCCACACTGAGCCTCTTTTCCCGTTTGAGGATGAATCAGGATGACAGCATCTTTCACGCAACCGGCCAACCCAGCGAGCATGCCAATGATGCCGAGTAGGAGCATTAACGGCCTTTTCTCTGCTGAGTGGGTAGATGTTGCATTCGTTCAGCTCACTTGGTGTCAAACCAGTAGATAAGCTCAAAGAGATGCATGTCGACGCCGCGGGCGTCACTCCCGTACATTCCGGCATCGGAGAAATGTTGAAAGTGGTAGCCTGCTCCGAACGGTCCGGCGAAACGACTGGTCGCGCCGAACGTCCACACAAACTGGAACGGTCCGCCGAAGTTTTGATGCTCGAACTTATATTCAGTGAGCAAGGCACCGCCCGCACCTAGATCAATGGAAATCAGACCGTCTTTTCGACCAAACAGCACATAGAACGGAACCAGCGTGAAGATCCCGGGGGTGTCGTTATGCTCCCCGACGAGCGCGCCTCCAGTGAACAGAACGCGCGTCCCTAGAACCCACTTCTCCCCGATTTCCTTTTCGAACGGAAGCCGTGTGGCCAACGCAACGTCGAATTGCTTAAAATACTCTGGTTGATATTGTCCAATCACATATCCGGTAAAGCCTCCTCTCACCGACACATATTCGAGCCTCAGCGCTTCGGCCCCTGCGGACGGAGTCAGAAGTCCCATGAGGGACATCCCCACGACCAAGATCCCAGCGTACACATGGGCACAGGCCCTGAGTTGATCCAACGGAATGACTTCCTTTATTACTGGGCTGAATATGAGTGGCTGAGGTTAGCCCGTATTGCGGCCAATGCTTGTACCACGAGTGGTGCGAACGATCAACGGAGAAGTTGAAGCGAAGTGTCCCCTAAGCCTGGGTCGGCAGCAAAAGGGGAGGAATGTAACATCACTCGAGGGTGGGGGCGTAGGAATGCGTACAATCCTACGCCCTGGAACTTCGACGCACTGACTCAGGATGAAACCTCGTCACTAGTCTCGCTTGATGTCCCTGGCAGCGTCGCGTGCATCGTCCTTGGCATCTCGCTTTTCCTGCCGACATTCCCTATTACTTTTATCGTCTGCTTTCTTGCATTCTTGCTTCGCCTCCCTGGCTGCCTCTCGTCCCTCTTGCCGCGTATCGCGCGCGTCTTTCCGGTCATCTTGCCGGTCATCCCGCCGATCTCTCCGTTCCTCGTTGGCATAGGCCGGTGCCGACGTCCATTGCAGCCCGTCGGTGATCACCAGAGCAGACATCGCAAACACGGTCGCTGCCAAACCCAAGCCCTGCCTCCAATCAACGTTTTGCCGCGTCATGAGCACTCCTTTCGTGAAAGCCAGTGTGGGGGTGGAAGCCTAAGCGATTGATAGGCGTGAGTCAATAGGACGAAATGGCTCAATTCATCTCTCCATACTCCTCTCCTGTTGCGTGACACATCCGCTCACAGGACAGAGCTTTTGTCCGGTGCGTGCGGTCTCTCTTGGAAGCGCACTTGTCCGGACCGGGGAGGACGCGAAGGGAATCATCATGACTATTACAGACTATCAGGTTGAGGCAGGCCAAGCGGTCTATTCGAAGTGCTCCCGATATCTGACTGATCGGTCCTGAGATTCTCGAATCGGCTAATCTGGAAATGCCTTAGCTTGAGATCAATGCAGTCAGCGCATCTCATCACAGTGACTATTGAAACCGTAGGGTGTGCCGCATTGTTTTCAGGTCAGGTGTGATCCGTACCTGCCCTCCCTTGTTATTCTCGCGATTTGGATGGGGCTGTCACCTGCTGAAGGGCGGTGACGGGACCGAACCTTCGCAGCCTCGCAAGTTGCTGCTCGCTCTTCACGAGGAATGCCCCGGCAAAGCCCAACGCGTTGATCGAGATGCCTTCGAAGCATTCTTGCGACCGTGGCACAAGCAGCATCCAATGTCGGGTGGCGAGCAGGTTGTAGGGAGCGGTCGGCCTGTGACTGCCCACAGTCGGATCAACCGACAGACCGGCCGCGCGAAGCAGCTTGCGGTAGCTGGCATGCAGGGAGGCGCCGCTGTGTTTTTCCGGATTGGTCCAGTCGGGATCCATCGGCGCTACGACATGATGAAAGGGCAGGCCTGGTACGGCACCGACCATTCCGTCGGCCTGTGGAAAGCGCAAGAGCGGGGCGATCGGCAGAGGCGCGATGGTCGGGTTGAACGGCACCAATTGCAAATGTTTATGGGACTGGCTGGCTCCGGCGTCGGGTCCCGCATTATAGAATGCCAGCCCGTCGATCTCGGTGAGCCCGATGAGGAGCGCCTCGCAGTCTTGTTGGGTGAGCTGGCATTGTTGATCTTCAAACGCTCGAGTGACGATGAGCAGATGATCCTCGACCACATGGAATTTATTCAGCAAGACGATGTGTGTCGGTGACATCCGCGCGACAAAAAGTTCGGGATCGTACGGAAGAAACGGATTGACCTTCGAGGGGGTGGCGTTGACTCGCTCTTCCTCCGCCAAGGCTTGCAGAAGCCGCACCTGAAACGGGATGCCGTTCTGCTCGATCACTTCCATGGTCGTAGGGAGGCGGTGGACGACGCCGCACCGGCGCGCGTTGGCCGTGCGTTCCAGCAGCGTGGTCTGCAAGGTCCCTGGGATTAAATGTACGTCCTGTTTCGTCATACTGCGGATGCTACGAGGACTGAAGGGGAGAACATAGAGGGGAGGTCATGCTGTTACGCCATGTGAAAGGGTACGTCAGTGAGGACGACTCGATCCTTAAAGAGCAATGCACCTTTCAACAGGAGTGCTCGTTGGTTGTGCAGAATGTTCTGCCACCAGTGTGCAGGCAGGATCTCCGGTAGAACCACCGTAATCCAACAGTCGGGGTCTTTCTCAAGTTGCTCTTCAACGTAGCTTAAGAGGGCGCGAAGGATAGACCGATAGGGTGAAGGAATCACAATCAAAGGCACTCCGCAGCCCCACTGAGCCCACTTCATCTCCACCAGGGCAGTTTCTTCCTGGTCGATGTCCACGAGCACTGCGCGGACATCGCCTCCTCGGCTTCTCGCGTAATCGACGGCCCGCAGCACCGCTTTGTTGACACCCCCGATGGGGATTATGACCATATTGCGCTTCGGGCGGGACGGTCGCGCATCGCGGGATAAGGCGATCTGTTGGCTAAGGTCGAGGTAATGCGAGTGGATGCCGCGAAATATCATAATCAATAGAGGGAGCAGTACGATCACGATCCATGCGCCGTGAATGAATTTGGTGCCCGCGATGATGAGCGTGGCCGTGGCCGTCGCCACTGCGCCAATCCCATTGACTGCCAGCTTCTTTCTCCAATGAGGACCTCTCATGCTGATCCAGCGCTGAACCATACCGGCCTGCGAGAGCGTAAAGGATAAGAACACGCCGACCGCATAGAGGGGTATCAACGCATGCGTCTCGCCTTGAAACATCACGATCAGGAATCCAGAGAACGCGCCGAGAATCATGATGCCGTTGGAAAACACTAAGCGGTCTCCAATTTCGGCCATTTGGCGCGGCATGAATCCGTCACGGGCTAGCAGAGAGGCTAAACGCGGAAAACCGGCAAAGGCGCTGTTGGCAGCCAAGATCAGAATGGCCATCGTGGCCGCCTGAATGACGAAGTACATCGCGCCCTCACCAAACGTCATTCGTGCGATTTGTGACACCACCGTCTCGTTCTCCTTCGGGACGACTCCATACTGCAAGGCAAGCGCACTTGTGCCAACGAAGAGCAGACCGAGGATCATTGCCATGCCAAGCATCGTGATGGCCGCATTTTGTGGTTCAGGTTTTCTGAACGCCGAAACGCCGTTGGAGATCACTTCGATCCCGGTCAATGCCGTACAGCCGGACGAAAAAGCCCTGAGAATCAGGAAGAGACTCACCCCTTCAACCGCGGCCGTGTGCAAGGGACTGCCTGCGATGGGCTGCGATGTGCCCACATAAAGCTGGATCAGGCCGGTGCCGATCATGATGAGAAAGGAACCAATGAACAAGTAGGTGGGCACGGCAAACACTCGACCGGATTCCCGCACACCACGCAGATTGAGGACCACAACGACGAGAATCGCGAACAGGCATAACGCTTCCCGGTGAGGAAATAGGGCAGGGATGGCGGAAGTGACGGCTGCGATGCCTGCGGCGGTACTCACCGCAACCGTCAGGACATAGTCGATGATCAAGGCGGCTGCCGCCACGAGGCCGGCCCATGTTCCCAGATTGGCCTTAGCGACTGTGTAAGCGCCTCCGCCACCTGGATAGGCGTAAATGATCTGGCGGTACGACACGGTCAGGATGATTAACAGCAGAACAATGGCCAGACTGACGGGAACAGACAGCCACACGGCGGCGGCCCCGGCAAGGATGAGCACCAAAAGAATTTCTTCGGTCGCATAGGCCACGGAAGACAGAGCATCCGAGGAGAAGACAGCGAGGGCGACCAGTTTAGAGAGACGCTGGTGGGCAGCCTGGGAGGTTTTTAGAGGATTTCCAACAAGCCAACGCTTAAGCATTGCTTGATAACCCCCATGCGCTAGCGGCTATGTCACTCTACACCTCCCAATGAGAGGTCGTGCCGGTATTTGGTCCTCCGGTCTGCGTACTAAAGACCTAAAGCGCTGAGGGTCGAAGGACTGGTGTTACAGGCAAATACTTGCAGATTCGCAGGATTCTCGCGCTGTTCGATCATGCCACTGATGGCCTATCATTTGGCGTCGTCGGCACGGACTGCCGCAGGTGCAGGCGGCTACGTCCTTTGAGGGAATATTCCGTTTGAGATCTCCTCACGCTTCAGCTTCTCGCGGCGGGCCAGTTCGGTCGCTGAGGGCTCGAACTCGCCGCCGACGGTGGCTGTCTTCACCTCGCCATCGCGCACGTAGGTCGCGGCGATGAGCCCGTTCGGCGAGACGGCGCTGTGGGTCAGTTTGAACGCGCGCGGCTGGCTGTCGCTGCTGAACAGCCGTTTGCCCTTGCCCAGGAGCAGGGGGAAGGTGAACGTACGGATCTCGTCGACGAGGCCGGCGGCGAGCAACGCATGCACAAGCTCCGTGCTGCCTTGCGTGAGCAGGACGGAGCCGTCTTCCTGTTTCAGGGTGGCGACATCCTTGGCGGCGTCGCGCAGCGCCACTGAGCCTTTCCAGGTCAGGTCCACCCCTTTGCGCGTCGCGACGTACTTGGTGATCCGGTTGAAGGTCTTGGCGATGTCGTCGGACGGCCCGCCTTCGGCATAGGGCCAATACGCGGCGAAGATCTCGTAGGTGCGCCGCCCGAGCAGCAGGTCGAACGGCTCGCCGAACAACTTCTCGAGTGCTTCGCCGAACACCGGATCGTCCCCCAATGTCGCGGTCCAGCCGCCGAATTTGAAGCCACCGGTGGAGTCTTCTTCCGGTCCGCCGGGGGCCTGCATCACGCCGTCCATTGAAACCATCGCGCCGACAATCACTCTTCTCATGACCAAGTTGTCCTTTCTATAAACTGGACTCCGCTCTATTCCGATGCGCGCTTATGAACGTTGCTCCTGAGTTCTAGTCGTCCGCTACGACCAAAATCGACATTGCAGCGACGGGAGAGACCCCGTAGGGGGCAATCACTGATTGGGACACCTTGTCCCGACCAATGACAAAGTGTGTGGAATCGCGAGTACCAACGGGATGTGATCCTACTGCATGTCATTGATTTCTGAACACGTTTATCAATATTTCAATACGGGTCCGACGCTTGCAACCACACTTCGAAAATTGAGGAGGACCCCCATGATTAAATATCTACTATCGTCGATGGTATGTGTGCTGGCCGGTTTGGTGTCAGGCTGTACGACAGAAAGGCATTACGACACGCCACCTCAGACGGTCATTTATCAGGACAAGCAGGCACCTGCCGCTGATACGCATTCGGATGCGCGAGAGGCCGCCCGTGAAGGAGCACGCGAAGGCGCGCGCGATTCCTACCGTTGATCGCGGCAAACTGAGGGGTTTCTGGTGCGCTCGGCAGAGCCGTTGAGGAGATCTCCGGGCTGTCGAGCACCCTCTCCGGAGTAGGCATGTGCGGCCTATCGCATTGTGCGTCTGGGTGGGTTGGAAGCGAGCGTTTCCTCCACGCTTGCTGTAGTTGTTAATGAGACGACCCGTGGGGCATGAGCACGAGCTTGCCGATCACGCCGCCCTTTCCCAGCAATTCGTGCGCCTGTCGGGCCTCGGCAAGGGGAAATCGCCGCGCGATCAGTGGCTTGATCTTGTGCTGATGGAGGAGATCGAGCATGCCGATTAAGTCCTGCCGAAACCATGCGGGTTTGAGCCTCTTGAGCCATTGGATGCTATAGGGAATCACTCGTTTGCGGCCCGGAAGCAGCCAGGCGGTGGCAATGTACAGACCGAAGATGCCAATCTCACGAAAACGATGACGCCCGCCTGAACGACCCGAAGCCAATCGTCCCTCACGAAGTGAGCCAGTCAGGCCATAGGCCAAGACCGTTCCCCCTGAGCGCAGCGCCTTTCGGGAGCGCCAAATATGCGCGCCGCCGATGCTGTCGAACACGACGTCGACACCGCCACCAGTCAGGCGGTGAATCTCCATCACGAAGTCCTGATGTTGATAGTCAATCGGGATCCCGCTGAGCGCGGAGACAGTCGATGCCCCCCGCGAGGAACAGGTTCCGTACATCTCCAGGCCGGCGAGGCGCCCAAGCTGTAAGAGCGCTGAACCGACTCCGCCTGCCGCGCCGTGGACCAGCGCTCGCTGACCTGAGCGCACCTGAGCCAACCGATGCAGCATCTGGTATGCGGTGACGTAGTTCAGAATGAGACTGACAGCCTCTGCGGGGTCCGACCCGGATGGCACCGAAACCAGTTCATCGTGTGGCAAGCAGACGTATTCCGCATAGGCGCCGTGGATCGGCAAAGCGGCAACGATCTGGCCAGGCTCGAGTCCACTGACGCCGTCCCCTAGCCTGTCCACGACGCCAACCAAATCCCAACCTGGGGTGAAGGGAAGCGGAGGTGTTTCGGGATGGATGCCTTCGCGCATCATGATGTCGGGCAAGGAAACACCCGCGGTCAGCACGCGTAGCCGCACTTCACCACGCCTAGGCTCCGGACACTCTTCCTCTACCACCAAAAGTTCCTCGGGCCCTCCGTAGTGACTGACGATGATGCGTGTGTGCTTCATCGGCCTTTCCTTCCGTCAGAAAAGGCGCCGGCCCGCCGAACCAAGCCCCCCTCTTCAGTGTCCCGTCGCCGTCGTCTCACTAGTGCGAATATCGATCTTTGCTGGGTCCGACTACGGCGATGGCCTTACGAATAGCTCCCCGGCATGTCCGGGAAAGACACTTCTAGGAGGACGCAATCGATCCGTCGTGAGCTGACTATGGCGAGTCCTTCACTCCCTAGTCTCAGCGTCGAGGACAACATCATCGGGTGACGAAAGGTGAAGCCAATGGTTCCAGTGCTCACGGTCTGCGTTGAGTGGATCCCTGAGGAGAACGGTCGTCCGCCTTTCTTACGCGGATGGCCAGGCCGCGGGCAGTGTGTGTGACAGGAATGAGTGTGAAAAACCTGTTAACCGTATTACTGAAATCTCGCCAGGTCAACAGAGCTAAAAGGCCCTATGAGCCCCTTTTACAGGCCCAATGGATCGCTATCAGCGTACTGCGACTTGCGTTCCATTTTCCTTGCTGTCAAGGACACCGT
>Ga0207662_10001629_pt1 | contig 10981 bp, 9 predicted proteins | sample KBSS33LmetaG_FD_184338 | JGI IMG/M metagenome (GOLD analysis project Ga0207662, IMG submission 184338) | Switchgrass rhizosphere microbial communities from Kellogg Biological Station, Michigan, USA - KBS S3-3L metaG (SPAdes) (version 2) | ecosystem: Host-associated > Plants > Roots > Rhizosphere... | reverse complement strand
GGCGTGCCGAAGCACGACGACGACGTGCGCTGGGACGCCATGCGGAAGGTGCTGAAGGGCGAGATCCCGGTCATGTTCCACTGCGATGCGCTCGCCCAGATCCGCGCCGTGCTCCGGTTCTGTGACCAGCAGAAGCTCACGAACGTCATCCTGCTTGGCGGCTACGACAGCTGGCGGATCGCCGACGAGTTGAAGCGTCGCAACATCGCCGTGATCGTGGGCGGCACGCTGGAGACGCCGAACCGCGGCTACGAGTCGTACGACGAGGCGTTCACGCTGCCGGCCCGGCTGTCCAGGGCCGGCGTGCGGTTCGCGATCGCCGACGAGGGCGGCGGCTTCGCGGCGGCGAACGCGCGCAACGTGCCCTACCAGGCCTCGATGGCGGCCGCGTTCGGCCTGGACCACGACGAGGCGTTGAAGGCCGTGACGCTCTACCCGGCGCAGATCCTCGGCGCCGGCGACAAGATCGGCTCGATCGAGGTCGGGAAGCTCGCCGACCTCCAGGTCACCGACGGCGACCCGCTCATCATCGCCACCCATTGCGAGCAGGTCGTGGTGAACGGGAAAGTCGTGCCCATGGAGTCGCGGCAGACGCGCCTCTTCCACAAGTACGACGAGCGCCCGAGGGGCCCGCACGCCCGGAAGCGGTAGCGGGGGGATTCGCGCAGCGGCCGCGCCAACCGGCGCAGGCCAAGAGTCGGTGGTGGCTCCGGGGCCGCCACCGACTTCTTCTTCTCCGGCTCAACCCGTTGCGCCGCAACGCGTGTTCCGGTCGGCCGCGCACGCGTGGTTCACGGCACAACTCGTGCGAAATGTGGGGGTGGGCGATGCAAAGACGCTCGACCCGGGGACGGATCCCAGAGCGACGGGTGAGGGTCCAGGTCCGGCAGACCCGGGAACCTCGGCGAGCGTTCATCAGGGAAGTACCGGCACCGATCTCCCCCTCGGTGCCACACGAGCGGTCCCGGTCCTCCCCCGGGGCCGTTTCGTCGTTTGGGGGTATGTTGCCGGCATGGCCAACGACGAGCGCGACCCCGGCGACAGCCAGACGACCGTTGCCTCCGAGCCACAGCCGGGCTTGGACCGCGGCGACCGCGTGCACGCGTTCGAGGCCCCCGGCATCACCGTGACCTGGTCGCGCCGGCGCTGTATCCACGCCGCCGATTGCGTCATGAACCTGCCCACGGTGTTCGAGCCGGGACGGCGGCCGTGGGTGGATGCGACGCAGGCGTCCGCGGACGCGGTGGCGCGGGTGATCGCGCGCTGCCCCACCGGCTCGCTGCACTTCGAGCGCAGCGACGGCGGCGCGCCCGAGCCGGTGCCTCCCGCGAACACGATCCTGGTGTCGCGGAACGGCCCCACCTACCTGCGCGGCGACGTCGAGCTGGTGGACGAGCGCGGCGACGTGCGGCTGCGCGACACGCGCGTGGCGCTCTGCCGCTGCGGGCTGTCGCAGAACAAGCCGCTCTGCGACAACGCGCACCGCGACGCGGGCTTCCGCGAGCCCGGCGCGCTCGCGGAACCCGAGCGTGTCGAGGATCCCGGCGCCGAGGGCACGCGGCTGCGCGCGATCGCGCGCGAGAACGGGCCGATCGAGCTCGCCGGCCCGTTCGCCATCAGCAGCGCCGACCGAAAGACGATGCTCGCGGGCACCCGCACGAAGCTCTGCCGCTGCGGCGAGTCGGGAGCCAAGCCGTTCTGCGACGGCACGCACAAGCGCGTGGGGTTCAAGAGCAGCTAGCGAACCACCGCGAACCGCCTCGTCACGGCTCCCTGGGGCGTGGCGAGCCGCGCGCCCGCCCGATCAGACGCTCTTCGCCCCTTCGGCCAGGGATTCGAAGTACACGCTCGCCTTGTCGGGGCCCGAAGGCTTCCGCAGGTAGTTCTCGATGAACTCGTCGGCATCGGGGAACTTCACCGCGCGCGCGTCGGCGATGGTGCGCTCCATGTCGTACGGCGTGCAGCGCAACGTCACGCCGGGCCCGAACGTCGCCCAACGTGCGCCGGGCTCGCTCTCGTATGGGATCCCCACGCTGCCGGGGCAGATCCAGTGCGTGGTGCCCACCGTGCGCTCGTACTGCACGTGCGTGTGGCCGTGGACGACGCGCGGCAGATTGCGCCCCGCGAGCGCCACGCGCAGCCGCTGCGGCGATGACACGCGGGTGAGGATCTCGTCGTCGCGCCGCGGCGAGCCGTGACAGAAGAGCACATCACCGAGGCCGTCGACCGCGAGCGTGAGCGTGGTGGGCAGTCCGGCGAGGAGCCGCATCTGCGCGATCGTGCAGCGCTCCGCGGCCCAGCGTGTGCGCGTGCCCCAGGGCGTGGCGTGCGCGAACTCGCCGCCCAGCGCGGCGACCATCTCGCGGTCGCAGTTGCCGCGCACGTAGACCGCGCGCGAGCCGAGTGTCTCGAGCCGCTCGAGCACTTCTCGCGGCATCGGGCCCAGCGCCATGTCGCCGCCGATCAGGATGCGATCGGGCGCGTATTCCTCCACCTCCGCGAGCACGGCTTCGAGCGCGCGCAGGTTGCCGTGGATGTCGTAGAGGGCGGCGATGCGCATGGTGTCCACAAGGTAATCCATCGACGGCGTGGCCCGCCCGGACCCGCGCTGGTCGCGGCCGCGCCAGCGTTGGGCGGTCGGCTGCAGGCGGCGGCTCCGCGGCAACCCTAGATTGGCGCATTCGATCCGTTTCGGGGTGCCCCGGCACGATCCCCGCGCGTCCGGCCCGGAGCGGCTTCGCTCATCCCACCACGGATGGTCCGGGGCCACGTGCCCCCCACGCACCGGCGGGCGTCAGGCCGCGCCGGTCTCCCAGGAGTCCGCCACATGCCCACCGTCACCACGCATGCCCCCGGCACATTCTGCTGGCCCGAGCTGTCGACGCCCGATACGGCCGCGGCGAAGAAGTTCTACACCTCGCTCTTCGACTGGCAGTTCAAGGACAACGACATGGGCCCCCAGGGCGTGTACACGATCTTCACCCGCGAGGGGAAGGACGCGGCGGCCCTGTTCCAGCAGGACGCGGGGCAGGTCCAGTCCGGCATGCCGCCCTACTGGGCTTCGTACATCAGCGTCGAGAGCGCCGATGCCACCGCGGAGAAGGCCAAGTCCCTGGGCGGCACGGTGCTCATGGGGCCGTTCGACGCCGGGGAATATGGTCGCATGGCGGTCATTACCGACCCTCAGGGCGCTACATTCTGCATCTGGCAAGCGAAGACGAATATCGGCATCCAGGTCCACGGTGAGCCCAACTCGCTCGGCTGGACGCAGTTGAACGCCAAGAGTGCCGGGGCGGCGAAGAAGTTCTATACCGCATTGATCGGCTGGAAGACGCAGGACGATCCGATGCCGGGTCAGCAGGAGTCCTATACGACCTGGCTCAAGGCCGATGGACCGGCTGGTGGTATGATGGCGATGCCGCCGGGAGCCCCCGCGCAGTCGAGTTGGCTCCCGTACTTCTCGGTGACCAACGTCGACACGATCGCACTGAAGGCCGCGTCGCTCGGCGCGCAGACGCTCGTGCCTCCCACGGACATTCCCGACACGGGTCGATTCGCGGTGTTCGCCGATCCGCAGGGCGCGACGTTCGCGATCGTGACGTTCACGAAGCCGATGTGAGAAGTCGATAGAGCGGTTCTGGACATCCCCCAGTCCAGGCCTACGCGCCCGGTCGAGCTGTCAGCGACCGGGCGCGGGTGTTTTCTCGACACGAAGCATCGTTGAAGCGCGCGTTCCACGCGCCTTGTCGGCGCCCTGCACGCGGCTGCGCGCTCGCGTAGACTGCTCGGCCTTCGCTCGCCTTCTGTATTCCCCACGCCCGGAGGCTTCCGCGTGCGCCGCACACGTTTCCTCTCCGTCCTCGCTGGCGCGCTGGCCGGCGCCCTGGTGCTTGGCCTGGCCGCGTCCCGCACCCAGTCGGCGCCGCAGAAGTTCGATTTCTATTCGCGCGGGCCCTACCACGCGGGCGTGCCCAAGCCCGCGGACATCCTCGGCTACGAACCGGGCACGTTCCACACCACGTGGGGCAACATGGAGCGCGTGCTGGACGCGATCCAGCGCGCGCGGCCGGAGCGCGTGAAGCGCGAGCCGTTCGGCCGCACCGTCGAATCCCGCGAGCGCTCACTGTTCATCGTCTCCACGCCGGAGAACCTGGCGAAGCTGGACGCGATCCGCGCCGGCAACGAGAAGCTCGCCGATCCGCGCGGCGTGTCGCAGGGCGAGATCGACAAGCTCACGCGCGAGCTGCCGGTCACAGTGTGGCTCAACTACAGCATCCACGGCGATGAGTCGGCATCGTTCGAGGCGATGATGCAGGTCGCCTACCAGTTGGTGGCGGGAGACGACTCGCTCACGAACCGGCTGTTGAAGAACGCGGTCGTGCTCATCAACCCGGCGCACAACCCCGACGGTCACGAGCGGTTCGTGACCTGGATCAACGCGCACGGCCAGGGGAACCCGGAGCACTGGGCGCTCGAGCAGCAGCGCTCGCAGCCGTGGGGCATCGGCGGCCGGCGCACGCACTACCAGTTCGATCCCAACCGCGACGCCCTGGCCATGAGCCAGCCCGAGTCACGGCAGATGTCGCGCGAGATCCGCCGCTGGCGGCCGCAGGTGTTCGTGGACCACCACGGGCAGGTGGCGTCGTTCTTCTTCCCGCCCACCGCCGACCCGACCAACGCCGCGCTTGGGTCCAGCGACTACAAGATGTGGGTGGACCGCTTCGGCAAGGGGAACGCGGCGGCGTTCGACCGCTACGGCTGGGAGTACTACGTGCGCGACGTGTTCGACTTCCACGCGCCCGAGTACTGGGACATCTGGCCCACGCTCCAGGGCGCGATCGGCATGACCTACGAGACCGACGGCGGCGGCAACCTGGCGTTCCGCCGGGACGACGAGACCATCGTCACCATGCTCGACGGCATGTCGCGGCACTTCACCGCGTCGCTGGCCACGGTCGAGACCGCGGTCCGCTTTCGCGAGGAGCGGCTCAAGGGCATGGCGGCGTACGCCCACACCTCGTGCACGCCGGGAGCGAACGCGCCGCGTGCTTACGCGCTCGACGCGGGCGACGATCCGGTGCGCGCCGCGGCGCTCGCCGAGAACCTCCAGTACGCGGGCGTCGAGGTGCAGTGGGTGAAGCAGTCGTTCACCGCCAAGGGCGCGCGCGCGGTGTGGTCGGAGCCGGCGTCCAAGCCGGCGCCCAAGGAGGGGAAGGGGCTCGACCGCGCGGGCACACCGGCCGCGGCGAAGGCGGCGCCAGCGGAGGCGAAGTTCCCGAACGGCGCGTTCGTCATCGACCTGGCGCAGCCCGGCAGCCGCATCGCGCGCGCACTGATCGAGGAGGATCGCTCGGTCGACTCGACGTTCGCGCGTGCCGAGCTCGCCAAGTACGAGCGTAACGTCCACCGCGGCCGGCACGCGCCCAAGGAGGAGTATGGCTTCTACGACATCACGTCGTGGGCGTTGCCGCTCTCCTACGGCGTCAAGGCGTACGCGCTCGGCTCGCTGCCGGGCGGCGGCGTGAAGCTCGCCGACCCCGATCCCAACGCGCCCGACGACGCGGCGGACACGCTCGCCGACTCCGCGGCCGTGGGCGTGCCGTTCACCGCGCGCGTCTCCCGCGTGGGGCCGCTCGTGATGCACGACATGAAGGGCGGGATCGCGTTCGACGCCCGTGGCACGATCTCGGGCGGCGAGGCGAACACCGCCTACGTGTGGTCGTGCGCCACCGACGGCGCGGCGCGGCTGGCGCTGCGGCTGCTCCAGGAGGGCTACAAGATCGCCACGGCGGCACGGCCGCTCTCGGCCGGCGGTCACGAGTTCCCGCGCGGCTCGTTCGTCGCCCGCGTCGAGCGCAACCCGGCGAGCCTGCACACGCGCATCGCCGCGCTGGCGAAGACGAGCGGCGTTGCCGTGACCGCGGTGAACACCGCCTACACCGAGAAGGGCGACACGGGCGTCGGCTCCGAGAACGTCGTGAGCTTGAAGAAGCCGAGCATCGCCGTGGTCGTGGACAGCCCGGTCTCGGCCGAGGCCTACGGTTGGATGTGGTTCCTGTTCGAGCGCCGTTTGGGCGTGCGCTTCACCGCCGTTCGCGCCGACCGCGTCGGCGGCATGGAGCTGGACCGTTACAACATCCTGATCGTGCCCGATGGCGGACCCGGCATCGCGACCGCGCTCGGGGCAGGCGTGGCGGCGGTGAAGGACTGGGTGAGCCGCGGCGGCACGCTGGTCTGCCTCGACGATGCCGCGGAGCTCCCCACGCTCGCGAGCGTCGGGCTCTCGACGTGCAAGGTCGTGGGCGTGCCGGCGAAGCCGAAGAAGGACGACGAGGAGATCCCCGATCCCGACAGCAGCGCCGCGGAAGCTTCCCGGCGCCCGCAGTTCATCCCCGGGAGCGTGTTCTGGGCGACGCCCGATCCGCGCCAGTGGCTCACGTGGGGCTTCGCGCCCGGGCGCATCCCGGTGATGCTCCAGGGCAGCACCATGCTCACGCCCACCAAGGAGGGCGCGACCGCGCTGCGCTTCGACCGCACGCCGCTCACGGTCACGGGCTGGACGTGGCCCGAGACCGAGCGCCGGCTCGCGCACACCGCGTTCGCGGTGGACGAGCCGAACGGCGACGGCCACGTGGTGATGATCACGGGCCCGATCCTGTTCCGCGAGTACTGGCGCAACACCGAGCGCCTCCTGACGAACGCGCTGCTCTACGCGCCGGCGCTGGACTGACCGTGGCGACGGAGGGGAACGCGTCGGCACCGGGCAGCCCGCCGCTTGGCAAGCTCACGCCCGAGGCGTTCTCGAGGCTGGTCGCGCCGCACCTGGGTGCGGCGCGTCCCGAAGTCGCGGTCGGCCCGCGCGTGGGTCACGACGCCGCCATCGTGAAGATCGGCGCCGGGCGCGTGATGGCGGTGACCACGGATCCGCTGTCGCTGATCCCCGCGCTCGGCCTCGAGCGCTCGGCGCGGCTCGCATGCCACCTGATCGCGTCCGATCTCTGGACCACGGGCATCCCGCCGGCGTACGTGAGCGTCGACTTCAACCTGCCGCCCGGCTTCGGCGACGACGCGTTCGGCGAGTACTGGCGCGCGATGAGCGACGAGTGGTCGAAGCTGGGCGTGGCCGTGGTCACCGGCCACACCGGGCGCCATCCCGGCTGCGGCGAGAACATCCTCGGCGGAGCGACCTTGATCGGCGTCGGCGACGAGGGCCGCTACCTCACGCCCGCCATGGCACGGCCCGGCGACCAGGTGATCGTGACCAAGGGCTGCGCCATCGAGACCGCGGCGATCGCGGCGCTGGCATGGCCCGAGCGGCTGCGGCAGCACGTGGACGAAGACGGTCTCGCGGCGCTGCGCGCGCTCGGCGACCAGCTGAGCGTGGTAAAGGACTGCCGCGCCGCGATGCGCGCCGGCGTGCGCGAGCGCGGCGTCACCGCGATGCACGATGCCACCGAGGGCGGCGTGCTGGGCGGCCTCCTGGAGCTGGCGAAGGCGTGCGGCCACGACGTGCGCGTCGAGCGCGCGAAGCTGCCGCTGGCCGCCCCGGTCACCGCCGCGTGCTCGATGCTCGAGGTGGATCCCTACTGGACGCTCTCGGAGGGCACGCTCATCGCCTGCGCCGCGCCCGAGCGCGCGTCGTTCGTGCTGCACGAGCTCTCCGAGGAGCGCATCCCCGCCGCGGTGGTCGGCGAGGTGATGACCGGCCGCGGCAAGCTCTGGGTGGCCGAGCCCGACGGCGGCGTGAGCACGTTCGATTCGCCACGGCCCGACCCGTGGTGGCCGGCGTACGATCGGGCGGTACGCGAAGGCTGGCGTTAGCAAGGGCCGCGGAGCGTCGCCGGGGCGCTCACCGCATCGCGGCGAGCGAGTCCCACTCCGCCTCGGGCAGTTGGATCCGGCGCCGCATGCGGGTGAGCGCCGCCTGCCACGCCTCGGCGGTCATGGAGGCCGGCGCCGGCGCTTCGTGGCAGCCGCTGCAGCGCATGGTGACCAGCGCGGGTGACGACGCCGTCGCGCCGGGCGCCGGAGCGCCGGCAATGAACCGGCCGACCGCGCATCCGGCGGACGTCACCGCGGCACCGAGCAGGATCACCACGAGGACGCCTCGCGTCACAGCTCGATCCCAACGATGAACCGCACCTCGGAAGCCGGGAAATCGGAGAGATTGAGCCCTCTCGCGGAAGCGGGACTGCCGCTGATCTGTGGATGCCAGCCGAATGCGATCTGCACCTTCGGGGTCTGGAGATTGACCGTGGGCCCGAGCAGCCAGCGCGTGGCATCGGCGCCGTCCGCCGCGAACGCCCGCGTGTACACACCTTCGAGCCCGACCGCCACCACGTGCCCGAGCTCGCGGCTCACACCCGCGGTGACGTGCAGGTTCTTCTCGGTGGCGCCCCGCTCCTCGCCGGCGACGTGCCGTTCGAACTCGCCGATGACGTTGACGGCGCCCACCAGCTTGTAGATGCGCCCGCCGAGGAGGAGCTTGGGCTCGAGCTCGACCTCGCTCCCGTTGGCGCGCGCCTCGAGATACAAGGCGGGATCGATGGGCCATCGCCCGGACTTCACCGGCTGGTAGATGACCTCCAGCGATGGCCCGTCGAACGTCGTGGGCGCGTCCCCCGGCGGCTGGACGAAGTTGAGGTAGAACGCGCCCGTCAGTCGATCGGAGATCCCGTACTCGAACTCCAACTTGTTCTCCCAGGCCGTCGCGGTCGTATCGCCCTGGCCGGAACGGGCGATGGAGAACACTTCGAGCTCGAGGTTCCCGGACGGAGCGAGGTAGGGCGTGTGGCTCTGGACGAAGTAACGGCGGTCGGCATGCGCGGCCGTGACCGCGAGCATCAGGCCGGCGAGGACGACGACCGCCACGCGTGGGGAGCGTGTCATCGGGACTCGTCCGGATCGCTTGGCGGCAGGACGAGCGGCTGGGTCTCCGGGCAGTACGCCGCGACCGGCCCCCTGGCCTGGCAGGTGGCGCACGGGCTGCCGGCGGCGCAGGAACGATGGAACAGCCGGAACTCGGCGAGCGCGGTCGCGAACCGGCGGTTCTCACCGGCGAAACGCAACAGGTCGAGGAGCCGGTCGGCGACCTCGTGGCTGACGACGTGCTCCCAGCGACACGCTTCGGCTGTCGCCCGCTCGGCTTGCAGGCCGACCATGTCGGTGAGGAACGCGTGAACGATGGCGAAACGGCCGCGGACGTCGGCGGCCAGCCGCCGGCCAGCGGCGGTGAGCACGGGGAAGCGGGCAGGATCGAAGCGGATGAGCCCGCGCTCGGCGAGCTGGGCCAGGGTGACCGACACCGTGCCCTTCGTGACCCCGACCCGCGTGGCGATGTCCACCACGCGGGCATAGCCGCGCTCCTCCTTGAGCTCGGCGACGGCTCGAAGGTAGTGCTCGGCGCTGGGCGAAAGGCTGCGCCGCGCCCGGGCCGCGATCGGAGACGACATCCCCACCTCCCGATGTTTTATCTCTAAGACGATAGTTTGAGGCATCAAACTACAAGCTCGGACGCGCATGCGTCAAGCTGCGGCGAGCGCGGTCCCCGATCTCGTGGCCGGGTCGGCGCGCGGCCGCGGGGTGCGAGGAGGGGCCGATGTCCTGCTGCGGTTCGGGCTGCTGCTGTGGCGTGAACGAGATGTTCACCGCGAAGGTGGCCGAGGGCGACTTGAAGAAGTACCGGCGCCGCGGGCCGAACAAGACCACGCGCCTGCTCCGAGACGGCATCCTCGCGGTGGGTGGCGGCGAGAGCCTGATCGACATCGGCGGCGGCATCGGCGCCTTGAGCTCGGAGCTGCTCGCGAACGGCTTTCGCCGGAGCATGCTGGTGGATGCGTCACCCGCCTATCAGGCCGTGGCCCGGCGCGCCGCTGCCGATCGCGGGCTCGGCGAGCGGATGGAGTTCCACGAGGGCGACTTCGTCGAGCACGCGCTTGGGCTCGCTCCCGCGGACGCCGTGGTCATGGACCGCGTGGTCTGCTGCTATCCCGCGTACGAGTCGCTGCTCGACGCGGCGCTCGCGCACAGCCGCCGGGTGTTCGCGTATGCCTATCCGCAAGACCGCTGGGACGTGCGCCTCGTCGTCGCCGGCGAGAACTGGTTCCAGGCGCTGACGCGCCGGGCGTTCCGCGCCTACGTTCACCCGGAGCCGGCGATGAGTGCGCTGATCGCCTCGCGCGGCTTCCGCCGTGTCAGCCGCCGGAAGACGTTCGTGTGGTGCGCGGACGTGTACGTGCGCAACTGACGCGCAAACGAAACGGCGGCCCCGGGCTTCCCCGGAGCCGCCGCTCGGACTCGTCGGCGCGCGTTGGCAGTCGCGCGCCGGGTCGTGCTCGATCTAGAAGTGGAACGCCACGCCCAGCGACGTGGTCCAGAAGTCGGCCTTGAAGTTCTGCGGCGGCAGGTCGCTCTTCTGTTCGCCGAGGTAGACGTAGCGCAGGTTCAGGTCCGCCGACGCCACACCCGGCACCAGCGGCATCGTGATGCCGCCGCCCAGGTGCACACCGGTCTTCTGCGACGTGTAGCTCGCGAGCGCAGGCGTGTTCGGGTAGTGGAGCGTGGTGTTGTACCAGCCCAGGCCGCCGCCCACGTAGAACATGGGCATGGGCTTCAGCCACAGCGACGCCGTCAGCGGCCACTGCGTCTGCTCGATCTGGCCGTCGAACAGGTCCGACTTGTGGTAGCTGAAGCCGAGCTCGGCGCTGAGCATCGGCACGATGCCGCCACGCAGCGCGAGGCCGTAGGACGTGGCCGTCTCGCCGTTGCCATCGGTGATCTTGGTCCAGCCCACCGAGGGGATGATCTCGCCGGCCTTTGCCACCGGCACCATCACCAGCACCAACCCGGTCGCAAGCAGCGCCGCGACGAGCGTGCGTTCCAGCATCCTTGCCACTCTGTTATGGGTCACGGCGTACATGCCTGCCTCCTCGGGCCCATCCTCCGCGCCGCGGACGCGGTGGCGGGGAAAGGTGGTGCGGGC
>Ga0207662_10001627_pt1 | contig 10987 bp, 8 predicted proteins | sample KBSS33LmetaG_FD_184338 | JGI IMG/M metagenome (GOLD analysis project Ga0207662, IMG submission 184338) | Switchgrass rhizosphere microbial communities from Kellogg Biological Station, Michigan, USA - KBS S3-3L metaG (SPAdes) (version 2) | ecosystem: Host-associated > Plants > Roots > Rhizosphere... | reverse complement strand
CCCGATGGTCCGCGACGCCTCGCCGCGCAGGCGCTCTGGCAGCGCGTCGACGGCGCCGGCCGCGTCGCCACGCACCACTCGCTCCACTGGCCGGCCATCGACCGGCCCGCGTCCGCCATCACGCTCCGAGGAACCCCATGAGATTTGTCCGCTCCCGTACGCTTGCCGCAGCCGCCGTTGCTGCCGCGGCCGTGGCCGTCGCTCCCGCCCTGCACGGACAGGCCCCCGCCGACAACACGCTGACCGCCGCCGAGAAGGCGGCCGGCTGGCAGCTGCTCTTCGACGGCAAGACCATCGACAAGTGGCGCGCCAACAACGGCACCGGCGTGCCCGCGAACTGGTCGGTCGCCGACGGGACGATTGCGGCGGCGAAGGGAGAGGGGAGCGACCTCGTCAGCGTCGACGAGTTCGGCGACTTCGAGCTCGCCGTCGACTTCAAGGTCGCGAAGAACGGCAACAGCGGCATCTTCTACCGCGGCGTCGAGGCCAAGGGCGAGCCGATCTATCACAGCGCGCCCGAGTTCCAGGTGATCGACAACGAGGGCCACCCGGATGCCAAGAACGGGCCTGATCGCTTCTGTGGCGCCAACTACGCCCTCGACCCGCCGGTGCCCGCGTCGGCCTGCAAGCCGGCCGGCGAGTGGAACAGCGCCCGCCTCGTCGTCAAGGGCGCGCACGTCGAGCACTGGCTGAACGGGAAGAAGGTCGTCGAATACGAGCTGTGGAGCCCCGACTGGGAAGCCAAGGTCAAGGCCAGCAAGTTCAAGGACTGGCCCAACTACGGCCGCGCCAAGAAGGGCTACATCGCGATCCAGGGCGACCACGAGGGCGCCTTGTCCCTGCGCAACATCCGCATCCGCGAGCTGAAGTAGCCGCATTGCGCGCTTGACTTGCCCGGGTGGTCGGGGATAAGTTCCCGGCCCTCGGGTCCCCAGTCTTGCCAAGCGCTGCCCGCGTTCCACTGGGAGTGGAACGGCGGGAGAAGCGGAGAGTTGATATGTCCATTCCTCCCAACCCCTCGCAGTCGTGTCGCTCTGTCCGGTGAGAAGCCTGGTCCGCCTCTAGGCTTCGACGCCCGGACGCGCGCCGCAGCGCCCAGGTTCCCTCCCTGGGTCCGAAGGAGAGGGGTTCACCGTGCACACGGCGTTGCGATCCGGGTGCGGCCTCCTGTGCGGAGTGCTGGCATCGGCCCCCGTCTGGGCAGAGCCCTCGCGCGGCTTCCAGCTCGCGGCCACCACCCCGCATTTCCTCTTCTACAGCCGCAACGGCGAGCCGATCGACGTCCACGAGGTCGAGCGCTCGCTGTGGAAGGTGCAACGGCTGCTGGGACAGGAGCTGCCGGGCCAGGCCGAGTACTACCGGTACGGGACGCCGCAGGAGGTGGCGGCCAGCCTCGGTGAATACGCGACGGGAGTGACCCTGGGCAGCCTGCGCCAGATCCATACGGTGCGCCGCGAGTGCCACCTCCACGAGATCGTCCACCTCGTGGCCGCGCAGCTCGGTGATCCGGGCCCGTTCTTCCACGAAGGGCTCGCGGTGGCGCTGAGCGGCCCTTCGTGGCGCGGCCGGACGCTCTCCCGCGTGCGCCTGCCCGCCTCCTGGCGGCGGCAGAAGCTCTCGACCCTGGCCGATCGATTCGAGACGCTCTCCCCGGAGGCCGCCTATCCCGTGGCCGGCTCGTTCGTGGCCTTCCTGATCAAGGCGTACGGCGTCTCGCGCGTGGCCGCGTTCTTCCGCGCCTCCGGATCCGCGGGCGCCCCGCGCGACGAGATCTTCCGCGCGACGTTCGGAGTGGGCCTCGACCAGGCGGGCACGGCCTGGGCCGAGGGGCGAGACCTCACGCGGGGATCGCCGCCACCACCGCCGTCGTGTTGTGCCAGCCGTCTAGACGCCCCTTGAATCGCGCGATCTCGCCATAGGTGAGCAGGCCGGCGACGGGCACGTCCGGGAAGACGCTCTGGACGGCGTCGATCTCGCGGCCGAACCCCTGGTCGAGGATCATGCCGCGGCACACGCAGTCGAAGAGGAGCACGGCGGCGGCGCGCGCGCCCTTGAGGTTCCTCTGCGCTTCTTCCGCCGCCCGCTTCGCCGCCGAGACCATGCTGTCCGGCTCCCCGTCCAGGATGGCGACGTGGGCGCCTTCCGGGATGTCCGCGGCGCAGGAGAGCGAACCGTCGGCGCCGACGGACAGGGGCGCCCGGGCGCGCTTGATCTCGTCGAAGACGAGGATGCCGAGCTCGTTGCCGATGAGGAAGGGGCCGGCGCTCGCCGGCTCCAGGCGTACGCCCTTCTGCTCGGCGTATTCGCGGTAGACGTCGAAGGCGGGCCGCCCGTCCAGCTCGTGCACCACGTTGCGAGCGGCGCGAGTCACGCGCATCGGCCGCGTGGTCGCCTTGAGGCCGTGGTCCACCCCCACTCCCCACGGCGTGCGCGAGAACGTGTGCAGCACGGAAGCGCCGTCCCCGTGGGCCTCGGTGCCGCCCCCGACGGTCGTGGCCTTGAAGGCGCCGTCGTCCCCCGCCGCTCCGCCCACGACCTGATGGAACGGACGGGTGGCGGCCATGATCTGGTTGACCAGCTCCTCCCCCGCGCCGTTGAGCCCGTCCGCGAGCACGATGGTGGTGGAGGCGCCGAGGCCGCGGCCCGCGGCCGCCTTCGCGGACGCGGCGAACCCGTCGCAGAGCCGGCGCGCCGCCGAGGCCGGATCGGCCTTCACGCCCTTCTCCGTCCGCAGCTCGAAGGCGGTATCCGGACTGGAGATGACGAGCGCCGCCACTCCGCCGCGCGTGAGCCCCCGCTCCGTGATCTCGCCCGCGGTGGTGCATCCCATGAAGGACGCGCCCGGCGCGCAACGCTCGGCCACGCCGAGGGCGACGCCGAGATCGTGGCGGGGAGCGACGAACAGGAACCCGAAGCTCGGCGGGCTTCCGCCCAGCGGCTTGAGCGCCATGCGGACGGCTTCCTCCACCGCCCGCCGCGTGTCCGTCACCGTGGACTGGCCGCTGCCCGAGGTCGCCGTCCGCGGCGTGGTCTGCGTCGCCATGCGCACCCTCCCGATCATCACTGGAGGGAAGGCGGCCACTATATAAAGAAGGATGGAAACGGCCAGTGCCGGTGCTCACACCGTGCCGAAGCTCACGAACGGAAAGCGTTTCCGCCTCGCGTTGGCCCTTTCGTAATAGAAGAGGTAGAGCCGACCAGCGAGGCCCGCGCCGCGCAGCGGTGTGGGCCGATGGAAGACATGAAGATCACGACCTGGAACGTCAACGGCATCCGGGCCCGCGCGGCGACCGTCCTCGAATGGGTCGAGCGCGAGCAGCCGGACGTCCTCTGCCTGCAGGAGATCAAGGCTTCTCCGGAGGCGGTGCCCTCGCTCGTCTGTGATCTCCCCGGCTACTGGTGCCACTGGCACGGCTACAAGGGATATTCGGGAGTCGCGCTTCACCTTCGCCGGGAGACGTTCGCGCGTCCCCCCGCCTTCGTCCATCCGCCCTTCGACATCGAGACCCGCATCGCCACCGCGGCCATCGGGGACTGGGTGCTCGCCTCCGTCTACGTGCCGAACGGCAACCGCGACTTTCCCACCAAGGTGCGCTTCCTCGACGGCCTCGACGCGTTCGTGGCCGAGGTCCACGCTTCCGGGAGACAGCTCCTCCTGTGCGGCGATCTCAACGTCGCGCGCGAGCCGCGCGACGTGCACCCCAAGCTGCGCAAGCCCACGGAAACGGGGCAGACCCCCGAGGAGCAGGGGATGCTCGCGCGCATCCTGGATCGCGGCCTCGTGGACCTCTCGCGCCGCTTCGACCCCGACAACGATCGCCTGTTCACCTGGTGGGCGCCCTGGCGTCAGATGCGCGAGAAGAACATCGGCTGGCGCCTCGATTACATCCTGGCCAGCGCGCCCCTGGCCGCGACGGCCCGGAGCACCACCGTCGAGCGCACCTTCGGCACCAGCGATCACGCGCCGGTCACGGCCGTGCTCGACGCTCGCGTGCCGGCGCCCGCGCCGGGCGAGGAAGACCGGCCGGCTCCGCCGGCGCCTCGCGGCCAGCTTCCCCTGTTCTGATCGCGGACTAGGAGGGGCCGCGGTCCTTCTGCTTGAGGCGCCGGAAGAGCCACGCCTTCGCCGTGACCCAATCGCGGTTGGCGGTGGCCACCGACACGTCGAGCGCACGCGCCGTCTCCTCGATGTTGAGGCCTCCGAAGAAACGGAGCTCGACGAGATGGGCCTGGCGCTCGTCCAGCTCGGCGAGCTCGCTCAGCGCCTCGTCGAGATCGAGGAGGTCGGGGGGGGCGGCCGAGTTCGCCACCAGCCCTTCGACCAGGGTCACGCGGATGCCGCCCCGCTTGGCCGCGGCCCGCGCGCGCGCGTGGTCGACGAGGATCCGCCGCATCAGGCGGGAGGCCACCCCGAAGAGCTGCTCGCGGTTCTGCCAGAGGGGGTTCTGCGCGCACAGGCGCAGGTAGGTCTCGTGCACGAGGTCGGTGGGGCGCAACGTGTGGCCGCGCCGCTCCCGCCGGAGGTAACCGGCGGCCCGGCGCCGGAGCTCCTGGTAGACGAGCGGGATCAGGCGGTCGCGGGCGACGTCGTCGCCGTTGCGCCAGGCCTGCAGGAGGCGCGTCACCTCGCCCGCCTCCAGATTCGGCGTCGGTGCCGGCACGCCGGGCAGTGTAGGACCGCGCGGCCCAACTTCAAAGGAGTCCCTCCCGGCTGAGACGCGGAAAACGGAGGGAAATCGTCTCACCGTCCCATCTTCCGGAGCAGCGTGGCGAAGCGCGGGTCGCCGCGCAGGGAGTCCAGCCGGGGATCGACGGGCAGGATCATGGTCTCCGGGTCGTGCGCGGCCAGCGATTTCTCGAGCCCGGCCAGGGCCCGGTCCCTCTCGCCGAGCCCGGCGTGGATGACCGCGACGTCGTACGGGGGCACCGAACGGGGGCGGACGTCCGCGGCCAGGTCGCGCAGGACCGCGGCCGCCTCGCGGGGCCGGCCCAGGACGGCGTAGCCATAGCCGACGCTGCCGCCCAGACCGCCGTCGGGCAGATGCCGGTAGGTCTCGAGATCGGCCAGCGCTTCCGCGTCGCGGTGGAGGCGCTGGAGGGCGAGGAACGAGACGCGGCGGGCCTCCGCGAACGACGGGTTCATCTGCAGCGTCTTCTGGCACTGCGCCACCGCCTCCTCGTGCCGGCCGGCGAAGTAGAGGATCTGGGCCATGTCCGTGTTGATGATGAGGGACAGGGGGTCGAGCTGCTGCGCGCGCTCGATCGCGGCCACGGCCTCGTCCGTGCGTCCCAGGGAGGCGAAGTTGTAGGCCCGCCACTGCAGGGCGGGGGCGTAGCCGGGGTCGAGCTCGAGGGCGCGCTGGAACAGGCGGTCCGCTTCTTCCCAGCGCCACGCGTGCATGCGGAGGTGGCCCAGGGACGCATAGGCCTCCGCGCGCGTGGGATCCAGGTCGAGGGCGCGGCGGGTCGCGGCCTCGGCGCGCTCGAACGCGTCCGCGTTGGGCATCAGGTAGAGCATGTCCCCGAGCATGGCGTAGGTGTCGGCCAGCCCCACGTAGGCCTCCGCATACAGGGGATCGAGCTCCAGCGCGCGGTTGAACTGCGCGACCGCACGCGGCGCCGCTTCCGCCGAGCGCAGGTTCCAGTAGAACCGCCCGCGCATGTAGGCCTCGTAGGCCTCCACGCTGCGGGTCTCCGCGTGCACGGCGTGTTCGGCGGCGGGATGGGCGGCCAGCGCGATCTCGCTGGAGATGGCGCCGGCCACGTCGTGGTGGAGGGCGAAGACGTCGTGCACGTCGCGATCGTAGGTCCCGGCCCAGACCGGCTCGTTGGTGGCGGCGCGGACGAGCTCCACGGCGATGCGGACACGGGATCCCGTGCGGCGGACGGAGCCCTGGACGACGGCATCCACGCGCAGCTGGCGCGCAATCTCGGCCCGGTTCGCCTTGGCATCCTGCAACGCGGCCGCGGACGCGCGCGACATCACGCGCAGGCCTTCCGTGCGCGCCATCTCCGCCACCAGGGCCTCCGTCATCCCGTCCGCGAAGTACTGCTGTTCGCGATCGTTGGACGCGTTCGCGAGCGGGAGCACGGCCAGGGAGCGGATGCGGTGGTGGGCGGGAGCTTCCGCCGCCGTGCCCCCGGAGCGGACGCGATCGAAGAACGCGGTGGCCCCGAGCACGGCGGCCAGGGCCGCCGCCGCGGCCAGGGGCCAGCGCGGCCGGGCCGTGGGCTTCTCGAGCGCCAGGCCCTGCAAGGCGGAGCGGACGTCGTGCGCGGTCTGGAACCGATCGTTCGGCCGTTTCTCGAGGCATCGCCACACGACACGTTGCACCCGCACGGGTACGCCCGCGTCGACGGCGAACGGCGCGGGCTCCTCCGTGAGCGTCGCGCTCAGCTCGCCCACCGTGTTCTCGCGGCCGAAGGCGGGCCGGCCCGCGAGCATCCGATAGAGGATCGCCCCCAGCGCGAAGATGTCCACGCGGCGGTCCGTCGGCTGTCCTTCCAGCCTCTCCGGAGCGATGTAGCCGGGCGTGCCCATGAGGCCGCTCCCGCTGCTGGAGGGGGGAGGGGTGGGCGACCCATCGTCGCGCGGGTCGTGGATGAGCTTGGCCAGGCCGAAGTCGAGCAGCTTGAGCCGCCCCTGACGTGTGAGGAACACGTTGTCGGGCTTGAGGTCGCGGTGGACGATCCCTTTCTCGTGCGCCGCGCACAGGCCCTGCGCGATCTGGATGCCGTATTCGACGCTCTCCCGCACCGTGAGCGGCGCCCGCCGCAGGCGGGCCCCCAGCGTTTCCCCTTCCAGCAGCTCGGAGACCACGTAGGGCATGCCGTTGGCGGCGCCCACATCGTAGACGGCGAGGATATTGGGGTCGTTGATCGCGCCCGCCGCGCGCGCCTCCTTCTCGAACAGGCGCAGGCGCGCCGTGTCGCCCGTCATCCACGGCCGCATCACCTTCACCGCCACGTCACGGCCGAGTCCCGTGTCGCGCGCGCGGTACACCTCGCCCATGCCACCGGCGTCGAGCAGCTCCAGGATCTCGTAGCGGCCCACGCGGCTGCCCGCGGCCAGGGCGGGTGCGCCCTCGTCCCCGAGGACCTGCGCCGCCATGCGGTCGACCTGGTTCGGCGATTCGAGGAAATCGCCCGCCTCCTCGTGCGCGGCGAGGAGCGCGTCCACGCTCTGGCGGAGGGCGGCGTCCCCGGCGCAGGCGTCGTCGAGGAACGCGGACCGCTGTCCGGAGTCCTTCTCCAGGGCCGCGCGCAGGAGCTCGCGGATGCGAAACCAGTCTTCGGCCGCCGTGGCCGGGCGGCCCCCCGGCCGGGCCGCGTCCGCCCTGCCGTCACGTCGCACTTTCACCGTCGCCTCGGCACGCCGGGCCGGCAGCATAGGGTCGAGTCCGCGGGCGGTCAAACCCACGTCATTGCTTCGTCTGCCTCCACGTGTAGTTGATCGTCAATCCCTCGACCACGAGGGGCGCGGTCGCATCCAGCCGCGTGCTCGTGTAGGTCCCCGTGAAGGTGAGCTCGCCGACCCGGAAGCTCAGCGATCCGCCGCTGGCGGTTCCGCTCAGGCTCCCGGAGCCGGTCTGCCCGGCGATGACCGCGTTGATCTCCGACGGCAGGGGAATGGAGCAGCTCGCTCCCCTTCCGACGGACGTCCCCGTGCCGGTCAAGGTCGCGCCCGACTGGACGAGGTCCGTGGTGAGGTCCCATAGAACCGTGCAGGTGACGCCCTCGAGGCTGACGACCCCGGTCAGGCCGCCGCCGTTCGCGGCGTTGCCGACCCACCGCCCGGTGAGCGTGTTGGTCGTGGTCCCGCCGCCCGGCGCGGTCGAGCCGCCTCCGCCCCCGCTCCCGCCCGATCCCGAAGACCCGCCGCTCCCCGAGCTCCCGCCACCGCCGCCGGCGGCCACCGCCACTAGCGCTCCCGCTCCCACCACGCCGCCCGCGATGACCAGGGTCTTGGTGCTGAGACCGCCCGCGGACTGCGCGGTGCTGGAGGAGCTTGCCCCGGCGCTGCCCGGAGCCGCCCCCGTGCTCGCCATCGACACCCCGTCCACGCTGAAGCCGCTGATCGACGCGCTCGCCTCCGCGCTGTGGGCGGCGGCCGCCTGCAACACCTTGCCGCCCGCGTCGCGGGCCACGCCCATGACGATCGAGCCGGTCGGGGTGCCGGTGGCCATCATCATGCCCTGGCCGCAGTCACGGCGGTTCGCCACCACGCGGGGGGCATAGGACTGGCTGGGAGCGGCTTCCGGCTTCTGCACGGCCGTGAACGAACGGTCCACCACCTCGATGAAGTAGTGGAACGTCCCGATGTCCTTCTTGGGCTTGGGCAGCAGGGCCGAGCGGCAGCCACCTTCCTCCTTCATGTCCACGTAGTACCAGGGTCCCTTCTCGTCGGCCCGGAACTGCACCTGCGCCTTGCCCACGGACTCCGGCGGGGTGAAACACGCCTCGAGCTTCGGGAACTCGCCGGCCACCACGCAGCCGACGTCCTGGTGCACGATGACCGGACGGTCGCCCTTCCACGGAGACGGAGCGGGCGCGGGGGCGGCGGCCGCGGGAGTGGCGGCGCGTGCGGACGGCGCGGCGGCGGCCGGCGTCACCGGGGCCACGAGGCGCGCGCTCACGTAGCCTTCCACCCCCGCCGCGGTCTTGACGTGGTACCAGTCGCCCGTCCGCTCGATCACCTCGAGCGCTTCACCGCGGCCCACCGTGGTCACGATCGCGCTGGCCGTGTTGGGGTCCTTGCGGACGTTCACGCGGGCGCCCTCCACCCGCACCGAATCGGCCCCGCTGCCGCCGGCGGCGAGGGACAGGGTCAAGACCAGGGACGCAATTCTCCGCAATGGTGTCGGCATGGACGTGGCTCCCGTGACCGGATCGAGGACGCACCGCCTCCGCGCCGCGCGGCGCGGATCGGTCGTGGGCCGCAGAATCCCACCAGAGACGCGTGGAAACCGGCAGAACCGTCTCACGACCGGCCCGCGCAGCCACGTCCCTGAGCCTGGAGTGAAAAGAGCATACGCTAGGGTCGTGCGCATCGCGACCTGGAACGTCAACTCGTTGAAGGCCCGCCTGGAGAAGGTGGCCTGGTGGCTGGGCCGCGCGCGGCCGGACGTGTTGATGATGCAGGAGACCAAGCTCGCGGACGCCGAGGTCCCGGTGAAGACGTTCCGGGACGCCGGCTACACGCTGGCTCATCACGGGGAAGGACGATGGAACGGCGTCGCCATCGCGAGCCGCTTCGGTCTCGAGGACGTCGTGACGAACTTCGGCGAGCCCTTGCGGCCGGGCGCGACTCCCGACGTCGGTGATGACGAGCCCCTGGCCGAGGCCCGGATGATCTCCGCCTCCTGCGGCGGCGTGCGCGTCGTCTGCGTGTACGCGCCGAACGGGCGCGTCGTGGGCTCACCGTTCTACGAGGCCAAGCTCGCCTGGTACGAGCGCCTCGCGCAGTGGCTCGCGCGCGCGGGGCGGCCCACGGATCCGCTCGTCCTCGGCGGCGACATGAACGTCGCGCCCACCGACGCCGACGTCTGGGACCCGCGCGCCTGCCACGGCGGCACCCACGTCTCGGACCGCGAGCGCGAAGCCTTCGCGCGGCTGGCCGGCTGGGGCCTGCGCGACGCCTACCGGCAGCACCACCCCGAGCCGGGCCGCTACACCTGGTGGGACTACCGCGCGGGCAACTTCCACAAGAACTTCGGCATGCGCATCGACCACCTGCTGGTGTCGGCACCGCTCGCCGGCCGCGTCGTGTGGGCCGAGATCGACCGCGAGGCCCGCAAAGGCAAGCCCATTCCCTCCGACCACGCCCCGCTGGTCATCGACATCGACGAGCCCGGGACCGCTTTCGACGCGGGCTGGGCATCGGCGGAGGGACGGATCGCGGTGCGCCGCGGCCGCGCCTGATCCGGGATGGCCTTTCCCATCGCGCCGCCCGTCGATCCCATGCTGGCCAAGCTGGCCACCGCCCTGCCCGAAGGCGACGGCTGGCTCTTCGAGCCGAAGTGGGACGGGTTCCGGGCCATCGTGTTCCGCGACGGAAGCGACGTGTACATCCAGAGCCGCGACCTCAAGCCTCTCGATCGCTACTTCCCCGAGCTCAAGCCCGCGCTGCTGGCCAGCCTGCCCCCGCGCGCGGTGGTGGACGGCGAGATCGTGATCGCGACCGACCACGGCCTGGACTTCGACCTCCTGCAGCTCCGCCTGCACCCGGCCGCCTCGCGCGTGGCCAGGCTGGCCGAGGAGACGCCCTCCTCGTTCGTGGCCTTCGACCTCCTCGCCGAGGGCGACCGCGACCTGCGCGACCAGCCCCAGGCGCAGCGCCGCGCCGCCCTCGAGAAGGCCATGGGCCGCGCGTCCGGCTCCGTCCACGTGACGCCGTGCAGCCGCGACCGGAAGGTGGCGGGGGAGTGGTTCCATCGTTTCGAGGGCGCCGGCCTCGACGGCGTGATCGCCAAACACGAGGCGACGACGTACCAGCCGGGAAAACGGGCGATGATCAAGGTGAAGCACGCCCGCACCGCGGACTGCGTGGTGGCCGGCTTCCGCTGGCACAAGAACGGCCCGGGGGAGCTGGTGGGTTCGCTCCTGCTCGGCCTCTACGACGCGCAGGGGCGGCTGCATCACGTCGGCGTGACGTCGTCTTTCACCGCGTCCACGCGACGCGAGCTCGCGCGCGAGCTCGAGCCGCTGCGCAAGGACGCGCTCGGGGCCCATCCCTGGCGCGAGTGGGCGGTGGCGGAGGGCGGGGGATCGACGCGCATGCCCGGCGGACAGAGCCGCTGGAGCCAGGGCAAGGATCTCTCCTGGGAGCCCCTGCGCGTGGAGCGGGTATGCGAGGTCAGATACGACCATCTCCAGGGCGACCGTTTCCGGCACGCGGCCGTCTTCGAGCGCTGGCGTCCCGACAAACGCCCGCAGGATTGCCGCTACGATCAGCTCGAGGTCACACCTCCCGCGGAGCTCGGGGAGA
>Ga0207662_10001623_pt1 | contig 11010 bp, 9 predicted proteins | sample KBSS33LmetaG_FD_184338 | JGI IMG/M metagenome (GOLD analysis project Ga0207662, IMG submission 184338) | Switchgrass rhizosphere microbial communities from Kellogg Biological Station, Michigan, USA - KBS S3-3L metaG (SPAdes) (version 2) | ecosystem: Host-associated > Plants > Roots > Rhizosphere... | reverse complement strand
CCTCATCCGCAACCACTACGTCGGCCGCACGTTCATCCAGCCGAAACAGTCGATCCGCTCGTTCGGCGTGAAGATCAAGCTCAACCCGGTGCGGAGCGTCCTCGAGGGCAAGAAGATCGTGCTCATCGACGACTCCATCGTCCGCGGCACCACTTCGGTGAAGATCGTGCAGATGATGCGCGACGCCGGCGCCACCGAGGTACATTTCCGCATCGCCTCGCCGCCGATCACCCATTCCGACTACTACGGCATCGACACGCCGGAGCGCGACAAGCTGCTGGCGGCAACCCACGATCTCGAAGGCATGCGCACCTTCATCGGCGCCGACTCCCTCGCGTTCCTGTCGGTCGAGGGGATTTATCGCGCCATGGGTTACGAGCAGCGCGATCCGCTGCGGCCGCAATTCACCGACCATTGCTTCACCGGCGACTATCCGACCCCGCTCACGGACCAAACCGGACAGGAAGCGTCGCCGCGACAATTGTCGCTGCTCGCCGAAGCGGGCTGACGCGCGGCGCTCCGGCGCGCGGCCGCGATCCACGATCGTCAGCGTTTGAATTTCTCGACTCCGCGGACTATGGGTTCAGCTCTCGCGTGCGGCCGCGCTTGTGCGGACTGCGCAAGGCGTGACCTCGTGTCCAACTGAGGAGAGAGCGCAAATGTCCCCTCCCCTCGCCGATCGCATCGCGCTCGTGACCGGCGCCTCGCGCGGAATCGGCTACGCGGCTGCGCTCGCGCTGGCCAAGGCCGGCGCGCACATCGTCGCCCTCGCGCGCACGGTCGGCGGACTCGAGGAGCTCGACGACGCGATCAAGGCCGCGGGCGGCTCGGCCACCCTCGTGCCGCTCGACCTCAGGGACTACGCCGGGATTGACCGCCTCGCACTTGTCTTGCGCGAGCGCTTCGGCCGGCTCGATGTGCTGCTCGGAAATGCGGGCATTCTCGGGCCGCTGTCCCCCCTCGGCCATGTCGACGCAAAGACGTGGGACGAGGTCATGGCGGTCAACGTGACCGCCAATTGGCGCCTGATTTGCGCCATGGACCCGCTGTTGAGGCTTTCCGACGCCGGCCGCGCCGTATTCATCTCTTCCGGCGTGGCGGCGCTGGCGCTGGCCTATTGGGGACCGTACGCCGTCTCCAAGGCGGCGCTCGAAACGCTGGCACGCACCTATGCGGCGGAAACCGCAACAACCACTGTTCGCGTCAATCTGTTCACGCCGGGCCCGATCCGTACCCGCATCCGCGCGCAGGCGTTTCCGGGCGAGGATCCGATGACGCTGGAAACCGCGGACAAGGTCGCGGACAGCCTTGTCGCGCTGTGCCTGCCGAGCATGCAGGAGACTGGCAAGCTCTACGACTATCGGGATGGCAAATTCCTCCAGTTCCGCCCCCCGTCCTGAGCACCGCAAGGGGGCGCACCGGAACACGAACCGCTGCGTAGCGCGAAGTTCCGCGTCTCGCGGCGGCAATGACCGGGGCGGCGGGCTAGCATCTTGATTTCGTCACCCCTGCATGACACCGCACTCCCCAAAGGAGAAGTCTCATGGCAATCGGACGCATTCAGCCGGGGCTCTGGCGCCAGTTTGTCTTGTGGACATTGACGGCCGCACTCCTCCTCGCAACCGTCGGATTCGAGCGGAAGGCCTGGGCCGAGGCAGGCGAAGAGCCTTCGATTGAAGAGCTCAAGAAGTCATTGGACGAGATCGAGGCCGCGGTCGACAGCGAGGACATCACCGCCGAGACCCTCGCCGGCTTTCGCGACAAGCTCAACTCGGCGACCGACATCCTGCGGAAAAAAATCGACTGGCTCGAGCCGCGCGCCAAAGAAGCGGAGGACCGGCTGAAAGAGCTCGGCCCCGCGCCGGCCAAGGACGCGCCGGCCGAAAGCGCAGAGATTGCCGGCCAGCGCAAGGAGCTTACGGACGAATTCAACGATATCGATGGTGAGCTGAAACAGGCCCGCGTGCTCACGGTCAAGACCGACCAGTTGGGTGATCGTGTCGCCCAGAAGCGCCACGCGCTGTATGCCAACGAGCTGTTCGCGCGAAGCGCCAGCATACTCGATCCGTCGTTCTGGACCGAGGTTTATCGCGCGCTGCCGATCGAGCTGCGCAGCATAGAGGCGCTGGTCGACGCCTGGAGCGAGCATCATACCCGCCCCCGCTGGGCGGGAGCGGCCCTGATCATCGTCGTCATTATCGCAATCGTGATTGTGTTGACCCGATGGTGGCTGCCACGCCTGATCGGCGAACCATCGAATACCCGTTCGGCCAAGGCATGGGCCGCGCTGTGGGTCTTCATCTGGTTTGCGATCCGGACGCCACTCGCGGGCTTCGCCGCATTGCTGGCTCTGACCACGTTCGGGCTGCTGACGGTTCGTCTCGAACAAATTGCTCAGGGGGTTGTCGCGGGCATGGCCGCGGCCGCTTTTGGCCATGGCGTTGCGCGCGGGCTTCTTGCGCCCGAACACCCGCACCGCCGGCTGGTGCAAGAGGACGATGAGACCGCGCTGTGCTTCTACAATCACCTGCTCTGGGCCTCGCGTGCGCTCGGCGTGCTGATCGTCCTGCAAGTCATTCACAAAACCCTGTTCGCACCACTCGTCATCACCGTCGCCACCAATGCCTTGTTCGCCGCGACGACGGCAGCGTTCCTGGTGCACCTCGTCCTCCGCCTGGGCACCATCAAGAAGAACCGCGGCGAAGCGCTCGTAGCCGCATCCTGGGCTCACCCTCTGGGGCTGCTGATGGCGGTGTTGATCGGCATAGCCCTCGTGGCGGGCTATGCCGGCGTCGCAGCGTTTATCTCACTGCGCGTGATCGTCGCCGCCGCGGTGTTCGGCGCCTTGTTCCTGCTGCTCGTCATCACTCAAACTCTGTTCGCTTCGATCAATGAACAGACGCCGAAGGGGCAGATGCTGGCGGAAAGCCTCGGCATCGATCCGCGCACCCTCGGGCTGAGCGGCGCACTGCTGTCCGCGCTGATCCGCGTAATTCTGATCGCAACGTCTTTCCTGCTGATCATCGGCCCGTGGGAGGTGTCGACCGCCGATCTGTTCGACACCGTCCGCAACATCCCGTTCGGGTTCAAGATCGGCGAGATCCGCGTATCGTTCCAGGCGATCCTGGCGGCCATCTTGGTGCTGGTGCTGCTTCTGGTCCTCATGCGCATCATCCAGCGTTGGCTCGAACGGGAGCTGCTGCCGCGGACCGGGCTCGAACCAAGCCTGCAGCTCTCCATCGTGACCATCTTCGGCTACGTCGGCGCGATCACCGCGATAGCGCTTGCGCTCAGCGGGCTCGGATTCGATCTGCAAAAGATCGCGTTGATCGCCGGCGCTCTATCGGTGGGTATCGGGTTTGGCCTGCAGTCAATCGTGTCGAACTTCGTTTCCGGGCTGATCCTGCTCACCGAGCGGCCGATCCGGGTCGGCGACTCCATCGTCGTGAAAGGCGAAGAAGGTTGGGTCCGGCGCGTGCGGGTGCGCGCGACCGAGATCGAGACGTTCGACCGGGCGAGCGTCATTATTCCGAACTCCGAGTTCATCACCGGCGTCGTCAAGAACTGGACGCGCGCAAACCGGTTGGGCCGGATCGTGGTCAAGGTCGGGGTCAGCTACGAGACCGATCCGGATCGGGTCCGCGACATCCTGACCGACATAGCCAATGCGCACCCGCAGATCGTTCAGACCCCTCCTCCCGCCGCTTACTTAGTGGCCTTCGGAGAAACGCAGCTCGAATTCGAGCTGCGTTGCGTCGTGGCGGAGGTCGAGAAAGGCCTGTCGGTCAGGAGCGAACTCCACTACGCCATCATCCAGAAGTTCCGCGAAGCCGGCATCGGAAGGTTCGGGCCGAAGACCGGTGACACCTGACCGGTTCAAGAGGCCAACGCGCGCCGGCAGATTTCGACCATGACCGACCGGCCGCGCTGCTCCCCGGTGAGCCCACGCCTTAGTCCGAAGAGGGCGGCAACTTGCCGAACGCATCTTCCAGATCCACGGTGACGGGAACCTTGTCATCCAACGATCCGGATTGCTTCCATGTACTGGCGACGAGCGTGTGCGGCCCGGTGAACTTGAAATCCGCAGACAGAGTCGGCTCGCCTTTGATCATATCGCTGAATTGCGCGAAGCGATTTGCGGCACGGCCGTACACTGCGATCGGAAATTGCCACGGCGAATGGCCGCCCGAAGAGGACATGCTGTAAACAAAGAACTTCGAGTCGGGCGACCACTTGGCGTTGACGACATAGTACCCGTTGAACCCGCGCGGCGAGGCATAGTCCTTGGACGTCAGCGTGTCGCCCTTGCTGGTGCGGATCACGACCCGGCTCTCCATGTCGGGTGTGGCATTGAGGCTGATATCGACAGGGTACACCACGGCACGCAACGAACCATCGGGCGACGGGTAGACCTGCGGTTTGACATTGCTGCAACTCAACTCCGCCCGCGGCGCGCGGAGAAGCTTGTGTCCGGTGCACGGGCCCGCAGCCAGCGCATCATTCGAAAGCCACGATGCCAATGCGACGCCGAGAACCGAAAGCGAGGGCACCCATTTCGGTTTGCGACGCATCGTCCTGCTCCAGGAGCTCAAGAGGCGGAGATCACCGTCGCGGCCTATCCCCGGGACTTCTTTTTGGCAAAGGGATTCTTCTTCTCCCGCAGCATGAGCCGGATGGGCGTGCCGGGCAATGCGAAGGAGTCACGCAGACTATTGACGAGGTAGCGGCGGTAGGCGTCCGGCACAGCATCGGTGCGGCTCATGAACAGCGCGAAGGTGGGCGGTCGGCTCTTCGGCTGGGTAACATAGTCGAGCCGGATGCGCCGGCCTGACACCGCCGGCGGCGGATGGGCGGCGACGACATCGGCGAGCCAGCGATTGAGTCCACTCGTTCCCACGCGTCGATTCCACACCTCATGTGCATCGAGAACCGCTTGCATCAGCCGGTCGAGTCCCTCGCCGGTAAGGCCTGAGACCGCGACCGCCGGAACACCTTTGACCTGCGGCAGCCAATGGTCAGCCTGTTCGCGCAAGGTCTTGAACGCACCGGAGCGCTGTTCAACGAGGTCGGCTTTGCTCAGCCCGATGACCAGCGCGCGCCCCTCGCGCTCGACCAGGTCGGCGATGCGCAGATCCTGTTCCTCGAACGGCCTTTCCGAGTCCATCAGCAGGACCACCACCTCGGCGAAGCGAATGGCATTGAGCGCGTCGGCAACGGACAGCTTTTCGAGCTTCTCCTCGATCCGGGCCCGGCGCCGCATCCCTGCGGTATCGTGCACGCGGAAGCTCTGGCCGTGCCAAGTCAATTCGACCGCGATCGCATCGCGCGTAATGCCGGCCTCCGGACCGGTCAGCAGCCGCTCCTCGCCGAGCAGCCGGTTGATCAGCGTCGACTTCCCGGAATTGGGGCGACCGACCACGGCGATACGGATCGGACGGGCTGGCCTGGGCTCCTCGCCGCCGCTTTCGCTTTCGTCATCGGCCGGCTCCGCGTCGTTCGCGGGCACGGTGGCGTCGGGCAGCGCCGCGCGCAGCGCATCGTAAAGCTCGGCGAGGCCCTCGGCGTGCTCGGCCGAGATCGCGACCGGCTCGCCAAGCCCGAGCTCGTAGGCCTCGAGCAGGCCGGGCCCCGCAGCCCTTCCCTCGCACTTGTTTGCCACCAGGATGGCCGGCTTGCCTGATCGGCGCACGAGATCGGCAAATGCGCGGTCGGCCGGAAGCGCTCCCGCACGGGCGTCGATCATGAACAGGATCGCATCGGCGCCTGCGATCGCGGTTTTGGTCTGCGCTCGCATGCGGCCGCTCAGGCTCTCGGGCGCGGCCTCTTCGAGCCCGGCGGTGTCGATGACGCCGAATGCCAGATCGCCGAGGTGCGCCTGGCCCTCGCGCCGATCGCGCGTGACCCCGGGAAGGTCATCCACCAATGCGAGACGCCGCCCGACGAGGCGATTGAACAGCGTCGACTTGCCGACGTTGGGCCGTCCGACAATGGCGACGGTGAAGCTCATGACCGCCGCCCGTACGCTGTGCATGCCGCCATGTCCAGCGGCTGCGATGAGCGCAATCAGCGCGTCGGTGGCGGATCGGGCCAGGCGACCCCACCGCCCGAAGGCTGCGGCGATCCGGGCCAGGCGCCGCTGGCGGCAGGCCGCTGTTGCTGCGGGGCTGGCGGATCAGGCCATTGGACCTGGGACTGAGGCTGCGACTGCGCTTGGGCTTGCGGCTGCGCCTGGGCTTGTGGTGGCGGCGCGGACGGCCGGACCGTGAGAACGGTCGGGGTCGATTCTTCCTTCGGCTTGGCCACGACTCTCGGCTTGGGCGCGGGCTTGGGCTTCGCCTTGGCCTCTTCCGGCGGCGGCGTGGCGGCTTGGGCTTCCTGCGACTGCGCCGCGGGGTCCTGATAGCCCTTCACCAGCTCCTGCGGCACCCCCTGCGGCACGCCCGGCGTGCCTTCAGGGAACACCGGCTTGCGATCGCCCGGCAGCTTCTTCTTGGTATTGAAAATTTCCATGTCGAAGACGGCGGTGGGATCGAAGCTGCTCGGATCGAAGCTCCCACAGCCGGCGAGCAAGGTGCTCGTCGACAGCAGTGATGCGCTCAAAGCGACGCGCGCGAAGCGATTCATGATGCGCCCCTCAGGTGTTGCCCGGACTGGCGCCGAGCGCCATCAGTTTCTCGACCCGCATGCGGGTGGCGGCCGGGGTCTGTACATCGGTCATCATCAAATCAAACCATCGTTTTGTCGCCGCGCTGTCGCCGGCGCGCGAGGAGGCCAGCACCAGGAATTCGCGGGCGGTGTGACGGAACGTGCGATCGTTGGCCGTCAGCGGCTCCAGCCGGCGGCGTGCTTCCTCGTAGGAGTTCGCGTCGATGAGCAGCGCCCCGGCGCGCAACGCGGCCAAGTCCTGCAGCACCGGGCCGACCGCGCCATCAGCGGTGATCTTGTCGTAGGCCACGATGGCGGCCTTGGGATCGGTCTGGGCAAGCTCGGCCGTTTCGCGCAAGCGCGCGAGATGGCGATAACCGGAGGTGCCGTCGGCGGCGATCTTGCCGAACGCGGCCTCCGCCTCGCTGCGCTTGCCGGCCTCGGCAAGCGTACTGGCAGCCTCGAAGGCCGCGCCGGCCTCGGCGGCTTTCCTGGCCTCCCACCACGCATAGCCGCGCCAGGCGGCAACCCCGACGACCACGAGGATGAGCGCCGCGACGACAAAGTTGCCGTACCTGTCCCACAGCTTCTTGAGCTGTTCCCGGCGAACTTCCTCGTCAACTTCCTGGAAAATATCGGACACGGAACTTTCCAACCCACCGGCGCGCCGCGCGCGCCTGCCCCAACCAGCGCCGGTTACCCTATCGATGTGGCATTGGCAAGGCAAAGCAACCCGCGTGGCCCTTTGCTAAGCTATTGAAGGCGCGCCTACTTTCCCTTGGTGCGGAGGGGATAGACATGCTCCGGGCCGGGGAAGGCGCGGGCGCGAACATCTGTCGCATAGGCCGCCACCGCGGCTTCGATCGAGGGGCCGAGCTCGCCGTAACGTTTGACGAATTTCGGCACCCGGGGCGAGAGCCCGAGCATGTCCTCGAGCACCAGGATCTGCCCGTCGCAGGCCACGCTTCCGCCAATGCCAATGGTGGGAATCGGGACCGCGGCCGTGATCCGGCGCGCCAGCGGCTCGGCCACCGCCTCGATCACGACGGAAAACGCGCCGGCCTCGGTCACCGCGCGGGCATCGTCCTCGATCGGTCCCCAGTCGGCCTCGTCGCGCCCCTGCGCACGGAACGAGCCGATGGTGTTGATGGACTGCGGCGTGAGCCCGATATGGCCCATCACCGGCACGCCGCGTTCGACCAGAAAGGCAATGGTCTCGGCCATGCGGCGGCCGCCCTCGAGCTTGATCGCCCCGCAGCCGGTCTCCTTCAGCACCCGCGCCGCGGACATGAAGGCCTGCTCCCTGGACGCCTCGTAGGAGCCGAACGGCATATCGACGACAACGAGTGCGCGCCTCGATCCGCGCATCACGGCGCGCCCCTGCAGGATCATCATGTCGAGCGTGACCGGCACCGTGGTCTCGAGGCCGTGCATCACCATGCCGAGGGAATCGCCGACAAGAATCAGATCGCAGTGGGCATCGAGCAGACGCGCGGTATGCGCGTGGTAGGACGTGAGCGAGACGATCGGCTCGCCGCCCTTGCGGGAGCGGATGTCGGGGGCGGTCAGCCGCCTGATTTCGTTCTGGATCGACATGGTCGAAGACTCTAATACGCCGGCGTGCCGAAAACCGGCACCCCGACCACGATGGGATGGAAGATGAAGCCGAGCGCGAGATAGAGCAGCGTCCCGACCACCAGTGCGATGACGTCGTTGCGGCGTCCGCCGACCGGGAACGGTGGTGCGCCGGGATCGGTGCGGCGCTTGAGCGTGATCCGGTCATAGACCGCCCAGGCGAGAACAGAGCCGAACAGCACGATCGAACCGAGATCGCCGTTCGAAATGAGATGCGCGACCGCCCATGTCTTCACCCCGACCAGCATGGGGTGCTTGAGCGTGCGCCAGATCTGGCCCCGGCAATACGCCGCGACCACGCAGATGCTGGCCGGCCACATCAGCAGCTGGGTGACGTAGTTCGTCCATCGTGGCGGAGACCAGACCTGGACCCAGCCGGTGGCCCGATAATGCCCGAAGCCGTAGCCGATCAGAACCAGTCCCACGAGCGCGACGACCGACATCAGCCCCTTGTAGGGCCACTCCCCGATGCGGGCGATCACGGCGGCGCGCGGTCCGCGCAAGGTCACGAAGACATGCGCGCCGAGAAACAACACCAGTCCGATCACCAGTACGCCCATGTCCCCTCCGAAGGCGTGCTTCGTGCTGTTCCGTGTTCTGGAACCAGTCTAAGCGGCGGCAGTAGAGGCTATGGCACGTCCGGAGGCAAGCAGTCGCCCGGCGGCCGAGGGTTGTCTTGCCGGCGGAAAGCAGGCATCCCGTACTCTCCTCACCGGCAGCGCATACGTCGCCGGTGATGACCCGATACGTATTTGTTGATCGCATCGCCGAACGCGCGAGAGACCCGATGAAGAGAACTCTGGCCATCGCACTGGCGGCAGCGCTGTTCATCCCGGCCGCTGCCGCGGCGCAGGAGTGGCCGACGAGGAGCGTCAAGATCGTGGTGCCGTTCGGGCCGGGCTCCACGCCGGACATGGTGGCGCGGCTGATCGCGGACCGCCTGCAGCAGAAGCTCGGACAGACGTTCGTGATCGAGAACAAGCCTGGAGCGAGCGGCAATCTCGGAACCGACGCCGTCGCCAAGGCCGAGCCCGACGGCGCCACGATCGGAATTTCCATCGGCGGACCACTGGCTATCAACACGTTGCTGTTCTCCAAGCTTCCCTACGATCCGGCCAAGGACATCGCGCCGATCACGCAATTGGTCACGCAACCGAGCGCGCTGGTGATCAACACCAGCCTCGGCGTCAATTCGGTGCCGGAACTGGTGGCGCTGCTCAAGCGCGAGCCCGGGAAGTACAATTTCGGCTCCATCGGCAACGGCTCGCTGTCGCACCTCGCCATGGAAGCGATCGCGCTCCGCAGCGGGACGCAGGTGGTGCACATCCCCTATCCCGGCTCGCCACAGGCGATGACCGCCGTGCTGCGCGGCGACGTGCAGATGGCATGCCTGCCGGCAATCTCGGTGACCCCGCACGCCGGATCGGACAAGGTGAAGATCCTCGCGGTCTCCACCGCCAAGCGCTCTGCACTGCTGCCCGATATCCCGACGCTGAAGGAATCCGGGATCGACGTCGAGGCGGATGCCTGGATGGGGCTGATCGCCCCCGCCAAGACACCCGACGCGATCATCGCGCGCATCCACGACGAAGTCTTGGATGCGATCAGGACCCCGGAGGTACGCGAGAAGCTCGCGCTCCAGGTGATGGAGCCGATCGGCAATTCGCCGGCCGAATTTCGCGCCAACATCAACGCCGAGATCGTCCGCTGGGCGCCGGTCATCAAAGCGGCCGACATCAGGATCAACTAGACCTGCTTCCACACGCTTGTGCCTCTCGCTCAGCTTGTAGTTAGGGGGCCCGAGAGCGACAGCGAGGGAGCCCGGAATGACGGCGGCGGCGTTCGCCGCGGCCAGCGGCCGCATGCATCCCGGCCCGTTGCGTGCTAGACGCACCGCGGCCCAGAATACCGCCGGTCCGCGCACCTGCAGGCCAGACACGGCAAACCACCGCGAATGCGGGGCACCAGACAGAGGAAACGACATGTTCAGGTTATCCCGTCGCTGCTTACTGGCGCTTCTTGCATTCACCGTCGCGCCGGCGCACACGCCGGCTCTGGCGCAGAGCTATCCCTCCAGACCGGTCACGATCATCGTCCCGCTCGCCGCCGGCACCGGCATGGACACGCTCGCGCGCCTGTACAGCGAGCAACTCTCGCAGGCGCTGGGCAAGCCGGTCGTCATCGAGAACAAGCCCGGCGCCGGCCTGATGCTCGGGACCGCGGCCATCGCTTCCGCGCCTCCCGACGGTCACACGCTCGGCATCTCGACCGCCACGCCGATGGCGGTCAACCAGGTGCTCTACAAGAAGATGTCCTACGATCCCGACAAGGATCTCACCCCGGTCTATTTCTACGTGAAGTCTCCGTTCGTGCTGGTGGTCAATCCGGCGCTGCCGATCAACTCGGTGCCCGATCTGATCAAGTACGCCAAGGAGAGCGCGAACCCGATGAGCTACAGCACGCCGGGCGCGGGCACCTCGCAGCATCTGGCGATGGAGTTCATGGCGCAGCGCTTCGGCGTCAAGGTCACGCACGTGCCGTATCGCAACTCGCCGCAATCCATCACCGACATCGCCGCCGGCCACGTCAACCTCGGCTTCGCCGAAGCCGGCGCATCCTTGCCGTTGATCCGCGAGGGCAAATTGCGCGCACTCGCGGTGTCCTCCCTGGTCCGCCTGCCCACATTGCCGGACGTGCCGCCGTTCGGCGAAGCCGCCGGGGCGCCCGATT
>Ga0207662_10001620_pt1 | contig 11016 bp, 10 predicted proteins | sample KBSS33LmetaG_FD_184338 | JGI IMG/M metagenome (GOLD analysis project Ga0207662, IMG submission 184338) | Switchgrass rhizosphere microbial communities from Kellogg Biological Station, Michigan, USA - KBS S3-3L metaG (SPAdes) (version 2) | ecosystem: Host-associated > Plants > Roots >... | reverse complement strand
CGCCGCATTCCCGTCAAAGCATAGGCTTCGGCACGACTCCAGACCGCAACATCTACCCAAGGGTGAGGTGTGCCGTTGCCCAGCCGTCCCCGATCCGCCACGCGGAACGTGCCAAGCCCGTCGATGTCCGCGAGGCTGCCCAGCTTGACATCCGTACTCGCCGCGACGATTGGCTCATCCGTGTAGATACTGGTTCCGTCGAACGTCCAGGGGCTGAACTCAGTTCGCACGTACGCCGTGATTTTGGTTTGGCCGCACCACTCCGCAGCGGACACAGTTTCGACCCACGCACCTGAATCCCCTTGGGTGGGTACCGTAGCAAACGCCGTCCTTAGTCGCGGATTCAGAATTCCTCCCGAGGAGGGCGGACGGACCTCAAAAAGGTTTTCGAAACAAACATTGGAATTGCCGGGGCAATAGGTCAAAGCCACGCCGCCCACTTCGAATGTATTCACACTGCTGGCACCACCCCGAAGCACGACGGCCTGACGCGACGCAATTTGTGCGGCTACGCCGGACACGATGTTTTTTACCTTCGCATTTGCGACAGAGATTAGCGCCAGGTCGAGCCGATTCACTCCGGAACAACCTCGAGTGCAGACCTGACCTGGAGGTAGCTGATTCGGCGGATACGAATATGAGCACACGCCAACATGGTTGCCTTGCGAACTGACGACGATGCCTTTCGCTGCGACATGTCCACAAGTCACCGCGTAAACGTCGCCTGAGACGTTGTCACGCAAAAAGCCGCCGATCGTGCCGGGCACGGCGCCCACGAGGCAATCATCGCCGGCTGCTACCGCAAGACGACCTAGAGGGCGAGTTTCCACAAGAGCGAAGAAATTTTGCGCCGCTGCGAGCGTTACCAGTTGCTGCCGAGTTTCGGCTTCGTTCTCTGTTACCGGCCTAGCGATCACCTTGACTACGAACGGCAGAGTACGGGTCGAAAGCGGCTTGTGAAAGTCGCTCTTGAGATTCCGGGTGAAGTTCTCCACGTTACCTGATGGGTCGACCCAGTCGAAATCGATGACGTCGCCGGCTATGCTTTCGAACCGAGCTAATTCCTCGATCAGAAGCAGCGGCCATGACATCCAATGGAAGTCGAAAGCATCAGATCGCAACCCAGCACGCGCGAGGCGATACGCTGCCAGCCATATGGGGTTGATATCCAGAACGACGCCTTGTGTGACGGTGTTTTCGGCGGCGGCGGCAACGAACGCCGTCAATCCTTCGATTCGATCAGACTGACTTCTCAAGACATGCATGGCATCCACCGCTTGTCTTATCCGTTGTCAGGCGGCTTTTCGACAGGCGCCAAAAGCCAGGCGACGAGTGCGGCGAGGGCTTGGCCTAACACAGCGAGCCAGCCGATAAACCAACCGCCGAGCAGCTTAGCTGCGATCGGATATGACAGAGCGAGGAAGGCGATCGGCGACGCTATGAGATGCGCGTTCCGAATTACGCCTTTCGGAGCCCGAACTGCGAAATAGACAATGGTCGCTGCGAGGAAAACAGCGATGAGGCCCAGAGCGATCCTTGGTTGCAGGTTCGCGTCCGGTTTAGCCGAGATGATGCCGCCAACCGCGCTCGTATAGATGGCGAGAATGTCGGCCGGAACGTATTTCACCAAGCGCGCTTGAAAGTCGTCCGCCGCGCCGGCAGCTAACCCGGGACTCTTTGGTCGTACAAAACGACTCATGCGTCATACCTCCAGAAGCTTACGACGTTTTTCGTTCCGACTCACGGTCCGCTCCTATGCGTCCACGTCTGTTATAGGAGAGCCGCGCGCGCGGCTTTCCCTACCTGAGCACCGGCACGAGCACGGGTAATGTCCCGCGGTGCGACGATCTCGCGATAGACCTCGCGCATCCGCGCGGCGGCTTGGGTCCACAACCACGACCGCCGAACTTCGTCAGCCGCTGACGCTCCCAGGCGCTTGCGGAGATCTCGATCGCGAAGGAGACGCACGATTGCATTCGCGAGTGAGTCGGGATCGAATGGCGGCACGAGAAGTCCGGTCCGTTCGTCTTCGAGAATTGCGATCGGTCCGCCGACTTTTGTCGCGATGATCGGCAGGCCGTGCAACATGCCTTCGAGGACGACCATCCCGAATGGCTCGTACCGGCTCGGGATGACCTGAATGTCGGCTTTCCGGTACCACGCGTCGAGCTCGGGCGTCTGCAGCCAACCGGTGAAATGAATGCGGTCCGCATACGGCTGGCATTCCACTGACAGCCATTGCCGCGCTACCTCTTCGGCAGGCCATCCCGCCGGGCCTCCCGCCAGCACAAAGCGAGTCTCGGGAACCAGCTCCATCACCGCGGGAATGGCCTTCAGGAGATCGTGGATTCCCTTTCGCTCCACGAGTCTTCCGGTGTAGAGCACCAGCGGCGGCGAGCCCTTTCGCTCGGTTGTGGCGCTATCGCGCGCCTCCTGGCAATCGTCAATCCCGTTGCCGACGATGCGAATGCGTTCGCGAGACTCGGGATAGTAATGAACGAGGAGCTGCGCCTCGTCGTCCGTCAACGCGATCAAGCGATCCACTTTCGTGATCGCCCGGCCTTGATCGTCGGCATGCTCGAGAATGTGTCCGGGCTCCATCCCGAATTCATACTCCGCGCGATCGACAGAATGCGCGGTGTAGATGACCGGAATGCCGCTCCCCAGCACCGTCTCCGCGAATGGCCAGATCCACGCGGTGTGCAGATGCACCAGATCCGCACGCCATTCCTGCGCGATTCGCGCGGCTTGCTCTACTGATCCGCGCCACGGGATCTGAAAGAAATCGATGCCGCGAGCAACGCGATCGGGCAGATCAGCTCCCGACGCCGGATGGCCGTACGACGGTGGATGGCCGTAGCCGGAAGGCACACCGGCATCGCCGACAAGCAGTACCGCGACGGTGTCGCCCGCCGCAGCGAGCGCGTGGACCAACCCACCGACAGCAGTCCCGAGCCCTCCGAAAATGACAGGCGGAAACTCGGTAGACATGTGGAGAATCCGCATGGTTTTCCCTTGTGCCGCATCGACAGTTCTTTCCCTTAGACCTCCCTGATGCGGATGTTGCGATATGCCGTCAACCCGGAGTGCGACTGGACGCCGAGGAAACCGAAGAAGGGATCCGCCGACGCCGGTCGTCCACGATTCGGATCGATGTTCTTGAACTTCGTCGTGAGTTGTCCGTTCAGCTTTACGGTGTAGTCGTCGCCGGACACTGCGATCTCATAGTCATGCCACACGCCGGGAGCTAGGACCGGCGGCCGCTGATACTGCTGCTGCCCCGCTGCATTCCCGATCTGCACGTCATAGATCGCGCCGGTACGGTGCTTGTCGGCGCCATCCGTCCTCGCCAGGTCGTCGATCTGCGCCTCGTAACCGGTGAATTCCGCGATGCGGCCGCGGTTGTTCTGCACGGCCTGATTGGCGGCGAGATCGGGCCAGCTCTTGAAGGGATACCGGAATCGCACGAACACGCCGGAGTTGTCATCGGCGCGATCGAGACGGAACTGGAGGCGAAGAACGAAGTTGCTGAACCCCTTCGGGCCGTAGACGAGCACCGCGTACTCGCCTGCGGGATAGGCGACGATCGCGCCGTCGATGAGCATGAACGTGCTCGTAGTTCCCGCGCGCTGCCATTGTTTGAACGTGTCGATCGTGCCGTCGAACAGATACGTGAATCCTGCTTCGACTGCCGGCGCGACGGGATGCGGCATCGAGGCGAGGAGCTTGTCCGCCGTACGGCGCGCAAGTCCCGTCCCGGTGAGCATCGGATTCGGAGAGCCGACGGTCGGGAACAGCGCGGGGCCAGCGACGTAGGCGTTGTCCACGAAGTGAAACCGGCCGTCCGCATTGGTCACAGACTTTGACGGATCGGTGCCCATCCACAGCGGACCCGCCTCGTGGTGTGTGGTCCCCATGCCGTCGCGCGCGTTGCTGAGAACTTCCGGCATCGTGCCGCCGTTGAAGACCTTTGCCACTTCTTCGGCAGCCTTATCCATTGCGTTCCAAAGATCGCGGTCGTTCTTCGTCTGCGGTGTGTCGCTGGCCTGCTCCGGTTCGCGAGCGTCGCCGATCTCGACGAAGGCACGCGGTACGCCCGCCTCGTCGTTTGCATCGAGCTTCAACGTGATCTTGCTCTTCGGGTTCTGCGGCTGCGTCTCGCCAATGCTGCGCAGCGTGATCACCACATGATTGAGGTCAGCGGCGCGGAACGGACGCTGTAGATCGATGTCAGGGATCTTCTGGAAGAGCTCCGCATCGCTGTTCGTCGCCAGGCCTCCCCCGCCGGCCGACGCGGTGATCTGCAGATGGAAGTGCCCGATCGATCCGTCGGGATGCGTGTGGCGTCCTTTGAGGAACAGTGCGGATTGCTCGAGGTCCTGCACGCTCGAATCGAGGAACGTCAGCTTGTTGCGCGGGACGCGGATCGCCATGTTCGACCGCAGATGCGCCATGAAGTTCGTACCGATCAGCGGATAGTTGGTAATCCCGCCGAACGAGAGGAGTGCCACGCGCGTGCTCTCGATCGTGCCGAGCGCGATCACGGCGACGCCGTGGGCCGGCAGCGGAATGAAGCCCTGATTCGTGAGCACGCCGGTCACGTGCGCCTGTCCGTTGACGACATCCGTGATCAGGCGGATCACGTGGCAGTTGGGAACGACCATCAAGCGCTTTCGCACGTCGGCACCATCGGCGGAAGGGAATCCCTGCACGGACTCCTCGCGAGCCGCCCGGGCGGACTGGGCAAGCAGCGGCACGGAGCTGAATTTGTTGATCGGAAAGAAGCCGGAGCGCGGCGGCCTTCCCTGCACGGCGAGCGGCGCCTCCAATTTGAAGAGATCCTTCTTGCTCGCCGGCACGCCGTCGAGAAGTTGAGGAAGCTCCGCAAACGGCACCGCGTCCGTTACCTTGCCCGCCTTCACTCCTTCGAAAAGCTGCCGGCGCAGAGCGTCATGCAGTGGCCCGTGAATGAAGTCGTTGGTCTCGGTCGTGCCGATCTGTTCGGCCGCCTGCCGGAAATACCCGCGATCGCCGTTCGGCAGCGGATTCTCCAGCTCGTTCACGACGTTCGCGGGCCATGCGTTCGGATGCTGCGGGCTCGCGGTCGTAGGCATCTCCGCATGTAGAAGCTGCGGCGACCAGCCGCCCCAAAAGACGGAGCGCCCGCCAAGGCAGTAAGCAAGTCCGGGGAATCCAGCTTTGACGCTCGTCTGCCAAGCGAGACCCCAACAGAATTCGCGTAGCACGCCGGGATCGTTCTGCACCGGTCCTGGCGCCGCGATGCCCATCATCGGGAGGTTCTGCACGTGCTCGGGAAGTAGGAACGGGCCTCCATCGAGCACGAGAACGCGGCGGCTGCGCGTCTTGTCGTTGTTGAAGACGTGCGCGGCCAGGATGGTGCCGAACGAGCCTCCGCCTACCACGACGACGTCGAAGGGCCGCGCGTCAGGATATTTGTTTTTATCGGTGCTCTGAAGAGCCTCATCGAGCCCGTTGCAGATGAAGCGGCCGACGAGATCGAGACTGAAATCAGTTCGCTGAGGTTGCGGGCTGGTAGGCATGGGCGCTCCTTTGGAACCCAGTGATCACTTATGTAGATAGTGAAGGACGGCCTCAAAACGTTACACCGAAATATACGTCCACTCTTTATTGATGGACGTAAGCGGCGGTTTTCCCGTTTTTAGCGGGTTGCGAGAGGGATGCTTCGCGAAGGGCGGCGTCGCGGTCAGGCGCGGCTTCAGGTCATCGCGCCCGGTGCGTGCGACCGAGGGCAGCGCGTAACGCGTGAGCGAGCTTCAGCGCGTCGTCGTTTGCCCAGAAGTGCATGAAGAAGAATCGGGGCTGCTCTTCGAGCATGTGACTGTGCAACGCGGTCACGTCGATGCTGCCCGAGCGCAGCTCGCGGAGGACCGGATTGACCTCCGACGCGAGCATGACGAAATCACCGCTGATCGCCGCGCGACCGTTGCCTGTCGGCTGGAAGTTGATCGCCGTCGCCATCCCCGCAGCCGGACGGAATCTCGACACCGTGCTCCACGATCCGCTCGGCGCGCGGGATCGCGAATTGATACGCGCCGCCATTGATTTTGCCGGATGCGCCGAGCGTCGCGTCGAGCTCCGCGGTCAGAAGATCGATCGTTGTTGCCGGCGCACCACCAGCGGCAAATGGAGTCTTCGTCTTTTCGAGCGCGGAGCGAAGAGTGCGGGCCAGCGCGACCGGATCACCGTGCCCGCCGAAATGGAGATACATCACGCGCGGCGACTCGCGCAGCACGTGATTGTGCAGCGCGGTCTGCTCGACCCCGCCCGCCTGCAGTGCGGAGATGACGGGATTCACCTCGTCTTCGGTGAGCACGAGATCACCCATCACCATCGCGTGCTGCGGGAGCTGGAGAAACGCGGCCCACGATCCAAGCGCGAGACCGGGCTTGAGCTGCACGTCATCGATGCGCACGGCGAGATCGGAGCGCGGAAATCCGACTTTGTAGACGTTGCCCGGCTGCACCGAGCCGCTTTTCCCGAGTGCCGTCGCGACGTCGTTCCAGTCGGCACGCTGCATGGGCGTCGCGGGTGCGGTGGCGCATGCCGTAGCGATCAAACAGGCGACCAGGAGAAGGCCCTTCTTCATGGCGACAGTTTATGCTTCAGTACATGAAGCGATTCACGATTGCGGGAGGCGGCACGTTACTGCTGGCTCTGGCTGCACTCACGGCCTGCAGGACGGCCGACACGCCGAAGATAAACATGACCAGCGAGCCATCGACGGTGCTCTTCATGTGTCCGTATGGTGGCGCTAAGAGCGTGATTGCCACGACCTACTTTAACCAGCTCGCGGAGCGCGCCGGACTGCCTTACCGCGCTGCGGCGGTTGCCGCCGAAACACCGTATGACGCTGTGCCGGAGAACGTCGCCGCGTTCCTGTCGAATGAAGGCTTCGACGTGCGGACGTTCAAGCCGCGACACGTAGCCGATACCGATCTCGACTCAGCGGCGAAGGTCGTTTCCATCGACTGCGATCTGACGAAACTCGATACGAACGGGGTAACGATCGAGCGATGGGATGACGTGCCGAAGGTGAGCGTCGATCTTCCGGCATCCGCGGCCGCACTCAAGCCCCGTTAGCAACAGCGTCGGTCAGATCGCGAACGCGGAGAACGTCCCGACATAGCCGGAGCTGGCGACGCGAAGGGAGCCGCGGGATGCGGCCGCGCGGCTCCCCGCTTGGTTACGTGGTGAGCACGTGGTGGACTTGGTTGATGCGTGCGATCGCGATCCGGAGATGCGCGCGCACCTTCTTGCTGCCGGCGCGGCGGCGTGCTGCCTGAAGGTCGCGCATCGCCTGCTCGAGAAGCCAAAGGATTTCATCCATGGTGCGGCTCCCTTCATGAGGCGATGCGGATCCCCGCGGCTTCGATCTTGTCGAACACCCACTGCGGCAGACAGAGATCGGTCTTATCGGCGCGGCAGTTGGAGTGGCAGATGATCGTCGCGACTTGGAAGCAACGCGGGAAGTCGAATGTGGTTGACGGGTAGTAGAAGACGGGCTCGATCTTGTGACGCTGGCAGATGTCGAGCGTCAGCTCGATCCCGGCATCGACTTGCGCCTCGTCCAACTGCGCGAAGTAGCTGAAGCCGCGCCAGTCGTGGTTGATGAACGGCCCGGTGTAGATGGTGTTCGGCGTGTTCATGCCGAAGGCGTAGAGGCGGTCGCCGTCGAGGTCGAGCGGCCCTTCGTTCGCGAACTCGATCGCGACGGATTGCTTGTCGTACAGGCCCTTCACGCCTTTCAACCCGAGATGAAAGATCCACGCGGAATCGTTGAAGGTCTGATAGATCGTGCCGTCGCGACGAGCCACGGAGCGCCGACGCGATCGGCGTTGAGGTTCCATGCATCGATCGACGTTGTGGCCTTTCCGGGGCGGCCGGAGACCGGCGTGTGCAGCGTGCGGCCCGCCGTGCCGTGCCAGACGACGAACTTCTTCGCGGTGAGGTCTGAGAAGTATTGCCCTTTCTTTAGCGGGTATTGATGAACGTTCATGATCGTTCTCCAAAGTGGTGGAGCGCGCGCGAAGCGCGCCCCACCGGGTCAACTACGTGGACGGGTCAGATATCCTTGCCGGCCTTGAACTCGGACGTGGCGCGTTTGTTTTTCGCGCCGGTGCGGAGATCTCTGCCGGCCTTGAACGGCCGCTCCTGCTGGTTCTCCTCGGTGAGGTGACGCGAGCGCCGGCGGCCGACACGACGCGGAGACGGATAGCTGATCGTCTCGACGACCGTGTATTGCGGCCAGCGGCGCGCGTCGCGAGCGGAGATGAACCGGCCGGACGAGGCACTGCGAGCGACTTTGCGGACGGTGCTCATTCCTGCTCCGCGAGGTCCTTGCCCGCCTTGAACTCGGCCGTGATGTCGCCGCCGATGGCGGTCACCAGCTGCGGCACGCCACCGCGCTACACTTCGCCTGTCACGCGACGGGCAGCAGGGAGGATCCGCGGGCGGTGGGACTGATGCTCGCGGATGGGATGCTGTCGCTGCAGGATCTGATGGACGCGCGGCTCGCGTCCGGAGCCATCGCGGTTCTGTCCGCATGCGAGACGGGTGTGATCGGCGAGACCCTGCCGGACGAAGTGCTCAGCATCGCCTCAGGGATGCTGCAGGCGGGCGCAAGCGCGGTCGTGTCGTCGCTGTGGTCCGTGCCGGATGCGAGCACGGCCATCCTGATGTCCCGGTTCTATTTCCTCTGGCGGACCGCGGGACAGGCGCCGGCGGTTGCCCTGCGCGACGCACAGCGCTGGATGCGCGACTCGAATAACGGCACCATCGCGGCTTTTCTCCGCGAGCACCTGGGCGACCTCGCCGATCGGCCCTTGGTTCGGCACTTGGAACGCAATCCGGTGGACTCGACATTCACGCATCAGATGCACTGGGCGGCTTTTCACGTACATGGGCCGCTAAGTGCCCGGGCTGTCTGTTGGGCGAGAGTCCCTTACTCCAACTTAGACCTCCGGCCTGTCACGCCGGAGGTCGCGGGTTCGAGCCCCGTCGGCCCCGCCAAATTAAAGCCCTCATGCGCCGCGACTTCGCGGCGTTTCGTGTTTCAGAGGATTGCTTAGAAAATTGGAGACTCGCAAAGTTACTCGCAAGGTCGCCAATTTCGCGAGCAGAATTTTGCGCAGACGCGCGACCAAATGTTTCGCATTTCGGTGTGAGTGTTCCACGGAAAACCGTGTCACGACGGCACTTAAAAGCGAGCGCGGAGCCCGGGCGCGACCGGGGCGAGAATATGAGGCGTAGCGGCTTAGCATAGTTTGGATCAGAGCGCGTAAACGTTCGCGCTGCGCATAAAGATCCTGCAGGATTTCCTGCGCGATGGAACGCCACCTATGCATTCAGGATAGTTGTAACGAATCGCGTCTCGCCCTCACTACTCCTCAGCAGAGTTTGAGGAGGCAGCATGATCGAGATTTATCCGCAACTCGTGGTGGGCGGCTTTCAGACTATCTCGCGTGAGCATTCCGCGCAGTACTACCCATTGATTACGAAGCTGTCTGGTCCGAGCGCGCTCTTGCAGGAGCTTCAGGCGCTGCGGGAGCAGAACGCAACGCTCGAGCGCTACAAAGAGGTTGCCCGGACAGCAGTGAGCGTGCGGCACCTTACGACCGATCCGCGGCGGCTGTTGGAGGTATACAGCAGCATCGAGCGAATCGCGATCTGTCTCGATGAGGGAAAGTTCGAGCACGCGACCTCGAGCTGTGATTGTGACGACCACGAAGAGAAACTGCTCGACCTTGCCGACACGCTAATCGCCGCGGTCGTGCTCAGCGAGAACACGCTATTGATTGAAACGGCTCACCGGCTGTTGAAAGTCTTCTGGATCAAGAGAGCCGGAGAGCAAGGGCCCGCGACGAAGCGCCATTGCGGCGAAGAGCCGGTGCCGTATCCCGCGCTCGTGAGGCGGTTCTGGGAGCGCGGCGCGATCTCGATTCCGCTCGCGCTGCCGGCGCCGCAGAAGGGCGAGTGGCCGGCAGGCGGTTATCTGGCCAGCGCCGCGAAGGAGACGCCGCTGCAACAGCAGACGTCACCCTTCACGCTGAAGGCACTCAGTGCCGCGAAAGCCGACGTCGATCGGCGTCTGTCAGAACAGCTCGAAACGAAGCGAAACGCGCCGCTCTCGAAGGACGAGTCTCAGCGGGACATCGAACGCAACGATGCGCGAGTACTGTCCGACGAATCGGCGAACCGGCTCTCCACGTCGACACGCGAGATCCTGGCATCGGCCAGCATCGCCGGCAGCGACATCGACGTTGCCGCGGCGCAGCGCGCGATCGATCAGAAGATGACCGAGGTTGTGGAAGCGATTCGGACGGCGCGCGCCACGCTTCCGGTGGTCCGGCTCGGAGGAGTGATCGTCGAGGCGACGCCAGCAGCGTTTGCGGAGGTCATCTGCGATGCGGAGCCGCTGCCATGCCACTGCGATCTGCTCCGGAAGCTCGCCGCGAAGCATGGCGAGAAACCGCAGGTGAGTCTCCTCGGCACCGGGCGCGCGTACCGCGTGCGACAGACGCTGAAACGGTATCGCCGCTCCGAGCTGGTGCACACGGAGCCGATCCTCGGAGAGACGAAGCGCAGCGTCTCGTTCCGCGAGCTCGATCGCGTCGAACAGGTCGACGAGACGATCACCAGCCGCGAAACGTTCGAGGAGAAGGAAGCGACCACTCACGATCAGTTCGAGTTCGCGTCGGAGGTGTCGAAGCAGACGGAGGAGGAAGCGAGCCAGTCAGCGGGAGTGACGGCGACCGGAAGCTACGGCACCGTCACCGTCTCCGCGACAGCGAGCATGTCGAGCTCGCAGGCGGCGAGCGAGGCGGCGCAACAGGCGACCAAGAGCGCGAAGGAAATCATCAACAAGGCGGTCAAACGAATTCAGGAGAAAGTTCAGCAGCGCCGTTCGATCACGCAGATTCGCGAGACGGAGCGCAAGAACTCGTTCGACATCGACAACGTCGGGCACGGAAGCTT
>Ga0207662_10001619_pt1 | contig 11022 bp, 7 predicted proteins | sample KBSS33LmetaG_FD_184338 | JGI IMG/M metagenome (GOLD analysis project Ga0207662, IMG submission 184338) | Switchgrass rhizosphere microbial communities from Kellogg Biological Station, Michigan, USA - KBS S3-3L metaG (SPAdes) (version 2) | ecosystem: Host-associated > Plants > Roots > Rhizosphere... | reverse complement strand
CACCGAGCCCCCGCGGTCGACCTATCACGATCCGGTGACGGGCAAGGAAATCCGGAGCGGCCCCATCGCCGACATTCACACCCTGGAACCGGTGTCGGCCCATATCCGTGGCAGCTTCCGGGAAGTCATGATGCACATCATGGACAGCAACGCCAGAAGCGCGGAGCTGATCACGACCGACAATCCGCAGGCCAAAATCGGCGCGGTGACGGTCGATGGTCCGCCGTCGCATCAATTCCCCGATCGGATCAACAAGTCCGCCATGTGGTTCTTGAACGGCGGTGAAGCGACGACGGGGAGCGGCTACAGCATGCGCGTTGAGCCGTTGAGCGTGCGCTTGGCCAACAATGCCGATGCGTCAAAGCTGTTCGTCTCAGGCATCCATGGAGATCCTGGTACGCCGCTGTTGAGAGCGTATCTCGGTGATCCGATTCTCGTTCGGGCCCTTGTGGGTTCCGCCAACGAGGTGCATACGTGGCATGTGACCGGCCATTGGTTCCCGATGGAACGCTATGGCACGACGGCGATGCCGCGGAGCACCATTCACCTGGCCATCGGCGAACGCTATGATCCGGCCATTCCAGCCGCCGGCGGACCGCAAAAGCAGGCCGGTGACTATCTGTACTATAGCGGCCGTGCGTCCCACTTCGCGGAAGGCAGCTGGGGCATTTTCAGGGTTTTTGACGAACTACAGGGAGACCTGAAGCCGTTGCCGAGCCGTGAGCAGATTCAAAAATCTGCTCCGTCGGTCTGTCCGGCTGACGCTCCGGTAAAAACCTTCAATGTGTCCGCGGTCGACCAGAACATCCGGTACCACGAAGGGGCGCCGGGCGTGATGGAAGTCGATCTCGAGCGTAAGATGATATTGGGCAACGAACAGGGCAAGATGTATGTGCTGGACGGCGATCGCGGGCGGGTAAAATCCGGCGAGTTGCGTCCGAGCCCGTTGACCCTGCACGTGAATATCGGTGACTGCATCAAGGTCAATCTCAAAAATGAGATGGCCAAGGAGCGTGCCGGATTCCACGTCGACATGATGGCGTTCGATCCGAAGGATTCGTTCGGCGCCAACGTGGGTAATAATCCTGGCGATCAAACCATCGCACCGGGGGAAAGCAAAACCTACACATTCTACGCGCACCCGGAATACGGTGAGCTCGCTGCCCTGATTCAGGATTGGGGCAACGTGGTCGAGAACCCGCGCAACGGGCTCTTCGGGTCTATCATCGTCGGGCCGAAAGGATCGCGCTATCGTGATCCGATCACCGGCGAGGACATCACGATGAAGAGCAGCTGGCGCGCGGACGTCATTGTCGACCGGACGATTCCGGGCAATGACAACCGGAAGAACTACCGGGACTTCTCGCTGATGTTCCAGGACGAGGACAATATCGTGGGTGTCAGCTTCATGCCGTACATCCAGCAGGTGGCGGGTATCACCGCGGTCAACTACCGCTCTGAGCCGACCGCCTGGCGGGTGGAGAAAGGCTGCGAAGTGTCGGAGGTCTTCAGCTGTGTGAAGACCGGCGACGCGCTGTCCACGCCGCTCCTGCAAGCCCATGTGGGAGATCCGGTGGCGATCCACGTGTTGGGTGCGTTCAGTGAACAGGTGCAGCTCTTTACGGTTGACGGCCATGAATGGCCGCACGAACCGTACATGGTGGGCGCCGATCAAGTCAGCACGATGGAGTTCGGCGGCTCCGAGATCATCAACGCCTACCTCACCGGTGGCGCCGGAGGTCCGAACAAGATCATCGGTGATTATCTCTGGAAGAACCAACGGCCGGCGTTTGCCAATGCCGGACAGTGGGGATTGTTCAAGGTATTGCCGGTTGACGATCAGCGCATTCTTCCGCTGACGCCACAGGTTCCGCCCACGAAACACGCGGACCAGGACAATGGCGGAGAGGTTGTGCGAACCTCGATCGGACAGTAACCTATTGTGTGTGTGAATCTTGGGGGAGCCCGATGGCTCCCCCAGGCCTTCTAGCGAGATGACCATCATGCGTCGCAACCTTCTGATGTCCCTCGTGCTGGTCTGGTCTACCGTTGTTCCGATGACGGTCTCAGCCTATGAAGAGACCGGTGTGACGAACGGCGGGACGGTGACCGGTACCGTCACCTTTGTCGGCGAAATCCCGCCTCCCACCTCATTCGAACTCTGGCGGTATCCTGATCGCGTGTATTGTGGCGCGCTGTCGGACGGGTCGGGGTACAGGCAGCTGCGTCAGGTGTCCGTCGGAACCCAGGGCGGATTGAAAGACGTCGTGGTCCTGATCGAAGGGGTTGAGAAGGGAAAGCCATTTACGTGGCAGGAGACACGGCTCGAGGCGAACATCTGTCAATTCGTGCCATTCGTCTCCGTCGTGAGAGATCACCATCCGCTCATCGTGAAAAATTTGGACTCGGTGTCGCACGATCTGCAGTTCTACGAGCGGGAGCACGAACATATCTACATCATGTTTCATCGGCCGGCCCTCACTAAACTAGGTACCAGCGACACGGTCCGCTTCACGGGGAATCGACGCGGGGTGACGATGCAATGCGGGATGCATCCCTACATGCAGGGCCATGGACTGGCCGTCGAGAATCCGTATTATGCCGTGACCGGGCTCGAAGGGACCTTCTCGATTCCGGACCTACCGCCAGGCACGTATCGCATCAAGGCCTGGCATCCGACGCTGGGCGAGCAGGAACGCATGGTGACGGTGACCGAACAGGGTACGACGGCGGCCGAATTCAATTTTGGGACGAAGTAAGCGATGCGATGGTCACCACGCATATTCAGCCTGCTCATTCCTTCCTGTGCCGTACTGATGGCGGTATCCGTGTCAGCGGAAGGGCCTTCCGTTCCGCCGGTGAGTCGGGTCGAAGTGGTTCTGGCCAATGAGTATAAGAATCAGGTCTCGGCATTGACCGAAGAATTCACCCAGGCCGGGATGAGCAACGTGCATTTTCAGTTCGTCAAACGCGGCCAGCCTCCGCAGAACATCGGCTTGGGGCGAGAGGTGCCGGCCGACAAGGCCAGAGAGGCGATGCGCCTCGCGGTCAAATACAACCTCGGCATCGGTATCTTATTGCCTGAGCGGCTGTTTCCTCCGCGCTTCGTCACCATCGCATCGTCGAATTTTGACGATACGGTCGAATATCCCATCGACCAGGCCACGCTTGCCAAGCTCCAGGACCCGAGCTTGACGAATGAAGCGTTCCATCGCCTCTATCGCGATCTCACCTCCACGCCGAAGGAATTGCCTGAGCGGTACTAATGGGCATTCATATGCAACGTCTGGCCGTCACCCAGGCCGTTCTGCTGTCCGCTCTGCTTGGAAGCCTGAATCTGGCCGTCCTTTTGGACCGTCCTCTTGCTCGAGCCGCGCAGCCCTCCGATGCCGCGCTCAAAGAGCAGGCCGACGCCTTGATGAAAAATGCCGAGGAGATGGTGGCACACGGCGGCATGGGGGACGCCAAGGCCATTGTCCACCATTGCGGAGAAGCGTCGCGATATGCGGAGGCGCTGCTGGCGCAAATCCCCCCTTCGGATCCTCGCCGGAGCCAGGCATCGGTTTCGCTTAATGAGGTGATTCAGCAATGCAAGCGGGTGTCGGAGATCGGCGCCCATGCCGATCCAGGTTTGCTGCTGAACCCGGCCATCAAAGCACGAAGCGCTGCCAGAGAATCCGTCAAATCGCTTGGCTTCAATCCGAAACGCTGAGCCCGCTCCCCCGTTTCTTTCATTCCCAACCGAAGGATGGCGAGGCGAGCTTGCGACCCTGGGTCAGTCCAAACGTGCGAACCTTCTCACCCGCCCGACCCCGGCGCGCCGGGACGCGCCTTATATCAAAGGAGCACCGGTATACGACTACTTCCACTTCTCTTTAAGGGCAGGGCTGTTCTGACTACTCTTTGACCGTCATCGTCATGAGGATAGGCTCGAGAGGATTGTTGTATTCGTCGCGTGGAAGCGCGGCGATCCGGTCCACCACCTCCATGCCGCGGAAGACCTCACCGAACACGCTGTATCGTCGATCCAAGCCGCTGTTGTCCGCCAGACAGATAAAAAACTGGGATCCGTTATCGTTGAAATCGCGTGTACTCGAACCGTCCCGCGGCGTTTTCGCCATCGAAATCGCTCCCCGTTTATGCGGCCTGTCGCTCAGCTCAGGATTCAGCCAATAGCCGGGGCCGCCGGAGCCGTGTCTGAGTCGGTCGGGTTCCTTGCTCAAAGGGTCGCCGCCTTGAATGATGAAACCCGGGACGATCCGATGAAAGGTTGTGCCATCGTAGAACTGCATCTTGATGAGGTTGATGAAGTTTTCGATGTGACGGGGAGCATCCTCGGGATAAAAGCGAATCTTGATCTCGCCGAACTTCGTCGTGATCGTGACCCGGGGATCGATTTTTTTGAATTCCATGTTCATCGGGACGAATCTACCAAGGGTGTGACGCAGGAGGCAATGGCCCTGCGTGTTCAGTCGTCGAGCTTCTGTGCGGGGTCGATGTTGACCCAAAGGACCGCGCCGAGAAGTGCCACGGCTCCGGCAGCGGCGAGAGCAATGGGCCAGCCCCACTGGGCAGCCATCCAGGGCGTGAGGCTTGGCGACAGCGCTCCCCCGAGGTTGGCTCCGGTATTCATCAGCCCGGACAAGGCTCCCGCATGAGTCTTGGACAGGTCGCTTGTGGAGGCCCAATAGGCACCCACGGCGAAGTAGAGACAGCCGGCTCCGACGGAAAGACAGGCGACGGCTGTAAGTGCGGAATCGGCAAATGCCCCGGCGGCGATGGCACAGCCGGCGCAGGCCATTCCCGACATGCCCGCCATCGATCGACCTCGGGTGATTCCATAGGCGGCAGCGAGGCGATCGGTCACCCAGCCGCCCAACGGGCAACCGATCAGAATCGCCCAGAAGGGTGCTGACGCATACAATCCTCCCCGCAGCACGTCAAATTCTCTGACATTCACGAGATACAAATAGAACCACGAAAGATAGACGTAGGCGACATAGCCGAGGCAACTGTAACTGAGCACCAACCACCAGAGCGTCGAATGCTTGAGGAGCGACAGCCGAAAGACGGGCTGCCGGTCTAACCGGGGGGCGTCTGTTGAGAAGGAAGCTCGGTGCGTCCACGGATGCTCCTCGGGCCGGTCGCGCGCGAGCGTCCACCAGAGGATGCTCATGATCAACCCCAGGCCAGCCGAGAGGTAGAACACGGTTTGCCATTTCCAATTCACCATCACCCAGGCGGCAATCGGAGGGGTGATGGCCGATCCCAAGCCAATTCCGCCGATGGCGATCCCGATGCCCAACCCGCGCGCATCCGGCGGCATCCAGTTGGCGACGGCGCGGTTGAACGATGGCAGCGCGACGGCTTCGCCCAAGCCCAATGCAAACCGCACGAGCGCGAGTGCGCCCACGATGCCCAGCATGTCGGCCAATGGCGAGGCGGCCACAAATGCCGTGAGTCCCGTGCAGAGGGACCACCAGATGAGCGCACCGGCGAGCACCAGTCTGGCGCCGCACCGGTCTGCGAGCCATCCACCGGGCAGTTGAAAGAGGGCGTAGCCGACGACGAACGCGGAGAAGACCCAGCCCATTTCCTGCTGGGTCAAGCCGAACGCCGGCATCATCTGACGGGCAGTGACGGAAATGTTGACCCGGTCGATATACGTGACGACGCTCGTGCCGAACAGCAGGGCGAGGATCAGCCAGGAGATTGAACGCGTGCGAGAGGTATTGGTCACGAGCCAGCGTGCAACTGAACAGAACGCCCGCGGCGATTATAGCGGGTCTGACCGCCTCTCACCAGGACAATCCGAAAGCCAAAAGATGAAATTCCCCTGTTGGTTCGCGGGCTTGCTAGCTTTCAGGGGAATGATTCGGTAAGATGAGCTTTGGGCTGATCGAAAAGCTGCTCGCCAATGTCACCCCCAGAGGGACGCCTCAATCAGGGCTCGTCCCAATGCGGTCCGGATGTTTCAGCAGCCCATGTTACCGCTGCTCACTGTGGAGATGTTGAGTGTCCCCAACACGTGTTGTCGTCGCCCTCATTGCATGCCTCATCGTCGGCGGCGTCGCCTTCCTGTGGTTTTCTCCGTACCTGACCGGTGAAGACTACCTTAAAGAGTTTTTCCTCCATCAACTCGAACAGAATCTCGGCCGCAAAATCGATGTCCATCGCGTCAAGCTCGTGCTGTTCCCCAAGATCCGCCTCGAGATGACGCAGATCGTCATCCATGACCGTAATCAGGACGGGGTCTTGCTGTCGGCAAAGAAATTGGATCTGGTGCTTCGGCTCGTCCCGCTGCTGCGGAAACAGGTTGTCGGCAAACGGCTGTTGATCGAAGAGCCGATGTTGACGTTGCACCGGGACCGCTCGGGCCATTGGAACGTGCTCGATCGAGAGCAGCCCATACCCGCCAGCGACGAAGAGGCGCTGCAGATGCTGACACGCATCTTCCGAATCAGAGAGGCGACCTTGGTCAATGGCACAGTCGTCGTCATCGACGAAGCGCGCCCCGACGGTCCGCGGACGCTCAAGTTGCAGTCCGTCGAGGCCGCCTTGGAGATCTTTCTCGAGCGCGGACAAGCCGATCTGCACGTGTCCGCTTCGCACCAGGGCGGACAGGGGATGACCGCGATGTCATTGTCGGGGACCTTCAGGAAAGCCGAGCAGCAGACGCTGACTGCCGATGAGGCCAAACGACTTTCATTTCCAATTCAATTCGACGGGCTGGTCGAGACGGCAAATCTGAGTCTTCGCGATGTGGCGGACTTTTTCGGCCCTCGGCCCGTCCCGGCTCTATTGCAGGGACGGGTGAATGCACGCAGTTCCATTAAGATCTTCCCGGGCGTAGCCGGCTACGATGTGCTGCTCTCGGATCTGACCGGCAGCATGGAGCAGCTATCCATCACCGGAAAGGCCAGCCTGTCCGGCCTGCTTGCCCCTCAGCCGACGTTTGCGGTGACGTTCTCATCCTCTCCTGTGCAAGTCGGCGACCTCCTGTCGAAAATCCCGCCGGCCTGGATTCATCCCCAATTGCCTTCGGTCATGGAGGAACGTCAGATCAAAGGAGTTGTTGAAGTCCTCTCGGCCACCGTGACGGGTTCTTACGCAGATGGCCCTCAGATGGCGGTGACGGGGGAGTTTCATCTGCAAAAGGGCGAGGCGTTGCTTGGTCAGAGCCGCGTGCCGGCCAAAGATCTGGACGCGCACGTCGTCGTAGAGGCGGGAAGAATTCGAGTATCGAGGCTAAGCGGGTTGTATGGGACCATCCATATGACCGACAGCAGGGGGCAACTCTCGTTTCTGGAGCAGGGGCCGTGGGTGGAAATGGAAATCAGCGGCACCATGGCCGCAGCAGACCTGTTGCAATTCCTGGCCACGACCGTGAAGTCGGAGATGCTGTCCCGTGTGCTGGCCTCCTCGCGCGATGTCGAAGGCATGGCCATGCCCGTTTTTCGCCTCGTGGGCCCGCCGACCGCCGTGACGTTTGCTGGGGGTGAAATCAAGGCCCAGCACGTGAACCTCACGAATGCGTATCTGCCGGAACGGTTGACCGCGCTGCAAGGCCGGTTTGTGTTGGCCGAAGGGGAGACGCAGTTCGACCAGGTGACCGCCCATCTCGGCGATCTGACCGTCCAGGTCCAGGGCGGCATCACCGGAGGGACGGGGAGCGTGTTCAAGGACCTGGCGGTGCGGATCAGCGGCGATGCGATCCACATGGCACAGCTCCTGCCGGACAAGTCGTTGCCCCAGGGCGTGGTCGAGGGGCTGGCCAGCGCGATCGTCGTGGTGACCGGAGCCACCGCCACTCCGCATTTGCGCGGAGAAGTGGGGTTGACGGAAGCCAGAGTGACCCTGCCCTCCATCCTGGAGAAACCGACCGGCGCGCCGGTCACCATCACGTTTGAAGGCGACATCCCCCAGTCGAAGGGCGTGACGCTGACGCGGTTGGAAATCGCGGCTCCGCCGCTCCGCTTGCCGGTCAAAGGGAAAATCCAGCTTGGCGACAAGTTTGTGATCGACGCCGCGCTTGCGACCGGCACGGTGGCCCTGTCCTCGGTCCCCGAGTGGATCGCCAAAGGCGGATTCGAGGCTGGTAATCTCGAACTCTCGCTGGATATCAAAGGCAAGGATCGGGATTGGCGGACCTGGAAAACTACCGGATGGCTGGCGCTGAGCAATGGATTGATGACGGTGAAAGGGACGGACGGGCCGCTCCAGGACTTGTACGTGCGGCTGCTCCTAGCGCGAGACACCGCGGAGCTCAAGCGGCTGTCCTTCCGCTTGATGGATAGCGACCTCACCCTCGAAGGGACGATGCGTAATTGGACGACCAAACCCATCATCACGGCGAAAATGGAATCAAATCAGATGGACATTGACCTGTTGATTCCAAAGGGCCAGCGAGCGCCCATCCGAGATCTGCTCGAATGGCTGGCGGCCACCAGCAAGGTCAGTGCGACCGCCTCCATTGCGCGGGGGCATTACAAACATCTGAAGTTCGGCTCCCTCTCTGCGCGGATGACCATCCAGGATGGCGTGCTCGACCTGGATCGGGTCTCGGGACAGTCCACCAACGGCGAGATCGCCGGCAGGGTCGTCGTCCAGTTGCCGCGGAACGAGCCTGCCGACGCGGAAATCTCGCTGCGGGCGACGGGCTTGCTGGTGGAGGATATCTACCGGCTGGCCGGTGCCAAGGAACGAGGCGTCACTGGAGAAGCGCGCATGACCGGAACCGTCCGTGGACACGGACGCAATCCTCACGGCATCGCGCCCACGCTCAACGGCAAGACCGATCTCCTGCTGGAGAACGGCCGCATCTTCAAGTCCGAGGAACGCGCGATCTGGAAGATCATCAGCATCTTGAACCTTCCGGCCGTGTTGCAAGGCAAGGTGGATCTGGAGAAGGAGGGGCTGCCCTACAACAAGATCACGGCGACCGTCACCATGCGCAATGGACTGTTCGAAACCGAAAACCTCATCATCGACAGCCCCATCGTGAAGATCACGGCGGCGGGTAACTACGACCTCCCGACCGATCAGGTGGATATGGTCTGGGCCGTCAGTCCGTTCGGATCGTATTCGCAGTTCCTCAAAACGATTCCGTTGTTCGGCCGGCTGTTCGCGGGGGAACGCAAAGGAGTCGCCACTGCGATGTTTTCGGTGAAGGGCGCCATCGAAGATCCCGAAGTCACGTATATGCCGATGAAGTCGTTTGCCACCGGCGTGAGCGGTCTCGCGCAGTTGGCGGTCGATCTGTTGAAGAACACCGTGATGCTGCCGATTGATCTGGTGACGCCGGATGAGAATAAAACTGTCTCCAAGGATGTGATTCCTCCGTCGGAGCCAGCTCCGGCGGTTCCTTGACCCTCCATGGACCCCATGGTACAGTCCGCAACGAGCCTCAACACAACGGTTTCTCTTTGCAACGCCCATCTTTAAGTCATGTCTCGATCGGCGTCACAATCCCATAAGGCCACGGTTTTCATCGCAGCCAGCGAGCTGGATTCAAACCTCTATCACGCCACCAAATTCATCGCACCCGACCCCTTCATCTATCTGGAAATCAAGGGCGAGCGCCTGATGATCATGAACGATCTGGAGATGGATCGGGCGAAGAGCCAGGCGTCGGTGGACCGGGTGCTGTCCTATTCCGAGATTGAGCGCCGGGCCAGGGATCACGGCGTTGCCGCCCCGGGAAGCGCCGACATCGTGCACGTCGTCTTGCGTGAAGCCAAAATCAAGCAGGTCCTGGTGCCCGCCAATTTTCCGTACACGCATGCGGCGCGACTCCAAGAACTCGGCTACCAGGTGCATGCGAAACCTGATCCCTTCTATGAGCAGCGGGTAGTCAAGACCGAGGAAGAGGTGCGTCACATCGAGGGAGCACAGCGGGCGACCGAGGACGCGGTCGCTGCGGCTCACGACCTGCTGCGGCGGGCAACGATCCAACATGGACAGCTCTGGCTGGAGGGGGATCTCCTGACCTCCGAACGGGTCAAGAAGCTCATCAACGTCAAACTGATGGAACGCGACTGTGTGGCGCAACACACGATTGTCGCGGGGGGTGAGCAGGCCTGTGATCCGCATAACGAGGGGAGTGGCCCTCTGCCCGCGCACCGCAGTATCATCTTCGACGTCTTTCCCCGGTCGGCCTCGTCCCGCTACTTCGCCGATATGTCTCGGACCGTGATCCGGGGGACGCCGAGCCAGGAGCTGAAGACGCTCTATCAGACCGTTCAGGACGCCCAGGAAGAAGCGATCACAAAAATCAAAGACGGCGCAGATGGTATGAAAATTCACCGCGGGATCTGCGATCGGTTCGAAAAAGCCGGATACAAGACTGGCTTGGTCAATGGGCGCATGCAGGGGTATTTTCACGGCACGGGCCATGGGGTTGGGCTGGACATCCATGAGGCTCCGCGCATCAGCCGCACGGGTTCGTTGCTGCTGGAAGGTCACGTGGTCACCGTCGAGCCGGGCTTGTACTACCCGGGATTGGGCGCCGTCCGGATTGAAGACATGGTCTTAGTCACCGCCGATGGCTGTCGAAACTTGACCAATTTCCCGAAGACGTTTGAACTGGACTAGCCAGCTGCTGAAACAGTCCGCCAGCAGCGTTCTCGAACCGCTCAGATCCTCAACGTACGACCCGGGCAAACGTCCGGTCCAACAGTCTCCTCACCATGCCGAGTTCCTTCCGATTCCTCGAAGACATCGCATTAGCCGATATTGCCTTCGAAGCCGAAGGAGACTCCCCTGAAGAACTCTTTCGCGGTGCGACGCAAGCGTTGATCGAAACGATGGCCGACCCTCTGACGGTGACGAATTCCTGGAATCACCACCTCACGAAAACCGATGAGGAACTCGAAGCCCTGCTCTTTGATTGGCTGTCAGAGATGGTCTATTGGAAAGATGCCGCCGGAGTGGTGTTTCACGAGGCACCGCTCACCGTAACGTGGAATCAGGGGAAATGGACGGTGTCTGGCACGCTGGCAGGGGCACCGGTCAATAGCCAGA
>Ga0207662_10001618_pt1 | contig 11024 bp, 9 predicted proteins | sample KBSS33LmetaG_FD_184338 | JGI IMG/M metagenome (GOLD analysis project Ga0207662, IMG submission 184338) | Switchgrass rhizosphere microbial communities from Kellogg Biological Station, Michigan, USA - KBS S3-3L metaG (SPAdes) (version 2) | ecosystem: Host-associated > Plants > Roots > Rhizosphere... | reverse complement strand
GCGGTGTCGGCGGAGCTCGTGGCTCATCTGGCCGTGCTCGACGCACGTCCGTCCGTGTACGCCGCGCAAGGCTACGGGTCGCTGTTCGGCTATTGCACGCAGGTGCTGCGTTTGTCGGAAGACGCGGCGTGCAATCGTATCGATGCGGCTCGCGTGGCCCGACGTTTCCCCATGGTGCTCGACCTGCTGGCTTCGGGGGCGCTCTCGCTGGCCACCGTCCGCCTGCTGCGTCCGCATCTCACGGAAGAGAACCATCTCGCCGTGCTGACGAGGGCGTCTGGCCGAAGCCGGCAAGACGTGCTCGAGCTGATCGCGGAGCTGGCTCCGCGTCCCGACGTGGCGCCTTCGGTCCGGAAGCTCCCGACGACACTCCCGCCGCCTGACCGCGCGCCGTGGTCGCTGCCGCCACTACCGACCGCGGCTCCAGGGCCCGAACCAGCGCTTTCGATCCTGACGCCACCGCCCGCGCAGAGGCCCGTCGTCGAACCCACTTCTCCGGAGCGCTATCGCGTGCAGTTCACGATCGGCAAGGCGAGCCACGACAAGCTACGGCGCCTGCAGGCGCTCCTACGCCGCGAGATCCCGAACGGCGATCCGGGCGCGATCTTCGACCGCGCGGTGGCGCTACTCCTCGAGCAGGTCGAGAAGACGAAGCTGGGGATCACGACGAAGCCGCGTCCTATCCGTCCCGGGACGGATAAGAGCCGCTCGCGCCACGTACCGAATGACTCGAAGCGTGTCGCCTGGCGGCAGGATGGAGGCCAGTGCGGCTTCGTGGCGCCCAGCGGACAACGGTGCACCGAGCGCGCATTCCTGGAATTCCATCACGTCGAACCCTATGCGCGGGGGGGACCGGCGACGTCCGAGAACATCGCTCTCCGCTGTCGCCGTCACAACCAATACGAGGCGGAGCGGGTCTTCGGGCCGCGGACTCTCTTCCCGGATGATCCTGTGAGGTGAACGCGGGACCAGGTCGAACGCGGACGTGATCGCACGAGGGCGAGGCCGCGGCCCGAGCCGCGCCCGACCCTACTCCTCCCCCATGAACGGATACCGGTAATCCCGCGGCGGCGAGAACGTCTCCTTGATCGTGCGCGCGCTGACCCAGCGCACGAGGTTGAGCTTCGAGCCCGCCTTGTCGTTCGTGCCGGACGCGCGCGCCCCTCCGAACGGCTGCTGGCCGACCACGGCGCCCGTCGGCTTGTCGTTGACGTAGAAGTTCCCGGCCGCCTGCCGCAGCGCCGACATGGCCTCGCGCACGGCCCGCCGGTCCTGGGCGAAGACCGAGCCCGTGAGCGCATACGGCGAAGTCGAATCGACCACCTTCAGCGTCTCCGCCCACTTCGCGTCGTCGTAGACGTGGGCGGTCATCACGGGCCCGAAGATCTCCTCGCAGAGCAGGCGATGTCCGGGGTCGTCCGTCTCCACCAGCGTGGGCTCGATGAACCAGCCCTTCTCGCCGTGGGTGTTCCCGCCGGACACGACCTTGGCCGTGCGCTTCGCCTCGGACAGGTACTCGCCGATCTTCTCGAAGGCGCGCGCGTCGATGACCGCGCCCATGAAGTTGCGGAAGTCGGCCACGTCGCCGATGCGGATCTCCTTCATCATGCCCACCGCGCGATCGCGGACGTCGGACCACAGGGACCGCGGCACGTAGACGCGGCTGGCCGCCGAGCACTTCTGGCCCTGGTACTCGAAGCTGCCGCGCACGATGGCCACGGCCAGGGCCTGCGGGTCGGCCGACGGATGGGCGACGATGAAGTCCTTGCCCCCGGTCTCACCCACGATCCGCGGGTACGAGCGATAGCGCGACATCCCCGCCCCGATCGTCTTCCACATGGAGTTGAAGACCGAGGTCGATCCCGTGAAGTGGACCCCCGCGAGGTCGCGGTGGCTGAGCGCCACCTCCGAGATCATGGGCGCGTCGCCGGGCACGAAGTTGATGACGCCCGGGGGCAGCCCCGCTTCCTGCAAGAGGCGCAAGGTGTACCAGGCCGACAGCATGGCGGAGGAGGCGGGCTTCCAGAGCACGGTGTTGCCCATGAGGGCCGGCGCGCTGGGCAGGTTCCCGCCGATGGCGGTGAAGTTGAACGGCGTGATCGCGTAGACGAATCCTTCCAGCGGCCGGTACTCGAGCTGGTTCCAGATCCCGCGGTCCGAGATCGGCTGCTCCTCGTACAGCTCCTGGGCGTAGGCCGGGTTGAACCGCCAGAAGTCCGCCATCTCGCAGGCGGCGTCGATCTCGGCCTGGAAGATCGTCTTGGACTGGCCGAGCATCGTGGCCGCGTTGAGGGTGGCGCGCCAGCTGGTGGCCAGGAGCTCGCCCGCCTTCAGGAAGACCCCGGCCCGGTCCTCGAACGACCAGGCCGACCATTCGCGGTGCGCCTCCGCCGCCGCCTCGATGGCGCGCTCGACGTCCTCGCGGCGCGCACGATGCCAGCGGGCCACGACGTGCCCGTGGTCGTGGGGCATGACCGTGTTCGCGAGGTCGCCCGTGCGCACCTCGCGGCCGCCGATGACGAGCGGGATCTCGACCGTCTCCGCCGCCATCTGCTTGAGGCGCGCCTTCACCTCCGCCTTCTCGGGCGAGCCGGGGGCGTAGGACTTGACGGGCTCGTTGACGGGCGCGGGCACGCGACGGCGGCCGCCGAAGGCGGCCAGGGGTGGGAATGTCTCGGGCACGGGTTTCGTCCTCCTGGGGGAATGCTAACCCCGCCGGCCTCGACTACGCGCGGGCCCGAGCGGCCAGCACCGGGCGCAGGAGCGCGCCCAGGGTGTCGAGGCGGTACGACCCGTCGGCCGGGTTGTGATAGCCGAGCGCGCGCTCGTCCGGCGTGAGCTGGCCGAAATCCTTCATGGGCTCGAAGGCATGTCCTTCGTGCCATTCGTTGAACGAGTTGATGTAGACGAGGAAGAACCCGCGGCGGGCGTTGGCGAGCGCGGGATCCGTCTGCACGCGCAGCGTGGCCTCGAAGGCGGCGGCGATACGGGCCTTGGACAGCCGGGCCGCGCGCTCCCGCTCCTCGCCCCGCGTCCAGTCCAGGGCCGCCTCCGCCGGGGGCGCGAAGTCCGGCGGGGAATAACACGAGCCGGGCTCGGCGTCGCGGTCCACGATCATGTCGAAGCCGGGGTTGATGTTGAACGAGAACACGAGGTCGGCGGCGGACGCGCCCGCCGCGTACGCCGCGTAGCGCTCGGGCGCGATGTAGTTGTCGAAGACGGTGATCCCGTCGAAGCCGGAGGCCACCGTCCGCGGCCAGTGCAGCGAGTCGGCGAGGAGGGTCACGTGGTCGAACTGCCCGCGCAGGGCCTCGCGGACCTCGTCCGTCTGCGACCGCCACTGCGCGTCGGCCGTGTAGTTGTCGATGGGATGGGTCTGGCCGTGGCAGTCCGTGGAGTCCTCGGGCAGGATGCAGGCGAATCCCTTGAAGAGCGGGCCCTCCTTGCCGTCGGCGTTCTTGAGGATGAGGAGCGCGTCGTAGCCGCGCTTCTCGCCGTATTCGCGCACGAGGTAGCGCACGTCCTTGGCGAAGACCTTGCCGCGGTCGTCGCGGTAGGGCTCCAGGCAGAACGTCACCTTGATGTCGTGCGCGGCCATCACGTCCATGATGTCGTGCACCGGCGTGTCCGTGTAGTGCCCGGCGCCCCACCAGCTGAGCGCGATCGCGCCCACGCCGGAGTCCGCGATCCATCGCGCCTGCTGCTCGAGCACGGCGCGCGCGCGCGTATCGTACGGGCCCAGGCGCGGCACGTAGTTGGAGGACAGGTCGAGGGGCGGGTGGCGGTCGAGGTAATCCCAGTGCAGATAGTCGGGCGGGCCGCCGTACCAGGGATAGAAATCGAAGATGAAGTGGCGCCGGAGGTCGGAGAAGCGCTGGGCCAGCGGAGCCAGCGGATCGGGAGAAGGCGCGAGGCGCGCGGGTCCCGCGGCCAGCGCGGGCCGCGCCCAGGCCGCGGCCGCGAGCGAGGCCGCGGGCACGGCGAGCGCGGCGCGGCCGGCCGTGGTCAGGAACGCCCGCCGCGTGTGGATGGACCCCACCGTCAGTCTCCCCGCACGATTGTAAGCCTCGCCCCCGCCGCGACCCTCAGCGCCGCCGGTGGGCGGCGATCGCGTCGAGGTCGCGATCGAGCCGCGCGACCAGCGATACGACGAAGCTGGCGACGTCCGCGTAGAAGGCCCGATCGATGCGCTCGAACGTGTCGGTGGGCGCGTGATAGTCCGGATGGTCCTCCACGCCGAGGTACAGCCAGGGAATCCCGGCCCCGGCGAAGGCGCCGTGGTCCGAGCCGTCCGTCCAGTCCTCGACCATGCCCGCGCGATACCACGGGCGGTCGTGGCCGAGGTGGACGTGGATGGGGCTCGCCGCCGCCTCCGCCTCGACGGTGGCGCGCAGCCAGGGCTCCGGGCCGACGCCGGACACGGTCAGGTCCGCCCCGTCGCTGCGGCTCAGCATGTCGAGGTTGAGGTCCATCCCGATGGGCGGCGTGCCCGCGGGCGGAGCGGGCACGAACGCCCGGGATCCGCGCAGTCCGAGCTCCTCGGCGTCGAAGACGGCCAGGACCACCGGATGGCGGGGAGGCCGGCCGCGCAGCTCGTGCGCCACGGCCAGCAGGGCGGCCACGCCGGAAGCGTTGTCGTCCGCGCCCGGGTAGAGGGCGTCGCCGCGAATGCCTAGATGGTCGTAGTGCGCGGACACGACCAGCGCCGGTCCCGGCGCCGATCCCGGGATCAGGGCCAGCACGTTCGTGCCGCGCATGTCCATGCGCACCGGCCGGTCGCGGCGCCAGATCGCCTTCACGCTGGTGTGGCTGAACCCGAACGGATGCTCGTAGCCGCCTCCGAGGGGCGCCGCCCCTTCGTCGCGCAAGCGCTGGACGACGTAGGCCCGCGCCCGCGCGTTGCCCTCGGTGCCCGTGCGGCGGCCCTCCATGTCCGGCGCGGAGAGCCGACGCACGTCCTCGACGAGCTGGCCCACGTCGACGTTCGTGGTCCCGCGCGTTCCGCCGGGCAGGGTCGCGTGCAACCGCCGCGTTTCGATCACGCTGGCCACGCCGAGCCAGGCCACGACGAGACCCAGGATGGCCAGTCTCCTGAGGATTCCACGGCGGCTCGGCCAGCGCAGGCGCATGACGTGGATCCTAACGGATGACGCGGGCGGGGGAGTGAGGCACGATGAGGGCCGCTCGCGCGCATGTGGACCACGCTCGTCGACTCGCTCGTCTACTTTCCCGACCGGGAGCTCTACGGCGATCCCGCGGACGCCGGCCTCGCCTTCACGGACCTGCGCGTCCCGACCGAAGACGGCGAGCGGCTGCACGGCTGGTGGATCCCGGCCCGCGCCGCTCCCGCGCGCGGCCACGTGCTCTTCTTCCACGGCAACGCGGGCAACGTCTCGCATCGGCTCGACCATGCCCGCGCGCTGACCGCGGCCGGCCTCGACGTCCTGCTGCTCGACTACCGCGGCTACGGGCGCAGCACGGGCCGGCCGAGCGAGGAGGGCCTGCACCGCGACGCGCGGGCGGCGCGGGCCGCGCTGGTGGCGGGCGGGCAGGTGGACCCGGCGCGTCTCGTCTACATGGGGGAGTCGCTGGGAGGAGCGGTGGCGCTCCGCCTCGCCCTGGAGGAAGCGCCGCTCGCCTGCGTGCTTCAGTCCACGTTCACGAGCCTGCGTGACGTGGCGCGGCAGCACTACCCGGCCGCCCTGTCCGCGCTGGCCGGGGACGCCTATCCGAACCGGGAACGGATCGCACGCCTGCAGGCGCCGGTCCTGATCCTGCACGGCGACGTGGACGAGATCGTGCCCGTCTCCCATGCGGAGGCCCTCTTCGAGGCGGCCCGCGAGCCGCGCCGGTTGCACATCGTGCCCGGCGCGGGACACAACGACCTCGTGCAGGTCATGGGACCGTCGTACGGGACCGAGGTCGCAGCCTGGCTGGCCTGACCGCGGCCGCGGATCGGTGGCTGGCGGCGGCCGCGGGCGCGGTCCTCCTCGGTCTCGCCCTCGCGACCCCCGTCCGTCCGTTCGGCGACGCCGTCGAGTACCTGCTCATGGCCGAATCGTGGGCCGCGCACGGGAGCCCGGAAGTGCGGCCGGGAGACGTCGAGGCGCTGCGCCGCCACGCCGCCGCCGCCGGGCTCTTTATCGATCCCGCCGCCGCGCTCGGCAACTACTTCGAAGGGCGCAACGGCCGGTTCTACTGTTATCACTTCGGCTTCTACCCGCTCGTCACGCTGCCCGCACGGGCGGTCCTCGGCGCCGTCGGGGCGGATGTCTTCAAGGCCGGCCCCGTGACCAACGCGATCGTGCTGGGGCTCGCGCTGGCCGCCCTCCTTCTGTTCGCCCCCGCCGGACCGTGGGCGCGGCGGGCGGCGGCGCTGCTCCTCGTCTCGTCGCCCGTGCTCGGGTTCCTGCTCTGGCCGCACCCGGAGGTGCTGTCGTTCGCGATGGCGACCCTTGCGTTGGTCGCGGGCGCGCGCGGGGCGAGTGGCACCGCCACCTTGTGTGCCGCTGTCGCCTCCATCCAGAACCCGCCCCTGGCCCTGCTCGCGCTCTTCGAGGCGATCCGCCCCTGGCTCGAGGGCGCTCCGGTCCCGTCGTCGCCTCGCCGGGTCTGGTCCCTGGTGGCCGCGGCCGCGCTCGTGCTCGCCTCGCCGCTCTTCTTCCTATGGCACTTCCGAACACCGAACCTGGCGGCGTACGAGACGGCGGGCACGCACGCGCTGGGGCTCGGCAAGGCGCTCTCTCTCCTGCTCGATCCCGAGCTGGGGCTGGTGCGCTACGCGCCCCTCACCGTCGTGCTCTTCGCGGCCGTGATCGTCGGAGGCGCCCTTCGTCCGACCCGGCGCGTCGAGATGACGCTGGTCGGCGTCCTCGCGGCCATGATGCTGCTCTCTTCGGCGACCGGGAACTGGAACCACGGGACCACGGGCCCGAGCCGTTACGTCGTCTGGATGTTCCCCATCCTCGCGTACCTGCTGGCGCTGGGGCCGACGGCGACAGAGCTCCTCGCGCGGCCGCGTCGAACGTGGGCGGCCCTCCTCGCCGCGGCCGTGCTCGCGCAGGTCGTGGTGGCCACGGCGCGCGGCGGGGTGCAGTCACCGCTCGACTACCTCGAGCACTCGACGATGGCGCGCGCGATCCTGGACCGCTGGCCGTCCGCCTACGACCCCGCCTTCGAGGTCTTCCGCGAGCGCACCGCGCACACGGAGACCGACCTCGACGGGCCGTTCATCCACGAACGGGACGGCCGCTGCCGGAAGGCCCTCGCGCGCTGGAAACACGCCGATGCCCTGCGCGCCCGATGCGGCTCGATCCCGGACGCGTCGCGGCCCTTCTTCGAATCGCGCCCCCCGAAAGAAGAGAAGACCCGCTGGCTGTACGTGGACTACTGACGAGGGCCGGCCGGCGCTTCGGAGGTCAGGGGCGCGAAGAGGTCCGCGAGCGTCTCCGACAGCTCGTCCACCAGGAGCGCCTCCACTGCCGGCGGCGTCTCCTCCACCAGCACGGGCGCCGCGATGTGCAAGAGGATGCGGCGTACGACGGCGGAGGAATCGCTCACGCGCCCTCCAGCAGCCGCTGGCACACCGTGTCCCAGCTCGGGATCGTCTCGGCGTAGGTCGCGCGGCCGGCGGCGCCGTGCCGCTCGGCGAGGTCCGGATCCTCCGCGTACGCGTCGATGGCGCTCGCGAGGCTCGCCGCGTCGCGGGCGACGAACCCGTTGACGCCGTCCCGCACGAACTCGGTGGGACCGCCGGAGTCGGCCATCGTGATCACCGGCTTGCCGGCCAGGAACGCCTCGAGAGTCACGTAGCCGAGGTCCTCGTGGAACGGCGGATAGACGACCGCTCGCGCGCCGGCGTAGAGCCCGATCTTTTCCTCCTCGGAGACGAGGCCGCGCAGCTCGACCCGCCCTTCCAGACCCTTGGCCGCCGCCGCTTCGCGGAGGGCGTCTTCGAGGGGACCCCGGCCCGCGACGATCGCGCGTACACGCGACTTCGTGAGGGCCAGGGCTTCGAGCAGCAGGCCCGGCCGCTTGTTCGCCTCCAGGCGGCCCACCCAGAGGACGTAATCCCCGAAGGGCCCGGAACGGAGGCGTGCCGCGAGCGGGGGCGGGTGATACAGGGGCTCGCCCTCCAGCCCGTTGTATTCGCGCAGGCGGTCGGCCACCGTACGGGAGTTCGTGAAGATCCGCTCCATCTCGCCCAGGTAGGCCGTGTCCCAGCGGACGACGGCGTCGCGGATCGCGACGTCCTCCGGGATTGCGGACGAGAACGCCGAATACTCCGGCCGGTCGAAGTTGTCGTAGAGGGGCCGGTGCTGATGGAGGACCCAGGCCCGCTTGCGATCCGCGTGGACGTAGAAGGCGGGGAACTTCAGGGTGATCACGAGGCCGGCCCCCGTCTCGCGGAGGTCGAGCATCCGCCACTGGTAGGCCTGCCGCAGGACCTCGTATTTGTGCCGCCAGCCGAACGGGATCCGGACCGTCTCCACCTCGTGCCCGAGCGCGGCCAGGGCGGCGGCGAGGCCCTCGGCGTGGTACGTGGCTCCGCCGCCGCGCACGAACAGGTCCTGGGTGGTGGCGACCACGACCTTCATTGGTTGGAGGGGCGACTATGGCATAGACTGGGGGTTTCCTGGAGAGGTCATGCTTCGTTCCTACAAAGGTGTCGCTCCGCGTCTGGGCCAGCGCGTCTACGTGGACGCCTCCGCCCAGGTCATCGGCGACGTCGAGCTCGGCGACCATTCCAGCGTGTGGATGAACGCGGTCGTGCGCGGCGACGTGCACTCCATCCGCATCGGCGCGCACACCAACATCCAGGACAACTGCGTCGTCCACGTGTTCAAGGCCCTGCACCCGACCGTGCTCGCGGATCACGTGACGGTCGGACACTCCGTCACCCTCCACGGCTGCACCATCGGCTCCTTCTGCCTGATCGGGATGGGGGCGACCATCCTCAACGGCGCGAAGATCGGCGACGAGTGCATCGTGGCGGCGGGGACGCTCGTCCCGGAAGGCATGGAGGTCCCGCCGCGCAGCCTCGTCATGGGCCTGCCGGCCAAGGTGCGCCGTCCGATCACGGAAGAGGAGCGCCAGGGCCTGCGCGCGTACGCCCAGAACTACTACGAATACAAGGAGACGTACCTCTCCGAAGCGGAGGGGCGTTAGTCGCGATGGCCTTGCAGGCGGTCAAAGGAACCAAGGATCTACTTCCCGACGAGATCGCGGCCTGGCACCGCATCGAGGGGACGGCGCGCGCGCTCTTCGCCCTCTACGGGTACCGGGAGATCCGCACGCCGATCTTCGAGCCGACGGAGCTCTTCGCGCGCGGGATCGGGCAGGAGACGGACATCGTCTCGAAGGAGATGTACACCTTCGAGGACCGCGGCGGCGAATCGCTGACCCTGCGACCGGAAGCGACGGCCGGAATCGTGCGCGCCGTCATCGAGCACCATCTGTACCAGACGGACCCGGCGCTCAAGGTCTACGCGATCGGTCCGATGTGCCGCGCCGAGAACGTGCAGAAGGGCCGGTACCGCCAGTTCAACCAGGTCGACGTGGAGGTCTTCGGCGTCACCAGCCCCTCCGTGGACGTCGAGGTCATCGAGATGGCGCTCGCCTACATCGAGCGGTGCGGGCTCGCTCGATACGAGCTCGTGCTGAACTCCGTGGGCGACGCCAAGTGCCGGCCCGCCTACGTCGAGATCCTGCGCACGGCCTTGCGGGCCGAGAAGGACAAGCTCTGCGGCGACTGCCAGCGCCGCACGGAGACGAACCCGCTGCGCGTCCTCGACTGCAAGGTCCCGCAGGACCAGGCGGTCATCGAATCGCTCCCGAAGATCTCGGACCACCTCTGCGACGACTGCCGCGCGCACTTCTCCGAGGTCAAGCGCGAGCTGGAGCTCCTGGGGATCCCGTATCGCCTCAGCCATCGCCTGGTCCGAGGCCTCGACTACTACGTGCGCACGACGTTCGAGGTGCTGAGCGGCGAGCTGGGCCGCACGCAGAACAGCGTGCTCGGGGGCGGGCGCTACGACGGGCTCGTCCAGCAGCTCGGGGGGCCGGACCTCCCGGGCATCGGCTTCGCGCTGGGCATGGAGCGGCTGATCATGCTGATCCCGCCCGTGGCCGTCGAAGCGCGCTGCGAGGTCTTCCTGGCCCCGCTGGTGCCGGAGGCGCGCGACTTCGCGCTTCGCCTCCAGCGCGAGCTCCGCAAGGCCGCGGTGAGCGTGATGATGGACCACGAGGGCCGCGGCCTGAAGTCGCAGATGAAGCGGGCGGACAAGCTGGGCGCGCGCTTCGTGGCCATCCTGGGCCAGGACGAGATGGCCAAGGCGCGCTGGACCGTCCGGAACATGAAGGCCTCGACCCAGGAAGAGATCGGGCTGGACGCGGCCGCCGCATACCTCATCAAGGAGACGACCGTTGGCTGAGACGCTCGGGGACCTCACACGCACGCATTACGCCGGAACCCTCCGTCCGGAGCACGTCGGGCAGACGGTGACCCTCATGGGCTGGGCCGCCACCCGCCGCGACCTCGGGGGCGTGATCTTCATCGACCTCCGCGACCGCGAGGGCATCTGCCAGGTGGTGGCGCGGCCGGAGGTCTCGAAGGCCGCCCATGATTCCGCGGACCACGTGCGCGGCGAATACGTGCTGGCCGTGATCGGGGAAGTCGCGGCGCGCTCCGCGGACACCGTGAACCCCAAGATCCCGACGGGCGCGGTCGAGGTCAACGCCCGCGAGATCCGCGTCCTGAGCGAGGCGCGCACCCCGCCCTTCCCGATCGAAGACGACATCAACACCGCGGAGGAGATCCGCCTCAAGTACCGGTACCTCGACCTGCGCCGGCCGCGCTATCACCGCAACGTCAAGCTCCGGCACCAGGTGACGATGGAGGTGCGCCGGCACTACGACGAGCACGGCTTCTACGAGGTCGAGACGCCGATGCTCACGAAGTCGACGCCCGAAGGGGCGCGCGACTTCCTGGTGCCCTCGCGCATCCATCACGGCCACTTCTACGC
>Ga0207662_10001615_pt1 | contig 11029 bp, 11 predicted proteins | sample KBSS33LmetaG_FD_184338 | JGI IMG/M metagenome (GOLD analysis project Ga0207662, IMG submission 184338) | Switchgrass rhizosphere microbial communities from Kellogg Biological Station, Michigan, USA - KBS S3-3L metaG (SPAdes) (version 2) | ecosystem: Host-associated > Plants > Roots >... | reverse complement strand
AGCCGGTAAAAGATAAACAGCCGCTGAAGATTAAGGATCCACTGGCAGTCGAGTGCTTCCATAGTGATGACGTAATGGCCCGCGCAGAAGACTTCTGGAACAACGCGGCCAAATATGAGGTGCCTGACTTACAGAGCAATTTCGAAGCTGCGGCGAAGGACCTGCGGAGCGTCCTCGGTTCGGTGCTGCAACCAACTCGTGAGCTTTCTGAAGCCTTACTTAACGCGCGGTACGCGCCGGTGCAATCGAATTCACAACCGGAGCTAACACCCTGCCAAGAGAAACCGGGCGCCTTTGGCACGGGCTAACCCCAGTGCCTTGTGTGTCCCGAGCGCGCCCACTTTAAGCGTGGCGATGGGAAACTCGAGATAGTCCTGAGGGCTGGCGGGAGAGGCGAAATGCATGAGGGCATCCAAAGGACCATCGACATGAAGATAATCGCAGACGTTGTATTTCAGAAAAGTAAACCGTTGATCCCCCAGGAGATGGGAAATATTTTCCATCCGGCCCGTCAGAAGATTGTCCATACAAATGACGGTATGACCCGCCTGGACCAGCGCATCACAGAGATGGCTGCCAAGAAACCCCGCTCCACCCGTGATCACAATGCGCATGCCAGACATTCCTTCTTGCCAATCTCCAGGTCCCCGACTCTATCAGGTCCGCGTTCCAAATCCCACGCTGTTCTTTTGATCATCGGATGAAGGTTTGACGTCCGACATCCATGTTAGGGAGGTGGAATGACCGGCGGGGGCGATTGAAGTGCAGGAGCGGCAGCTGGAGCCAGACTCGGAACGGGAGCCGCGGCCGTGGCCGGCACCGTCGCAGCCGGCATGGCGGCGAAGGAGCCTGCCGTCGATGGATTGGGATGCTGAAAGACCCATTCGTGATAAGAAGCGCGCCCTTCGAGATGACGGACGACTTGGGGAAAATCGTGCTTCTTGAACGGAGTTCCGCGGCTTTTACTTCGCACGCCCATAATGCCGCCGGTCGGACTCCGCAGATACTCCCAGTCCCCATGAGACATGGGATCGGCGTAGGCCTTGCGCAGATACGGTTTGGGCAGGCGCGTCAATTCGGCCAGCGATTGTGGATAGACTTCCGTCGCCGTCACACGGCCCGCTTTCATCGTAGCGGAGTAGAGCGCCAACGCATTTTGAATTTCGATTCCTTTATATAAGAGATCGGCTTCGAGTTCCCGTTGGACCATGGCCTTCCATTGCTTCGCTCCGACCGTGGTCGTAAGCCCAATCAGGACAATGGCGAACATGAGGAAGAGATAGGTCACACCTCGTTCATTATGGACACGGTGAACCATGGGTGCCGACATTCGGTCAAGGTGCGGGGTTCTGCGGCTCCTCGGACAAGAGCACGGTATATTCGAGGCGCGAGTCACGATCGATCAACGTGACGCTCTCTTGGGTAATGGTCTTTACGACGACATGCTTCTCGATCGTCTCTCCTGCTTTGACCACGTGTAGATCATCGTTCTTCGTCAATACCGCCATGTCCTGCTTTTTCTGCCAGTCTTCTCCAGTCCGGACAAAACCCAGGTAGTGAAACTGGGCCAAATCCGTCGCGACGGCCTGTTGCCGCAGAGCTTCATCGGTGACGTCCGGAGCTGCTGCGGAGGCATTGATCGGCCCGATGGAAGGCAGGGCAAAGATGTTCCGGGGTGCTGCGAAGACCATTTCACGCTGGGTCCTGGCAGCCGCAAGGAGATCCAATTGCACGTGAAGGGTATCGGAACCTCCACGAGGCCCGGCAGCGGACGGGCCGGAGACATTCGTCAGCGGGACACGACTTGGTTCTTCCCAAGCGATCCATTGCGACAGCACAAGCCCGCCCCACAGAGCACCAAGTGTGGCGAGAAGGAGAATCTTTTTTCGTCTCGCATTCATATTATTCGCCGGCATGCGCCATGCTATTGGACAATCGCCGGCTTCTCGGCTTCGCCTCGCAAATACGTGACGATCTTGATGTTAAACGTGAGGGTATCACTGTGAGTCACTGAGGGCACCAGATCCACGTCTTCGATATACACGAGTTCGTCCGCCGTTTCGATGTCGTACAAGAACCGCCGCAGGTCTTCGTAGCGGCCGCTCATGGTGCCCTGCAATACACCCTTACTGGTGTTGATGACCGGCGTTGATTCCGTCTTATAGGACAGCGCAGGCAGTGTCACATGATTTCGTTTGGCCTCCTCTGTGATACCGAGGGCCAGAGGCGCGAAGTCCCGCTCGTCCGGCAGCGCCGCCCAGACTTGGGCGAGATCTTTTTTGGCGCGCCTGGCAGCCTGGTGGTGCTGATGCTCCTTGCGCACCTGCGCCCATTGCGCGGCCAGCTGAGCCCGGTGCCCTTCGACGGACTCCAACCCCAACGACCTCACCCCCCAAAGCATGAGGAGAAAGACGCATATCAATGCGGCCGGAGGCAGAAGGACGCCGTACGGCTTCCGCAGATGCTCAAGCAGGAATGTCGTCATGTTCGTTCGTGCTCCTGCGGCCGATACTTGAGCTTGAGGTCGAATTCCACAAGGCCGTCGTTTCCGAGATGATGCTGACCGAGCACAGGGTCGTGGAACACCGGATGCGACTGCAGCTTGAGCGTCAGGGCGGTGACGTCCTCGACAGTCACGGCGGCGCCGGTCATATGGATCACCGCACTGGCCGGGTCTAAACGCACACCCTTGATGGAGACGCGCGGAGGAATGGCCTCTTCTAGGCCTGACAGAAAATGCGTCCACGAAAAATTCCGCTTGGCCAATAATTGGTTGGCAAGGGCAACTTCCGCCGGCAACCGCCGTAAGGCCGTCTCCGAAAGATCGAGCCCTTCGGCGTGCGCCTCTTTGAGCAGTTGCTGATCTTGCAGTCGTGCCTCATCGAGCCGCGACTGGATCTCCCGGAGATCCTGGAAGGCGACCCATGACTGTGCCGCGTTCCACGACACCAGGAGCCCGAATCCAATGGCAGCGGTCTCCAACCCAAATCTGGCGGGAGCCACGTAGGCACGATGGCGGGTTCCCAACTCAATGTGAAAATATGTGGTCCCGCGGGTTTGCCAGCGAAAGCTGCCGATCCGGTCGGCAATACGCGTCATGAAAGCACTCTTCTTCTGCATGGCTACATCAGTCCCGCCACGACCGAAAGCGTGGCCAAGGACGTATTCCCGCCGTCGTGAGCCCACCCCACGGTTTCGACATGCTCCCATTGTAAGTGGTCGGTCGAGACCCCCAGATCATGGCTTAATTGATCTTCCAAACCCGCCAGGTCGTTCTCCGTCATGAGGACCAGTTGAGCAAGGCGCAAGTCGGGAACATGTTCCTGACAGGCCTGGATCGAGAGTTGCGTTTCACGGACAATTCTTGCGAGGCTTTCCTGACTTCCCGGGTCGTCGGCGGAGAACGGATCCGCGGTAAGGAGTTTGGTCCGGACGAAGACAGGACGGGCATCGTGAATGATCAGGCAAGTCATCCCGCCATCCGATACCGTGACCCAGGCCAAATCGCGGTTGAGGCATCGGGTGCCCCCCGCCGCTTTGAGCCAGAGATCGAACAGCCGGAAGCTGGCCACGGTCACCTCCTGCGGAAGGAGGCCTGCGGCCTCACAAGCCGACTCGTACTCGGCAAGGATCGATTCCTGGATGGCAATGACCAGGACCATGTGCACGCCCTGTTTGGGATGCCGAGGAGGAAAAATCTCCCAATGAAGTCTGGCGCCGGCCAGCGGCAGCCGCTGCTCTTGTCCAAGCCGCCATCGGATGAGGGCCTCCTGCTCTTCCCGGCGGGCGGGAACTTGTTCAAGCTGAAGCACGGTTGACCGCACCGCAATGTCGGGCAGGACCAACGTGACCCGGCGCGGCAAACCCGAGAGCAGCGTACGTCCGAACAACCTCAGCCGTCGCGGCGGGCCGGCAAGGGACCGAAGCCGCTCTTCCAATGCCCCCCGATCGACCACGTTGCCATCGATGGGCGACAGCTTCACGATGCCCGGAGGGAGCGGAGACAGCGCGCAGCGGTAGCGCCGCCGACCTCGCCAGGTCTTCGAGCTCTCGCCCCAAGCCACTGCACGGCTCCCGATTTTCAGGCACTGCGTCGGACGGCTGGCGTTCAGCTTCCACATGCTACGCTTCCTCGCTAAAGGTAACTCTGTTGATTTCGCGAAGGGTCGTTCCCCCGTCCAGGACCTTCCGCAATGCCGACTGCCTCAAGGTAATCATGCCGCTAGTGACCGCGCGATACCGGATTTCCGACAGCGGCCGTTCCGACAGAATCATTTCCTTGATCTCATCCGTCAAATCGAGGAATTCCGTAATACATTTTCGGCCGCGATAGCCGGTCCCGTGACACTCATGGCAGCCTTTGCCCTGATGAAACGGCACATCCTTGTATTCCTCGTAATCGAGCCCTGATTCCTCCGCCAGCGTCTTGTCCAAAGGAATCGGAACGCGGCAGGACAGGCACACCATCCGGATCAACCGTTGCGCAAGCACACAGTTCAAGGCGGCTAGGAAATTGTACGAGTCGATGCCCATGGAGGCGAACCGGCCGATGACGTCGAAGACGTTGTTCGCATGCACCGACGTGAGCACCAGGTGACCGGTCAGTGCAGACTGGATTGCAATCTGAGCCGTCTCAGAATCGCGAATTTCTCCGACCATGATCTTGTCCGGGTCGTGACGCAGGATCGAACGCAACCCTCGAGCGAACGTGAGTCCCTTCTTCTCATTGACCGGGATTTGCACGACCCCGGGCAGCTGATATTCAACGGGATCCTCGATTGTAATGAGCTTGTCCTCTTTGATGTTCATCTCCGTAATGGCGGCATACAGGGTCGTGGTTTTTCCGCTGCCGGTCGGACCCGTGACAAGGACCATCCCGTAGGGCTTCGTGATCGCGCGCCGGAACCGCTTGAGGTCCTCCTCATTGAAGCCGAGACGATCCAGACGCAGGGTCGCCACGCCGGTCGTATTTGCTTCGCGGTCCAAAATACGGATGACCACTGATTCACCGAACACGCTCGGGAGGATGGAGACACGGAAATCCACGGTTTTCCGCTCGAGACGCATACGAAAGCTGCCGTCCTGGGGGACCCGCCGTTCCGCGATGTCGAGGTCCGACATGACTTTCAGGCGGGACACGAGGGGAGCGTGCAATCGGATATCCAGCGGCTCCATCGCCGGTACGAGAATGCCGTCAACCCGGAACTTGACCCGAGTCGAGCGATCCGCCGCTTCGACGTGGATGTCACTCGCGCGTCGCTGCATCGCGCTCAACAAAATGGAGTCCAGCAGCTTGACGGCGGGACTTTGATCTTCGCCGGCATGGTCGAGAGTGAGGATCTCCTCGCCGCGCTCATCCTCCTTGACCAGAACGGACCGGTACTCGGCCTCCAGCTCGCGCAGTGCCTGACTGGATCCTTCGCTGCGTTCCAAGGCAGTCAGAATGGCTGACTTCGGACTCACGACCAGCTCAAGTTCACGGCCAAGGAGCAACTCCAGTTCATCGAGTCCCAGCAGGTCTTGGGGATCGGGAACCGCGACCTTGAGCCGTCCCTGGACTTCGGCAATGGGCACGAAAGGATGCCGCTGCATCAGCTTGACCGACACCCGTTCGTAGAACGCCGGTTCGACGCGGAAATCCACCAGAGGATCAAATGGCAGCGCGAACTGGAGGGCGAGCGCCCGTGCCAGCTGCTCTTCCGACAGCGCGCCCTCGCCCAGCAAGGTGGCGCCGAGATCAGCCGACACCCCACCCAAGCGGCTCAAAGTGTGGTCGACCGTCGATTTCGCGACCATCCCCTGTCCGACCAGGACGTCAGCCAGTGTAGGTCTTGTGATGCTGCGAAAAGTCACTTCTCGCGTTCCTTTTCTGGCTCGGTACTCAGACGATTGGATCCCGCTCAGACATTGCCCGCCATCTGGAACACGGGCAGATACATGATGACGACGATGCCACCCACGAGAATGCCCATGATCAGAAGAAGCACCGGTTCGATCCAGGTGGTCAGTTGCGTCAGCCGGAGGTCGAGATCGGCTTCGTAGAATTCGGCGACGTCGTGCAACATCACCTCCAGAGATCCGGTTTCCTCGCCGACGGACAACATTTCAACGGCGAGTTTGGGAAATATGTTCGGGCGACCCAGCGCCGCCGCAAGCGTGGCGCCCTCACGGATTTCTTCGACCGCATCGCTCAAACCCGCCGCGATATACCGGTTCGAAACGGCGCTTTTCGTGATGTGCAATGCTTCGACCAAAGGGGTCCCGCCAGCCAAAATCGTCCCCATCGTTCGGGCCAATTGAATGGTGTGATGCTTGATGAAGACCGCGCCAAGCACGGGAGTTCGCAACATCAGTCGGTCGACGGTGAAGCGTCCGTGAGGTGTCGCATAGAACGCGCGTGTCGCCAATAGAAACCCGGTGATCACGACAAGTACCGGGACAATGTAGACTTTGGCGGCCGAGGCCCCATCAATCAGGAGCTGTGTGGCGACCGGTAACGATTTGGCGCTTTCAGCATAGACCGAGATAAAGGTCGGCATCACGTAACTGAGTAGGAAGCCGATCACCGCGATGCCTGTCAGGACCAAAAATGCCGGATACGCGAGGGCCTTCGCAATCTTGTGACGAAGTCCGATCATCAGTTTCAGATAGACAATGAATCGTTTCAGCACCTCCGCCAAATTGCCGGACTGCTCCCCTGCGCGCACGGTGGCTATATAGAGTTCCGAGAAATATCCGGCATGCCGGCTCAGCGCTTCCGAGGCCGACGCGCCGCCGCGGATGTCCTGGCGGACCACACGCAACGCCTGCTGAAAACCCTCATGCCGCGCACGCTCGATCAGCAAATCCCACACTCGAAGAACCGGGAGACCCGCCTTCACCAAGGCCAGCAACTCTTGGTTGAAGATGAGAAACTCCCCCAGCGGAAGCCCGCGGAAGGCGCTGAGGTCGATCACCGGCCGACCGGGAGCCAAGCCGCGCCGCTTCAGCTGAAAGATGAGAAATCCCTGGCCTTCCAGCTTGGCCCGAACGGTTGGCTCCTCGTCGCCTTCAATTTGGCCTTCGAGAGTTGATCCGTCCGGGCGCGCCACTCTGTACGCAAAGACAGCCATGGATACAGTCCACTATGACATCGGGAATTGAAATGCTGCCGACTTAACGATTGGTCTCCGCCGATGAGCCCGTCAGCACGCGACTTTCAGAGAGAAACAATATTTGACCGACCTCGATCTGGTTATCGGTCAGGTGGTTGATCGAGCGTAGTCGATTGAGACCGATCCGATGCCTGTGCGCGAGGCTCCACAACGTATCACCCGGCATCACGACAATTTCTCTGATCGGAAGATCCTGGCCCATGGAGGCTGTGGCAGCGCGTTTGGCCGGAAGAGGGTTGACCGCCGGTGTGACGGACGGTCGAGGTGCCCCGAACGACCATTGATAGGAGGCTCCGGTCGGAACCAACGCATCGGCCGGTTCAGGGATCGGCGCTATCCCCGGCTTCGCGGGATTTCGCTGGAGCTGCCTCATCTGGCCAGATAATTGCGAGCTGCTCCGGAACACGCGCTCGCGTTCAGCACGCGCCGCCAACAGTTCTTCCCGCTGCACTTCGATGACGTGTCGCGCCTCGGTCACCCGTCGTTCAGCCTCGCGCACACGGCCTTCGAGCTGTGCGCGCGCCACTTGCGCATCTGCCAGCTCCTGACGCCGGGACTCAAGGTCGGCACGCACTTCCACCAGGCTGCGCTGTGTATCGCGCACCTGGGTTCTGAGCGTATCGAGCGTGAGCTGGAGATCGACAATTTCCGGCTCAACGATGGGTTCCAACTCGCCGCAGGCACTGGTGGCCAGAGCGAGGACCGCGAGCCCGCACAGCATCATCGTTCGTAGGGCCGGTCGTGGCCGAATGAGAGCGCCTGATTGAGGGTCACTGATGTGCATGGTCATCCTTACCAGCGATTGTAGGGGGTGCCATTTGTTCCGACGAAGTCCGATCCCGAGAACACATCAAAGATCCCGCCCTCCGTCGCCTCGGTTATTTCCTGCCATGAGCCGGCTGAATTCGTAAACGGGTCCTTGGGAATTGCCCGTAAGTATCCTGCACTCACCAGCGCCTGCAACGAGGGCGGATACTTCCCCTGATCCGCCCGGTGCTGATCGAGCAGGTCACGAAGCGTGAATAAGTCCTGTCGCAACGCCGCCTCCCTGGCTTTGATGACGGACGCCTGATAGCTCGGCGCGGCCAGGGTCGCCAGAATGCCGATGATCGAGACAACGATCAACAGCTCGATCAGCGTAAAACCCTTGGCTCCTGCGAGACGGAACTTACCAATCGCGGTATTTGGTTCCATCCAACGCCGTTTCCTGACTCGTCGTCATGACATCGTAAATGTCGTCTCCACACCAACTCGACGCATTGGGCGCATCCTTGTAACACCGGAACTGCCAGTCGGCCTTTCCCGTTATGGGATCGAGCGGCAGGTTGCGCAGATATCGTCTGATGGCCGTGCCTCGGATCGTCGCTTCCTCGCTGGTTAATTTGACTCCCAACAGTTTCTCTATCGATCTGGGATACCCATAGATGCTGGACACGTCCTTGCACGACAGCTTGTTCTTTATGCACACGGGCCCTAGAAGGACGTCGCCGTCCCGGTTCCATTCCATCTTGAACGTATCGATGGCCGCACGCATGCTTCGCAAATGCTGACGCAATTCAATTTCATGGGTTCTCTTGCCAGAGACCCGGCCCAACGGAAGCGCGACCGACGCTAGGACCATGATGATGGTCAAGGTGACCAGCAACTCAAGCAGCGTCACCCCCGACTCTTTCACCGCACCCTCACGATGCCTTTTCCGTCGGGCGGCGCGCCGGCGGCGACGTCCCCATTCGGGCTCATGAGTGCGACTCGGATTGGAGACACGCCAGGCGCCTTCGCTCTAAATCTGGCCGTGACCTTTTTGCCTCCCGTGCTTCCGTGCGGGGCGGCCGCTCCCACCCGAAAGATGACAATGGCCTCGGCGAGGGCCGATGACGGATCTCCCGGATCCGATTGGATCACTTCTGCATCCGCCAGAGCCTTCAAATCCAGGACGTTCGGGTCGTATTGCAGATGAAATACCGTGTCTTTGTCCGGCCGTAACCGTTCGTCATGAATCGCAATCTTGATTTCCTTCCCCACCTCAACGACCGAGTCATTCGGCGTAACGGAAGCCACGGGACCGACGGTCAACATCCGGGCCAGAGAAGCGGATGATGCTTTTCCAGCCACTCCACGCTGAACCGTTGCCGAGGGTTGGGCCGACGACGCATTGGCGCCCGTGACCTTGGTCACGGCGGTCTTAGGGCGGGGCGTAAACATGGTCGAATTGGAATAGGTCGAGTCGGTTCCCGACCAGAAGGCCTGCCGGCTCAAGCTGGGCGGTGTCATGGCCTGGACGATGTGCGGCGTCAGGGTCAAGATCACTTCGGTGGTCACCCGCTGCGTCTTGAACGAGCTGATCAGGTTGCCGATAAATGGAAGGTCGCCGAGCCAGGGGACTGTCACGCGCGTTCTACGGTCCTCTTCTTGAATCAATCCGCCCAGCACGATCGTCTCACCGTCTCTGACGTTCAGCATCGTTTCAGCAGAGCGGTTGCCAAATTTGAACTGGGTGATCGGCGGATTCGCTTGCAAGACCACCGGTTCGCCGACGCGGATCACTTCGATCTTCATCTTCAGAGAAAGCTCATTTCCGAGATGGATCGCCGGCTCGACGGTCAACTTGACGCCGGTGTCGCGGAACTCAATGGACGTCACCGTCGAGGTCGTAGGAACCGCTCCTGTCGCAGCTTGGCCGGGAAGGACGTTGGTCGTTGACAAGAGGATCGGCTGCTTATCACCGATGTTGATCTCCGCCTTCTTGTTATTCACGACCCTGACTTTTGGCGCCGCCAACGTCTTCGCATCGGTGATTTGCTTGAAGAAATCCAACTGCACGTTCGTCGGAAGCTTGAACAGATAGTTGCCTTTACCGAGAGCCGATAATTGTTGCAGTGAGAATTGCTGAGCCATGTCGCCGGCGATGACTCCCGCAAAGCCTGGCGGGACCATGGCCGCCGCCACCTGCTTGGGGTATGTCAATCCGTAGGTCTGGTCGACCGTCCGATCAACTTCCAGCACTTCAACATCAAAGAGCACCTCCGCATCCGTACGATCGTTGGCCAGGATGATCTTTTCAGCCATTTCCAGTTTTTCCGGCTGATCTCGAATCACGATCGTATTGAGTTGCTCGTTGGCCTGCATCCGCTTGGAATCAAGCATGCCCTTGAGCAATGCCAGCATGTCCTTGGCCTTGGCATTGGACAAATAAAAGGTCCGAATCATCAGATCCTGATACTGCTCCTGTTTTTGCCGGGTGTTGGGGCTGACGATCATGACGCCCGGCGAGACGACTCGAGAGAACAGGTTATTGCTGTTCAAAATGAGATTCAGCGCGTCATCGAACGGCGTGTCTTCAATCGCAATCGTCACCGGGTCGTTGCGGACGTCCCGATCAAAGATCAGATTCACCCCCCCCGCCTTCCCAATGCCTTCGAGCACTTCTTTGAGCCCCGCATTCCGAAAGCGTAGTGTGATGGGTTGCTTTCGCCGGTCTTCACGGTCCCGCGCCTGCTGATCCTCCGTCAACTTGGAGATCCCCTCAAGCGGCTCGGAAAACGTGGGATCAAGCTCCGCCGACTTGGCATATCCCTCCATGGCCTCGTCGACGCGGCCCAATTGAGCCAAGCGATCGGCTTCCCGAAAATGTTCCCGGGCTTCCTTTAACCGCAAGGCTTCCGCGAGTCCGGCCTGGTGCTCGGGATTGGAGGGTTCAATGGACAACGCCCGCTTGAAGTGTTCGACGGCGAGATCCAGGTGATGCTCCTTCACTGCATTCCGGCCCTGTTCCTGGTACTGAGCCGCGGCCCGCTCTCTGGCCAGATTGAATTTCTCCTGTAGCGACGTATCGAACGGTGCCTCCTTGAGTGCCTGTCGATAGGCTATGGTGGCTT
>Ga0207662_10001614_pt1 | contig 11031 bp, 10 predicted proteins | sample KBSS33LmetaG_FD_184338 | JGI IMG/M metagenome (GOLD analysis project Ga0207662, IMG submission 184338) | Switchgrass rhizosphere microbial communities from Kellogg Biological Station, Michigan, USA - KBS S3-3L metaG (SPAdes) (version 2) | ecosystem: Host-associated > Plants > Roots >... | reverse complement strand
CGCTCAGTGGGCGTCGCCGTCAGGCCTTAGTTTGCCGAAATTTTGCGATTCCTTAGACTCCTTGGCCGCGACGATTTGCAAAAATTCCCCAAACTACCAGCACTATGATTGCACCAACGATTGCTCCAATGAAACCAGCGCCTTCCCCAGCTTTGTACCACCCGAGCGCTTGGCCAAGATACGTCGCAACAAATGCTCCCGCGATTCCGAGCAGGGTCGTTAAGATGAAACCGGACGGCTCATTCTTGTTTCCAGGATGAAGGAATTTTGCGATCAAGCCTGCCACAAATCCGATTATGATGGTCCAAAGTATACTCATTGCAGGCCCCATTCTGCGTGTTGGACGCTTACTTTGCGCTTCAATAGAATGATTTTCAATAACTGAGATCGCCCGCTTGTCGGGCGGCACCAGCTTGAGCCCGTCGATCCAAGCATCAAGATCGCGCAAATGGTAGCCCGTGACGCCGCCGCCAAGCGAAATTGGTTGCACAGGGCAGATGGCATCGAACTTCTTCGCTATCTTCAAACCGACGTATACAGCGGCTTGCACGGGACGGCCATTCGCTTTTGCGCACATGCAAATGCGGAAATTGTCACTGCGGCGTCAGACCAGAGAGGCGCACCACCTCGCGCCACATGACCGTTTCCTTGGCGGCGAAAGCCGCGGCCTCGGTCGGGGTGCTCGAAAAAAGACGCGCCCCGGCAGCCAAAAATCGGTTCTGCATCGGCTGTTCGGCGGCGATCTCTTTTTGCGCCGTCGCGAGCTTGTCGACGATGGCCGGCGCGGTTGCGATCGGCATGACGTAAGCTGCCCACGAGGTCACGACGAAATCCGGAACCCCCACTTCCGCCATGGTCGGTACATTTGGCAACGTTGGCCAGCGCTGCGCCGAGGTCACCGCGAGGGCGCGCATTGTCCCGGCCTCGATCTGAGAAATGTATGAAGCCAGGTTGTCGATGGCGAAAGTCACATCCCCCGCCAACATCGCCGGAATGGTTTGTGCCGCGCCACGGAATGGCACATGGACGGCGTTGAGGCCGGTCCGCGCCGCGAACAGAACTCCGGAGAGATGCGGCGTCGTGCCTGGCCCCGGACTGCCGATCGAGATGCCATTCGATCGCGCCTTCGCCCATACGATGAAATCGCTGAGCGTTTTGGCCGGCACATGCTGGGCGGCGACCACGGCGACGTTCGGCAGTTCGTAAGTCAGCGAGGGTGCGACCAGATCCTTTTCCGCGTCGTAAGGCATTTTCGCGATGAGGAACTGGTTGATCGAAAAGTGCCCAACTGTCGCCCCGCCGATCATGTAACCGTCCGGGGGACTCTTCGCGACGGCATCAATTCCTACATTACCGGAGGCGCCAGGCCGGTTTTCTACAACAAAGGGCTGACCGAGTTTGTCTTGAAGCCGCTCGGCGATGATGCGGAAGAGCACGTCAGTAGAGCCACCAGCCGGATAAGGCACGATCAGGCGCACCGGACGATCGGGCCAGACCGCAGCACGTTGAGCCCATGCGGGCGTTGCGCAAACGGCAGCCAGGGTTCCGGCGGCTCGCAGCATCGAGCGACGTGAAATTGCGCAGAGTCGCGTCATCTTGATCCTCCCATTGTTCGTTGTGAGATCACATGCATCCGGGCCCTCCGCCATACAGAGCTTCCCCAGTAGCCTCCCCCGACCAAACAAGGACTCGGATTATCGCCAGGGCGTCTCGCATAAGATGCAACTCCGAAATCCAAGTTCCGCAGGCAGGGCATTGCCGGGAAACGCCGGTCATGTCCTCGAAGCGCGGCTACGGCGGAGCCCCCGTTGCAGAATTGCCGCAGGAACGATGCGAAGCATGTCGACGCTCCGCAGCTTCGGTCGCCAGGCGCTAGCGGCGCTCGTCGGGTGCCGTGTGCAAATAGGTTAAAATGTTGCTGGCGATGGAATAGCAAATCCAACCAAGGACAAATCCTGCGAAGGCAATGCCGATTTTGGGCCAGGCGCCAGGGGGCTTCTCCAAGAAGAACGCCCCTGCCATCCCGCCAAAAACCATACTTGCTCCTACATTATTCCAAAACGAGGCCGCCAACTTGACTCGCTCGTTGCGCTGTACAGTTGAGCTGCTCCCAAAATGGTCGTCTAGTCGCATGATGGTCCTCCTGCAGTAGCGATGATGGACGCTGAAGTGTCTCAGTTTGAATTTTCATCGGCGACGAAGCCCTCTGTCGGAGGCACGATAGACAGAAAGTGGGGCAGTATGACCTCTGGCGAGTAAACAAACGGACCCGCGCCGATCCTGATGGCGCCCAGACGGCAGTAAAAGCCTTCCGCGAATGGTGACGCGTAGAATCATGAGGGCGCCGACCTTCAGAGTCCTTGCACGCGCTATCGCTGTTTCGAAGAGTGCTCTGCCGATCCCCTTCTTCCAATGTGCGGGGTCAGCGAAGATGCCAAGCACTGCGATCCCTTGAAGCACAGTGGACAAAACCTCCACCACACCAATGACCTCGCCGGACTGTTCAGCCACCTGAACGTTACCTGTGACAATCCCGTTTAGCGAGACCGTAAGTCCCGGCCTCGCCCGGTCAATGAAGGCTTCGTCATAGCCCGAATGCAGTATAGCGCGCACTATGAGTCGCGTCAGTCCTCGACCGCTTTCATCGCTGCAGCGTGGCGCCCGCCTTGGTTCACGCATCCGCCAGCAGCCCGAGCAAGTAACACAGGAAATGACGCGATTGGATCGCCCGCATTGCGGCGAGGGCCTGAATCGCCAAGGCGATACCGCGGTCCGGGTCGCCGTTTTCAGCAATGGCGCGCCCCGGAATGACCGCCGAGAGTTCGGCGCAGTCCAATTGGCTATGCGCCGTGCCGCGCGCAACGCACTGACTGTATTGCGGCACCGCGCGCCGCCCGGATTAATCTTCCCTCAACCATGGCAACGCATTGCGCGCGCTCTCCACACCCGCGCCCATTTCCTGCCGTAGGGAGGTCGGCATGCTGGAGAGGGACTACACCAACGTCGAGCCCGCGAAGCCGCCGCCGCCGATCCCCGTGCGGGTATCGCGCAAGTCGCAGTTGATGGCGGCGCTCCGGCAAAACGCACGGCCGATCGTCATCGAGGATCACGACCTTGCCGGCCCGTTCGCGCGCCTGCTGCGGGCGCGCGAGCTGCGCCTGTGGGCGTTCGGCGGGCTGGTCGCGGACACGATGTCGTTCGCGATGAGCCGATCCTACGGCGCCGACATCGAGTCGCACTGGTACATCGGCCACTACGTGCTGCCGGGCAACGTGCAGAAGGTGATCCTCAAGCCGAAGGCACTGCCCTACGCGCCGGAAGCTCCGGCGCTCTCGCCGTATTGACCGCGATTTTCAGCGCTCGCCTCGCGCGCTCGCGTTGTCCGCATTTGCGCGAAAGCGGCCGTATAGCGGACATCGGTGGACGTCTCAAAAGTGCCCTAACCGGTCGTGAGGAGTCGCAACAAATAGCGGTTCCGAGAGCTGGACTACCCTAGTAGCGCCACCCGAAGCCGAGCTTTCGAAATCCAAATCTGTTTCGGGTATTAGAGAGTAAAATAAAATTCGAGCCAGCCAGATTATTATGGGGGTGGGGGCTAAAATAGAAAGCTTCATTCGAGCCCCCTGGTGGGGGCTAAAAAAATCAAGTCGTAAGTGTCCGAGCGATTTATAAACGGCTGTACAAATTGGCTGAGCGGCACCCGCCGCTCACGCCCGCGGTGGCCGGCGCCGCTCGTGGAACCAGGCGCGGTATTTGCTCATCTTCTCGCGCTGCGCTACCGGCGCGTAACGCTTGCAGGTCGAGGCCTCGTCGCTCTTGGCCGGCGCGCCCCAACGCAGCTCGACGCAGTCGTTGGGGTTGTACGCCATCTCGAGGTCTACCGCACGGTCGATCACGTCGCGCAGCGTAAGCGTCCACGCGGAGCCGTCGCTGCGCGGATACGACAACTTGCGCGTCGCCAGCTCGGACGTAAGCACGCGCTGCAATTCGGCCTTCACCTCCGCGACACTCTTGTCCCTCGGCATCGCGTAGCGCTCGGGCCGCCGCGCGACCCGATCCGGAAAGCCGAGCACCACGTCGATCGCGATCAACAAGCGCAAGTCGCGCGAAGGCGTCGAGAAGTCTTCCCACGCACCGCTCGTCTCGAAGATCGCCGCGCCGTCCGGCATGGTCGCTTCGCCACGCTTGCTGTTCTGGAACTTGCGTCCGTTCTCGACCGAGGTCACGCGCACTTTCACTTGCTCTTCGAGCGACGTGATCGCTTCCTTCAACGCTCGCGTCGGATCGAGTGGCGAGGGCGACATCACATCGTCCATGCGGTCGTAGAAGTCCTCGATACCGAGCTGCGACTGATCGAGCGAGAAATCGGCGTATTGCGGGTTCTTCGCGATCTCGGCGTTGATCAACCGCCGCATCGCGCCGTTGGCGACCACCACCGGACGGAAGCGCTTGAATCCCGGACCGCCGAGTGCGGGGTCCTGCGCAAACAGGAAGTTGCCGCGCCAGAAACGCTTGCGCGCGACCGTGCCGTCGGGCTGGCCGTCGACGGCCAGAATGATGCCGGCTGCGTCCTCCGTTTGCGCGACGCGGCGCACGATCATCAGGATGTGCCCGTATGGATCAGCATAGACGATGCCTGGGCGCAACGTGTCCGCTGAGAGCGGCACGGGATAGTAATCAGTATTGTTGTCGGCGAGTGCGGTGCGCCCCGAGCCCGAATGGACGCTGTCCGAGACGATCTGCACCAATTCAGTGAATGACGGCGCGGGCCCGGTCCGCTTCGGAGCCGGCGCCGCTCGCGGCGCCGGTGCGCTCGAAAACCCGAAATATCCGCTCACGGCCGGTGGGATGGGCGCCGCGACCGGAGGTGGCGGCGGGGGCTTGGCCTCTTCGGCGTTCTGCAAGCTGAACCATTGCGGGCAGGTCGGCGCCTTGCCGCCGCCGCCGCGCGAGCACTTCGAGAAGCCGTAGGGCAGCCCCATCTTGTACGCGAAGTACGCTCGCAAGGTGTAGGGAAGATCGGCGCAGTCGGGACGAAGAGAGATTTTAACGTCTTCGTTGAGGCCAAGATGGTTGAACAGGAAATTGCGCGAGGGGTCGCGCACCACCTCGTGCAACGCCGGCCACGACGGCTCCGCATCGAGCGGATCGTCGAACAGCTTCTCGATCCAGGCGGAGAACAGGTTCTCGCTTGCGCGATTCCAGGTGTTGCGCAAGGGCCAGGTGCTCCCCGCCGCGGAGCCCGGCCCGCCCGGTTTGTCCGGGCGCACCTTGATCTCACGCGTGATCGGGCCGCATCCTGCTCCCGCCTGCTGGGGCGTGAGCGTCGCATGCCAGGAGCCCGCCGCCGGCGCCTTAATCTCGGTGAACCAGAAATACGGCGGGCCGCCATGGCGCTCCCGCGAGGTGGCGGCCACGCTGCCATCGGGCCCGGTCAGCGAGAGCTCTCCTTGAAGCGGCTTTTCGGTCACGAGCATGACGCGCAGCGGGGCGCCCTTCCACGGCGCCCACGGCGAAGGCAGGAGCGCGATCTCGCCCGCCGCGTCACAGGCGGGCGCCGAGCCTTGCGCCCTTGCGTTCCCCGCCGCGAGAGCCAGAAGGAATGCGCCGGTAATCAGCGACAACGCTGTCGTTGCGGCCCCAATGAACCGGCGTGCCGAAAGCACTGGCAATCCCTTTCCCCCATCGCGCCCGGCGACACAATTGGCTGAAATCATTGCAAAAGTCGATCGGCCATGCGGATTTTGCCACTGTGGGGGGCTTTTACCTTTTTGGCGCGTGTCGCGCGTCTAACGCTGACTCTGTGGTTGTTGGATCACCACGCGCGACCAACTCTGGTCAGGATTGAAGGTCGTCATCGCGCCGGCGATGCGCGCGGTGCTCAGCCCCAGATCCTTCTGGAACATGACGCCCTGGTGATTGACCACAAAAGTCATCACGCCGGAATTGCCGTATTCCGCCGGATAGGCTACCAGCGCGAACCCGCCGATCATCTTGCCACGTACCACGTAGTCGATTGCACCGCCGAGTGCGCTCGGCCCCTGGCGTGTGAGCACCCGGTAGTAGTACCCGTGGTAGGGCATGCGCTGCCGCCCGGCACGGTAGCCTTCGGCCGCTGCGCTGGCGGCGAGGTCCCCGAGCGGGCTTTCGTCCTCCTCGCTTGCTGCGGGCCAATAAAGCCCATCCTTCGTGCCGGGGCGGCTGACGATTCGCTGGGCGTAGACGCCGTTGCCTGCAACGCCTTTCTCGGCATATTCCTGCTGCGCATCGACGAAGGCGAGGCAGGCTTCGATGGTGTTGAACTCATTGCGCCCGATGCGGCGGGCGAGTATCTCCTCACGGCCTGCCGCCGTGTCGAACTGCCAGCTGCCGTCCTTGCGCACCAGCGGGATCGGGAACGGCCACTCCTCGTTGCCGATGACCAGCACAGCCTTGTCCTCGCCCTCCGTCACGACCTGATGCTTGCTGTCGTAGGCTTCGAGCACCCGCTTGCGGGCGGTGGCGTCGGCGACGGCATCGCCGGACGACACGATCTCACCACTGCCTGGGCCGAGCAGGCGCATCACCGCTGCCCGATCGGTGGCTTTTGCAGCATTGACGAGTGCGGCAACCGCGTCGTCGGGGCTCTTGAAGCGCTCCTGCGCCGATGCACTGGTCGCGATAAACAGCAAGGTCATCGCTATCGTCGAGCGAATGCGTGACCTTATTGACGACCGGGAATGACCTCGGAATTCTGATAAACTTGTGATCATGATATCTCCTCAACTTGCATGAACGGATGCTCGGCGTCCCGGCATTCAGTGCCGTAAATGTGGGGCAGTGGGGAGATGCGCGCCCGATGCGATCCACTGCTTGTAGGTTTGGAATCCAAGGCCGAGCTGCTCGTAGAAGACCCGCAGGTATCCGTCGCGACCACGTCTCACCGCCTGCGGTGCAACCTTTTGCACCTCGTGCGCCATGACACCGACATAGGCCTTCTCGCTGTCGTAGTAGCTGAAACGATAGAAGTTCAGGCCATTGGCAAGCCGGCCGAGCAGCACGATGTCGTGCTTCAGGGCGATGTCGGACCGGCGTCCGCCTCCACCGCCACCACGCCCTCCGCCGCCGCCACGAGGACCCCCGCCACCGGGGCTGACGCGAGGACCTCCGCCACCGCCGCCGGCCACCCTCGGAGCTCCCCCGCCTCCGCCCATGCTCTGGCGGCCGCGATCGGCCTGGGCGCGGGTCTTGGCCCCCGATTGCACATTGGAGAATGCCGTGTCGCGCGATGTGCTGGGCTTCGCGGCCGGTTTTTGTGCCGGCTTCTGAGCGGCCTTCTGGCCACCGCCGGGCCGGTCGGCGCGCGATGCGCTGGGCTTCGCGGCCGGTTTTTGTGCCGGCTTCTGAGCGGCCTTCTGGCCGCCGCCGGGCCGGTCGGCGGACTTGGCCGTGGGCCGTTCGCCGCCTTTGCTGGCGCCAGCTCCGGGCCGGTCGCCTGCGCCCGACCGATCACGATCTTCTCCGCCCGGCCGATCCCCCGCGCCCGGGCGATTACCCGCGCCGGGGCGGGCGGAATCAATCACCTTCTGGCCGTCCTTGCCTCGGAAGTCCTGGCGCGCACCCTTGCCAGCCTGAATGTCGTTCTTGGCAAATTTCTGCCGCACATCGGCGTTGTTGTACTTGACGCCGTGTCGATGGTCCGCGTTGTGCTCCCACTTGTTGAAATTGTTGATGTTGCTGCGATCTAAATTGTTGATGTTAACGTTGCGATTGGCGACGTTGATGTTGCGGCGGCCCCAGTCGCAGTTGCCCCAGATGGCATGACCGATTGCGACGGCGCTGCCGAATGCGATCCCGGCGGCAATCGCACCCCCTGCATAATACCCAGGTGGAGGCGGAAAGTAGTACGGCGAATAATCAGGATAAGGCCAGGCACCGTAAACGACCGCTGGATCGTAGTACGGCACATACATCTCGGTGGGCGAGGTCGGCTCGATGACGATGTACTGGGCCGGCGCCTGTCCTTCTTGTGCTTGGCCCCCGCCTCCCTGCGCCGGGGCCGCGCTCTCGACCGTGACGGTCTGCTCCTTGGTCGACTGCAGCTTGCCGTTGGCCTGCGCGCGTCCACGCAGTCGCTGGATCGCATCCATAAGCTCCGGCTGCTGCGCCAGCACGGCGTCGCCGAGCTTCTGCGTCCACTCGAGCTGGTCGGCCATTATGGTGAGCACGTTCGGGACCTGGGCGAGCGCCTTCACGCTGTCGTCCCAGCCCTGCTTGGCGAGCGCAGCCGTCAATGCTTCGCCCTTGAGGCTGTTGTTCGACTTCGCCCAGCGGTCAGCCTGCACCACCTCGAGTGGATAGGTCGATGCGATCAGGACCTCCGAAAGGAGCGCATCGGGATAGAGCGCGATCGGCGCCACCAGTTGGTCGAGCTCCGCCGGCTTGAGCAGCGCTTGGCTCGATGCCGCGGCCGGCGTCTGCGCGAGCGCACCGAGCGGAAGCAAGCAGAGCAGCGCAGCCATGATCAATCGGGACAATGTGCCCACCATGGCCATCTCCTTGTTCATATTCGGGTGCCATGACACCAGTCGTTAACCCCGAGAGCCTTGCTGAGCGCTTCGGTGTCGTCACATCATAGCCTGTCCTCCACGGCCTTCATCATCAATACTGCAGACTCAGGTCTTGCTTGGCGAAGGTCATTAATCGCGGCGAGATGCTTGGTGAACACGAAGGTTGTGCCGCTCGCGTGGGAGCGACCGTGATCGGAAGATCGGGCAGCTTCAGCCGCTTAGTCTTGCGGAATTGGCGCGCAGGCGACGTCAGCAAATACCATCCGCAGTCCCGCCGCTAGGTTTAGCGGGAACTCCGTCATATCGGGCGAGATGGCGGTCGGAAGACGCATCGAAGTGCTCCGACGAAGCTCGGCGGCTGCGCGTTAGGCTGAGATTGTTTCAGATCGGACGGATTTGCCATGCAAGTTCTCCGCCAACTGTGCAACCATGCTGAGGTGCTATTGTACACGGCTGCGATGCTGCTCCCTACTTGGGGCGGGGGCTAAAAAATCATTTTTCGATGCACCTTGCTGCGCATGAGATTTTGGTGCGCGTTCCGATTCGGGTGCGCGGGGAACAAAAATGCAAGGTTTTGGTGCGCAGCCCGTGATCGTTGCGGATTGCGAGCTGCAGGTGTCTGCGCGTCATAACATTCTTGACGCTTCTTCTTCGGATGGCAGTCGGCCGTTAGGAGTCAGTTGATTGATCAAGTCGGGCAGATGCTGGCTCAATCCCGCAAGAAGATCCTGGTGTCCTATGCCGATCTGCTGGCTCAGGGTGGCGAGCGTATCATCGCCCAACGCACGCGCGAGATCGTTTGGCGCGATCTCCTCATTATCACCGGTTCCGACCCATGACTGCGCGACGCGGCCTTGTCCGCTCTCCTGTAACTCCTTTATGAGGTTTCCGAGACCCCCACTCAGCACGCTTCCGGCAGCGGCGCCACCAAGCAGACCGCCGAGCAGGTCGCCCAGACCTCCGCTGGGCTTGGCACCAGCGGCTGCTGGACCTGGCTTGCCGCCAAGCAGCCCACCCAGAATGTCGCCAAGTCCACCTCCTGCGGTGCCAGCATTTATGTTTCCACGTGGTGGCAACGGCACAGGATGGCCCATGCCTTCCGGAGCGGCAGCCTGACCGCTGCCCCCCTTGAGCGCCTTGTAGGCTAGCACCCCCAATAGAGCCTTCATGATCGGCGACATGCCGCCACTGCTTCCAATGTTTTTGGGTTGTTGTTGGCCGCGCGGACCATTTTGCATTCCATTGAGGATGTCGAGCAGTCCCATGCTAGCCTCCTTGAAGAAAGTTTACAGATATCTCAATCGCGCTTAGTCGAGTCGGCTCGTTGATTCCGCTCAAGGCGGCGTCTTGCCGCTCTCAAGCGCTGTATCTCTTGTTCAAGAGCCTCAGTTTTATCGTCGAGCCGTGTGATCTTCGATTTTGGCACATCGGTGCTACGCAGCTTATCGAGCACTTGACCGACGGAGAGTTTGTTTATTTCGGCCATGTGAATCCTCTGTGGGATACGCGATCGGTTGCCGGTGACACGTCCGAGCAGGTTGCTGTATCAGAGCTGTTCGGTACGGAAAGTGTCGCAGCTCGGGACGCTTCCCGACTTCAAGCCAGTCATGAACCAACGGGTGCGCTGTGCTGAAGAGCCGTGAGTGAAGGCATCTGGAACAACATAGCCCTGGCTTTGTTTCTGCAATCGATCGTCGCCGATCGCCGAAGCCGTCTGTAGCGCCGCTTCGACGTCCCCGGGTTCGATGAATTGCCATTTAGCATGCGCCCGGTTCGCCCAGATACCGGCAAAGCAATCGGCCTGGAGCTCCACCCGGACTTGCAGGCTATTGGCCTCTGCCTTGCCTATTCCACGTTGCGCCTGCTGGACCTGAGGCAGCACCCCCAACAGGTTCTGGACATGATGTCCGATCTCGTGCGCAATCACATAGGCTTGGGAGAATTGGCATGTCTTGCTGCCGACATCGCAAGCGCGGAAGCGTCGCTCGAGATCCTGAAAGAAACTCGTGTCGAGGTAAACCTTCTGATCAAGGGGGCAATAGAATGGACCCATAGCCGATTGCGCAGACCCGCAACCCGACTGGGTAGCGCCGGAAAACATGACCAGCGTTGGCGGTTGGTACTTTTTCCCAGCTTGAGCGAAAATGTCGGTCCATTCCGCCTCTGTGCTACCAAGAATCGCGGAGACAAACCGACCCATAGCATCGGACGGAGTGCCCGGTTTGGTCGTCGACTCTTGTTGGGATTGACCGGTTTTCGACAGCATGTCGGCGCCCTGAATGAGGACGCGCGGATCGATACCCAATGCCCAACCGACGAGACCGAGCACGACGACTGTGCCGATCCCGATTCCGCCGCTGCGGGCTCCGGGAAGGCCACCGCTCCGTCCACCACGCCGGTCTTCAATTCGGTCGCTTTGGGGCAGGTTATCTAAGCGCATGACATTCCCTCTTCAGTCGAATAACACCGCCCAGTGGGCGTC
>Ga0207662_10001609_pt1 | contig 11058 bp, 13 predicted proteins | sample KBSS33LmetaG_FD_184338 | JGI IMG/M metagenome (GOLD analysis project Ga0207662, IMG submission 184338) | Switchgrass rhizosphere microbial communities from Kellogg Biological Station, Michigan, USA - KBS S3-3L metaG (SPAdes) (version 2) | ecosystem: Host-associated > Plants > Roots >... | reverse complement strand
CCATCTGACTGCCGCGAGTGACGAGCACATCGTCGGGGCCGACCGACAGGCCTCTCATGCTGGAAAGCATGGAAGCCAGCGCCGCGCGAAGGCGTCACGTCTCCTTCAGAATCGCCGTAGTCAAGAACGTCGCCGCCACGTTGCGCAATGACCCGGCGATAGGCGCGGCCGATCGACTTGAAGGGCACCAGTCGTAAATCGGGTGCGCCATGGCTCAAGTTCAGCGTGCCGTGCGGGAGGTTCGGCGGCCGATACGCAGCCGGCGCCTCCGGAAGAGCAAAGGGGGCAGCGTTTGTCACGACCAGAGCCCTTTCGAGCATGCTTTTCGGGCTCAGCTCGACAGACCCCCTGACTTTCGTGCTGGTGCCGCTGGCACTCCTGCTCGTCTCGCTGCTCGCCTGCCTGGCCCCTGGCTGGAAAGCGTCTGCTAACTCTTTCGTGCGCTAGAATGGCCGTGCTGCATCGTAATCGCTGGAGGAGCGACGCTCCATGGCTCAACGGAAACGCAACACGCGCACCTTCATTCTCCTCATCGTCAGCGTTATTTCACTGACCTTCGGCCAGGCCCTCGCGCAGCAGGGTCCGGTGGCATTCATGTTCGGCGACGATCAGAAACGCGGCGAGGAGATCGCGCTGAGCTTCGCGACGACGGAGATGGCGCCCACCGCCACTGCCGCATTTCCGTCGAAGATTTATCTCACCGGAGGCGATCTCGAGCGCGCGTTCGACACACCGAGGTTTCGTGCGGACGCGGCGATCGTCCCCACCAATACCGACCTGGACATTACGGCGTCATCGCCGGCCACACAGCGTGTGCTGATCGACCGCGTCCGAAAGCAATCGGCGGTCATGCGCGACCTGCAGGAGCAGATCGCGGCGCATCGCAAGCAGTCTCCGGCTGCATTGAACATCGGCCTGGACTCGTTCGTCGTGCAGTTGCCGCGGCAGGGGAGCAAGCAGGCCAGTGGCGCCTTTCCAAAGATGGTGTGCCTGATTCCCACCGACTTCGCCAAGGGCGGCGCGATTGACCGCCGGGAACTCTTCGCGCAAGACCGCGTGCGGAAGGGTATCACCGCATGTCTCTCCGCGCTTGATGCCGCCGGTGCGAAGTCGCTGGTTCTGCCGCTCATGGGTGCGGCCTCGTCCGGTACCGTGACGAAAGACGCAGCGTTCGAAGGGCAGCGCGTGCTCAAGGAGTGCCGGTTACTGAACTCTGTGGCCGGAATCGCTCTGGGCATTCACGACTTCGCTCCCAGCCGGCGCAGCATCCGCGAGATCGGCATCATTCAATACGATCAGGAGCTCGACGAGATGTTCAGCCTGCCCAGGGGAACTCGACTCGCGCAGACGGCGCAGAATGCCTATCGGGTCTACGCCGATCAAGTCAAACTCGCGCTCAACAAGGGACTGGCAGGAGAGAAGACGACGTCGAGCGACGTCGATGGCAGCTGCACGGCGATTTTCAACGCTCAATAGCCGCCGCGACGGGCGACGACACCGCCAGCCCACACGCATGGCAAGGCGGTCACGACCAGCAGGATCGGATACCACCGCGGGCCGAACTCCGGCCCGGCATTCCACGTCGCCACCGTGCCGGCCGTTGCCGCGAGCGCTCCGATCGCGCCGAGGATCAGGACGTGCAGCATCGGTAGGCGAGGCGCCAGTCTGGCAGTGACGTAGCCACCAAGCACGGTGAACGCGATCCGGTAAGCCGCTGCCCACGCGAAGAGTCCGCCGGACATTGTTTCCCCCGACACCGGGAAGATGCCGGTCGCGTGCATCACGGCATCGGTGCCCACCGAGAGCAACGCGGTGACGATGAAACCGGCGGCGATGGCGCCGACGCTGCTGCCGCGCTGTTGAGATGGTGAATCGGGTGTCATGACTGGCGGCTGGTGAGGCGGTCGAAAGGTGATGCGCGCCTCGTGCGTCAACGGCATCCCGGCCTTCTTCATGAACGCCACCTGGGGAGGATCGATCGCAGTTCAATGCCTTCCTTGGTGGTCCATAAATCCCAGACGTCCTGGATGTCGGCGCGGTAGGTCCGCTCCAGCCGGACGCGTTGTCGCTCGGTCATACGTTCCTCCTGGTTCGACGCCGGGGCCGGCGTTGCTGCTTGCGTTCCAATGCGGCGGCAAAGGCATCAAGCCGCCCCTCCCAGAGCGAGCGGTATTGGCTGACCCACGCGTTCAGCTCCCTGAACGGCTCCGGGCGCAGCGAATACAGCCGTCTCGGGCCATCCGGACGCATGCGGACGATCCCCGCCTCCTCCAGGATGCGGAGATGGCGCGAAACACCTGATTGGTGAATTTCCATCCTGGCCACGAGGTCGTTCACCGCTTGCTCACCGTCGCGCAGTGTTTCGACGATTCGAAAGCGGTTGGGATCGGCGAGCGTTTGAATCGTTTCGAATTGCATGTATACGTATATGTATATTGGTGCATATCGTGCGTTGTCAAGTGTGTGCTTCGCGGTTCGCAGCGGGTGCGGCGAAAAAGAATGTCCGGAGGTCGGTGCGTCAAACGTCGTAGGGTTGAAAGCACACAATAAGGGGTGCTTGAAGGAGTCCCAGATGAGCCAATTTCTGTATCTCTACCGCATGACGGCTGCTGCCCGGCAAGAGGCGATGGGAACGCCTGAGCGCGCGCAGCAGAGTATGCAGCGGTGGATGAAGTGGATGAGCGATCTCGAGGCCAAGGGGCATCTGAAGGATCGCGGTCAGCCGCTCGAGCGGACGGGGAAGGTTGTACGAGAACAGCAAGCGGTCACCGACGGCCCTTACACCGAAGCCAAGGACCTGGTTGGCGGATACACGATCGTCGAAGCGCGCGACATCGATCAGGCCGTGGAGCTCTCATACGGATGTCCCATTCTCGCGGGTGGCGGCTCTGTTGAAGTGCGACCGGTAATGAAGATGGATTTCTAAGCAGCCGTGGAGCTGAGCGAGCACCTGTTTCGACGTGAGGCCGGGCGTCTGGTCGCCTCCCTCACGCGAATTTTCGGCGTCCACAACCTGCTGCTGGCAGAAGACGTCGTCCAGGACGCCTTCTGCCGGGCGCTGGAAGTGTGGAAGGTTCGCGGGGTGCCGGACAACCCCGCGGCCTGGCTGATGGCCGTGGCGAAGCATCGTGCGCTCGACGTGGTGCGCCGCGAACGCACGGCGCGCACGTTTGCGCCCGAACTGGCCCGCGTTCTCGAGTCGGAATGGTCGCTCGCCTCGGCGATCGACGAGGCCTTCACGTCCTCCGTCATTCGCGACGAACAGCTCCGGATGATGTTCTCGTGCTGCCACCCGCGCCTGCCGGAAGACGCGCAGATCGCACTGGTGCTCAACACGCTGTGCGGATTCGGGGCGAGTGAAATCTCACGCGCCTTTCTCACCAGCCGCGCGGCGATGGAGAAGCGGATTGCGAGGGGCAAGAAGGTCCTCGCCAACGCGCAGCGGCTCTTCGATTTGAGCGACGCTGAGTTCGGTGCGCGACTCTCGGCGGTGCAGCGAGCTCTCTACCTGCTGTTCAACGAGGGCTACCACAGCGGGTCCGCCGAGCGCACTGTCCGCGAAGAGCTGTGCGATGAGGCGATCCGATTGACGATGTTGCTGCTCGACGCGCCGCTGACGGCCCAGCCCGATACCTACGCGCTGGCGGCACTGATGTTCTTGCACGCGGCGCGCCTGCCGACGCGCCTCGACGCCGACGGCGATCTGAATCCGCTGCTCGAGCAGGATCGATCGCGTTGGGATGGCTGGCTGGTCGAGGAGGGGCTCAACCTGCTCGATCGCTCGGCGAGGGGCACCGTGGTGAGTGCGTACCATCTCGAGGCGGCGATTGCGGCCGCCCACGCGACGGCGCATGGCATCGAGACGACCAACTGGCGGGAGATCGTTCATCTCTACGATCGTCTGATGGACGTTGCGCCCTCTCCGGTGGTCGCCCTCAACCGCGCGATTGCGATTGGCCAGGCTGATGGCCCGGGTCCCGGCCTCGAAGCGTTGCGTTCGATTGCTGACGCCGATCGCCTGCGCCATTACCCGTTCTATGCCGCCGCTCTGGGGGAGCTCGAATTCCGGCGCGGGCAGTTCGACGCGGCGCGCGAGCAGTTTGCCTCCGCAGCGACGCTCGCTCGCAATCCCGCCGAGCGGCGGTTTCTCGAACGGCGATGGCGCGAGTGTCGCGTGCCTTGAACCGGGACTATTCGTAAATCAGACAAGAGCGTACACAAGTATTTTGGTTCAGACATTCTTGTTGGTCAGTCGGGTAGCCTCGGAGCGCGCCGCCGCGTCCAATCGTGGCACTCGGTTAGTCGATTCCCAACAATCATGTTCGCATTTACGCTGCCGCCGACATTCTCGTCGAAAGCGAGGCGCGCGCACTCGCGCCCCGATTCGTCGATCGCCGTTTTTATTCCGGAAATCGTGCGGCCAAATGGCGCTGTTCTTGAATCGGTCTCCGGCCAGGTCCCGATGTTCGCCACCATCTACCGCAGCGTATTCACGCGACTGTTGGCCGCGCTGATTGTGGTGCTGGTGGTGTCGCCGTATTCGGAGCCGTTCGCCACCATCACTGGTACCGATTTCGGTGGAGCCGGCGCTGTTGACGTTGGCGGTGCATCGAAGCTCAAGACGTCAACGCTCGACGCGCTGTTGCCCGTGCCGATCGTCGTTGTGCTCCCGGATGTACGCCGCAGCTTAGACATTCCAATCTTCTCGACATTTGTCCTCGATTCGCGCGGCGCTCGACGCGCGATCCTCAGGCTCTAGGCCACCTCGATCTGCTGTCGCTGCGCGCACGCTCGCAGGGCGGAGCGCGTGTTCTTCCGTTGACAACACCGGCGCCGGTGCCGTTGCCGGCTCAATACGTCCACATGGCTGCTCGTGTGTCACGGGCGCGAGCCCGTGACACGCCAAGCTCGAACGCGATCAATACACGCGCACGAAAGGACCCGAGATGAAGAGACGCGCGATGATTCTCATGAAGGTGCTCGCAGCGGCGTTGCTCACGTTGTGGTTCAGCAACGTCACCACTACGCCGTATACCGTTCAGGCGCAGGGCTCCATCGGACAGCCAGCCGGTGACCCGACCGGCGCCACCACCGGCACGGCGGCGGATGTGACAGTAAAAGATCCGAAGAATCCGACCTTGCCCGAGGTCATGGAGACGGTGGGGCACAACAAGATCGCCATTAACTTCGTGTGGACGCTGCTCGCCGGCTTTCTCGTGATGTTCATGCAGGCAGGCTTCGCGATGGTGGAGACCGGCTTCACGCGCGCGAAGAACGCCGCTCACACGATGTCGATGAACTTCATGATCTACCCGATAGGGATGCTCGGGTACTGGGTCTGTGGCTATGCGCTGCAGATGGGAGGCGTCGGCGCCGTCAGCGTCCTGGGCGGCACGGCGCCGCTCAACAGCGAATTCACGATCAGCCTGTTCGGCCACACCTTCGGGCTCTTCGGCATGAACGGCTTCTTCCTGAGCGGCAATACCTACGACGTGGGTGTGTTTGCGCTGTTCCTGTTTCAGATGGTGTTCATGGATACCGCCGGTACGATTCCCACTGGTGCGATGGCCGAGCGTTGGAAGTGGTCGGCCTTCGTGGTTTTCGGCTTCTTCATGTCAATGGTCGTATACCCGCTGTTTGCGAACTGGGTGTGGGGCGGCGGCTGGCTCGCCACGCTCGGCAAGGAGTTCGGCCTGGGTCACGGCCATGTCGACTTTGCGGGTTCGTCGGTCGTGCACATGGTCGGCGGCATGGCGGCATTGGCCGGGGCGATCGTGCTCGGCCCACGGCTCGGCAAGTACACGAAGAGCGGTGAGTCGGTTGCCATGCCTGGACATGACATCCCGATGGCGCTCGCCGGCACGTTCATCCTGGCGTTCGGCTGGTTCGGGTTCAACCCTGGCTCCACGCTCGCGGGTGGCGACCTTCGCATCGCGGTCGTCGCGACGAATACGATGCTGGCCGGGACCGGCGGCGCCGTCTTTGCGATGTTCTATGTGTGGAAGCGCCTCGGCAAACCCGACCCGAGCATGCTGGCGAACGGCATGCTGGCCGGACTCGTTGCCATCACGGCTCCATGTGCGTTCGTCAACAGCGTCTCGGCGGTGACCATCGGCGCCATCGCCGGATTTCTCGTCGTCGAATCCGTCCTGTTCTTCGACCGCGTGGCCCGGATTGATGATCCGGTCGGCGCGATCTCCGTCCATGGCGTCAATGGCGCCTGGGGTGTGCTGTCGCTGGGACTCTTCGCTGACGGTGCGTACGGAGACGGGTGGAACGGCGTCAGCGGAACGGTAAAAGGCCTCTTCTACGGCGATGCCAGCCAGTTCGCCGCCCAGTGCGTCGGCACGCTCACGTGCGCGGTCTTCGTGTTCGTGAGCTTCTTTGTGTTCTTCAAGCTGGTCGACGCGATCATGGGCAATCGTGTCTCGGCCGACGTCGAGCTCGAGGGTCTGGATATTCCAGAAATGGGCGCGCTCGCATATCCGGATTTCGTCCTCGGAGGCACTCCGCTGACCGGCTCCACGGCCACGATGTCACCAGCACCCGCCGCAAGCGCGTCGCTCAAGCCGGCGCGTAGCGATGTGGGCTGACGCTCAGAGCGCGCGGCCGCCGCGAGCGGCCTCGCGCGACTCGGAATCCGAGGGAGCCATGAAGCTGGTCAAGTGCATAGTCCGTCCGGATTTCGTCAATGGTGTCACGTGCGCGCTCGAGAGGCTGGGTGTCTCCGGGATCACTGTCACGGACGTCCGAGGCCGCGGCAAGAGGACGCGGCCGATCGGAGACTATCGGGGCGTCGAGTACGAGCGATTCCTGCCGATGAGCATGGTCGACGTCATCGCGCCGGACGATCTCGTCGACGACATCGTGCGCGCGGTCATCGATCACACCCGCACCGGGGAGTTCGGCGACGGCCGCGTGCTCGTGATGCCGATCGAGGAGGGGTACTCGATTCGAACGCGTCAGTGCGGGGCGGCATGAACCGCTGCTCTCGACGTCGCCTCTACGTTCGCTCCCGATGCCGCACTTCCTCCAACTTCTCCTTCTACTGACCTTGGCAATCGTCGCCGCGAAGCTCGCGGGGGCGGTCGCGACAAGGTTGGGCCAACCGTCCGTCTTCGGCGAGATTCTTGCCGGGCTGCTGCTGGGGCCGACGGTGCTGAACGTGCTTGGGATGCCTCTGTTCATGTCGAGCGCCGACTCGGGCGTCGCGCACGCCAGTCTGGCGGCCATCCTGCGCGATTTGTCGGAGGTCGGCGTCCTGTTGCTGATGTTCGTAGCGGGACTGGAGACGGATCTTCATGAGATGCGCCGTGTGGGCACGGTGGCATTCTGGTCCGCGTTCGGTGGCGTGATCCTGCCGCTTGTCGGCGGGGCCATCACCGCGGTGGCCTTCGGGTTCCCACTCTACTGGGACGGGGTGTTCATCGGCACGATTCTCACGGCCACCAGTGTCAGCATCTCGGCGCAAACGCTGCTCGAGATCGGTGCGTTTCGGTCGCGCGAAGGCGCCACCATCCTCGGAGCCGCGGTCATCGACGATGTGATGGGCATCGTCCTGTTGTCGCTCGTCGTCGCGTTCGCCAGGGCGTCGGCTTCCGGTGTGCAGGTCGCCGAAATCGGCGGCGTGCTGCTTCGCATCGTCGCCTTTTTCATCGCGGCCGTCGCGGCCGGTCGTGCGCTGCCGCGGATGCTTGCGTGGGCCAGCCGGCTTCCAGTCAGTCAGCCGGTGCTGTCGGCCGCCGTCGTCATCGCGATGATCTACGCGTGGGCGGCGGAATACGTTGGTGCGGTCGCTGCGATCACCGGTGCGTATGTCGGCGGTGTGCTGATCGCGCAAACCCGGTTCAAGAAGGAGGTCGATGCCGGCATCCATCCACTCGCATACTCGATCTTCGTCCCGATTTTCTTTATCAGCATCGGGCTGCAGGCCAATGGGCGAGAATTGGGCGACCGGCTCTCCTTCACGATCGCGCTCGTCCTCGTGGCCATCGTCGCAAAGGCGCTGGGATGCGCCCTGTTCGCGCGATGGTGCGGTTTCACGGCACGGCAATCCGTGCGTGTCGGGGTGGGCATGATCTCGCGTGGCGAGGTCGGCCTGATCGTCGCGGGTTACGGGCTGTCGAATGGCCTCATTGGCACGGATGTTTTCTCGGCATCCGTCATCGTTGTTTTGGCCACGACGATGGTGACCCCGCCGCTGCTGCGCCTGGTATTTCCCCGACACGCGCATGTGTCAGCGGTCGTTGAAGAGACGATTGGCCACGCACCGCCGCTCTCGGACTAAGGGGCGAGTGTCTCAGGCCTTTGCGTCGTGAAAGATGAGGCCGAGCGTGTGACGATGCCCTGCGCGCAAGCGGCTGACGCCGTGACGCAAATTCACCCGGTACGTGCCCCTCGTCCCCTGCACCGGCCGGTGATGAACGGCGAAGGCGACAGCGTCGCCGCGTTGTAGCGGCACGACCTCCGCGCGCGACTGCATCCGTGGTCGTTGTTCGGTCAACACGAATTCGCCGCCACTGAAGTCTCGTCCGGGCTCGGAGAGCAGGATAGCGACTTGCAGCGGGAACACGTGTTCGCCGTACAGATCCTGGTGCAGGCAGTTGTAGTCGCCGGTTTCGTATTGGAGCAGCAACGGTGTCGGGCGCAGCTGTCCTGCCTGATGGCAGCGGGCGATGAACTCGACGTGTTCGCCAGGAAATCGGACGTCGATTCCCATTGCCTCGTTCCAGCCGTTCGCGATCGGCGCGAGCCGGGGATAGAGCTCCGTGCGCAATGCCTGGATCAGGCCTGGCAGCGGATAAGCGAAGTACTTGTACTCGCCGCGTCCGAAGCCGTGGCGTGCCATCACGACGCGGCTGCGGAATCGCTGATCATCGGGATACACACGTACGAGCGCGTCGCATTCGTCTGGTGCGAGCACCCCTTCGAGCCTCGCGCAGCCGTACGCATTCAGCTCTTCGCGAACCGCGTGCCAGTCGAACGACTGCACGCGGTCGGCTGCGTGAGTGGATTCAAGCGCCTCATTAACGTCGACGCAGGCCGATTTGCCGGCGCGACCGGTCATGTGCGCGTCTCCCGTTCGAGCAGCGCCTGCTTCCGCTCGACACCCCAGCGATAGCCCGAGAGCGAGCCGTCATGTCTGATCACCCGGTGGCACGGGATGGCCACTGCCAGGGCATTGGCCGCGCATGCCTGCGCTACTGCGCGGACCGCCTTGGGCACACCAACTTTCGCCGCGAGCTCGGAGTATGTGATCGTCGACCCAGGCGGAATCCGCTGAAGCGCCTTCCAGACCCGCTGCTGAAACGAGGTGCCGCGAATGTCGAGCGGCAGGTCCAGCCCGACGCCCGGTTGTTCGATGAGCCCGATGACCTTTGCCACGAGCTCCTGGTAGCGGTTCTCATCACCGACAAGGTTGGCTTTTGGAAAGCGGTCCTGGAGGTCGCGGACGAGCGCCGCCGGATCATCCCCGATGAGAATGGCGCACACGCCTTTCCGGCTCTGCGCGACGAGAATCGAGCCGAGCGAACATTCGCCGATCGCAAAAAAGATGTCGGTGTCGGCGCCGCCAGCGCGGAAGCGCGAGGGCGTCATGCCGAGGACCTGATTGGCGTGCTCGTAAAAGCGGCTGCTCGATGTGAACCCTGCGTCGTAGATCGCGTCAGTCACGGTGTGGCTCCTTTCAAGTGAGGCGCGCAGCCGCCGGCTGCGATGCGCGGCGGCGTACTTTGCAGGTGTCAGTCCGGTGATGGACTTGAAGGTCCGATGAAAATGGTAGGGACTCATGCCGGCGTGGGCCGCCATCGTCTCGAGAGAGAGACGCGTGCGGGCACGCTCGATGAGACGGCACACGCGCGCAATTCGCGTCGCATTCTGCCCGGCCGATCCCGTCGTCTGATTCGGCTTGCACCGTTTGCACGGACGAAAGCCGGCCAGTTCAGCGTCGCGACAGGTGGAGTGAAACTGGACGTTCTCCGGCCGTGCCCGACGAGACGCGCACGAAGGCCGGCAGTACACGCCTGTCGTTCTGACAGAATAATAAAACGTGCCGTCCGCAGACCCGTCGCGACCGACGACAGCCGCCCACCGTGGGTCCGTCCTCGTCGCCTGCGCGAGTTTCGCCGTTGACCCCTTGCCCATCTCGAATTCCTTCTCAATCATCCTGCACTGCATGGGTCAAAGGTAGGCCTTCGGCGGATCTGGCGCACTCCGATTCTTGCGATCGAATTCGAGCAGATGCCTTCAACAGACGACGACGCGAGATGTGCTTGAGATACATGCTGGGAAATGCAAGCCCATTACCGAATCTGGGCTGTCATCGTCATGCGATTCCCATCCGTGGGAGACGTTTGATAAGGTGACGGGCCGTGCCGCGAGTGTCGCTCACGCTTGTCGCGAAAATCCTTCCTGTTCTTGGTGGTGTGGCCATCGGTGTCTACTTGTGCTGGTGCGTGGCGATCGCACTGGTCGGCGGCACCATCCCGCTCATCGGATGGACGCTCGACGGCGGCTTCGGGACGTTCCTTCTCTGGGGACTCATCGGCAACACTGTCGTTTCCGGTGCCGGACGCCTGGGGTTGCTTCTCGTCATATTTCTTGTCGGTCGCGTGACGCCGTTGTCGTTCGCGATGTCCGCGTCAGAGCAAGAGGGTGACTCACAACCCGTGGATGTCCCTCTACCTGGGTACCACGGGGGCCTCGCATCGCTCTGCGCGCTCGCGTCGATGCTCGCCTACAAACCGGCTGAGGAATGTCATCGAGTGCTGGGTCCGAATGGCCTCAGCGAGGAGCGGATCAAGAAGATCGAGCAGCAGAACCATAGCTGCACGATTCTGGGATACGACGATTTCATCGTGGTCGCGTTCCGCGGCACGGATGTGAGCGAACTCGCCGATTGGAAAACGAATTGGCACTCGAAACCTGTCCAGGGCCCGTGGGGACTCGTGCACGCAGGATACCTCGCCGCAGTCGACCTGCTCTGGAACGACGTCTCAGCGGCGGTGCGCCAACTTCGGCATCGCGAGCAGAAGCTGCTGATGACAGGGCACAGTATGG
>Ga0207662_10001607_pt1 | contig 11073 bp, 10 predicted proteins | sample KBSS33LmetaG_FD_184338 | JGI IMG/M metagenome (GOLD analysis project Ga0207662, IMG submission 184338) | Switchgrass rhizosphere microbial communities from Kellogg Biological Station, Michigan, USA - KBS S3-3L metaG (SPAdes) (version 2) | ecosystem: Host-associated > Plants > Roots >... | reverse complement strand
CCGAACCTGACCGACAACGTCTGGCTCTACGGCGGCGGCATCGAGGACATCGTCGAGACCATCCGGCGCGGCCGCAACGGCGTGATGCCCGCCTTCCGCACCCGGCTGGGAGAGGAGAATGCCTCCCTCGTCGCGGCCTGGGTGTACGCCCAGGCGCGCCCCACGCGATGACGTGAACACCGCGTGCTGGCATTGCGGCGGGCCGTTGCCGCCCGATCCGCCGCAGGCGAACGTCGCCGGCGCCAGGCACTCCGTGTGCTGCAACGGTTGTCGCTCTGTCGCCGAGTGGATCGCGGAGCTGGGCCTGGCCGACTACTATCGAGTGCGCACCGGTTCAGCCGCCCAGGGGCCGGATCCCCTTGAGTCGGCCGAGAATGCCGCGGCCTTCCTGCGGCCCGAGCTGTCGCGTCACCTCGTGAGCACGGTGGCGGACGGGAAAAGCGAGGCGACCGTTCTGGTCGACGGGATGCATTGCACCGCCTGCTGCTGGCTGATCGAGCGCACGCTCGGGCAGCTTCCGGGTGTCGTCGACGTCGGCGTCAACGCGGGTGCGCGGCGCGCGCGCGTCGTGTTCGACGCAAACGTGCTTCCGCTCGCCCGGATCGTCGAGGCGCTCGGGCGCGTCGGCTACCGCGCGCTGCCGCTCGACCGTGCCGCGCTCGACGATACGCGCCGGCGCGAAACGCGTGCCGCGCAGAAGCGCCTAGCGGTCGCCGGCTTTGGCGCGATGCAGGCGATGATGTACGCGAGCGCGCTCTGGTTCGGAGCGTTCGACGGCGCCGACGCCGCCACGCGCGATTTTTTCCGCTGGCTGACGCTGCTGGCGACCACCCCGGTGGTCTTCTATTCGGCAGGGCCGTTCTTCGCGGGGGCCTTCCGGCTCCTCAAGGTCCGGCGCCTCGGGATGGATGTCCCGGTGGCCCTCGCCGTCGGGCTCATCTACGCGGGGGGCGTCATCGAGATCTTCACCGGCGGCCCCGACATCTGGCTCGAGTCGGTCAGCATGTTCATCTTCTTCCTCTGCATCGGCCGCTATCTCGAGATGCGCGCGCGCCACCACGCCGGCGACATGACCGACGCGCTCGCGCGGCTGACGCCGGTGTTCGCCGAGCGTATCGAGCCCGATGGAACGCTGCTGCGCGTGGGGGCGTTCGAGCTAGTGCCGGGCGATCGGGTGGTCGTCGCCGACGGCGGCAGCGTCCCGGCCGATGGGGTGCTCGAGACCGCGGAATGCCGCGTCGACGAGGCGCTGCTCTGCGGCGAATCGACACCCCGCCGCAAGCGGCGCGGCGAAGCACTGTGCGCGGGCAGCATCGTGGCGGGAGCGCCCGCAACCATGCGCGTGACGCGCGTCGGCGCGGATACCGTCGTCGCTGGCATCGTCGCGCTCACGACGCGTGCAGCGAGCTCGAAGCCGCGGCTGGCGCGCTCGGGCGAGCGCGCGGCGGCCGGCCTGGTCGCACGCGTGCTCGTTCTCGCGGCATGCACCGCCATCGGATGGGCGATCGTCGACCCGTCGCGCGCGCTCGCCGCGACCGTGGCGGTGCTCGTCGTCGTCTGCCCGTGCGCGTTCGCACTGGCGGCGCCCGCGGCCGTGACGCGCGCACTGGCGGTGCTTACCGGGCGCGGAGTGCTCGTCGTTCGTCCCGATGCGCTCGAGGATCTCGCCGCGGTGACGCATGTCCTGTTCGACAAGACCGGCACGCTGACCGAGCCGGCCATTGCGCACGATCGAACGATCGCCCGGCAAGGCATCGATTGCGATGCGGCGCTCGCCATCGCCGCGGCGCTCGCGCAGGGCGCCCGCCATCCGCTCGCCCGCGCATTCGTCGCCGCTGCGCCCACGGCCCTGCCCGCCGTGGGCGCGCGCGAGAGCGTTGCAGGCCGAGGCATCGGCGGTGCGGTCGGCGGGCGGCGATACCGCCTCGGTCGAGCCGACTATGCGCTGGAGCTCGAGCGGCACCCTTCGAGCCTCGAGCACGCGGTGGTGCTCGCGGACGACGACGGCGTGGTCGCGGCGTTCCACGTCGACGAGCGCCTCCGGCCGGGCGCGCGCGCCGCAGTCGATGCGCTGGTTCGCGCCGGGATCAGCGTCGCGATTGCGAGCGGCGACACCGGGACAAGGGTCGAAGCCGTGGCGCAGCGTCTCGGCGTCGCGGCGTGGCGCGCGCGTCAGTCCCCTGCCGACAAGCTCGCGCTTCTCGCGTCGCTTCGCGCGCAGGGTGCACGGGTGGCCGTGGTCGGCGACGGCGTCAACGATGCGCCGATGCTTGCCAGTGCCGACGTCGCCGTAGCGGTAGGCAGCGCGGCCGATGCAGCGCAGGCCGCGAGCGACATCGTGATCACCGGGCCGCTCGACGCGCTGGCAGAGGCGCGGGCGATTGCGCATCAGACTCTCTCGATCCTGCGCCAGAACCGCCGCTGGGCCCTCTGCTACAACACCGCGACGGTTCCGCTCGCCGCTCTCGGCCTTGTAGCGCCGTGGCTCGCGGCGATCGGCATGTCGGCAAGCTCGCTTGCCGTGGTGCTGAACGCCTTGCGAATCGGACGCATTTCTCGAAAACGCGAAGCGAGCGGAATGTCCACGGCGGATGAAGCGATCGAACGCCGGAGAGCGCCGGCTTGAATAGCCTCCTACTCCTGATTCCGCTGTCGATCCTGATCCTCGTCGGCGCCGGTGTGGCGCTTTTCTGGGCAATTGACCGCGGCCAGTTCGACGACCTGGAAACGCCAGCGCTGCTGCCGGTTCTCGACGCCGACGATCCGCCGGAGGAGCGGCCGTGAGCGGCGGCCTGACCCTTGGCGCCGCGCTGATCCTGGGCATCGCGGCCAGCGGCCACTGCCTCGTCATGTGCGGCGGAATCTCCTCCGCGCTGGGCCTGGCGTCGGCAAGATCACCCGATGGAGAGCCGCGCGTGCCACTGATCGTGGCCTATCAGATCGGACGGATCGCTTCCTACGCGATCGCCGGCGCGCTCGCGGGCGGCGCCCTCGGCTACGCCGTCGCCTGGCTCGACATGGACGCGGTGCGCAGCGGCTTGCGTGCGCTGTCGGCGGTGGCGCTCGTTGCAGCGGCGCTGGTAGCGTTCGGGACGCTGCGCGATCCGGGTTCGCGCGTCGGCCAGCTGCTGTGGCGCCGGATCGCACCGCTAGGCCGGCGTCTCCTCCCCGTGACGAGCCCCGGGCGCGCGCTCGGCTTCGGCATGGTGTGGGGATGGATGCCGTGCGGCTTCGCCTATACCGTGATCCTGATCGCGGCGCTCGAGCAGGACGCCCTGCGCGCGGCGGCGACGATGGTCGCTTTCGGGATGGGGACCGCGCCGACGATGATCGCGCTCGCGTACGGCGCGCGACGCGCGGCGAACCTCGCCGCAGGCGGGACCGCCCGGCGCGTCGCCGGCACGGTCCTGATCTGCAGCGCCGCCCTTACCTTGCTCGCACCGCAGATCGTGTCCGCCGCGCCGTGGCTCCACCCCTGGATGCAGTACTTGTGTCGGGTGCAATAAACTCGGCGCATGGTCGAGCGCCCGTTTCCTCTCAACGCCTGGTACGCCGCCGCCTGGCGGCACGAGCTGAGGAAGGGCGAGATCCTCGGCCGGACCGTCTGCGACGCAAAGATCGCGCTTTGGCGCACTAGCGCCGGCGCGGCCGTGGCCGTCGAGGACGCTTGCTGGCACCGGTTGATGCCGCTTTCGCACGGACGCCTCGAAGGCGACAGCCTGGTGTGCCGCTACCACGGCCTCGCGTTCGACGCCTCCGGCCGCTGCGTCCGCATGCCGTCCCAGGAGAAGCTCAACCCCAATGCCTGCGTGCGCTCCTACCCGGTCGTCGAGAAGCATCGACTCCTGTGGGTGTGGCCGGGCGATGCGGCCGCCGCCGACCCGGCGCTCGTGCCCGACTGGCACTGGGCCGACGACCCGGCGTGGGAAGGCGACGGCGAGACGCTGTCCCTGAACTGCGACTACCGGCTGGTGATCGACAACCTGATGGACCTGACGCACGAGACCTTCGTGCACGCGACCAGCATCGGCCACAGCGCCATCGCGATGACGCCCGCGAAAACCACGCATGACGAGCGCAGCGTGACGGTAGAGCGCTGGATGGCGGACATCGACGCGCCGCCGTTCTGGCGCACGCAGCTCGGCCGCCCCGGCAACGTCGACCGCTGGCAGATCATCCGCTTCGAGCCGCCGTGCACCATCGTGCTCGACGTCGGCGTCGCGCTCGCCGGGACGGGCGCGCTGCAAGGCGACCGTAGCCAGGGCGTGAACGGCCGCGTGCTCAACACCATCACACCGGCGACCGCGAAGACCTGCATGTACTTCTGGTCGCTGGTGCGCAACTACCGCCTGCGCGACCAGACGCTGACGACGCAGCTGCGGCAGGCCAACGCCCGCATCTTCGAGGAGGACCGCGTCGTCCTCGAGGCGCAGCAACAGGTAATCGACGCTCGCCCCGGACAGGCGCTGCGCAACCTGAATATCGACGCGGGCTCCCTATGGGCGCGCCGACTGATCGACGGCATGCTCGCCCGGGAGCGCGAGCCGTACCGCGCCGAGCAATCGTAAGAGATGTACTGCTGTGGACGTCTCGATCGCGAGAATTTCAAGGCGCACCCTCTCAACCTACCGGGCGCGAGCAGAGAACATGTCGTAGCCCTCGCGGACTCCGCCTTCCGCCGTCACCCCTTCCCGCCAGGTACTTTGAAGCTCGGCGCGTCCGCGGCAGCCATTTCCACCGCCTGCAGAACGAGGGGAAGGTCCGAGTGATGGACCATGTGGCCGCTGTGCTGTGAGAGAAATAGCCGCGCGGACGGCAACATCGACTTGAGCCGGCCTGAATGCCCGCGAGCGCTCACGTAACGATCCCCGGCACCTGCGACCAGAGCTACGGGCAGGGTCAAGCGGGGCAGGCGCGGCGCCAGTCGGAGGGTCGCCGGTAGGGTATAGGCACTTTCCTCTGCCACCGCGCGCAGCGTCTCGGGGCGAAGCGTCATCCAGGCGGGGAAGTGGCGTGAAAAATAGGCCGGGACCCGCTCGGGAGCAAAGATCAGTTTCAACCAGACTGGCCAAAGCGCCCGCCCGACGAGCGGGGAAAGCGTGCGTCGCATGAGCGTGCCAAGAAGCGGAATGGCCGAAGGAGCGATCATCGGCGCATCAAACCGCAAGGTCGGAAAATGCAATCCGGACGCGAGGACCAAGCCTCGCGCGGCCTCGGGAAATTCGAGCGCAAAGGCTGAGGCCACCAAGCAGCCCCAGGAATGCCCGAGAACGACTGGACGCTCCACATTTAGCGTCTGGAGTGCCTTCCGGACCAAGCTCGCCTGAGCGATGGGTCCCCAGCGAGCATTGCGCGGTCGCGTGCTGTAACCATAGCCGGGACGGTCGAAAGCAATGACGCGATAGCGCTGTGCGGCCTGGTCGATGAGACCGCTTAGCCGGAAGTCCTCGATCATGCTGCCCAGGCCGTGAAGCAAAACAAGCGGCGCGCCGGCGCCCTGCTCGACATAGTGCAGCCGCACGCCATCCACCTCGACGAAGCGGCCGGTCGCCGGAAACAAGCGCCCGATCCGGGATGTCTTGGCGTTGACGAGCGCAGCGGCGCCGGCGAGTCCCGCGGCTGCAACGAGGCTGGCTGTATGAGTTGCCCTCACTTGAGACTCTCCTCCTTGTACCAGGCGCGCACCTTCTCGAGGTGCTCGATCTCTTCGTCGTGCGCCTTGCCAAAGCGCTCCAGCAGCTCGTCGTTGCCCGTCTGAGCAGTGAGCTCCATAAGCTCCTCCCAGCCGGCGTTGTCGGTCATCTCCGCCACCAGAATCGCGTGCAGTGCTTGCGCGACGGTGGTCTTCGGGTCGGTCAGCACCTGCATCAGGCCCATACCCTCCACGCCGGTGACGTCGGCAGAGGGCGTCTGAGCGGTTGGATCACCGCCGAGCGACTGGATCGCGGCGCCCAGCAGCGCGAAGTGCGTATGCTCCTCGTCGCGCATGTGCTGCAGGTCCTTGAGCGGGATGGCGGCCTTTGCGGCCTCGCACTTAACCATCAGGGCTTCATAGAGGCGAGTGCCGCTGCGCTCGAAGGCGAGCCGCTCGCCGAGCTTGTCCATCAGCACTGCTTCAACCCCGGCGAGCGCCGGGTCCGGCATTGAGCCCACCGGATCCGCCTCCGCGGCGTATTGGGCGCGGAGCTTGGCCGCCGCACGCTCGTCCCCGCGCTTTGGCTTGGTGAGCTCGATGTTCTCCATCATCCGGTTCGATACTTCCGGCGCGACCTCCAAGCCGGTGTGGTTCAGGCCGATTTCCGTGGTCTGTTGCATGGCAATCCTTAGGCAGCCTTCAGTTTGAGTTCCGAGCCCGGGGCCCACTTGTAGCCCGCGGACACGATTTCGCTTGGCGAGCCGTCGGCGTTGACAGCATCGCGATACTCCCTCGAGGCTTTGCTTTCCCTACTCTTTGGCACGATCTCGGTGCCATCGGCGCGCAGGTCCACCTCGTTGGCGAGTGTCTCGCGCACGAAGTCGCGCTGCGAGTCAAACGGGATGGGATCGGGCAGGGTCTCGGGCAGCAGCTCCGCCGGATCGCGCTTCTCGTGCTTCTTGAAGAGTTCCATCACCATGTTCAGGTGTCCGAGCTCGTAGTCGAGGAACCGTTCCCAGATCGCCTTGATCCGCGGATTGGATTCCTGCTCGACGCAGCCGTAGTAGTTGTAGACCTCCGCCGCCTCGTGCATAACCCATTTCTCGAGCCAGCTCTCCTCCGGGTCGATGATCGACTCGTACTGGGTGACGTGCTGCTCCTCGATCGACGCGATCTCGGCGTAGAGCTGCCGGGCCACCGGGTCCGAATACATCGGGCCGATGTTCATGTAGAAGTTGTGCGTCTGCTGCTCGCCGGCCATGATGGTGAGGGCGTGCAACTTCGACAGCGGATGCGCCTTCTTTCGGGCGTAGGGCTTGCGCAGATCGTCCACCGGAGCCCGGTGCTCCTCCGCGGTCGGACGCCCGGGCAGGATGTCGGTGTAGCTTTGCAGGATGTTGTTGGCGTCCTTGCCTTCCAATCTGTCAAGCAAGGCGGAATATCGGTACATATGGTCGAAGTCTTCGAGCAAGCCGAAGCGGTACACCTGAGCGAGGTAGGGGTCGGGCTCGCGCATCGCAACGGCGGCAGTCACGTCGATCGCTACCTGCTCGTAGGCGATAGTGGTCTCTAGCGGCGAGTGATCGGCGCCAATCAGCCAGTTCACCAGCGTCGCCTGGTGGTGCTCGACGCGCCGGATCTCGGCGAGGGGTCTTTGCAAGACGGCGTTCATGCGCGCACAGGCGTGCGAGAAGCGCATCGCCTCGTGCTCGATGCCGTTCATGAGGATGATGCGCACCCGCGTGTACGCATCATCGTCCAGCTTGCTGATGGGTTTCTGTACCAAGTCACGCCAGGTGAACTTCTGGCGCTCCAGTGGAATACCCTTAATTAGAAATAGACTTGCTTTCATGGAACCCTCCGGAAGTGGGGCGGAGTCCCGCAAGTCGCGTTCCTGCGGTTGCATCGTCACACTCACTCGGCGTCCTCCATGCGAAGCGCATTGCATTCGAGGTGAATACGCGCAGTAGGCAACGCCATATCGATACAGGTCTGTTCACAACGAGAATGGCTTGAGTCTTGGAGCGGCGTGCCGAACAACCCGGGGGAACCCTAGTCCAGTGCTGCGGAATGAAAATAGGGCCGCCCAAGCGGCCCTATTTACCGTGCTTGCTAGGCCGATTTTAGGCAGCGCCGCGGACAGTATCCCGACGCCCATCTTCTTCGTGGCGTTTACGGCGGAGCCCGGCGAGGCCGACGAGGCCGATGAGGCCTAACCAACCCCAGTCTTTCTTCTCGTCGTCTCGTCGTTGCTCCATTGAAGACGACTGCCCGCCGCTGGCGTTATCTGCCTGCGCTGTCTGCGTCTGCGCCGATTGAGTACCACCGCTCTGCTGGGCAACCGCTGGTCCAGAGATAAGAACCGCGCTGCCGAGCGTTACTGCGCCCACGAACTTCAAGAGTTTGCCTTCCATGGCTATGTCCTTTGAAACCCCAGATAACACACCGCCCGGAATGAGCGCCGGCAACTGGCGATGCGCGCTTCGACGCAAGGGCCATACCAGAAGTTGCGTAAGGACAACCGACCGAGACCCAACCGAGACTCTGCGTTATAGGTCGGGGCCCGTATCTATTTCTATCGGCGCTTGCGCTGGAGCGGACGGTGGCGTCTCGCCGGTCCCTCTTCCTGGACCAAGATTGCGGTGGCAACCTCCTTTGCGCGCCGAGCGGCATTGCGCTCTTTTGCGCAGGCTCCAATGATCGAGCCCCACACCAGGATATGCCATTGCATCGCAACGGCGTCGGGATGGCGAACCCCGGCGTCCGCGGCGAGCTTGCGCAAGTAACCCCGCACCGACGAGAAGTACCGCTGCGCGCCTACATACACCGGACCTTCGGATGGCGCAGATTCGAGTATGGCTTTCACTACCGGACAGCCTTTGTACCCCGGGCTTCGGTACCACTTGTCCAGCACGTCGAATACCGCGAGCAGTGCCTCACGCGGCGGGAGACCAAGCGCTTGCACCTCGGATTGCCAGCCGCGCGAGAAAACTTCCCAGCGACGCGCGAAGAACGCGAGCACCAGCTTGTCTTTTGACGCGTAATGCCGGTAGAGGGTCATCTTCCCCACCCCGGAGCGCGCGACTATGGTGTCCACACCCACGGCGCGGATCCCGTGGCGCGTGAAGAGGTCGTAGGCGGTGCGGTCGATCCTTTCCTTCGGAGTAAGCCCCGGACGCAAGCCTCGCATACCGTTTAATAACATGAACCAGTCGACGTCGCTATGGTCGGCGCATGATCCGATACGCTTGCATGGAACTGTAAAAGTGACGGGCATAGAGCAGCTATTACAAACGATACAGGCCCGTATCGCGTGCGGCCTTCGGCGAGACAGGTCTGTATCGCTTGGTACGCCCCTTGCTGCGACCGTTCGGTGCCCTTAAGGAGCAGCCATGACGCCGTCTACCGCCACTTCCGCAACCGATCTTCGCCGCGATGTCCCCGCCTATGCCACGCCCAGGGGTTCGAACGTCAGCGCCGTCTCATGGGGGGCTATCTTCGCCGGCGCAGCCGCGGCGGCCGTTCTTTCATTGATCCTGCTGCTCCTCGGCACGGGCCTGGGGCTCTCGGCGCTTTCACCTTGGGCAAACGACGGTGCCAGCGGCAAAGCGCTTGGTGCTGGAACCATCGTCTGGGTGACCTTCATGCAGCTCGCGGCTTCCGCCATGGGCGGCTATGTCGCCGGAAGGTTGCGGACCAAATGGATCGATCTCCAGACCGACGAGATCGTGTTTCGCGATACCGCGCACGGCTTCCTCGCCTGGGCCGTCGCCACTCTGTTCACCGCAGCACTGCTCACTTCGACGGTGAGCGCGATCGTAAGCGGCGGCTTCCAGGCCGGCGCCCAGGTCGCCGGAGGCGCCGCCAGCGCCGCTGCGGCGGGCGGCGCTGCCAGCGCCGACAAGTCGGGCGGCGACAGCGGCCCGATGGGCTACATGGTGGATTCGCTCTTCCGCGGCTCCAAGGGTTCAGCCAAAAACGGCGCCGCGGGTTCGCCGGAGCAGGCCACGGCGGAAGTCGCCCGCATCTTCACCAACGCCGCCGCCATGGGAAAGCTGCCGCCGGAGGATGCGCGCTACGCCGGCCAGCTTGTCGCGCAGCGGACCGGGATGTCCCAGCAGGAAGCCGAGAAGCGAGTGAACGACACGTTCAACCAGATCCAGGCGAAGAAGCAGGAAGCCGAGACCGCCGCCAGGGAGGCCGCCGACAAGGCGCGCAAGGCTTCCGCCGCGGCAGCACTGTGGCTCTTTATCTCACTGCTGATCGGCGCATTCGTCGCCAGCTTTGCAGCCACCTACGGCGGGCACCAGCGCGACGATTGAGTCCAAGGCGCACACGCCAAGATTGGAAAGACGAAGACATAAGGAGTCCTCACGCTTCATGCTGTCTCTTCAAGCCAGAACGCTCGCGCGGGCGGCCGCCATCGTCGGCGGCCTCGATATCCTAGCTGGAGAGTTGGCAATCTCATCTGAAATGCTAGGAAGATACGTTCGCGGAGAATCACCAACACCACCCGATGTTTTTATGCGTGCTGCAGACATCGTCACGGAGGCAGGCGTGGCGGACGCCGCCAAGCCATCGCGGCGTATAGAGGATGCGCTTTAGTCAGCCGTTCGCACGTCACGAAACGGCTGTCCTCCGGCGAGCGCGTGTTCTCCCATTGGCCGACGTGCTTTGGGTTGCGCCAGCCCACGGTGCGCCGCGACGACGTCCCCGTCATGGGGGAACATCGGCTTCTCTAGGACGATCTTGAATTTGCTTGGAAGGGTCTTGGCGGAGCGCGCCGCCACCGACACGACGTCCTAAGTGGTTGTTGGCAAGCAGCGCTTCCAGATGAAGCTTGGCCGGATACCCCCAGCGATACCCCGATCGCCTATTCGGTTGCTGCCGTGTCCACCGAAGGTCCGCTTTCGGCCAGAAGCGGACATTACGAAGACCGCTGATTGACCTGCCGTGCGTCATCCGCACACGCAGCCAACAACGCTTGCGGATCGTCTCCTTGTCGCGAAACGATGCGGCAGGGGCAGGGCACGATGGAGGTGCCCCAGCCTTCGGCAAAGCCCGGAACATCAGGCATCTGGTCGACGACGCCATAGCTCAGGATCAGGCGGCGCGCCCTAAGGCTTTCGCCATCGGCAGTGAGGACGGAGAAATCGTCGATGGCGCCGGAGATGCTGTCGGCCCGCGCATTGACCAGCTTGATCGTGGGATAGCGCACTAGCTGCCGCCGCGCCTCGGCCAGGATGTCCACCGGTGGCTTGTGATCGTGGCCGAGCAGGCCATGCGAGTGGCCGGCGAAGCGGTTGCGCGGCAGGCCGGTATCGAGAACGGTGACCTTGCGGCGGGCACGGCCAAGCTGCAGGGCGCCGGCGAGACCCGCAAAGCTGCCGCCGATGATGATGACGTCGTTCATGGTGATGGGCTCAGTGTTGTGGATG
>Ga0207662_10001602_pt1 | contig 11085 bp, 9 predicted proteins | sample KBSS33LmetaG_FD_184338 | JGI IMG/M metagenome (GOLD analysis project Ga0207662, IMG submission 184338) | Switchgrass rhizosphere microbial communities from Kellogg Biological Station, Michigan, USA - KBS S3-3L metaG (SPAdes) (version 2) | ecosystem: Host-associated > Plants > Roots > Rhizosphere... | reverse complement strand
GGCTCGGTCTCCAGCTGGTGGCGGGCCATGCCGGCGGCGACGATGCCCGGCGCCACGGCGTTGACCAGGATGCCGTACGGCGCCAGCTCCGCCGCCATGCAGCGGGTCAGCATCTTCAGGCCGGACTTGCTCACGGCGTACGCGGCGTGGCCCGGCGCGCCGACCATGCCGTGCTGGGAGGTGATGTTGACGATCCGGCCGCGGGCCGGGCCGCGGGGCGGCTGGGTCAGCATCTGGCGGACGGCCGCCCGGCTGAGCATGAACGGGCCCCGGAGGTTGACGGCCATGATCGCGTCGTAATCGTCGTCCTCGGTGCCGAGCAGCGGCTTGGAATGGCGGCCGGCCAGCGCGGCGTTGTTGACCAGCACGTCCAGCCGCCCGGCCTTTGTCGCGGCCCGGTCGACCAGCCCGTCGCAGTCCTGCCGGTCCGACACATCGGCGGCCAGGTACTCGCAGGCGCCGCCGCTGGCCCGGATGAGATCGTCGGTGGGCTCGCCGCCGGTGATCGGATCACGGCGGACGTCGGCGAGCAGCACCCAGAAGCCGTCCGCGGCCAGCCGGACGGCGATCGCCCGCCCGATCCCTGAGGACGAGCCGGTCACGACGGCGGAACGGGCCATCCGCTGAGCGTACCGCCGGCCGTATGCTCGCCTCATGGGTGTCGCATTCGTGGCGCATTGCCTGCTGAACCAGAACTCCAAGGTCCTCGACGGCGCGCACTGCGCGGGCGTCTACTCCCCGATAATCGACGTCCTGCGCGAGCGGGGCTGGCGGATCGAGCAGATGCCCTGCCCCGAGCTCGCCTTCGCCGGGCTGGGCCGGTTCTGGGCGGTGCGGGAGCAGTACGACACCGCGGCGTTCCGCCGGCACTGCCAGCGGCTGGCCACCGCCGTGGCCGGCGCGATCGAGGCCCGCGTCCAGCAGGGCGAGGAGATCGTCCTGGTCGGCGTGGAGGGAAGCCCGTCGATGGGCGTGACCATCACCAGCTCCGATCCGCAGCGCGGCGGCCGGCCGGCCTGGCCGGACGGCTCGCCCGAGCTGACCGGCGGAGAAGGCATCTACGTGGAGGAATTGCACGCCGAACTCGGCCGCCGCGGCATCACCGTCCGGGTGGCCGGCGAGACACACGCGATTCCCGGGCACGACGAGGCCGTCCAGCGGGCCCGTCTGGAGTCGGTCCTGGAGCACCGCGATGCGTGACGAGCGCTCCTACCGCGTGGCCCTGGTGGCCGACCGCTACGTCAACCCGAAGCCGGGCCAGGTCGACGGGCTGGCCGTGCTGGCCGCGGCGGGCTGGGGCGTGATGCAGCTACCCGACGCCAGCTACCCGGCCGAGGTCGCCCGCCCGCTTCTGGCCGAGGTGGCCGAGCAGGTGGAGGAGTTCTCCCGGCGCGGCTACGGCTTCGTCCTCGTCGGCGAGCGCGACGGGCTGGCCGAGGCCCTGGCGCACGTCGGCGTCGGTGTCCCGGACGGCATCGCGCCGGCCAGCGCGGCCGAACTCCGCGAGTTCCTGGCCGCCCAGCCGGCGCCGCCCGCTACAGCCGCCCCGGGATGAGCTCCAGGCCGCCGTCGGCATCGGTGTCCACCCGCCAGAAGGTGCCGGTGCGCTCCGAGGCCTCGATGTCGGCCGTCCCGGTGGCGGTCACGTAGAGCGCGGGGCCGTCGAAGGCGCAGTTCGTGGCGTGCTCGCCGAGGGTGATCTCGGCCAGGACCTGCCCGTCGGGTGAGATCACGGTGACGCCCTGCGAGACGGTGGTGGCCACGAACAGCCGCCCGTCGGCGGCGAACGCCATGCCGTCCGGAACGTGATCGTCGGATAGCTGGCAGAACGTCACCGGCTTGCCGTCCTCCAATCGGCGGACGCGGTGCGCCATCGACTCGGTCCAGTAGAGCCGCTGGTCGCGATCGAAGGCGATCCCGTTCGGATAGACCCCCGGCAGTTCCAGCAGCATCTCGCCGTCGCCCGACCCGTCGACCGCGAACAGCCGGCCGGGGGAGCGCACATCGAACCGGAAGTCCTGCTCCGATCCGGACTCGGTGAAGTACAGCCGGCCGTCAGGCCCAAAGGTCAGGTCGTTCGGCCCGTACAGCTGGTACCCCGCCACCTGCGAGCACAGCAGTTCGACCGTCCCGTCCGGGTTCACCCGCTGGATCCCGGAGACGGCGCTGACGTCCCCGCTGCCCGGCACGTTGCCGCCCTGGGTCACGTAGATGGCCCCGTCCGAGCCTGGCACCGTGCCCCAGGGCGAGCCGCCGGTACGCGCGTAGGCGGAGACGGCGCCATTGTCATAGACCAGCAGTTCACCGGTGTTGCCGTCGCACAACACGACCCGCCCATCGTCCAGGATGGTCGGGCCCTCGGGGAACCCGAGGCCGGACGCGAGCAACGTGGATTGCACTGTCAGGTCCTTCCGCCGGTCAGATTTGGTCAGGCAAACGAGAACTGCTCGAAGTTGAAGTCGGACAGCGGCTGGCCTACCTTGGCGGCCGCGTATCCGGTGATCTTGGTGCTGTAGGCATCGAGCGCGTCGATGAAGGCCGGGATGATGTACCCGCCCTGAGTGAAGTCGATCTGCTGCATCTCGTGCTCGATCTCCTTGCGCACCGAAGCGTCGGCCGTCGCGTTCGCCTGCCGGTACAGGTCGCCGTAGTGGGGCAGGCTCCAGTGCGTCTCGTTGAACGGAGAGGTCGGCAGCAGCGACTGGGCCACCTGGCCGAGGTAGGGCGAGTAGTTGTAGAAGTCCTGCGAGAAGGTCCAGCGCAGGTAGTTGGGGCCGAAGAAGGTGGCCGGATCGACCGTCTTCAGGCTGATCGTCACCCCGGCCGCCTGCGCCTGCTGCGCGAGCACGGTCGCCATCGCGACGGTGCCGGTGGCCACCGCCGAGGTCACCAGCTGGACCTTGAGGTTCTCCTGGCCCGCCTTCTTCAGCAGGCTCTTGGCCTGAGCGATGTCCTGCGCCCGGTGCAGCGAGGTGTCGTAGTTCGGGTCGTACGGGGACGAGACGTCGGCCCCGACGGTCCCGGACCCGTCCAGGGCCGAGTTGATGAGCTGCTGGCGGTCCACCAGGAGCCGCATCGCCTGCCGGACGTTGACGTCGTTGAACGGGGCCTGGTCCACGCGCATGGTAAACGGGGTGATCGCCCCGGTGCGGGACTTGACCGTCCGCACGCTCCCGTCGGCGGCGAGCGCCGCTAGCTGCGGGCCCTCCAGCGCGCCCGCCCCGTGGATGACGCCGGTTGACAGCGCGTTCTGCAGGGAGGCGCTGTCGCTGAAGTCGATGATCGTCACGCTGTCTACGTACGGCAGGCCCGACTTCCAGTAGTTCGCGTTCCTGGTGAAGACGCTGCGCTGACCCGGGGTGAAGGACTGGTACTTGAAGGCGCCGGTTCCGTTCGGTTTGGCCGGGTTGAACCCGGTCGGCACGATGTACAGGTAGTACCAGTAGGCCAGCTGGTCGGTGAAGCTGCCGTAGGGGCTGGTCATGGGCACCTGCACGGTGTGCTGGTCGAGCGCCTTGAGCCCCTTGAGGTCGATCGGCCCGAGCGGTGTCGAACCGGTCAGCTTCCCGCTGACGATCCGCCGGATCGTGAAGATGACGTCGTCGGCGGTGAGCGGCTTCCCGTCGTGGAAGGTGATGCCCTTGCGGAGACTGATGACCCAGTTGGACGTCGAGCCGTGCGGGCTGATGTCCTCGGCCAGGACGAATTCCGTCTGGGCCGCGGTGTTCAGCTGGAGCAGCGGCTGGTACAGCGATTGAGCGCGGGCCGTGTCGAGATAGGTCAGGCCCTTATGCGGGTCGAGAGTGTCCGTACCGGATCCGCCGGTCAGCCCCACCTTCAGGGCGCCGCCCCGGCGCTTGACCGTGCTGGTCGGGGAGGCCGCCGCCTGGCCCGACGACGACGAGGAAGAGCAGGCGCCGAGCAGGCCCCCGGCGCCGACCACCGCCCCGGCCGCGGCGATTCCCCGCAGGACCTGCCGGCGGTCCAGCGCGTTTCCTGGTTTCCCGTGATCCGGTCTTTCCACGAGATCCTCCTTAGCCTGGCGCGCGGGGCACGCTACTCATGTAAAGCCGAGAACAGCACCTAGCGGGTGGAAACGGGGTAACGGTTTACTCTCTTTTGTCCCGTAACTTCACCCTCTGGCCGTGACGACAGCCGCACGCTAACCTCGTCACAAGGTGAGGAGGGACCACCGTGGCGACAGCCACCGCCCCTGTGGAGCAGGCCGTTTCGGGCCGGAACGAGCATCCCCTGCTCGTGCTCACCGCCCGCCGGCTGGCCATCGGCGTGCTCACCCTGTTCCTGGTTTCCGTCATCGTGTTCCTGGCCACGGAGGTCCTGCCCGGGAACGCGGCCTTCGCCGTCCTGGGCCGGTCCGCGAATCCGGCCCGGCTGCATGCGCTCGAGCATCAGCTGCATCTGGACCAGGGCGTGCTGGCGCAGTACTGGAGCTGGCTCTCCGGCCTGTTCACCGGCAGGCTGGGCACCTCGCTCGCGAACGGCGAGCCGGTGTGGGGCCTGGTCGAGCCGCGGCTCGTCAATTCGGCCGTGCTCGTATTCGCCGCCGGCGTGATCGGTGCCGTGACCGGAGTGGCGCTAGGGGCCATCGCCGCGCTGCGCAAGGACAGCCTGTTCGACCATGTCTGCTCGGTCGTCGCGCTCACGGTGACGTCGCTGCCGGAGTTCGTCGTCGCGATCGCCCTGATCATCGTGTTCTCCACGGTGGTCTCGCACCTGCTGCCCGCGGTCTCGCTGCTGCCGCCGGGCACGTACGCGTGGAGCCAGCCGGAATTGCTCATCCTGCCGGTGGCGACGCTGGTGATCGTGATCGTCCCGTACATCTTCCGGATGATGCGCGCGGCCATGATCGAGGCGCTGGAATCGGACTACGTCGAGATGGCGCGGCTGAAGGGCGTCCCCGAATGGCAGATCGTCCTCGTCCACGCGCTGCCGAACGCGATCGCCCCCACGATCCAGGTGATCGGCCTGAACTTCCTGTACCTGGCGGGCGGCGTGGTGGTGGTCGAGTACGTGTTCAACTTCCCCGGCATCGGCCAGGGGCTGGTGTTCGCCGTCGATAACCGTGACATCCCGGTTATCCAGCTGATCGTGGTGGTGCTCGCCGCCTTCTACGTCTGCGTGAACATCGTGTCGGACGTCATCGCGCTGCTGGCCTCGCCGCGGCGCAGGATCCCCCGGTAGCCATGGCGGCCACGGCTCCCCCTACCCGGACCGGCGCCGTCCCGGCCGGCCGCGCCGGGCGGCATCCCTGGCTGTCCGTGCTGTGGACGGCGGCCCGCACGCCGAGGGGCACCGCGGGCCTGGTGATGGCGGCTCTGGTCGTGCTCGTGGCCCTGGTCGGCCCGGCGTTCGCCCCGCATTCGCCGAACGCGCTGCTGACGCTGACCTTCGCCAAGCCGTCCGCGCAGTTCCCCCTGGGCGGTGACGAACTGGGCCGGGACGTTCTCTCCCGGGTGCTGGTCGGAGGGCGCCTGCTGCTGCTCATGGCCGTGGCCGCGACGGCGATCGGCATCGTGCTCGGCGCCGCGGCGGGCATCTCGGCCGCCTACCTGCGCGGAGCGCCGGACGGGATCATCATGCGCAGCGTGGATGTGATCCTGTCCTTTCCGCAGCTGGTGTTCGCGCTGTTGCTGCTGAGCCTGCTCGGCCCCAAGTCCTGGCTGATCGTGGTCGCGGTCGGCGTGTCCCACGCCCCCGCGGTCGCCCGGGTGATCCGTTCGGCCACCCTCGACGTGGCCGAACGGGACTACGTCAAGGTGGCCGAACTGCAGGGGATGCGGCCGGCCAAGGTCATGGCCAGGGAGATACTGCCCAACCTCATCTCCCCGCTTATGGTGGAGGCGGGACTCCGGCTCACCTACTCCATCGTGATCATGGCCGGGCTGGCCTTCCTCGGATTCGGCCAGCCACCTCCCACGGCGAACTGGGGCACGATGATCAACGAGAACCGGGTCGGCCTGCCGCTCAACCCCTGGGCGGTGATCGCTCCCGCGATCCTGATCGCCCTGCTCACCATCGGCACGAACACGTTCACCGATGCGGTGGCCCGGGTAGCGATCGGCGTGGACCGCCGGCCGGAAGAGGCGGCGCTGGTAGACGAGCTCGGCCCGGAGCAGGCGTAGTGCCCGGCCCCGGCCCGGTAGCCAGCGGCGTGCGGCTAGACGTCAGCAACCTCGAGGTCTGCCTCGGCCGGACGGGCGCCGATGTGGTCGGTGATGTTTCGTTCGCCGTCCGGGCCGGCGAGGTGCTCGGCCTGGTCGGCGAGTCCGGGTCGGGAAAGACGACCGTCGTCCTCGCGCTGCTCGGCCATTCCCGCCGCGGGCTGCGCATCAGCGCGGGCCAGGTCCACGTGGACGGCGTCGACCTGCTGCGCTTGCCCCCCGCCGAGCTCCGGGCGTTCCGGGGCGCGCGGGTCGCCTACGTGCCCCAGGATCCGTCCGCCGCGCTCAACCCCGCCCTGCGTGTCGGGACGCAGCTGAAAGAGGCCATGCGGGTGCATCCGGGAGCGGTCGACGATCCCGAAGGCCGCATCCTGGAGGTCCTGCGCGAGGTCCATCTGGAGGCTTCGCCCGACTTGCTCCGCCGCTACCCGCACCAGCTCTCCGGCGGCCAGCAGCAGCGCGTCGGCCTCGCCATGGCCTTCGCCTGCCGGCCTTCGCTGATCGTGCTCGACGAGCCGACCACCGGTCTCGATGTATCCACCCAGCGCCACGTGCTGGACACCATTCGCAGCCTGTGCCGGGCCTACGGGGTGGCGGCCGTCTACGTCAGCCACGATCTCGCGGTCGTGGGCGGCCTGGTCAGCGAGGTCGCCGTCATGTACTCGGGCCGGATCATCGAGATCGGGCCGACGGCCAGGGTGTTCGGCGACCCGCTGCACCCCTACACGCGCGGGCTGCTCGGCGCCGTGCCCTCGCCGCTCATGGCCGCCAGGCTGACCGGGATCGACGGTCAGCCACCGCGGCCCGGCCGCCGCCCCGCTGGCTGTTCGTTCGCTCCTCGCTGCGGCTTCGCGACCGACGAGTGCCGGTCCGATCAGCCCGCGCCCGTCCCGGTCGACTCCCGTGCCGTCCGGTGCGTTCGGGTGACACAGATCAGGGCGGCCGCCGGCCCTGCGTCTGCCGCCCTCAGCCGGCGCGCCTCATCCGACGGCGAGGTGCCGGTCCTGTCGGTGCGAGGCGTATCGGCCGGCTACGGGCGCAAGGCCGTACTCTCCGGCATCGACCTTGACGTGCCCGCGGAGTCATGCGTGGCCGTGGTCGGCGAATCCGGCTCGGGAAAGACCACGCTCGCCCGCTGCATCGTCGGCCTGCACGGTAACTGGACGGGCGACATCACGTTCGAGGGCGCTCCGCTGGCCGCTGCCGCGCGTGACCGGCCGCGGCAGGTCCTGCGGCGGGTGCAGTACGTGTTCCAGAACCCGTACACCTCGCTCAACCCGCGCAAGACCGTGGGCCAGATCGTGGCCCAGCCGCTTGAGCAGTACCTGAGGCTGGGCTACCGGGAACGATCCGAGCGCGCCGCCAGGGCGCTGGCGGACGTGTCGCTGGGCGCCGACTTCCTCTCCCGGTACCCAGACCAGCTGTCCGGCGGGGAACGGCAGCGCGTCGCCATCGCCCGCGCCCTGGTCGTCGAGCCGGACCTGCTCATCTGCGATGAGGTGACGTCGGCGCTGGATGTCTCGGTGCAGGCTGTCATCGTGGAACTGCTCCGCGCCCGTCAGGCCGAACGGCGCATCGCGATGATCTTCATCACCCACAATCTCGCGCTCATGCGCAGCATCGCCCAGTCTGTCGTGGTGCTCCGGGCCGGCGCGGTGGTGGAGTCCGGCCCGGTCGAGCAGGTCCTCGAGCATCCCGCCGACCCCTACACCATCCGGTTGATGGAGGACGTGCCCAAGCTCGCGTTCCCGGGCACGAGGTAGGTCCCGGCCGCGCCACCGGCCACGAAATGGCCCTGGCGAATCAGCGGCCTTCCGCCGCGCAGTACGTCCCGCACCTGTCCGGCCAGTTGTTCGCCGAGGTAGACGCTGTCGCCCGTGCCGTCGTCGAAGGTGTCCGCCGCGATGGTGGTGGCGGCGCCCGGATCCCAGACCAGTACGTCCGCGTCGGAGCCAGGCGCCAGGACTCCCTTGCGCGGGTAGAGGCCGAACGCCCGGGCCGGATTCGCGCACCCGACCTCCGCGAGCCGCTCGATCGGCAGGCCCCGGGCCAGGCCACACGACAGGAGCAGCGGGAGGCGGGCCCCGATGCCCGCGATCCCGTAGCCGTAGCCCCGCCCGTCGGGGGCGAACTCCCCGGCGGTCCTCGAGCGTTCCTGGCCGTGGTCCGAGCCCACCGTGTCGAGGGTCCCGTCCGCGAGTGCCTGCCACAGCGCTTCGGGATGACCGGGTGGCCGGAGCGGCGGGGCCACGAGGTAGCGCTCGGCGTCGGCGCGCTGGTAGCAGCGGTCATCCAGCAGCAGGTGATGAAGGCAGACCTCACCGTAGAAGGCAGGTGACCTGCCTTCGCGCGCCAGCCGGACCTGATCGGTGGCCTGCGCGCAGGACAGGTGAACGAGGTAGCACGTGCTCCCGGTGATCGCCGCCGCACTCAGCACCAGGGCTACCGACGCGGCCTCGGCCTCCGGGGGGCGGGTTTCGGCGAACAGAGCGGCCCCGGTGCGGCCGCCCGCGATCGCCGCGGCGGCCAGCCCTTCGATCATCTGGCCGTCTTCGCAGTGGACCTGGACGACCTGCCCCAGCCGGGCCGCCGCGGTCATCAGCTCGAACAGCCCGCGTGTCGACCACATGATGCCCAGTTCGGGGTAGGCGAGGAACACCTTGATCCCGCAGACCCCGGCGTCCCTGAGTGCCTGCAGGTCGGCCGGGACCACGTGGTCCGGCCGGTAGAGCATCGCGTGCAGCCCGACGTCTACCGCGGGCCGGGCGGCGGCGAGTTCCGCCCGGCGGCGCAGCAGGCACGCGACTGCCCCCTCGCCGGGCCCGGGGTTGGTGAACGACAAGACGGTGGTCGTGCCGCCGAGGGCCGCCGCCCTGGTCGCCGCGGCCACGTCCGCCATGATGTGGCCGTGCGGGTCCACCCCTCCCGGCAGCACGAAGCATCCGGTGGCATCGAGCCGTTCGGCCGCGGCGCCGGCCCCGGCCAGCGCGACGATGGTGCCGTGCCTGATCAGGACGTCAGCCTGCCTGGTTCCGCTCGGCGTCACCACCGTGCCGCCGGTGACCGCCAGCGTGCCACCAGACCCTGGCCGGGACGTCACGGAACCGCGCCGCGGATCACGGGTTCTACGGGCTCGAGCCGGTGAACCCGCCCGGCCCGGACCACCAGCCGGGGAACGACCAGCGTCTCCACGACCTCGCTCTGGCCCGCGCCGTCGGGGAGCAGCCACCCGCCGGTACGGAGCTCGAACCCGGTCAGGTCGGCGGCTGAGCCCGGGGCCAGCGAGCCGATCTCGCTGGCCCGCCGGATGGCGGCCGCGGGCGCGGCGGTCGCCGCCGTGATCACCCCGGCCAGGCTCATCCCGCAGTGCAGCAGCTTCGACAAGGTGGTGGCCTGGTCGTAGACGGGTCCGGCCACGTTGTGCGCGTGCAGGTCGCTCGACACCGTGTCGGGCGGGAAGTCCTGCGCGAAGGCGGCCTTGGCCACGGAAAAGGCGAAACTGCCCGCACCGTGGCCGACGTCGAACAAGACCCCGCGCGCCCGGGCGCGGGCCACGGCCGGATCCAGGCGGCCGTCCGGGGCGAGGATCCCGCCCTCGTTGGCGTGGAAGCAGTGCGTGACGATGTCGCCCTCGCCCAGGTACCGCAGCAGCCAGCTGATGGGCCGCCGCATGTCGATGATGTGGACCATCAGCGGCAGGCCGAGCTGCTCCGACGCCTGGCGGGCCAATCGCAGGGCTGGCTCCGGGTCGTCGCCGACCATCTGGTACCCCAGCCGCACCTTCACGCCGACGATCACGTCGGGATGCTCGCGGGCCCGCGCGACGGCCTGCTCCGGCGAAGCCCACCTGAGGTCCTCGAGCTCGCCCACGAGCCGGCTGATCATCCCCTGCACCGCGACGTGGAGGAAGGCGAGCACCCGCGTCTGCGCGCGCTCGATGACGTAACGGCGGAAGCCGGGGAAGGTCTGGGCGCCCGATGAGCCGGCGTCGACGGCGGTGGTGACCCCGCGCCGCAGGCAGTTCGCGTCCGGGTCGATGCCGTAGTGCGAGACGCCCGCGTACAGGTGGGTGTGCAGGTCGACCAGGCCGGGCACCAGCACCAGGCCGCTGGCGTCGATCGTCTCGGCGGCCGGCCCGTCCGCACCCGGCCCGGCCAGGCGGCCGCCCGTGACGGTGACATCGAGACGGCCGTCGATTCCCCGCGCCGGATCGACGACCCGGCCTCCGGCCAGGACCAGATCGGTCACGGCCGCAGCGCGGCCGGGAGGCGCCCCAGGGTCGCGGTGAAGGCCGCCACGGTCCGTTCGACATCCTGCTCGGTATGAGCGGCGCTGAGGAAGCCGGACCCGTGGAAGAGCTGCACACCCTCGAGCAGCATCCCGTTGTGCAGCTCGGCCGACAGCTCCGGGCTCATCCCGGCGGCCTTGAGCGACTCCATGCTCGCCTCCTCCGGCGCCCCGTCGTCGCCGATCAGCAGGTGGAAGGCCGAACTCTCCCCGTACGCCCGCCCCGGTACCCCCGCCTTAGCCAGGGCTGACGTCAGCCCGGCGCGGAGGTCAGCGGCGAGCCCGGCCGCGTGCTCCTGCGGTTCACCCGAACGGCACCGGCGCAGCGTGACGATCCCGGCGGCCGCCGACAGCGGATGCGCATTGTGCGTGCCCGGGTGGGCGACACGGCCCGGGTCGTCGCCGGGCCGCGCCAGGTGCTCCATCAGGTCCGCCCGCCCCGCCACGGCGCCGCCTGGCATCCCCCCGGCCAGGATCTTCCCGAGCGCGGTGAGGTCGGGCGTCACCCCGGCCGCGGCCTGCACGCCCCCGGGTGACCAGCGGAAGCCGGAGACCACCTCGTCGAAGACCAGCACCGTCCCGGTCGCGGCGGTCAGCTCCCGCACCGCGGTGAGCA